>Ga0210408_10001402_pt1 | contig 25388 bp, 22 predicted proteins | sample IncBWH4MmetaG_FD_155471 | JGI IMG/M metagenome (GOLD analysis project Ga0210408, IMG submission 155471) | Forest soil microbial communities from Barre Woods Harvard Forest LTER site, Petersham, Massachusetts, United States - Inc-BW-H-4-M | ecosystem: Environmental > Terrestrial > Soil >...
GAAGAGGCGAACGAGGTGACCGTGGTGGACATCAACGAGGACACGCTGCGCGACGTGCAGGACCGCTTCGATGTGCGCACCGTGGCCGGCAACGCCGCCCACCCGAACGTGCTCGAGGCCGCGGGCGCGGCCGAGGCGGAGATCATCGTCGCGCTCACTTCGAGCGATGAGGCGAACCTGGTGGCCTGCGAGGTGGCCTTCACCCTCTTCCGCACGCCCACCAAGATCGCGCGCATCCGCGCCACCGAGTACACGAGCCGCGCGGGCCTCTTTGGCGTCGACGGCCTGTCGGTGGACGTGTTCATCAGCCCGGAGCAGCTGGTCACCGAGTACGTCGAGCGCCTCATCCATCACCCGGGCACGCTGCAGGTGCTCGACTTCGCCGACGGGCGCGTGCGCCTGGTCGGGGTGCGCATACGCAACGGCGGGCTGCTGGCGGGCCGCAGTCTCCGCGAGCTTCCCGAGCACCTGCCGAAGACCGAAGTGCGCGTGGTGGCCATCTACCGCGACGGCCGCAGTGTGCCGGCGCAGGGCGATACGGTGCTGGCCGACGGCGATGAGGTGTTCTTCCTCGCGGCGCGCGATGACATCCGCCGCATCATGAGCCAGCTGCGGATCGACGACAGCGCCGCGCGGCGCATCGTGATCGCCGGCGGCGGCAACATCGGCTTTCACCTCGCGCGCATGCTCGAGAAGCACAACCAGGTGAAGGTGATCGAGCGCGACGCGGGGCGGGCGCGCAAGATCTCGGAGTTGCTCGAGAGCGCCATCGTGCTGCACGGCGATGCGGCTGACGAGGAGCTGCTGATCGAGGAAAACATCGACAGCGCGGACGTGTTCGCCGCCATGACCAACGCCGAGGAGGCCAACATACTCTCGGCCATGCTCGCCAAGCGCCTCGGCGCCCACAAGGTCATGGCGCTCATCAACAAGCCCTCCTATGCCGAGCTGATGGAGTCCCATCCCGCCATCGACATCGCCATCTCGCCGCAGACCATCACCATCGGCTCGCTGCTCGCGCACGTGCGCCGCGGCGATGTGGTGCGTGTACACGCGCTCAAGACCGGGGCCGCCGAGGCTCTCGAGGCGGTGGCCCGCGGCGATGAGCGCACCTCACGCGTCGTCGGACGCACGGTGGCGCAGATCCCGCTGCCCGAGGGCGCCTCCATCGGCGCGCTGGTGCGCGGTGACCAGGTGATCATGGCGCATCACGACACCCTCGTGCTCGCCGACGATCACGTCATCCTCTTCCTCGCCGATCGCCGCCACCTGGAGGCGGTCGAGCGACTCTTCGTGCGCTCGCCGCGCTAGAAACACCCGCAAAATTTCGCTTGCCCTGCTTTATGAGCACCTATCGAACAGCAAGATGCGAAATGGCGCGGGGGCCGCGCTAGCGGGAACGCGCCAGCGGTGCTCGCGGTCGCGCACGTCCTCGGGTTGCTGCTCGCCAGCTTCGCGCTGACCTACGCGCTGCCAATCGGCTGCGCGCTGCTGTTGGGCGATGGCCTGTGGACGCGCTTCCTGCTGGCCGCTGCCATCACGACGGCGGTGGGCCTCGTGCTCGCGACGGCGACTGCGCACGCGCGGCGCGAGCTCAAGCCGCGCGATGGGTTCCTGCTCGTCACCCTCGGCTGGCTGCTGCTCTCCTGCTCGGCGGCACTGCCGCTGCTCCTCGCGGTACCGGGACTCGACTTCAACGGCGCATTCTTCGAGGCGATGTCGGGGCTGACGACCACCGGCTCCACCGTTCTCACTGGCCTCGACCAGCTGCCACCGTCACTCAATCTCTGGCGCCACACGCTGCACTGGATCGGCGGCCTCGGCATCATCGTCATGGCGCTCGCGGTGCTGCCGCTGCTCGGCGTGGGCGGCATGCAGCTCTACAAGGGCCAGGCGCCCGGTGCGGTGAAGGACGAGCGGCTCGCGCCGCGCATCACCGAGACCGCAAAGCAGCTGTGGGTCGTGTACACGCTCATCACCGCGGCGGGCATCCTGGCACTGCGGATCTGCCACATGACCTGGTTCGACGCCATCTGCCATGCCTTCTCCGCGGTGGGGCTCGGCGGCTTCTCGACCCACGACCGCAGCATCGCGTACTTCAACTCCCCCGCCATCGAGCTCGTGCTGATGGCGTTGATGGTGATCGCCGCGCTCAACTTCGGCCGTCACATCATCGCGCTGCGGCGGCTGTCGCTCGCGACCTACCGTCAGGATCCCGAGGCGAAGGCCATCTTCGCTATCCTCGCTGCGAGCGTCATCGGCATAGCCTCGCTCCTCACCGCGCACGGGGTCTATGCGGATTTCCTGCCGGCGCTGCGGTACGCGGCCTTCAACGTCATCTCACAGGCCACGACCAGCGGCCTCACTAGCGAGGATTATCAGCGGTGGCCGGTATTCGCGCCCTGGTGGATGCTGTTCCTCACCTGCATCGTGTGCAGCACCGGCTCCACCGGCGGGGGTATCAAGATGTTCCGCACCCTGCTGCTCGCACGCCAGGCGGGGCGCGAGATGCAGCTGCTCATCCACCCGGCCGCGGTGGCGCCGTTGCGCATCGGCGGGCGGCCGATCCCCGATAGTGTCGGCTCCTCGGTGCTCGCATTCATCTTCGTGTACTTCATGACCGTGGCGCTGCTCACCTTCGCGATGCTCCTCACCGGCATGAGTTTCGCCGATGCCGCGAGTGCGGTGGTCGCCTCCATCAACAACACCGCGCACGGCTTCGGCGCCCCGGGGGCAGTCCACAACTTCCACTCCCTCAGCACCGTGCAGATCTGGATCTGCACCGCCGCGATGCTTCTCGGCCGCCTCGAGGTCTTCAGCGTGATCGTGCTGTTCCGCCCGGCCTACTGGCGCAGGTAGCGCGAGCGGTGCGCCGGATCGTGGCGAAGCGCGCCCGCGTGCCGATCGGCTCTGTCATGCTGTGCAGCGCCCTGGTGCTCGCGGGCTGCGCGCAGGCGGAGCGGGACACCGCCGCACGCATCGATGCGCTCATGCGCCCTTACGCCGGAGCTATCCAACAGCATGAAGCCGCCGGGAGATACCTCCCGGCGGCGGTCCTCATACGCGAAGCACGCCTGATCAGTCGTCGGCCTTGACGACGATCCCGTTGTGCACGCCCCTCACACCGTCGGTGTTGCGGGCGATCTCCACGGCGCGGCTCACCTCATCCCTCGAGTGCGCGGTGCCGCTCAGGTACACCACGCCGTTTGCGTCCGTATCGACCCGGATCTTCGCGAGGCTGGAGGCGTGATCTGCAGCCAGCTTCGATTTGACCTTCGTGGTGATGACCGAGTCCTTCACGAACGCCTTCGGCTGCGAACGGTCCGCGTCGACGTCCTGCGCGTACGCCGCCGTCCCGGCGAGCATGCACGCTGCCGCGAGTGCCGCGGTTGCCGCGGTTAGTTTCATCATCGGCTCCTCCATGGCGCCAATTCCCGGTGAGCACTACACCACGTGCGACCGCCGTGCGGTGTAGGCCGGGGCCGTCACATGAGGTGGGGGTACGCCTAAGCATGCGCCCCAGGCGGGCGCGGGCGTCATTCGTTCAGTTTGTTTTCAGCTTGTCAGAGCTCGCTGTCGAGGGGAAAGAGCTCGAGGAAAAGCACTTCGAACTTCTGCCACGCGCTGCGCGAGCGTTCATGATGCAGGGTCACCGGCTGGCCCCCTTCGACCGCGTACCAGGTGAGCTCGGGCGCATCGCCCGCCACTTTCTCCTCGAACCTGACGGCGTAGGCATTCTGCGGCTGGGTCATGAGATCGAAGCGGTGCGCGGCCTCACCGGCGAGCTCGCCGCTGTGAATGATGATGCCGTTCTCGGTGTTGAGACGGCGCGAGCGCTGGTCGTAGTTCATCGAGCCGACATACAGGCCACTGCGATCGAACACCAGCAGCTTCGCATGCAGGCTGTAGTGCCCGTAACGCGAGAGCTTCTCCGACTGCCCGGTGCCGCGGCGATTCTCCGGACGCGCGCGGATCTCGTACAGCTGCACGCCGGATTTGAGCAGCGGTACGCGGTACCTCATGTACCCGGCCTGAGCCGCGTGGCTGCTCTCGGCCTCGAGCGAGCTGGTGAGGATGCGTACCGTGCGGTCCTTGGCGCGCAGGTCCTCGATCAGCTTCAGCTCATCCGGCGATGGCACGAGATAAGGCGATACCATCGAGAGCTCCGTGCGGGTGGCGCGGATGGCATCGGCCACCGGTGCAAACAACAGGCCGCTGACGCCGGCGCCCTCGGCGAGCCGCTTCCCCTTGTAGGGGCTGTCCGCCGTGACCTCGGCCTGCGCCCAGTCGAGTGGCGTGCGGCCGGCGAGCACGCTCGCGAGCGGCTCGTTGGCGGAGAGCTTCTCCTGGTAGTTCACGCCGGCACTCTGCGCCTTCTTCGGCACCGTCACGCGTTGCGCGAGTGCCTGCGCTGCCGCGGCGTCCGTGTCCTTCGCCGGCAGCAGTGCCTGCACCGGAATCGCCAACTCGCTCTGCCAGTACTGCTCGAAGGTCGTGGCGAGTTCCTGTACCGCGGGGCCTGCGGTGAGCACATCGTCGTCGGCGAACTGCCACCCCGGGTCGACCTGGAAGTACTCATCGCCGATGTTGCGGCCACCGACGAGCGCAACGGCGCGGTCGGCGATGAACAGCTTGTTGTGCATGCGGAAGTCGAGCCGGCGGTGACTGAAGAGATACTCGATATCGCGCATGAAGGCGTTGTGCCCGCGATAGCGCCAGGGGTTGAAGACGCGCACCTCCACGTTCTGCGCTGCGGCGAGGGGATAAAGCTGCTCATCCCCCCGGATCGTCTCGCCGTCATCGACCAGGATGCGCACGCGCACCCCGCGCGCGGCGGCGCGCGCGAGCGCCTCGGTGATCAGCTTCCCGGACTCATCGCCGTGGAAGACGTAGTACTGCAGATCGAGCGAGCCGTGTGCGGCCTCGATGAGCTCGAGCCGCAGCAGCAGTCCATCGACGCCGAGCGAATACAACCTGAATCCCGAGATGGCACCGCGTGCGTGCTCCGCGGCGGCGGTTTGCAGCAGCGCCGGATTCGGCGGCGCGACCGCCACCGAGGATGGTGGCCGCGGATAGTCGCGGCCGGGCAGTGTCGTGCACCCACACAGCAGGAGGGCGCACCAGAGGGCGATGAGTCGTGGCATCCGTGCCGGTGTCGACTGTTGAGTGAGCTGCGACTGTAGCTCTCCTCCTATGAATCAGCTATGAATATAACTCTCAAGCTGCTCTATCTGCTGTTGCTGCTCAGCTATGACCGCCTTCACCAGGTCACCGATCGACACCATGCCGACGACCCGACCGCCCTCCGCCACGGGCAGATGCCGCACGCGGCGCTCGGTCATGACCTGCATGCACTTCTCAACCGTCGTCTCGGGCTGCACGGTGAGCACCGGCGCGCTCATGATGTCGCGCACCGGCGTGTCGGCGGAGGAGCGGCCCATCAGGATGACTTTGCGCGCATAGTCGCGCTCGGAAACGATGCCGCTCAGGGTGTCGCCCTGCATCACGAGCAGCGCGCCGACGTGACGGTCCGCCATCATGCGAATCGCCTCGAGCACCGCCACACCGGGTGCGATGGAGAACACCTCCCGCCCCTTGCGGTCGAGCAACTGGCGTACGCTCATCATCACTCACGCCCTCGCACGCGCTTGGCGCTTAGCTTAGCGCGCTGCGGGCCCTACTTCCACGCTGAGCGTGACGTCGGCAGTAATGTCGAGGGTCCCGGCTTCCACCGGTGTCGGGGCGGCGGCGTCTGCGGCCATGCCGCGCTGGGCGGCGCCGTTGTAGACGCGCACCGGCATGACCCGTGGACTGCTCTCCTCGACGCTGAGGATGCGCAGCACCTTGACGCCCAGCGCCGCGGCGAGCACGTCGACCTCGGCTCGCGCCCGGGTGGCGGCCTCGCGCAGCGCCTGGGCACGCAGGGCGTCCTGGTCGCGCAGAGTGAACTGGATTCCCTGGATACGATTGGCTCCGGCCTGGGTCGCAGCATCGATGACGGCGCCGATCTTCGTGAGGTCATCGAGCGTCACCTGGACCACATTCAGCGCCGTGTAGCCCTCGATCGTCGGCTCGCCTTCCTTCGGGTGATAGCGGTAGTTGGGAGTGAGCGCGTAGCTGATGGTCCTGAGGGCCGCCGTGGGCCCACCGACCTTGCGCACGGCCGCAAGCACCGCGTCCACTTCGTGCGCATTCTGCGACGCCGCATCCTGGGAGAGCGCGGCACGTGTCGTGACGCCGATGTCGATCTGCACCCGATCGGGTTTGGCCGTCACGCGGGCATCGCCAGTGACGCGAATCGACGACACCGGCGGCTGTTGGGCCATCGCCGGCGCGAGCGCGCCGCAGGCGAGCGCCGTCAGCAACAAGTGGCGCATGTGTAACATCCGCCGGAACGCATTCGCATATTCTACGCACGCGACGTGCGGCAGTTCATAGTTTGGCCAGCGGGCCGCGCAGATGGCGGCGGCGGGCAGGTATACAGTTGTGCATGGAGAGTCGGGAAATTCACGTCGCGCCCGATCGCTTCGAGGTCTCTTCCGGCGAGGCGCTGCTCGTCACCGAAGTGTCCTCGGCCATCGCCGTGTGCCTGTACGATGCCGCGGAGGAAGCGGGTGCACTGCTGCACCTGCGCTGCATCGTGAAGAGCTCCAAGCCCGCCGACGTGACCGACACGACGCTCGCCACCGAGCTGCTGCTGCTCGATCGCTGCCTGCAGTCGCTGCGCGAGGCGGCTCCGGCCGCGCGCGATCTGCAGGCGCGCATCGTGGTGCATCTGGCGGACACCCCGCAGGCACAGGCGGCGTATGACTCGGTGATCAAGCTGGTGAGGCACTATCTCGTGGACGCGAAAGTCACGCTCCTGCCGGAAGACGTCGCCACCGGGCGACCACGCCGGCTGCGCTTCCGCCCGAGCATGGGGTGGGTGCACACGCACGCCTGAGCTAAACGTGCGCGCCGGACGCGAAGCCGCGGTCCCGGACGCCCTCAGTGGCGCCCTCGAGCAGCTGCTCGGGGAGCGGATCGGGCATGTGAAGGTGATCGAGCACTCCTGGTTCGCGCGGCTGCACGGGGCGCTCGCGACCACCCGCCTGCAGCGCATCTACCTGAGCGGCAGCGCCGACGATTTCTTCAGCAACCCCTGGCTCATGCTGCACGAGTACTGCCACGTGCTGCGGCAGTGGCAGACCGGGTCCCTCACCGTGCCGCGTTACCTGCTCGAGTGCCTCAGGCGCGGCTACTGGAACAACCACTTCGAGGTCGAGGCGCGCGAGTTCGCGGACCAGAATGCACCGCAGCTGCATTCGTTGCTGGCGACGCTCAGCCGAGCAGTGCCTCGCGCCGGTAGAGGCCCCCCGCCGCCGCGATGAGCAGCGCCGCGACCGCGAGCGTCACCCCCACCGAAAGCGCGACCCAGCTCGCGGGCAACGCTTCGGCGCGCAGCAGACTCGTGATGAGGAAATGCTGGCTGAGGGAGGGCACTGCCATGAGCGCGAGGTGCGGCCGCAGGCCCAGGAGTCCAGCGAAGGCGAGCGGCAGGGTCGGCACGAGCAGCAGCAGCGCGAGATAAGTCTGCGCCTCGCGGTAGCTGCGGGTGTAGGCGGCGACGAGCGTCATGAGGGCCGCACCGAGCGGCGCGAGCGGCAGGGTGAGCAGGATCACCTCGAGTGCCACGCTCGGCGCGAAGTTGACACTCATGCCGAAGCGCTCGAGTCCGGTAAAGCGCAGCACGATTGCGAAGGCGGTCACGGTGAGGGTGAGCGACAGCGCCATGTAGGCGCAGGTCGCGAGGATCTTGCCGTAGATCAGCTGCTCGCGCGGCACGGGCACCGTGAGCAGCGGCTCGAGGGAGCCGCGCTCGCGCTCGCCGGCGGTCGCGTCGATGGCGAGGTACATCCCGCCCATCAGCATGCTGAGCAGCACCAGGTAGCTGAGCGTGCCGAGTATCAGCACCGAGCGGGTCGCGGGAGTCGAGACGTCGATGTCCTGCACCGCGACCGGCGCGTCGATGAGCGGATCGATGCCGCGCGCAGCGAGGCGCAGTCTTCCGAGGAGCGCCGAGTACTGGCCGATCAGCCCGCGAACACGCGCACTGTCGCCCGAGCCTGTCAGGTCCGAGGCGTCGGCGTAGAGCTCGAGTGAGGCGGGCGCTCCGGCCGCAAGGCGGCCGGCAAAGTCCGCATCCACCGCGAGCACCTGCTGCTCGCGGCCGCTGCGCACGGCAGCGCGCGCGGCGAGCTCGTCGTAGTCGACCGGGATCACGGTCACGCCGTGCTCGCGCAGGAAGGTAAGCAGGTTCGGGGCGCGCTCGCCATGCGCCACGGCGAGCTGAAGCGGGCGGTCGCTCTCACCCACGCCGCGCTCGAGGCGCAGCGTGAGCCCGCCGGCGAGCAGCAGCGGACCGAGAAGCGGACCCAGGATCAGCGCCGACAGCAGCGTGCGGCGCTCGCGCAGGTTCTCGCGAAACTCCTTGACGAAGACCGTGAGGACGGCACGCACGGTGGCTAGCGATCCGCCCCGCCGATGAGCCGCACGAAGGCCTCCTCGAGGCTGCCCGCCCCGGTGCGCGCGCGGATCTCCTCGGGCGTGCCCTGCTCGAGCACCACGCCGTGGGCGATCACCACCACCTCATCGCAGAGCGCGCTCACTTCCTGCATCACGTGGCTTGAGAAGAGCACGCAGTGCCCTTCGTTGCGCAGCTGCAGCAGCAGTCGGCGCAGCGCGCGCACGGCCATGACATCGAGGCCGTTGGTCGGCTCATCGAGCAGGAGGTTGCGCGGCCGGTGCACGAGCGCACGTGCGAGCGCGGTGCGCAGCCGCTCGCCCTGGGACAAGCCGCGTGCGGGGCGGTCGGCGAATTCCTCCATCTCGAGGAGCTTCACGAGCTCCGCCGTGCGTGCCCGGCGCGCGGCGCTCCCGAGGCCCTGCAGCGCACCGAAGTAGAGGATGTTCTCGCGAGCCGTGAGGTTCGGATAGATGCCCGCGCCATGCGGCAGGACGCCGAGACGCGCGCGGGCGGCGAGTGGCTCCCGCACCGCGCTGTTGCCGTCGATGAGCGCATCGCCACGGTCGGGCACCAGCACCGTGTAGAGCATGCGCAGAGTGGTCGACTTTCCGGCGCCGTTCGGACCCAGGAGTCCCGTGATGCGCCCGTCGGCCGCCCGCAGGCTCACCTCGCGCACCGCGGTCACCGGTCCGAAATGCTTCTCGAGACGCTGCGCCTCGATCACGGCGGAGGGCCATTCAACGAGGTGAAGAACGGGAGCGGCCGGGCCTCGCGCACGCAGCTCACATCGAGCGCCTCCGCTGAGGCGCGCGCCACGAACTGCGCCATGATCCGATCCACGCAAGGGGCGGTGAGCTGGCCGTGACCGAAACCTTCGAGCACCACATCGAGGTGATGCGTGAACGCGCGCGCCGCCTGGTTAGCGTAGGCGGGCGGCGTCGCCGGGTCGTCACTCCCCGAGAGGAGGAGCGCGGGCACCTCGCTCCGCAGTGGTGCGCGCAGGTCCTCATCCACCTTCCCCCGCGGCCACACGCGGCACACCGCCTCGAGCCCATCGAGCTGACGGGTGCCCAGATAGGTCGCCGCAAGGCGGGTACGGTCGATGGGGTACTGGGCGAAAAGCGGCACGTCCTCGGCACACACCACGCTGTTGTGCATGCCGCTGGCAATCGTCTGCGCATAGGAGCGCTCGACCATCAGGTATTGCGAGGCGAGCGGCGCGTAGTCCCCCCGGGCGCCGGCATGCAGCAGCAGCGGCAGGAGCGCCGCGTACTCCGGGACATAGCTCAGGAGCCGCAGGACGCTCGCCAGGGTTTCCGCCGTGAACGATACGCGCCGCGGCTCCCCGCTCGCCGGGTCCGCAACGCTCACCGCGACGGCGCGCCCGCCGGCGAGCTCGGCACGCACGGCGCGGTAGTCGGCCACCGGATCGCCGAAACGGCCCCGGCAGGCGGCCTCCCGCGCGCAGCGCCGCAGGATCCCCTCGAGTGCGGCCTCCGCATCGATGCCAGCGGAGGGGCCCATCGGCTCTGCGATGGGCACCACCCCGTCGAGGATCACGGTGCGGGTGCGACCCGGGAAGCGGCGCAGGTAGTGCTGCGCCACGCGCGTCCCGTAAGAGGACGCGTAGAGATTGATGCGCTCGAGTCCGAGCGCCGCGCGCACGCGCTCGAGGTCCTGCACGGCGAGGCTCGTGGTGTAGTAAGCCACATCGGCGCGCTGGGAGAGCGTTTCGAGGCAGGCCCGTGTCGCCGCGACGATCTCTGCCTCGCTCGCATGTCCGAGCAGGTCCTCGGGTTCGGCGCACTCGAGGGGGTTGGAGCCCCCGGTCCCGCGCTGATCGACGAGCACGATGTCGCGATCGCGCTGGATGCGGGCGAAAGCGGGCGCCACCGAGGCAAAGAAGGCGCCCGCCGCGGCGCCGGGGCCGCCTGCCAGCACGAAAAGCGGGTCCGGCTGCTTGCGGCGGCTGATCGCGCCGACGCGGACGATGTGAAGTCCGACCTGCCGGCCGCGGGGCTCGTCCGGATTCTCGGGCACGTTGAGCACGCCGCATTCTGCCGCGAGGACCGTGAGGCGCAGCGGGTGCTCGAGCTTGCAGGGCGCGAGCGTCAGAGCGGCTGCCGCCAGCGCCGTTCGTGCGGTGCCGACCGCAAGAACGATGCCGAGCGCGACAGCCCTACGCGCGGACAACATGCACGGTACGTGATCCAGGGACGACGGCCATCGGCGGGCAAGGATAAGGCAAAATATGCCTCCCCCGGGCCACCACCCGTCATTCGCCCCACATCGATGAAGCATCCGAAGCCCAGCGCCACCTGCGATGTCATCGTGATCGGCGGCGGTCACGCCGGCACTGAGGCCGCACTCGCGGCCGCGCGCATGGGTGCGCGCACGCTGCTCCTCACCCAGAGCATCGAGACGCTCGGGCAAATGAGCTGCAATCCGGCCATCGGTGGCATCGGCAAGGGTCACCTGGTGCGCGAGATCGATGCGCTCGGGGGCGCCATGGCCCGGGCAGCCGATGAGGCCGGGATCCAGTTCCGTACGCTCAATGCGAGCAAGGGCCCGGCAGTCCGCGCCACGCGCGCGCAGGCGGACCGGCAGCTTTACCGGCAGGCCATCCGCCGACGACTCGAGAACCAGCCGAACCTGAAGCTCTTTCAGCAGGAGGTTGGCGACCTCATCGTGGCGGGGGGCCGTGTGTGCGGTGTGGTCACGGTCACCGGCATCGCCTTCGAGGCACCCGCGGTCGTCCTGACGGTGGGCACCTTCCTCGGCGGCCGCATTCACGTCGGGCTCGATAACTATGCGGGCGGGCGTGCCGGGGACGCCGCCTCCAACCACCTCGCCGCACGGCTGCGTGAGCTGCCACTGCGCGTGGCGCGCCTGAAGACCGGCACGCCACCCCGGATCGATGGGCGCACGGTCGACTGGTCACGGCTCACCCCACAGCCGGGTGACCGCCCGACCCCGGTTTTTTCGTTTCTGGGGCGGTCCAGCGACCACCCTATGCAGGTGAATTGTTTCATAACAAGCACAAACGACCGCACCCACGACATCATCCGGGCCGCTACCGACCGCTCGCCGATGTTCACCGGTGCGATCGAGGGTATCGGTCCACGCTACTGCCCCTCGGTCGAGGACAAGGTCGTACGGTTCGCCGACAAGGCTTCGCACCAGATTTTCGTCGAGCCCGAAGGCCTCACGACCCACGAGATCTACCCGAACGGCATTTCGACGAGTCTCCCCTTCGATGTTCAGTGCGAGTTCGTGCACACCATCCGTGGCTTCGAGACGGCGCATCTCACCCGTCCGGGTTACGCCATCGAGTATGACTTCTTCGACCCCCGGGACCTGAAGGACTCGCTCGAGACGCGCGTCATCGAGGGTCTGTACTTTGCCGGGCAGATCAACGGCACAACCGGCTACGAGGAGGCCGCAGCCCAGGGTCTCATCGCGGGCATCAATGCGGCGCTGCGGCTGCGGGGGCGCGGTCCCTGGACTCCAAAGCGCAGCGAGGCCTATCTCGGCGTGCTGATCGACGACCTCGTGACGCGGGGAACACCTGAGCCCTACCGCATGTTCACGAGCCGCGCCGAGCACCGCCTGCTGCTGCGCGAGGACAATGCGGACGTGCGCCTGACCCCTGTCGGCCGCGAACTCGGGCTGGTGGAGGATGAGCGCTGGGAGCTCCTCCTCGCCAAGCAACGCCTGTGCAGCGAGGAGATGGCTCGCCTTGAGGCGCTGCGGCTCCATCCTGCGGACGTGCCCGCTGCGTGGGCCGAGCGCGTGCTGCGCGGACCGCTGATGCGCGAGTCGACCGCGATCGAGCTGCTGCGTCGGCCGGAGGTCACGTACGAGGCGCTGCTCGAGCTGGCAGGCCCGCCCCCGTGGCTCGCGGAAGGCGAGGCCGATGACCGCCTGCCCGCGCAGGTGCGCACGCACATCGAGGTGCGCGCGCGCTACGACGGCTACATCGAGCGGGCGCGCGAAGAGATCGAGCGTGCCCGACGCAACGAGGAGACCGCCCTCCCGCCGGACCTCGATTACGGCCGCCTGGCGGGCCTCTCGCACGAGGTCCGTCAGAGGCTGACCGAAGTGCGGCCTGCGACGCTCGGGCAGGCCGCGCGCATTCCCGGTGTCACCCCTGCGGCAATCTCGATCCTGCTCGTGCACCTGAAGAAGCGCTCGCTTGCGGCACCACCGAAGGTCGCATGAGCCCCTTCACGCAGCAGCTCGCGCGCGCCTGGGAAAGGAACGATTCGCTGGTGTGTGTCGGGCTCGATCCTGAGATCGAGCGATTCCCGACCCATATCCGTGAAGGGCGTTCGCCGATTTTCCAGTTCAACCGCAGCATCATCGACGCGACGGCCGATCTGGTGTGCGCCTATAAGCCGCAGTTCGCGCACTACGCGGCATACGAGGCGGAAGATCAGCTAGAGCGCACCATCGAGTACATCCACCGGGTGCACCCGGGCATCCCGGTCATTCTCGATGCCAAGCGGGGTGACATCGGCAACACCGCCGAGCGCTATGCCATCGAGGCGTTCGAGCGCTACGGCGCGGATGCGGTCACCGTGAATCCCTACCTGGGGGGCGATTCGCTCGAGCCGTTCCTGCGGCACGCGGAGCGCGGCGTCATCATTCTCTGCCGCACCTCCAACCCCGGTGCAATCGACCTGCAGGACCTGAAGGTGGCAGGCCGTCCGCTCTACCAGGTCGTCGCCGAGCTCGCGGCACGGCGTTGGAACTCGCGCGGCAACTGCCTGCTCGTCGTCGGTGCCACCTACCCGCGCGAGCTCGCCGAGGTACGGGCGCTGGTCGGCGACATGCCGCTTCTCGTGCCGGGCGTCGGCGCACAAGGGGGCGATGTGGAACAGGTGGTCGGAAACGGCCGCACGCACTCGGGCACCGGCCTCCTCATCAGTTCCTCGCGCGCCATCCTGTACGCCTCCGCGGGTGAGGATTTCGCGCAAGCCGCACGCGCTGCCACGGCGAGCCTCCGCGAGAAGATCAACGCGAGCCGCGGCCGCTCCTCATGAGGGGCGCTCTCGCCGCCCCCGGCATGGCGGCGCTGCTTCTGCCAGCGCTGCTTCTCGCAGGCTGCTCACGCGCACCGCAGGGGGAGACGACCGGCGCCAACGCCATCCTGGTGCGCGGCGGCGGCCCCGAGCCAGATTCGCTCGATCCCCAGAAGGCGCGTGGCTTCGAGGCGCAGAGCATCCTGCGGGACCTGTGCGAGGGGCTCACGACGCTCGATAAGGACGGCCATGTCGCACTGGGGGTCGCCCGCCGCTGGAGCGTGAGTCTCGATGGCCTCACCTACACCTTCGACCTGCGGCGCGAGGCGCGCTGGTCAAACGGCGACCGGGTGGTTGCCGCCGACTTCGTTGCAGCCCTGCGGCGCCTGGTCGATCCCGCGACGGGCTCCGCCTACGCGCAGTACATCGACGTGATCGCCAACGCGAGCGACATCGTTTCCGGAACGAAGAGTGCCGACGCCCTCGGTGTGGCCGCACCGGATGAGGCGACGGTGGTCGTGACGCTGGCCTCTTCCGCCCCCTATTTCCCGACGCTGCTGTCGCACCCCGCCACCTGCCCGGTACACCGGCCGACGCTGCAGCAGCACCCGGAAGCCATCGCCCGGCCCGGCACGATGATTGGAGATGGCGCCTTCGTGCTCAAGGAATGGGTGCCGGGGGCCTACATCCTCGCCCTGCGCAACCACCACTACTGGAACGACGAGGCGACGAGGCTCGAAGGAGTGCGCTACCTGCTGATCTCGGACGAGAACGCCGAGCTCGCACGCTACCGGGGCGGGGAGCTGCAGGTAACCTTCGTGGTCCCGCGCGGCCAGTTCGACTGGATCCGCACGCATCTCGCCGATCAGCTGCACGTCTCGCCGCAGCTCAGCACCTACTACTACGGCTTCAATCTCCGCCGCGCCCCTTTCAAGGACCAGCCGAAGTTGCGCCGTGCGCTGTCGCTCGTGATCGACCGCGAGAAGCTCACGCGGCTCGTGCTGCGAGTCGGCGAGCTGCCCGCCTATGGCTGGGTACCGCCGGGAGTCGACAACTACACCTCGCAGTCCTTCGACTACCGCGAGCTGCCCATGGACGCGCGCGTCGCGGAGGCACAGCGCCTTTACCGCGAGTCCGGCTACTCGCGCGAGAATCCGCTCCGATTCGAGCTGCGCTACAACTCCGCCGAGGTGCACACGAAGCTCGCGCTCGCGATCGCCTCGATGTGGAAGGAGGCGCTCGGGGCCGAGGTGCGCCTCACGCAAGTGGAGTTCAAGTCGCTGCTGCAGGACATCGATCGCGGCGATGTGGAGATGTTCCGCTCGAGCTGGGTGGGCGACTACAACGATGCATACACCTTTGCGCAGGTCCTGAAGAGCGATTTCGGCGTGAATCTCGTGCACTACAGCAGCCCGCGCTACGACGCGCTGCTGCGCAGTGCAGCGCGGCAGCAGGCTCCGCTGCCGCGCAGTGCGCTGCTGGAAGAGGCCGAGCGGGTGATGCTGGGCGATCATCCGCTGCTGCCCCTGTACTTCTACGTCAACAAGCACCTGGTGAAGCCGGAGGTCCTCGGCTGGTACGACAACGTGATGAACGTCGTGTACAGCCGCGATCTGGCGCTCGCGCCGAGGCGTTGAGTGTGGTGCGCCGCGGATCAGCGCCTCGCGCTCACCGCAAGGCCCCGTTCGACCGCCCGCGCGAAGCGCTCGATGATCTCCTCGAGCTCGGCGTCGGTCGCAATGAAAGGCGGCGCGAGCAGCACGATGTCGCCCTCGATGCCATCCACGTTGCCGCCCGAGGCGTAGCAGATGAGTCCGTCCTCGAACGCGCACTGACCAATGGTCTCCGCGAGTGCCCGCTCGGCAGGAAAAGGGGCGCGTGTCGCGCGGTCGGCGACGAACTCGACGCCGATGAGGAAGCCGCGGCCGCGCACATCCCCGACCGCCTCGTAGCGGGCCAGCGCCGCGCGCAACGCCGGCTGGAATCGCGCTCCCGCGCTGCGCACCCGCTCGAGGAGGGCATCGCGTTCGATGATGGTCTGCACCGCGACGCCCGCTGCGCACGCCGCTGTGTGGCCGCTGAAGGTGTGCCCGGTGAGCGGCCCGCCGTCGGCCGCCTCGAGCACTCCTGCGATCGCGTGCGAGAAGATGGTCGCGCCGAGCGGCTGGTAGCCGCCGGCGAGGCCCTTCGCGACCGCCATGATGTCAGGCACCACCCCATCCTGCTCGAGTGTGCGCCAGCTGCCCGTGCGGCCCGCGCCGCACATCACCTCATCGGCGATGAGCAGCACGCCATGGCGGCTGCAGATCTCGCGCACCCGCTGTGCATAGCCCGGCGGCGGCGACAGTGCGCCACCTGCCGCGCCCACCACTGGCTCGAAGATGAAGCCCGCCACGTGCTCGGGTCCCACGCGCAGCATCTCCGCTTCGAGCTCCGCGGCTGCATGTGCGCCGAGCGCTTCGGGCGCAACACCCGCCGGTGGCCGATACAGCGACACCTGCGGTACGAACGAGGCCTCGACCAGCGCGCCCTCGAAAGGCGCGCGCCGGTCCAGGAAGTCGGAGACGCCGAGCGCGCCGAGAGTGTTGCCATGCCAGGAGCGGCGGCGCGCGATGAAGCGCCGTCGGGTCATCTCGCCGCGCGCACTGTGGTACTGCAGTGCCACCTTGAGCGCCGATTCGACCGCTTCCGAGCCGCCCGAGACGAACACCATGGAGTCGAGTTGGTTCGCGGGATCGAGTGCGTTGCGGGCGCCGCAGACGCGAGTGAGCAGCTCGCGCAGCTCCTCGAGCGGATCGCTGGTGAAGGTGTAGCGGTAGCCGTGCGCAATGCGCTCGAGCTGACGCACGATCGCCGCCGTGACCTCGGGATGCCCGTGGCCGAGGCAATAGAGGGCGGGCCCACCGGAGGCATCGAGGTAGCGCTTGCCGGTGGTGTCATAGACATAGATCCCGGAGCCGTGCGAGACCTTGGGAAGACCGCGGCTGCCGGTCCAGCTTCTCGCCCTCGATCCGCCACGTCGCGTCTGCGTCATATCGTCCGAACCTGACTGTCGCCGCCGCTATAGTAGAGGCCAGAAGCTCACGGAGTGACGGAAGATGAGCACCGAGGTCATCGTCACATGCGCCGTCACGGGCGCCGGCGACACGGTGGCGCGCAGCGACCGTGTGCCGGTGACGCCAGCGGCCATCGCCGCGGCGTGCATCGAGGCCGCGCGCGAGGGAGCGGCGATCGCGCACGTCCATGTGCGCGACCCACGTACCGGACAGGGCTCGCGCGAGGTCGCGCTCTACCGCGAGGTGGTGGAGCGCGTGCGTGACTCGGGGACCGACGTCATCCTCAACCTCACCACCGGCATGGGCGGAGACTACGTGCCCGATGAGGCGGATCCGGCACGTGCGGGTGTGGGCAGCGATCTCGTGCCACCACTCGTGCGCCTCGCGCACATCGAGGCGCTGCGGCCGGCTCTCTGCAGCCTCGACTGCGGCACCATGAATTTCGGCGCGAGCGTCTTCATGAATACGCCGGCGCACCTCGAGCAGATGGCGGCACGCATCCGCGAGCTGCGCGTGAAACCAGAGCTCGAAGTCTTCGAGCTCGGCCACATCCGCTTTGCGAAGGAGCTGATCACCCGCGGACTCATCGAGCCGCCGCCGCTTTTTCAGCTCTGTCTCGGTATCCCCTGGGGCGCACCGGCCGATCTGCGCACATTGATGGCGATGCGCGATGCGCTGCCGCAGGATGCGCCGTGGAGCGCTTTCGGAATCGGTCGCGAGCAGTTCCCCATGGTGGCGCAGTCGGTCCTGCTCGGCGGCAACGTGCGCGTCGGTCTCGAGGACAACCTCTATCTCGCGCGCGGGCAGCTCGCCACCAATCGCGAGCTCGTGGCCCGCGCCGTCGAGCTCATCGGCCGGCTCGGCCGCGGCGTCGCGAACCCGGCCACGGCGCGGCGGATGCTGCAACTGCACTAACGGATCGCGTGCGACACCTCGCATGAGCTCGTGTCGTTCGACCAGAGGCTCTGCAGCGCAAACGTGCCGGTGGTGAGCTTCACATTCCTCGCGTGCCCGGGACCTGAGCTGATCCAGGCGCATGCATCCGCGACCTCCTCGCCCGAGACCGGGTTGGTCCAGCCTCCGGGCGGGAACTGATCGGTCAGCGTCTCGGCATATTCGTGGGCGGCGACCAGGGAGAACGCATCGAGCACACCCTGCTCGCCGGAGTTGAGGAACTTCACCCCGCAGCTGCGGCCCGCGTCGCTCACGTACGGCAGGTTCGAGTACGCGATATCGCCGAGGGGGGAACGGACGTAGTAATGCCAGCCGCAGAAGTTCTGGCCGCTGAGCCCGAACCCATCGGGATGAGTGCCGGTCGGGGAGATGATGAAATACTGCGCGTAGCGGTTGGCCCCGGGGGTCGTGTTGCCGAAGTGGGCCGCGGCGTTGACCGCTTCCTGCGAGAGGTCGGCGGGCGTGGCGTTAGCCGGCGATGGGGCTGCGGTGTCGAACCACACTCCGGCGAGTGCGCCCTGCTTGGGGTAGCCGACGTGAGGCGTCGAAGCGGGATCGCACCGGGTCGCGCCCTTCGGCACGGTCGGCCCATCGCAGTACTGCGTCACGGTGCCGGACCAGCGTTCCTCCCCCGTGCCGATCCCGGTGAAGAGAGCCTGCAGCAACGTCGACACCCCACTGGGATCCCCGTTGCCGCCCTGGGCCCACTGGCTGCCGTAGAACACGAGATACACCCGCGGCACACCGCTCGTGACGCCGACGCCGTCGACGCCGCCGCCATAAGCGACGGTATCGCTCATCGGCGCGCCGTAAGGGTGTGCGCTCTCCCACTGACTCATCTGGTCCGCGCATTCGCGCGTCGGCACTACGCCGAAGCGGTACTGGTGCCCGGTCTGGGGCGAATATGGATTCTCGTAACGCGTCGGCTCGCTACTGCAGGCCGCCAGGGCGCAGGCGAGAAGCAAAGCCGTGTTGCGCACCGATTTCCCTGAGATGGACATGGCGTTCTCCTTGCTGTGTCGGGTCATGGAGGCGTGTTGTGCGTGTAACGTCGAACCTCACTTTCCGATGCAGAAACTCGCGAAGATCCGCCCGAGCAGGTCCTCGCTGGTGAACTCCCCGGTGATTTCGTTCAGAGCCTGCTGGGCCATGCGCAGTTCCTCGGCGACGAGCTCGCCGGCACGCCGCTCGGTCAGGAGCCGCTCGCCTTCCTCGGTGTGGGTGCGCGCGCGGTAGAGCGACTCGAGGTGACGACGCCGGGCGCTGATCGCTCCGCCATCGACGGTCTCATAGCCCATGCAGCTCTTGAGGTGCGCCCGCAGGTGCGGCAGGCCCGCGCCGGTGAGCGCCGAGATCATGAAGCGTGGCGGTCCGCCGACCTCATCGGTGACCGGGAGCCCGCTCGCGAGATCGCACTTGTTGAAGACGAGCGTGACGGGGACCTCTGCGGGTAAGCGTTCCCGCTCCTCGCGCACGGCAGTGCCGAGGGGATCATCCACTGCGTCGATGACGAAGAGCACCCGGTCGGCGCGCTGCATCGCGGCCTGCGCGCGCCGGATGCCCTCCTCCTCGACGATGTCGCCGGCCTCCCGCAGACCTGCGGTGTCGAGCACGTGCAGCGGCATGCCATCGAGGTGGATACGCTCGCGCAGCACATCGCGCGTCGTTCCCGGGATGGGTGTGACGATCGCGGCGTCATAACCCGCGAGGCGGTTCAAGAGACTCGACTTGCCGGCATTCGGGCGCCCCGCGATCACCACCGTCATCCCCTCGTGCAGCAGCCGGCCCTGGCGCGCGCTCTCCAGCACGCCCTCGAAATGGGCCCGCACCGCCCGGAAGCGCTCGCCAAGCTCACGGTCGGCGAGAAAGTCGATCTCCTCCTCGGGGAAGTCGATGGCCGCCTCGACGTAGGTACGCAGCTCGATCACCGCCTCGGTGAGGCCGCGCACCATCGCGGAGAATTCGCCCTGCAGCGAGCGCATGGCGGCGCGGGCGGCTTCGCGCGACCCTGCATCGATGAGGTCGGCGATGGCCTCGGCCTGCGCCAGATCGAGCTTCTCGTTGAGGAAGGCGCGCTGCGTGAACTCTCCCGGCTGCGCGCGGCGCGCGCCGAGCTCGAGCGCCCGTCCCACCAGTGCCTCCATCACCAGCGGTCCCCCGTGACCGTGCAGCTCGAGCACGTGCTCGCCCGTGTACGAGTGCGGCGCGGGGAAAAAGAGCGCGAGCCCCGCATCGATCGGCTGCTGCTGCGCATCGAGGAAGCGCGCGAAGGTGGCGTGGCGCGGTGCGGGGAGCTCCCCCAGCAGGACGGCGGCGAGCTCAGGGGCCTTGGGGCCCGAGACACGTACGATGCCGACGCCCCCTCGTCCCGGTGGCGTTGCCGCGGCCACGATGGTGTCGGTGCGCGTCATCTGGGCCGTGCGCCTTTACCTCCGCCCGGCCGCAAGGCTACCGCTCTGGGGCGGTGCAAACCAAGTGCTCAGTTCTTCTTTGCGGGCTGTGCGCCGATGCGGCGGTTGATGTTCCACTGCTGCGCGATCGAGAGGATCGTGTTGGTCACCCAGTAGAGCACGAGCCCGGCGGGGAAGAACGCGAAGGTGGCCGACATCACCAGCGGCATGATCATGAACACCCGCGCCTGCACGGGGTCGGGTGGCGCGGGATTGAGCTTGTACTGCACGAACATCGCGCCCGCCATGATGAGCGGCAGGATGAAGTACGGATCGCGCGAGGACAGATCCTGGATCCAGAACGCGAACGGCGCCTGGCGCATCTCCACGCTCTCGAGCAGCACCCAGTAGAAGGCGAGAAACACCGGGATCTGGATGATGATGGGCAAGCAGCCTGCGACCGGGTTGATCTTCTCGCGCTTGTAGAGCTCCATCATCGCGCGGCCGAGCTTCTCGCGGTCGTCCGCGTAGGTCTCCTGCAGGTTTTTGATGCGTGGCTGCAGGGTTTTCATTTTCCCCATCGAGCGGCCGCTCGCTTCCGAGAGCGGATAGAACAAGAGCTTCAGCAGGAAAGTCACCGCGATGATCGCAACGCCCCAGTTGCCGCTGAGCTTGTGCACCCAGCTGAGCGCCACGAACAGCGGCCGCGCCAGGATCCACAGCCGCCCGTAGTCCGCGACGTGCCCGAGCTCGGGCGATGTGGCCTCGAGCTGCCCCTGCAGCTTAGGCCCCGCGAACAGCGCGACATCGAACTCACCGGTGGCGCCAGGCGCGATCGTCTGCTCGGGACCCGTGGTCGAGAGCAGGTACTCCGGACCCTGCACGCGGAGCCCGAAGTGCCACGGCGCACCGCGCGGGGGCACGATGGCGCTCACGAAGTGGTGCTGGAGCGCCGCCACCCAGCCATCATGCACATCGAGCGAGAGGTGACTGTCCTGTGCGTCGGTGGTGTCGAGGCGGCGGAACTTGTTGCCATCCCAGAGCGCCGGCCCGTGAAAGGCGTAGCTCTCGACGTTGAACATCGAGCGCTTGGTCGGCGGATCGTTGCGCAGGACCTGCGCGTATTCGCGCGCCGCCCACGGCGCGCTGCCGCCGTTCTGCACGATGTAGTCGAGATCGATGCGGTACTGCCCGCGGCGGAACACGAAGGTCTTGGTGACCTTGACACCGCCCTCGCTCCAGCTGAGCGGTACGCGCAGCTCGTTCCCGCCATCGAGCGTATAGCTCGACTGCGGGCTGCTGTAGGTGGCGAGATGCGTGGGATATGCGGCGCCCTCGGGTCCTGTCAGGCCCGACTGCAGCTCATACAGCGTCTGCGGATCGTCATGATTCTCGAGGCGCACCGGGGTCGCCTCGCCCTTCACTCTCGGATAGGCGAGCAGATCGACGCGCTCGAGTGTGCCGCCACGCGTGCCGATGTCGACATCGAGAATATCGGTGCGCACATGCACCACAGGGGTCGCCGCCGACGTTTCCGGGGAGCCGCCAGATCCGGCGGCGGTGCCCGTCGCCGACGCCTTGCCCTCCGTCGCGGCCGCGGCACTCGTGCTGCCCGGGGGCGCGCCCTCGGGCACGCGGTTGCCAAGATCACTGCTTGGCGCGCCCGCGGGCGCAGAAGGCGACTGGACGGCCGCGGGCGCAGGCGATGGTGCGTAGTCGCGCACCCATGTCTGGTAGTCGTAGAAGAGCAGCATGGCGAGCGCCGCCCACAGATAAAGCCGCAGGTTTCCTAGACGGTTACTGTTCATTTGAGTGGGTGCGACCGCCTGCCGCCGGCACGGGATCGAAGCCACCGGGGTGCCACGGATGGCAGCGGGCGAGCCGCGCGAGAGCGAGCCCGCTGCCGCGGAGCACACCAAAGCGCAGCAGCGCCTCGAGTGCGTACTGCGAGCAGCTCGGGTGGAAGCGGCACGTGGGCCCGAGCAGCGGGCTCACGGTCCACTGATAAAGACGGATCAGGAAAGCGACGAAGTGGCGCACTGCTCGCTCACCTTCTTCCACAGCGCCGCGAGGCTCGCGCGCAGCGCGGGAGCCGTGGCGGCCTTCGAGGCCGGCCGTGCGCTCACTACGAGGTCCACGGCAGGAAGCTCGCGCTGGTGCAGGCGGAAGGACTCACGGACGATGCGCCGCAGGCGATTGCGCGCGACCGCACCGCCCGCGACCTTCACGGCCACGGCCAGTCCTAAGCGCGGCGCGCCGGCATTGTTCGCTCTCGCGGTCACTGAAAAGAATCCATCGCTCATGCGCCGGCCGCGCGCGTAGACGGCATCGAAATCACCCTTGCGCCGCAGGCGAAGACGCGCCGGCAGAGTCAACCGCCCGGACATCGTGCTTGCGATCAAGATCGGAAGGAGGGGCAGCGATGCCGCTGCTGCAGCGCGCGCCACCCGAACCGCTTCAGGGTATCAGCTTGCGCCGTCCCTTGGCGCGACGCCGCGCGAGCACCTTGCGGCCGTTCTTGGTCGCCATGCGCGCACGGAACCCATGGGTGCGCTTGCGGCGCACTTTGCTCGGCTGATAGGTCCGCTTCATGGCGTCGGCTCCGTGGAAGGATCGCGGCTGTCAAAAAAAGGGCGGCAAGGCTAAGCCGTTGAGCGCCAAGGTGTCAATACGGGCCGCTGTGGATAATTCTTCAGCGCGGTCCGCGATCGGTATAGACTTCGCGACCTTTTCCTCAACGTTCACTAGAAAGAATCGCGGAGGCCACACGCGGTGGAAGCGTCGCTTTGGACCCGCTGCATGGGCGCGTTGGAAGCGGAGCTTCCGCAGCAGCAATTCAATACTTGGGTGCGGCCGTTGCAGGCCATGGAGGGCAACGGGGCGCTGAAGCTTCTCGCGCCGAACCGCTTCGTGGTGGATTGGGTCAACGCCAATCTGCTGCCGCGCATCGGCGAACTGCTGCGCGATGAGAGCACCGGGGACGCCCCCATCGTGACCGTGGAAGTCGGGTCGCGCAGCGTTCCGCTGCGCGGTGTGCCCTTGAGCATCACCGCCGCCCCGCGGCGCGCGGAGGGGCTCGTCGTCGGCGCGCGGCTGAATCCCGAATTCACCTTCACGAGTTTCGTCGAGGGCAAGAGCAACCAGCTCGCGAAGGCTGCCGCTCTCCAGGTGGCCGAGAATCCCGGGCGCGCCTACAACCCGCTCTTTCTCTACGGCGGCGTCGGCCTCGGCAAAACGCACCTCATGCACTCGATCGCGCACCTGATCAAGGCCAACGATGCGGAGTCCCGCATCGCCTATGTGCACTCCGAGCGCTTCGTCGGTGACATGGTGCGCGCGCTCCAGCACAACTCGATGAACGAGTTCAAGACCGCCTACCGCTCACTCGATGCGCTGCTGATCGATGACATCCAGTTCTTCGCTGGCAAGGAACGCTCGCAGGAAGAGTTCTTCCACACCTTCAACGAGCTGCTGGAAGGTCAGCACCAGGTGATCCTGAGCTGCGACCGCTACCCGAAGGAGGTCGAGGGCCTCGAGGAGCGTTTGAAGTCGCGCTTCGGCTGGGGGCTGACGGTTGCGATCGAGCCGCCGGAGCTCGAAACCTGTGTCGCGATCCTCATGACCAAGGCACATGGAGCCGGTGTCACGCTGCCGGAGGAAGTCGCGTTCTTCATCGGCAAGCGCATTCGCTCGAACGTGCGCGAGCTCGAGGGGGCGTTGCGCCGTGTGATCGCCAACTCGCGCTTCACCGGCCGCGCCATCACGCTGGAATTCACCAAGGAAGCGCTGAAGGATCTCCTTTCTCTGCAGGCGAAGCTGGTCACCATTGAGAACATCCAGAAGACCGTCGCCGACTACTACAAAGTGCGCATGGCGGATCTGCTGTCCAAGCGGCGCAGTCGCTCGGTTGCGCGGCCGCGGCAGGTCGCGATGGCGCTCGCCAAAGAGCTCACGAGTCACAGCCTCCCTGAGATCGGCGATGCGTTCGGCGGACGCGACCACACCACGGTGCTGCACGCCTGCAAACGCATCAAGGATCTGCGCGACACCGAGCAGCGCATCAAAGAGGACTACTCGAACCTGTTGAGAACTCTGGCGGGTTAATGTGTGTAGGGCTGTGAATTTGCTGTGGGCGCAGCTCTGGATAAGGTTACGCACAGGCCACACACAGCACTTGTTCAGCTCATGCGTGAGCTTGTCCTGTGGATAAACTCACGCAGTGATCTGATCGGGCAGGGAAAGTTTTCTTATGCCCGTTATGAGCAGTCTCTATAGTCTTAATAACAATCTCATTGGCCAACAAAGATTCTTGAAGAGAGATAAATCCCCATGAAGCTGACCGCTACGCGCGAGGACTTTCTCACCCCTCTGCAAAGTGTCATCGGTGTGGTGGAGCGACGGCAGACCATGCCCGTGCTCGCTAACGTGCTGCTCGCGGCACGCGATGGCAGGCTCTACATCACCGGGACGGACCTCGAAGTGGAGCTCGTGGCAGCAAGTGCGGTGAGCGTCCAACAGCCGGGGGACATCACGGTGCCGGGGCGCAAGCTCCTCGACATCTTCCGCGCCTTGCCGGAAAAGACGTCGGTCACCTTGAGCACGGAGGGCGAGCGGGTCTCAGTGCGTGGCGGCCGCAGCCGCTTCACACTCTCGAGTCTTCCCGCAGCGGAATTCCCCCTCGTGGAGGAAATCAATGCTCAACAAACGTTGAGTGTTGCCCAGGGCGAGTTCCGTCGACTCATCGACAAGACGCATTTCTCGATGGCTCAGCAGGACGTGCGCTACTACCTCAATGGCCTGCTGCTCGAGACCGATGGCAAGGCACTACGGGCGGTGGCGACGGATGGGCACCGTCTCGCGCTTTGCGAGATGGAGCTCGCCGGCAAAGCGAAAACGACTCACCAGGTGATCGTGCCGAGGAAGGGTGTGCTCGAGCTCCAGCGCATCCTGGGGACCGACGGGAACATCGAGCTGGCGGTCGGCACAAATCACGTTCGCGCCCAGATCGGCGACATTCGCTTCACTTCGAAGCTTATCGATGGTCGTTTCCCGGAGTACACGAGAGTTATCCCTGCTAATCCACCGCGCCCGCTCGAGGCGGACCGGGAGACCCTTAGACAGTCGTTGCAGCGCACGGCCATTCTTTCGAACGAGAAGTACCGCGGAATCCGGCTGACGGTGCGATCCGATCTCCTCACGCTCCAGGCCCATAACCCTGAACAGGAGGAGGCAGAGGACCAGGTGGAGGTCTCCTACAAAGGTGAGGAAGTCGAGATCGGCTTCAACGTCAACTACCTTCTCGACGCGCTCAGCGCCATCGAAAGCGATCGTGTCCAGATCGGGCTCACCGACTCGAACAGCAGCTGCCTCATCCATGCCCCCGGGGTTCTGCACACGCGCTACGTCGTGATGCCGATGCGACTGTAGAACGCCGGTTCGACGACGGTACGGCGACGCG
>Ga0210408_10001404_pt1 | contig 25380 bp, 17 predicted proteins | sample IncBWH4MmetaG_FD_155471 | JGI IMG/M metagenome (GOLD analysis project Ga0210408, IMG submission 155471) | Forest soil microbial communities from Barre Woods Harvard Forest LTER site, Petersham, Massachusetts, United States - Inc-BW-H-4-M | ecosystem: Environmental > Terrestrial > Soil >...
CAGCAAGTGAGCGATTATCAAGGCGAGAGAGAAGAGAAGGCGATTCAACCTGAACGAGCGCACCAGCCGGACGTTGTCAACAGGCAGTCGGTGAGGCCCACGATCATTCTGATCAGTTGCCTTTTCGTTACGCTGGGGATAGGGGCAGTCTTTGCGCTGCGTTCTGGGACGCACAACAGTGACTCAGCGTCAGCCGCTGAAGCGGACCATTCCGTAATCGTTCACGCGGCTGCCGCATCGGAAGGCGACATGGGCGTCTATATCGAGGCGCTCGGCACGGTAACGCCCATATCCACGGTGACCATCTTTAGCCAGGTCACTGGCCGAATCCTTTCCGTGCACTATCGCGAAGGGCAGATTGTGCAAAAGGGCGACCTCCTTATCGAGATAGATCCAAGACCATACCAAGCTCAACTGCAGCAGGCGGAAGGTCTTTTGGAACACGACCGAGGAGTGCTTAAACAGGCGGAGATCGATCTTGCCCGATACAGGGAGGCATTCGCCTCACACGCTGTAGCAAAGCAGGTTCTGGATGATCAAGAGCAGGCCGTTGTTCAAGACCAAGGAGTCGTGAAATACGATCTCGGTCAAGTGGAGTATGCGGAGGTGCAGCTTAGCTATTGTCACATTACTGCGCCTGCGCGCGGCAGGGTAGGTTTGCGACTCGTCGACTCTGGCAATACTGTCTTTGCTGGAAGCGCAAACGCACTGGCAGTAATCACCGAACTCCGGCCCATCACGGTGGTGTTCAATGTGGCGGAAGACCACATGGGCGAGATTGAGACGCAATTGCGCCAGCACAACCCTCTTGCTGTTGACGCCTTGGACCGGTCCGCTGAAATCAGCTTAGCCACCGGAGAGCTGCTGACAATCGACAACCAGATCGATACCTCTACTGGGACCGTTCGTTTACGGGGAGAGTTCAGTAATCGAGACCTCTCTCTCTTCCCAAATCAATTTGTGAACACTCGGTTGTTGGTAAGAACACTCAAGAACGCAGTTCTCATTCCAAACGCGGCAATTCAACGTAATGGGTCGCAGGCATTTGTCTTCGTCGTTGAGAACAATAGGGTATCAGTGCGGAATATTACAGAACGGAGCACCGATGGCAAAATGAGCGCGGTAACAGATTTAAGCGCCGGAGAGGTGGTGGCACTCTCAAGCTTTGACAAACTCCAGGACGGCACGCCGGTCATCGTAAATCAGCCATCTCAAGACGCTGCGCACAACACAGGAGCTTCGTTGTGAGTCCCTCTCGCGCCTTCATCCTTCGACCAGTAACCACGGCACTGATCATGGTGGCGATCTTAATCGTAGGGGCCGCAGCTTATCTTAAGCTCCCGATCTCGGCATTACCTGAAGTAGAGTATCCGACGATTCAGGTCCGCACCTTCTATCCGGGAGCCAGTCCGGACGTCATGTCTTCTTCAGTCACAGCGCCTCTGGAACGCCAATTTGGTCAGATACCTGGATTGACCCAGATGACCTCCACGAGTTCGGATGGGAGTTCTTCCATTGTCCTGCAATTTGCGGTGAGTCTGAATATCGACGTAGCGGAGCAGGAAGTCCAAGCTGCGATTAACGCCGCGCAGGGTTATCTGCCCACGGATCTGCCTGTCCCTCCCGTCTACAGTAAATCGAACCCCGCAGATGCGCCTATTCTAACAATCGCCCTGACTTCGAAGAACCTTCCGCTTTCAAAGGTAGAGGACTTGGCTGACTCGCGGCTCGCCCCAAAGATCTCACAACTCAGCGGTGTCGGGCTGGTTACCATCAGCGGCGGGCAAAAGCCCGCAGTCCGTATCCAGGTCAATCCCACAACGCTAGCGACATATGGCATTGGTCTGGAAGCGCTGCGCAGTGCGCTTGCGAGCGCAAGTGTTAACGCGGCGAAAGGAACCTTTGACGGAGAAACACAGAATTATCAAATCAACGCCAATGATCAACTGCTCTCCGGCAACGACTATCGTGACATATTGGTCGCCTATCGGAATGGCGCTCCAGTCACACTCTCCGATGTTGCCAACATTAGCGATGGCGTCGAAAACACCCGACTTGCTGGTTGGATGAATCAGACGCCCGCAGTAATTCTTAACATTCAGAGACAGCCCGGGGCAAATACAATTGCGGTTGTCAAAAGCATCGAAGAACTTCTCCCGCAATTGCAAGCGAATCTGCCTGCGTCGGTAAAGCTAACGGTCTTGACCGATCGGACCACGACGATTCACGCATCGGTCAAAGATGTCGAGTTCGAACTGGTCCTTACCATCGGTCTTGTCGTCTTGGTCATCTTTATCTTCTTGCGTAATTTGTCCAGCACAATCATCCCCGCCATCGCCATTCCTATCTCTTTGGTTGGAACGCTGGCTGTGATGTATCTGTTGGGATATAGCCTAAACAACCTCACCCTGATGGCCCTCACCATCTCGACGGGCTTCGTTGTCGATGACGCGATTGTGATGATCGAGAATATATCTCGTTATCTCGAGGAAGGTCTGAGACCTCTGGAGGCTGCACTTAAGGGCGCGGAGCAAATCGGCTTCACAATTATTTCGCTCACGATCTCTCTCATTGCAGTTCTAATTCCGTTGCTTTTCATGGGAGACATCGTAGGAAAGCTATTTCGTGAGTTTGCCGTCACCCTTGCGGTTACGATCCTCATTTCGGCTGTGGTGTCGCTCACGCTGACACCGATGATGAGCGCTCACCTATTACGCCATCGGCCGCAGGCCGAGCAACGGCGCTTCTATCGCTGGTCGGAGCGGCTGTTTGAAGCTCTTATCGCACAATACAGCCGAACCTTACGCTGGGTTCTTCGCCACCAGGTTCCGACACTTCTGGTGGCGGCTGCAACGTTGGTCGTCGCCATCTCTCTTTACGTTGTCATCCCCAAAAGTCTCTTCCCAACACAGGATGTGGGAATTATCCAGGGCATCTCCCAGGCTCCTGAGTCTATCTCGTTTGGCGCGATGGCTCTGAAACAACAGGAACTCGCGAAAGTTATTTTGCAGGATCCGGCAGTCGCCAGCCTGTCCTCCTTCATTGGAGTGGATGGGACAAATGCAACGCTCAACAGTGGACGAATCCAGATCAATCTGAAGCCATTTGCGGAACGTCACGCAGACGCAACAACGGTAATTCGTCGACTCGCTTCCGGACTGGCCAATGTGGAAGGCATACATCTCTATATGCAGCCCGTGCAGGACCTCACGGTCGATGACCGTGCCAGCCGTAACCAGTTCCAATACACACTGGAAGACGCGGATCAGGACGAACTCGAAACATGGACGGAAAGAATGTTTGCAGAGTTGCGAAAGCAACCGGAGCTGAGGGACGTCGCGACCGATCAACAACCCCGCGGGCTGGCTGAGAATCTCGTCGTCGACCGGGCGACAGCCTCGCGCATGAACATCACTCCCGATCAAATTGACTCTACCCTATATGACGCGTTCGGCCAGCGTCAGATAAGCACTCTTTACACCCAGTTCAACCAGTACCACGTGATACTTGAAGCGTCTCCAGAGTTCCAGAGGAATCCACAAAAGCTCGAAGACATCTACCTCCAAAACTCTTCATCGTCGACCGGAGGAGCCTCCAGTTCCACCTCCACCTCCGGGCGGACAGCCTCGAACAGCGCGACCACTTCAGTGACTACGCTCTCGGCCTCCTCGACAAGTGGGATAGCGGGATCGCAGCGATCGAGCCTGTCGACTTCATCAGCCGTCTCTGTCCTGTCCTCCAGCGCTCCTGGTGCGCTCGCCTCTTCATCGAGGTCCACCCACTCAGTTCTTTCGACGAGTGGAGCATCCGGATTGTCAGCCGCTTCCTCGCAATCCTCTTCGACTTCTTCGAGTATGGGAACTGGCGCCGGTGCAACCTCGGCGTCAACCTCGTCAGCGATACCGCTTGCCGCGATCGCTCACTTTGAAAAGAAGTCCAGCCCGTTGACCATCGCGCATCAGGGACAATTCCCGGTTGTCACAATCTCCTTTAATCTGGCGCCTGGTACTTCCCTGAGCCAGGCCGTAGCCGCGGTGGAAAGAGTTGAGAACCGGCTCAAAATGCCCGCCAGTGTGCAGGCTAGCTTCCAGGGCGCTGCCCAGGCCTATAAAGCCATCGGAGCGAACGAGACACTGCTCATACTGGCGGCGCTCGTAGCTGTTTATGTTGTGCTCGGGGTTCTCTACGAGAGCTTCATCCATCCGCTTACGATCCTCTCAACACTTCCCTCGGCGGGTGTCGGCGCCTTGCTGGCTCTCATGCTCTTCCGGCAAGATCTCGGCATTGTAGCGATCATTGGAATCATTCTCTTGATCGGCATCGTGAAGAAGAACGGTATCATGATCGTCGATTTTGCTTTGGAGGCTGAGAGAAGGCGCGCCCTCACGTCCACGGAGGCGATCTACGAAGCTTCTCTGCTGCGTTTTCGTCCCATCATGATGACGACCTTGGCGGCGCTTTTTGCCGGTATACCGCTTGCTTTCGGCTCAGGAATTGGCTCTGAATTGCGGCGTCCGCTGGGTATCGCAATGATTGGTGGCCTGCTTCTCAGTCAAGTGTTGACACTTTATACCACTCCGGTCATCTATATCTTCTTCGACAATCTGGGAGAACGATTGGGTCTTCGCAAGTCTTCTTCTTTGGACGTCGATACGGTGGCGCAGCTATGAACTTTTCCGCCCCGTTTATCAGAAGGCCCGTCGCCACCACGTTGTTAGCTATTAGCCTTGCTCTAGTCGGCATGATTGCCTTCCGGTATCTCCCGGTGGCGTCGTTGCCCCTGGTTGATCTCTCCGCGATTCAGGTATCGACCGCGCTTCCTGGTGCGAGTCCGGAAATAATGGCGTCGTCCGTGGCGACACCTTTGGAGAAGCAGTTCAGTCACATCGCCGGAATTACGTCGATGAGTTCGACAAACTCTTTGGGCATTACATCAATCAGGCTCACCTTCGATATGAGCAGGGACGTGGAGGGTGCAGCGCGCGATGTAGAGGCCGCAATCAATGCCGCCCGCAGCTACCTGCCCACAAATCTTCCCGCGAATCCAACCTATCGCAAGATCGACTCAGCACGCGCGCCCGTGCTGGTGCTCAATCTAGCCTCAAAGACTGCTAGTTCGGGTGCGCTCTACGACACCGCATCATCCATCATTCAGCAAAAGATCTCTCAGATCGGCGGAGTGGGACAAGTATCCATCCTGGGAGGTGCTTTGCCCGCTGTACGCATCGAGATCAATCCGCAACAGCTGAGTCATTACGGTCTTGGCTTGCAGGATGTTGCTGCCGTAATCAGTGGCCAGAATGCCAATCGGCCCAAAGGGCAGATCTCTGATGAAGACACGATTGCGGATATAACGGCGAACGATCAGATTTCAAAGGCCAGAGAGTACGCACCTCTTGTGGTCGGGTCAGCGAACAACTCCATCATACGACTCCGCGATGTTGCCACGGTCACTGACTCGGTGGAGAACGTACACTCCGTGGCCTACGTGAACAGCAAAGAATCCGTTAGTCTTCTTGTCTATTGTTCTCCCGGCGCTAATGTGATCAGCACAGTCGACCGCGTCAAGAATGAACTTCCTTCGATTCAGGCGTCGATTCCCTCCAACCAGCAACTGCGCGTCACGGGAGATCTCACAACCACCATCCGCGCTTCGGTCAGGGATGTGGAGGGGACGCTGGTTCTATCAATTGGGCTGGTGGTTCTAGTCGTCTTTCTGTTCCTCCGTAACGCGCGTGCAACACTGATCCCTGGCGCGGCGGTCACGGTTTCGGTGATCGGCACATTTGCGGTGATGTATTTGTGCGGCTTCACGCTGGACAATCTATCGCTCATGGCACTCGCCATCTCGACAGGTTTTGTCGTCGATGACGCGATTGTCGTAATGGAAAATGTCGTCCGTCTTATGGAGTTGGGTGTCCCTCCGATGGCGGCAGCGCTGAAGGGGTCGGAAGAGACCGGACCCACGGTATTGTCAATGAGCCTGTCCCTCATCGCCGTCTTCATTCCGATTCTGTTTATGGCGGGAATCCCCGGGAGGCTGTTTCACGAGTTTGCAGTGACCCTCGCAATTTCGATCGCGATTTCCATGGTCGTATCCCTGACCCTTACCCCGATGATGTGCGCCTATATCCTTCGACCCGAGAAGGGCATAGAGCATGACGGGATCTATCAATTCACCGAGCGAATTCTCGATCGTGTTCTCGATGGCTATCGCCGCAGCCTGGTCTGGGTACTGAAGCATCCTGCAACGGTCTTAGTCGCCTTCTTCGGGACGCTTGCACTCAACTTTGTTTTGATGGGGCAAGTCACCAAGGGGTTCTTTCCGATCCAGGATACGGGGTCGCTGCTCGGCGGAATCCAGGGGCCGCAAGATGCTTCCTCCAGCGCGATGCATTCCGCGCTGCTCTCAATCGAGAAGGTGATTCAGGCCGACCCGGCAGTCGATACGGTCACCGGCTTTACCGGAGGAAGCTCGGGCCCGGGGAGCGAGGACGGAAGCAATTCGGGATTTCTTTTCATTACGCTGAAACCGTTGGGACAGAGAAATCAGAGCGCGGCAGAGATACTCGATCGTTTGCGGCCGAAGTTGAATGCGGTGACTGGAGCGACGACCCTTCTGAAGCCCTACCAGGATATTCCCTCTGTAGGGAAGAGCAGCAACGCTGCCTACCAATATGAACTCTCAGCAGACAACGTGGCCGACCTCAATCAATGGGGACCGACCATGTACCGGGAAATGAAGAAGCTTCCCCAATTGAAAGATGTGAATATCGATCAACAAAACGGCGGGCTGCAGACCATGGTTCACTATGACCGTCCCACAGCTGCTCGCCTGGGCATCACACCTCAGCTTATCGACCAGTCGCTTTACGGTGCATTCGGGCAGGCGCAGGTTTCAACGATCTACACTTCATTGAACCAATATCACGTCGTGATGGAGGCAGCGCCGCAGTATACGCGAAGCCCGCTCGGGATGAACTCGATCTATGTTCACCCATCGGGTGGAAGCGTCGTTCCCGTTAGCGCTTTTGCCCGAACAACAAACTCAACCTCTCCCCTTTTGATCAATCACGATGGCCTTTTCCCGGCTGTGACTGTGTCTTTCAACCTCGCGCCGGGTGTCTCGCTTCAACAGGCCACCGTCGTCATTGAGAAATTGCAGCAGAAGCTTGGCTTGCCTCGCACCGTTCGAGGGGGATTCGCGGGCACCGCCAAGGACTTTAAAAGATCTGCCCTCGATCAAATCGTTCTTATTGTGATGGCCCTGGCCGCGGTCTACATCGTATTGGGAGTCCTCTATGAGAGCCTGATACACCCGGTTACGATTCTCTCTACCTTGCCGCCGGCGAGTGTCGGCGCTGTGCTGGCGCTCATCCTCTGCAAGAGCGAACTGGACGTGATCTCACTCATCGGCATCGTTCTGCTAATTGGCATTGTCAAAAAGAACGCGATCATGATGATCGATTTCGCCCTCATGGCTGAGCGGGTAGAGGGGAAGAGTCCCAAGGACGCCATCTTCGAAGCGTGTCTGCTGCGCTTTCGTCCCATCATGATGACCACAATGGCCGCGCTTTTCGGAGCTCTTCCGCTTGCCGTTGGTCACGGCACCGGATCAGAACTCAGGCGTCCTTTAGGCATTGCGGTCGCCGGCGGTTTGATAGTCAGCCAGATACTCACGCTTTACACAACTCCTGTGATTTATCTATTTCTCGATAGGCTGCGGCTCAGATTCAGTAGAAGCCGCAACCCCATCGCGTCGCTAGCCCAGGGAGGCGCAATCTAGTGAATCATCCGATGCCCCATTTTCACTTCCGCTTTGCTAATCCGGGAGCGGGCAGCTTGTTCCGCAAAGCCGGACTCTCGCTTTGTGCGGTTCTCCTGCCTGGGCTAATGGGTTGCAACGTCGGCCCAAAGTATGTGCGCCCGGAAGTTCTCGCTCCTCCCGCGTTTAAGGAAGTAGGTCACCAGAATGCGTCAGATGGAACGACATGGAAACCTGCGCAGCCACAGGATGCAGCGCGACGGGGCAAATGGTGGGAGATTTATCAAGAGCCTGAATTAAATGCTCTCGAAGAGAAGCTGAACATCTCGAACCAGAATATTGCACAGGCTTTTGACAACTTCATGGCAGCGCGTGCCCAGGTCCAGCAGGCACGCTCAAATTACTATCCCACAGTCAGCGTTGGAACGTCCTATGCACGCAATCGATCTTCTCAGAGCCAAACATCAGGATCCAACTCCAGCCATTCAAATACGAATCCGAACAGTAATCTCTTTAATTTACCGTTAGACGTTTCCTGGGAACCGGATCTTTGGGGGCGGATTCGCAACACGGTGCGTCAGAATGCCAACGCAGCGCAGGTGAGCGCGGCCGATCTGGAGAATCAAAGGCTGACGGAAGAGGCAGATCTGGCTGCCTTCTATTTTGAGTTGCGTGGGCAGGATGCTTTGGAGGATCTGTATCGGAAGACCGTAGAGGTGAACCGCCAGTCGCTTGAACTGACTCGTGTCCTATTTAAAACTGGCTTGGACAACGACGAGGCCGTTGCCCAGGCTGAAATTGCGCTCAAGAGTACTGAAGCAGCCGCAACGAACGCCGGCATCGCTCGAGCGCAGGATGAACATGCGATCGCGCTGTTGGTGGGAGAACCTGCGTCAACCTTTTCAGTTCCTGTCAAGCCGCTGACAACTGAGGTGCCGCATATTCCTGTCGGCATTCCTTCTGAATTGCTCGAAAGACGTCCCGACGTCGCCGGCGCTGAGCGAAAAATGGCAGAGGCGAATGCGCTGATCGGCGTGGAAAAAGCTGCTTATTATCCGACTTTAAGCATCACTGGCGCAGTAGGATTTGAGGCTTCGCAATTCTCCAAATGGCTAACAAGCCCAAGCCGATATTGGTCGGTCGGTCCGGCGGCGTCAGAAACGATATTCGATGGCGGACTGAGGAAGTCGACAATGGCGCAGTTTGCGGCTCTCTATGATGCAGATGTCGCAGGTTACAAACAGACGGTTTTGACAGCATTTCAACAGACCGAAGATGCCCTCGTCTCCCTGCGCCTCCTCGCGCAGCAGATAGAGCTGCAACAAGAGACCGTCACATCGGCGCAACGAAATTTTGACGTTGCGTCCGCGCGCTATAAAATTGGGCTTGATCCTTACTTGAATGTATTTACGGCACAGTCGACTCTGCTCACAAATGAACAGACGGTCATCACGCTGCGCGTACAACAAATGGCAAGCAGCGTGCAACTCATCCAATCTTTGGGCGGTGGATGGGACGTTACGCAACTGCCATCGGAACAAGCGGTAACTGCGAAACGGCAATAGCGCTTCGCGCAGGGCACCTGGAAATCTGCGATCCAGACCGATTCAGTAGCAACAAGTCTTTGGGCTGTATCTGAAGTGCCCACGCAATAAGGTTTGGCTGAGATTGTCAGCGCGGTTGACACTTCAGATACAGCTCAAAGACTTAGTGAACGAGTTCCGCTATGCTCTCGACCTACGTCATGGAAGAGTACTCGCACTTGAGATTGGACGACGAATACGCAAGCACATTGCACGAAATCCTAGAGCGGCGCATCACCGATGCCGAAGCCGCGCTCTCCGTCCGTCCCGCCCAGCCTGTCCGCTTTTTTTATCTCGTCGAAGGTTCCGGCCGAGACACGAAAAGGGCACAACACATCGAACACTCGCCCTTCCGCTTGCACATGCGACTGCGTGGGCTTGCTGCAACCTCTCCCTGGGGCCTCTCGATTCGCGTCGGAGGCCTATTTAGTCTACTGAGAGTTTCTCGGGTCGCGGTCGGCGTCGACATAATCTGTTGAAGACGGGCCGAACCCAGTGATCTGCACTACAACGGGCTCGTCCCCCGTTTCCGCAAAATGAGTCTTGCCTGGCGGTTCCGTATAAAAGCTTCCTGGAGGAAGAGCTTTCAGTTTTGTTTCGTCGAAGTGATCACCGTATCCGATTCGCCACGTGCCGGAGATCACGGTTGCAACACGGTCGTCGCGATGAGAGTGTGCTGCAATTCGCGTGTGTGCGGGAACGCGAAGCATGATCGTATAGACCCCAACCTGATCCAGATCGCCCTTCAGAAGTACCGTACGAATGTCGGCCACTCCGGAGCTTCCTGTGCCAGGATTTCCGTGTTGCGGAAAACCATATTCCGCCGGAGAAAGCCGTTCCTCCGGCGAGGCATCAAGGAATCCGCGGATTAACGCTACTGTCTCAACCGGGCGTTCTTCCATCAACCAGTGTCCCGAGCCTGCAACCACCGCTTCTCGAACATTGGTTGCTAGGTGACGCATAATCACGGCTTGCAAAGCGCCGAAAGACTTCTCTCCGCCCACGGCAAGCACCGGCATCGTGAGCTTTTGCTGCTCGAAGATTTGATTATCCTTCGCGTCCTGAGAGAACGCGGTAAACTGCGCGAAACCAGCTCTCATCCCGCCGGGCTGTGCGTAGGTTGCTGTGAAGAAGTTTCGGGTGGCTTCGTCAGGTTTTCCCGGATCGGCCGTGAAATCGTTCCAGATTCGGTCGAAGTAAATGCGTTCGCGGCCCTGCACGAGCCGTTCCGCATCAGGTCCGTGAAAGTTGAAGTGCCAGACGCCCGGATTCTGGAGTATTTCGCTCCACGGCTCAATCCCGGGAATTGGAGCATCCATCATCACCAGTCGTTCAACCATGTCTGGATAGGATGCAGCATACGCATAGGCCACCATATTTCCGATGTCGTGCGCTACCACGAACGTCCTGTCATGGCCTAGTTCAGTCACGACAGCGCGAATGTCTGCGGCCTGAGTCTTCTTGTCGTAGCCGCCCTCCGGCTTCGATGAGCGTCCGATCCCTCGCAGGTCGGGAACAATCACGGTATGGTCTTTCATCAGGTCCGCTGCGAGCGGCGCCCAGGAGTCACTGTTCTCCGCATATCCGTGCAAAAGAAGAACCGCGGGGCCGGTGCCGCCAAAGCGCACGAAGATCTCCGCATTCGCCGGACTATGGATCGTCCTGGCCTGAAAACTCGAAGGGAGTAATGGTTGAGCAGAACTGGACATTGCCAGAACGACGAAGATGGACACAGCGAGAATGCGTCGAATCATGGGATCCTCATGAAGAGAACGGCAAATTGCCGGTCCGGGCCAAACGGAGCAGTTCTCTTTCCAGTTCACCCATACTAGACCATGCAGTCCATTATGCGGGGAAATATTTTAACCGTAGCTTCACTCTCGGGCGAGAGTTCCTAATCCAGCGATGCAAGGGCGACGGTGGAAATGCTTTCCAGTTCTCCGCGATCATGGTTCAGCCGAGCCAAGGCTCGCATACCCTGGATGGTTGCCACGAAAAATTTCGCCAGGGTGATAGGGTCCTTTGCCGCGCCAATTTCGCCCCGCTTCTGAGCATCCACGAATGCCGCAACGAAGATCTCCTCGACCTGTCTCTGGTTGTCGCGCAGGAATTCCCTAATCTCTACGTCGTCGATAGCACGGCTGAGATTGGTGTTCATTAGCAGACAGCCCCGCTCATGCTGGGCCTTGTTTTCGCGTATCATGTCTTGAAAAAGCTTTGCGAACCCTTTCCTGACCGACTTCTCTGTTGCGAAAAGCTTCCGTAACGACGCATTTGTGTGGTCGCGATAGCGGCTCATCGCCCGAAAGTAGATCGACCGCTTGTCTCCAAATGTGTCGTAGAGACTTTGCTTGGAGATCCCCATCTCTCTCATGAGCGTTACCAAGGAGGTATGTTCATATCCGAGACGCCAGAAGACATTAACCGCGATCTTAAGCGCCTTATCCGGATCGAATTCCTTGGTGCGAGCCATAAATACACATTAGAGTCCAGGGCACTAAAAGTCGATCCGCGAAAGCCCGAACACCTTTTAAACTACTCAGGGGTCGGTCTTCGGTAGTAATTGGCTTCCTTGAGCGCCTTGGCGATTTGGAGTGAAGCCAGAATTCCTCCCGCTTGCTCGTGATCTTCAGCGCTGTGCTTTACAGGAGTGGCGCACGGCGCGGTAGACCGGGTGTACTGCCTTGGAGAGCAGCCCATAATGCGGCGGAAGGCTTTACCGAAGGCGCTTTCGGATTCGTAGCCAAGCGATGAGGCTGCCCATCAGGGAGTCCGATCGCCTGCCCGGCGCACTAGGAAGGACTGAGAATAGTCCAAGACTCTCCGGAGTTGACACGCCGCAACCCTATGTCGAATGACCGTCTCCGACAAAACCAGCTCTAATAGAACTCGGAGATGGCCCCCTTGGAAAAAGTGCCACAATCCGCGGCGCTTTGCTCGTCTGGTAACAGATGGACTAGGCGCGGCGCTCAGGAGCGATCTTTTCCGGCAGTTCTAGGATATTCTCTTGCTCACGCGATTGAATTCGTGTCCACGCCACCTCGATAGCTTCATGCAGCTTCGCACGCAATACCTCGGGAGGGGGCAGAACTGTCAAATATTCGGCCACATGGATGCCGGCAGCATCGAGTTCCAACAGTTCGATCTGCTCGGTATTTTTGCCGGCACAGAGGATGATGCCGAGTGGAAGGTTCTCTTCGGGTTCCCGCTCGTTTTGCGCCAGCCAGCGGAGGAGAGCTCCATCTGGCCTTGTATTCGGGCTTGAAGTTGCCCTGCTTCAGCTCTACGACCACCAAGCGCTTGAGTTTTCGGTTGTAGAACAGCAGGTCGATATAAAAGTCGTCCGCGTCTAGCTGGATGCGTTTTTGCCGGGCGACGAAAGAAAATCCAGCGCCAAGTTCCAGTTAGAAGATTTCGAGCTCACGCAGGATAGCGTCTTCCAGGTCACGCTCCAAAAAGCGGTCCGTCAGCCCCAAAAAGTCCAGCACATAAGGGTCTTTCAGCACCAGCGCAGGGGTCAAGTCGCCTTTGCCGCGGAGGATGGCTAACTCGTGGCCGATCAGTGCATCGGGTTGTTTCGAAAGCGCCGTGCGCTCGTAGAGCATGGAGTCGATCCGCTCACATAGGGTGCGCACGCTCCAGCCCTCGATGCGGCACATCTCCGCGTAAAATTCACGTTGGAAAGGCTGACTGAGTGGCAAAAGCGCGTGAAGTGGGACCAGCTCAATTGTCGTGACAGCGTCACGACAAACTGTTCGCCGTACGCGGCGCGCTCGCTGCCCAGCACCTCACGGTGGATGCGCCTGCCGATGCGCCAATAGAGCAGGGTAAGCCCTATGTTGACGGCAACGGCAGTTTGCCGGCGGGCCTCCTCGATCAAGGCACGGATCTCGATCAACAATTTGTCGGGTTCTTGGCTCTTCAGATCCAGATCTCGTCGCCTCATCCTTGCCCTTTTACTATGTTCACCCGATCACGGTTACCCATGGATATTGGATCACTGCTCCCGATGGGTCTCGAGGGAGGAGATCGATCGCTTCGCTGGGCTAAAACTCACGGCCGACCGTGTCCCTCACAGAGGTCGAGACCCCTTCATCTCGAAGAAAGATGCAACCCATGGCATACTCGAAAAGTTGACGCACGGACTTCCTCAAACCCCGCGCGCATACGAGTGGTCAGGACCGCGGGAACAATACGGGAACAACCTGGGGAGGAAACCATCCCAGACGATCCCAAACGATCCTATATCGGTGCTACTCTAACGTCTTTCGTATCAATCGCGTCCGCTGATTCTAAGCCACTTAGGTCCATTGGTAGGGCCCTGAAAAGGCCGGCGTCGGCGGTTCAATCCCGTCCCTGGCCACCATTTAAATCAAAGCAATCACTGAATCCCTGCCCTTGTCTGGCCGCAGGCACGCTCCCGCATTTGCAATAAGCAATTGAAAACAGGCTAGCTAATAGCTAGATAAATCTACTCTTCGACCGCGAATCGCCCTCTGCTCACTTACAGTCCCCTATCGGAACCCGGCGGCCCTGGCGATCAGGTTAGTCCCGCCCCGATGATGACCAATCCGATTGATCGCGCCACCTGCTCGCGGGCGGGTGCAAGACGTTCAGCGGTGATTGCCGCCGTTACAGCGAGCATTGCGCGCAGATCCATCACCCCGACGACCAAAAGAATCGCGGTCAGGTTGGCACAACTGAGACCGCAGTGAAGTCCAAAACGCAGGCCCTGCCTCCACGCCGTCCCGGCACGAGCCGGCAGCATGCAGTCGCGTCCTGGCGACTCCCTGCAGCTGGCAAGGTGACGTCCCTTCCACGCCGTAAACTGAACAGCGCCTGCAAGCAGAACGACCAATCCGGACGCCATGGGAACGGCGCGCGACAGAGCCGGTTGCTCCATCTCGATTGCTGCAGCTGCAATGCCGATCAGGAAAACGGCCAATCCAACAAGTGTCCAAACGAAGAGGTAACCGAGGCCGACCAGTATGGTCAGTCGGTTCCGGCCAGACGGGCGTCCCCTTCCAGCCGACTGGCGATAGCGCCACATCATTGGCGCCATCGCCGGCAGCATCATAACCGCCATCATTGCGATCCACATGCCGAGAAACGAGGCGAGGGTATTGATCCAACTTTGTCCGGGCATCCGCATCCACGCCATCGACAATGTCCAGCCGCCTGGCATTGGCATGCCGCCCGTCGCTGACATGGATCCGCACCATGCGAGCGTCAGCCCCGCGCAGAGAATGAAAGGCAGCGCCAAGACGCCGACGAAGGCGAGCAGTGAAACCTGTTCGGCGTCGAGAGCGTCAGTTGGCCTTGAGATCCTCGCCTCAAAATTGTTTGCAAGGGAAGTTGTGTGAGTCACAGTGCTGTCTCCGTTTCCAGCGGCGATCGCAGGTGCGTCAGCATTGGTGATGCTGACGTACCCGCTCCATGGGAAACCACGGTCATGCTTTCTGCTCTGCATCGCGCCTTCGGGACGCGGCTCCTTGAGGATCGGTTAGGATATCGACCCACTTTGGATCAGGCGAGGCCTCGATGCCGTAGTTGTCGTGCCAGTTCCACCATTTGTACGGCGGCGTCTGGGGATAACCCTCTGGCGAGTCCTCCCAAGTTTCTTGACGGCCAAGTGGCGTCAAATCGAGGTAGCTCCAGGTGGTCCCCATCGCTTCATCGCCGCGGTTGTTGATGAAATAAGTGCGGAATACCTTGTCGCCATCGCGGAAGAACACGTTGTGGCCGTGCCACTGATCAACTCCGAAGTCCACATCGAAGCTGTCGGTGATTGTGTACCACGGCATCTCCCAGCTCATACGTGCCTTCAGGCGCGCGATATCCTCCTGCGGCGCGCGCGAGGCATACGCAAGCGTGGTGTCGCGGACGTTCAAATGGGACAGTTGAGCGACCTGATCGGCGCCAAGCGAGCAACCGCGGCAGGCATGTTCGGGCCAGCCAAATACGCCTGGCTCGAAGAAGGCGCGATAAACGATCAGCTGCCGGCGGCCCTCAAAAAGGTCAAGTAGGCTAACTTTGCCCTTGGGTGCGTTGAATTCGTACTTCTTCTCGACCGCTACCCACGGCATCCGCCTGCGTTCGGCGGCCAGCGAGTCACGGGAACGGGTGAAGGCCTTCTCCTTGACGAGGAGCTGCTGGTGCGCCGCGCTCCACTCCTGTTGCGAGACGATCGGGGGTTTCTTCATCGCCTGACGCCCTCTCTCGTGAGCCTTGTCTCTCTCTTCGATTGTTGCCTTCAGTGTTGTCATCGTCATTTTCTCCCATCTCAGATTTTGGTCTTCCGCTTTGTTGCGGTGCCCTTGTACACATACTTGATGCGGCTTTCGAACGAAATCAGGGTTATAAGTGTGGCGCGATTTCTTTGCTCTCCTCGATCACGTGCACATGCTTCCGATGACCTCAAAGTGCTTTGAGATGGCCGCCTACTCGAAGGGATTCGGCTGATTTTTGCCTGTGGAGATCAACTTGCGCAGATTGCCTTCAATCAAGGCACCCCATGCACCTGAGCAGCCTCCGTAACACTCGAAAGCAGGGACCAGACCGGCATGCGTGAATCGAAGCTCGGTCTTGTCACCTTTCTTAGCTATTTCAAAGATGATGTCGGTTCCTTTCCATTCGGTCTTGTTTGTGACGAATCCCAGTTCGGCGTCTGTTACGCGCCACACGATTCTCTTTCCGGGAATGAATTCCGTGACTTTCTGTTTCGAACGATGCATATCCTTGTAACGGTACGTGAACTCCTCGCCTAGTTTTTCAGCATTGCCCTCGATCTCCCCTGACCACCAACCGCGCACGTTGTTGATGGCTTTGAAGACCTCTTCGGGGGTTTGGTCGACGACAATCGAAGTTGCGAAGTCCTGCTGTTTCATAGGTTGTTCCTCCACTTTCTCTGTTCTGTGGATGCGCGGCTCTTTCAGAAGGCGACGCTGGCCGGGACGAAAGCCGCGAACTGGCGCTCGAGAGCTTTGGCCACGCTGTTGTGCCACCCTTCGGCGATGGACTGAGAGGCTGGATCGGGGAAGATTTCCTCTTCGCCATTCTCGAGACCATTGAAAATGCCCGCTGCTGCAGTTTCAGCGGAGGCTTTGGGAATATTGAAGCCGCGATTCATGTCGGTGTCCACGGGACCGAGGAGAACAGCATGGACTGTAACGGCGTCGCGTGCCAGGATGGCGCGGAGAGACTGCGTCATGCTGAAGGCAGCCGCCTTCGATGCAGAGTAAGCAGGGACGACCGGCAGAGGAGCGAGTCCCACCATGGACAGGTTGTTGAGGATTGCCCCTTTGGACTGCTTAAGCTTCGGCATGAAGGCTTCAGTAACTCTAAGTATGCCGAGGAAGTTGACGGCCAGGTGTTGCTCGATGACGTTTAGGTTGGTCAGATCGTCGTAAATGGCGACGCCGGCGTTGTTGATCAGGATGTCCAGGTTGTCAACCTGTTGGAGGGCCTCCTGGATCTGTGCGGCGTTGGTCACGTCAAGGATAAGGGGGACGACGCGGTCGTCGGGGTGCTGCATTGTGCTGCGGGTTCCGGCATAGACTCTTGTCGCACCGCGCCGGAGGGCTTCGTCGACGAGGGCGCGACCGATACCGCGGTTTGCGCCAGTGATAAGCACTGTCTTCTTTGCCACGTTCATGATGATCTCCTTGTGAATTGGGGAAATGTATTTGTTGCTCGTTCTTGCGTCCTCGATATGACCTCGTGCATGGCGGTCATGTTCAAATAGTGATGCAGGCACCGAACGACCTGGGAGTGACAAGTGTGGCGGGATTCCGATGGATTCACTGATCACGGCTGCTGCACGTGCGCTGGCTGCCGGTGATCCGCTGGGCGCGCTCAAACGAGTGGCGCTCCGGGACGATGCGCCTGCGCTTGCGCTTCGCGGAATCGCAATGGCGCAACTTGGAGAGTTTGTGCGGGCGAAAGAACTCCTTCGAAGGGCCACACGCGCCTTTGGTCCGAAAGAATCTGTGGCGCGGGCCAGGTGCATCATCGCCGAAGCCGAGGTTGCGCTTGCTTCACGCGACTTGAGCTGGCCTGCAAAGGCGCTCAGTGAAGCCCGAATCACCCTTGAAGAACACGATGACCGATTGAACGCGGCGCATGCGCGCTATCTTGAGGTGCGGCGCCTCGTTCTTATCGGACGCCTGGAGGAGGCTGAGCACATGCTGGCCGATTTCGACCCTACGCCCTTCCCACCCGCGTCGAGGGCCGCCTACGAACTCGTTAGGGCTGGGATTGCGATGCGCCGCATCCGCACGAGTGCGGCACGTGCCGCACTCGCTCGAGCAGAAATTGCTGCGCGGCGAGCAGGCATCCCTGCTTTGACGGCCGAAGTTGAAAATGCATCCCAGGTCCTGAACATGCCGGCAGCGCGTCTGATTGGCGGTGGCGAAGAACGACCCATCCTGCTGGAAGAAGTTGAAGCATTGCTGGATTCGCAGACGCTCGTCGTGGACGCTTGCCGAAATGTAGTGCGTGATCCAAGCACAATGGTTTCGCTCGTAACCCGGCCGGTATTGTTCGCGCTTGCACGAACGCTGGCCGAGGCCTGGCCGGGTGACGTTGCGAGGGACCTGCTTCTTGCACATGCATTTGGAGCGAGATTCGTAGATGAATCGCATCGCATGCGATTGCGAGTCGAAATCGGACGGCTTCGGAAGATGCTTCGGCCACTGGCCGATGTCAGCGCCACGAAGCGTGGTTTCACTCTGGCACCGCGCGGCACGCCGAAGGTGGTTGTGCTAGCGCGACCGGTCGAAGATGAGAACGGCGCCGTGCTCGCTTTCCTCGCCGACGGCGAATCGTGGTCGAGTTCAGCTCTGGCGATTGCGCTTGGGAAAAGCCAGCGTTCGGTGCAGAGAGCCCTGGATTCGCTAGCGGCAACCGGATTAGTGCAGTCGTTCGGTCAGGCACGGGCACGTCGTTGGATCACTCCGCCGGTGCCTGGATTCACGACAACTTTGTTACTCCCTGCTCCGTTGCCAATTGATTAAGGTGAATTCATGAAAAAATCAGCGGCCGAAATCGTGCGCGAGTATGGCCCGTTCCCAAATGCTGACCGGGTGCATGGAGTGACCTATGACGGCGAATGCATCTGGTTCGCGTCTGGAGACAAATTGAATGCATTAGACCCTGCGAGCGGACGGGCCGTGCGTTCAATCAATGTCGCCGCACATGCCGGAACAGCATTTGACGGGGAGCACCTCTTTCAAATCGCCGAGGAGCGCATCCAGAAGATCGATCTGAAGACTGGTCGAGTGCTTGCCACCATCCCGGCGCCTGGCGGCGGCCGTGATTCGGGCCTTGTGTGGGCCGAGGGAACACTTTGGGTGGGGCAATATCGTGACCGGAGGATCCACCAAATAGACCCCGACACAGGAGCGGTCCTACGCACGATCGAGTCCAACCGCTTCGTAACCGGGGTCACCTGGGTCGACGGAGACCTTTGGCACGCCACCTCGGAAGGTGATGAGAGCGAATTGAGGCGAGTCGATACGAGAACAGGAAAGGTTCTGGAGAGCCTGGAGATGCCTCCAGGAATGAAGATCTCAGGGCTCGAGTCCGACGGGGGCGAACGGTTTTTCTGCGGAGGACAAGGGAGTGGGAAAATTAGAGTGGTTCGGCGGCCGAAGCGAGGCTGACCGCCCGATCGCTCCAGAACACACCCCGCCGACAGCCAAGCGGCCGACCATCACGCATGGGAAACACAAGAACGCTGACAACGATTGGTGTTTGTTAGATCAGGGTCGCAGTTGAGGGTTTGGAATCGGAGAGCGCTGGGTGTAGACAGATGCAAGCCAACTGTCGAACTGCTTGCCTCGCACGAGGAATGAGCCACACACGCTGCCCTGTTCAACCGACAGGTTTTGGAGCCGCGGGCGCATGTTTGTGGACAGGTCGATAGGAACGACGCGCGGCTCGGCGAGCAATCCAGCCAGATACGATGCGTTCTGACTGTTCACTACGTGAACGGTAAAATCAATCCGATCGGTTGAGCCATAGTGAATCCCTATGGTCAACTCGTCTGCACCATCCAGTATGTGCGTCCAAGGGGCATGCAACTGAGCAGGCGCCACGTGACGGGCAAGCATCGGCGCCGACATAACCAGCACATTCCAGGAGTTCACGTCAGTGCGGAGTTGGCGGAGGTGGTTCACGAGCGATGGATCGGAGCCGGATTTGCCCAGATGTCGATCCAACGCTTGGCGGACCAATTCTGGGGTCCCAAAGATAGTCGTGCGGTCACCGAGGATGGCCATCCAACGCGAAGAGTTCATTTCTTCCCATTCGCGAGCAAACGGATTCACAACCAGCACGGCTTGCCCGCGGTACACGGAAGTTGAAGCGCCGTTCTGCAGAGCCGCGCGGAAGATACATTCGCGATCGAGATGGCCGGCCACGAGCAAGAGATGGTCGTGAAGCTCGCCCTGCGCAGAAGAAGCGGCCACCTCGATGACCTCGTCTGTTTCCCGGTGAGGATCGACACCGGTGAGAGCGATCCAGTCGTTGAAATCGAGATTGCTGCTGTGAGTAACAAGAAGCAGTCGGCCCGTGGACGCTGGATTGTGCGGGTCCTCAATGCCGGCCACGATCTGAGCCCCTTCAGGAACGAGCGCTATCAACTTGCTGTCGATTGGCGACGCCCATCCGACAACTGTAGTGGTTAACAACAGAAATGCTGGGAGTAAATACACTCTGGTCTGCACGATAATCTCACTTTCTTCCGGTCTTGTTGCCGATCCGGTCTGCGACGTAGTCCAACTGAGTGTTCCAGCGTTTCCGGAGCTCATCCGCTTTCGCCCGCTGTGCGGCGTTGAGAACCAGAAAGTAGATCTTGCCCGTGAGTCTCTCCTTCTCAGCTAACAGTTTTGCGAGTGTGGCACCCTGGCGCGCGGAGATATCCCGGATCCTGCCGTCGTCGGGGGCACCGTCCTGGAATGTGAGGGCATCCATATCTCTCTGCTCGGAAGCGAACTCATGGACGAGCTCCACAACGTTTGGGCGTTCGCCTTCCCAGATAGATCTGATTTGCGACTTCTGTGTATCGCTCAAGTCCAGTTCGCGAGCGACGAAGCCCATGGGGCCGTGATGGAACCACATCGGGCCATTCCGTCCGCGCCACAACCACGATTGCGTCCATGCGGCGGTGATGCCAACGAAAATTAACGCCGCTCCTACCGTTGTCCAAACCATCCTTCGCATCAGGAGAGCACCTCGCTACAGTCTGATTCGAGCATCTGCGCGGTGACAGTGCGGTCAAGATTGGTTAAGCAGGGTAAAGTTTTGTAAATGTGGGTCTACGCGGTTACAGCGATGAGAATAGTATCTGAGAGTGCAATGAATCTGTATGGATCGATTACTTATCATCGACGACGACACCGAACTTTGTGAGCTTCTCTCGGCGCGCTTGAGTGGCGAAGGTTTCGAGATCGAAGCAGTGCACGAAGGAACTCACGGACTTGAGCGCGCGCTCTCTCGCAAGCACTCGCTGGTAGTGTTGGATTTGATGCTTCCCGGGATGTCGGGCCTGGAGGTGCTGCGCCGCCTTCGGCAGCAATCTCCGATTCCGGTGTTGGTCCTGACCGCCCGCGGCGAAGATGTCGATCGTATCCTGGGACTCGAAATCGGGGCGGACGATTATCTTCCCAAGCCGTTTAATGCCCGGGAGCTGATTGCCAGGATTCGCGCCATATTGCGACGCACAGCTGTCACTGGGACACATCCTCTCACTGTCGGAGACATGCGGCTTGATCCCGCCGCGCGCGAGGCGCGCATGCACGGCCGGCTGATCTCGCTCACCAGTGTAGAATTCGCCCTACTGGAAATGCTGTTGCAGCGGGCAGGCCGCATCGTCACCCGCGATGAGCTCACGGAAACAGTTTTGGGCCGGAAGCTGGGCCCCTTCGATCGCGTGATCGACGTGCACATGAGCAATATTCGCAAGAAGTTGGGGGCCAGCCAGGGAGTTGAGCGAATCAAGTCGATTCGCGGTAGTGGGTATCTGTTTGTGGTGAGGGCCAAGCCAAAATGAGGCTCACGATGCAAAGCCTTTTCCTCAAGATATTTTTCTGGTTCTGGGCGACCGCGCTTGTCACGGGAATTGCACTGGTGATCACGTTTATTTTCGGGCCAGGCCGAGTACCTTCACGGTGGCATTCGAGCTTGACAGATACGGCGCGATCGTCAGGGATGATTGCTCTAGCGGAACTCGAACGAGGCGGAGTGCCCGCTGCCTCATCGTATATCGAGAGTTTTGAACGCGACACTCAATTGCGGGCGTGTCTTTTCGAATTCAGTGGGAATCGTGTAGCGGGCAACGGCTGCGAAACCTTCGCCGACATGCGGGACCACGCAGCAACGTCGCGGTCGTCTGAATTTGGCGTTAAATATGGCCTTGTTCGCGTCGCGCTGGTGTTGCCCGGAAGCGGCGGGCACGATTACATCTTTGCGACCGAACTTCCCGCCGGACCCCGCGCTGCATTCGGGATGGATATGGCGGCGGTAGTGTTGCGGTTTGCGGTCGCACTGTTGGTCTCTGGTTTCATCTGTTACCTGCTCACGCTTTATCTCACCGGGCCAATTTTGCGATTACGCCAAGCAGCCCAGCAACTGGCAGGAGGAATGCTCAGCACGCGAGCGGCGGCCAGCATTGAACGACGCGGCGACGAGCTTGGCGCGTTGGGCCGGGACTTCAACACGATGGCCGCCCGAATAGAGGAACTCGTCTTACGGCAGCGTCAGCTCATTTTCGACGTTTCCCACGAGCTGCGGTCTCCCTTGGCAAGGCTGAACGTCGCCCTCGACCTGGCTCGAGGAGGGAATGCTGGCAATTTGCCCTTCGATCACATGGAACTCGATTTGGCGCGGCTCGACGAGATGATCGGTCGTTTGCTGACCATCGCCAAGCTGGATACCGCGGCGATGCCTGTGGAAATGAGACCCCTAAATATCACAAGTCTGGTGGGCCAAATCGTTTCCGATGCCGGATTCGAGGCACGGAAGCGGAATGTGGTGGTGAACATTGCAGGCGAAGAACAGAACTATGTGCGTGGGAATGAGGCGCTACTACTGAGCGCGATCGAGAATGTCGTGCGCAATGCGATTCTTTACACGGCCGCAGCAAGTTCAGTCGATGTCTCGTTGGGGCAGGGGACGAAATCGAAGGTTCTCCTCGTGATTCGCGATCACGGAAGAGGGGTCCCAGAGAGCGATCTGCAAAAAATCTTCCAACCTTTCTATCGTGTCGCAGAGGCGCGGGACCGCGAATCGGGCGGTGTCGGATTGGGTCTCGCGATTGCTGACCGCGTCGTCCGGATTCATGGAGGAACGATCCGGGCTGAGAACGTGCAGCCCGCGGGCCTCAAGATTATTATCGAAATCCCAACGGCAGAGTTCACTTCTATCGTCTAATTCGCCCGGGCGCGGCGTGCTTCTCAACAAACCAGTCCTCGGGCACTTTCTGACTCACACGCGCGAAGGAGACCAAGATCCGCCTTCGAGCCGGGCACGAAATTCACCTGCGTGGTGGGCTCAACGCCGAGTTTGCGAGCTGAGGCGTTTGTAGTAGTCCGCAACTGCATCCTGATAACCAACGGGGACGGCATTGGGTTTTCCTGTGCGGGCATCGGGCGCACCGCCTGCGCGCTGGATCTCGAGCTCAAGCTTGTCGATAGAGCTTAGAACTTCGCGATGCATCTGTTCGACGATGGCGGGGTTGCCGGGGAAGCGACTCGGATCGAGATGCTGCATCTGGCGCGTCAGATCGGCCACTTCTTTCGCGGTTTGGGAATCGCCCTGCACCAGCTGGCGGAGTTGGTTGAGCTGGCGCATTTCCTGCTGATAACTGCGTTCCGAATCCGCAGGATTGCCGGCGGCGTCAGTGGGTGCGTTTCCGGGGTGGCTGGGCTGGTCATAGCGATCGTTGCCGGTGTTGATGTTGTTCCACGCAGTACCGTCTGCGCCTCTTGCGGCACTGTCACGAGACTGGCCGTTTGTGGCGCCGCGCACCTGGTTGCCGAGATCGCCGCTGAATGGGCTCGTATCCCCGGTCTGTCCAGCCTGACGAGCTCGGCCGGAAGCGCTGAAGCCTGGCTGCGTGCCGGTCGCGCTGCGGGCCGTGGAGCCCGGCTGTCCGTTACGCGAGAGCTGGCCGTTGGGAGTCCATTGTCCATTCGATTGATTGGCGTTCGATCCAGCGTTCGTTCCGGGATTGGAGCCAGGCTGGACGCCTCGCGATCGAGAGGCTGCTTCAATCTGCTCACGCAGGTGCTCGACCTCATTGAGCAGCGCGGACTGATCCCCTGGCGATGCGACTTGCCGTCCAGATTTCTCCTGACCCATGCCTGATTGAGCCTGCCGCAGGCGCCGGCTCAACCCGGTGAGTCCCTGCGCGATGTCGGACTCTGTGCCATTGGCATTGGGATTGACGCCGCGCCGCAGCCAATCTGCTGTGCGCTGCACGCGGTTCCCGAGATCGGATTCATCCATATCGGTGAGAGCATCGCGGAGCTTCTGTGCGGTTGCGGGTTCGTTTGGAGCGATGGTGCGGGCCGCATCGCGAAGATTCTTCTGCAGGGCCGAAAGGTCATCGGAAAGCTGCTGGCGCTCTCCGGCGAGCTGGTCGCGATCATGGCGCCGCGTCGTGAGGGCGTCAAGATCGTTCGGGTTGACTTCATCGTTTTGTGAGTTGGCGAGGCGATTGATTCGCTCAGCCTGGGATCGCTCGTCCTGCCGCAAGCGGTCGGATTCGCGTGCCAGAGAATCCAGCTTGCTCGAGGCGAGCTGTTGCTGCGAACCTGAGAGCAGATTTTGGACATCGCGCAGAGATTCCGCAGCCTGACGAGCTGCGTCGGCGCTCTGGGCCGCGTTGTTGTCGCCGCGCCGCATGGCTCCGGTAGCCTGGCGCAGGCGGCTCAGCGCCTGCTCGACGCGTTGATCGGAGGGACTGTTCGCGCTCGACGAGGCAGCCTGCGAAGCGCCTTGCCGCGACCGGCCTTGCTGAGTTGTGGATTGGGCAGATGATCCCTGGGCACTTTGCTGGCCGTTTTGCGTCATCTGCTCAAGCTGCCGCTGAACCTGCTCCGCCTCGCGCCGCAGCATTTCCTGCTGCCAACGCTGCTCGAAGTTTTGTTGCGAACCGCGCTGCTGATTGGCGAGATCCTCCTGGCGCTTGGCCAAGGCGTCGAGTTTTTGGAGCGCGTCGTTCAGGTCCTTCTCGCGCTGCTCCGCAGGGGAAGCGGACTGCGCGGTCTCATATTGATTCTTCTCTGTGTCCAGCTCGAGATCGAAGAGGCTGGCCAGATCGCGGCCGGCGTTGCCGGTTCCTCCGCCGCCTCCGGACTGGCCGAACGCAACCTGTATCTTGCGAAACGTGGCCTCGGCCCGTAACAGCGCCTGCAAGGCCTTCTGCTCCAGCGGAAGGGCATCCTTCCACTGCATGTTTTTGAGCTTGTCCGCAGAAGGAGCCATGGCCGCAACGGCATCGCGCATGTCCTTGTCAAAGTCAGTGAACTCGCTGTTGGCCTCGGAAATGTCGCGGCTTTGCATGCGCACCGAGAGCGCGTTGACCTGGTCGCGCAGTTTTTGCTGTGCGTCGGAGAGGAACTGCCCCTGGGCCGCAGCATCTTTCGGCGGGGAACCCTTGTCGTTCTGCTGCTTCCAGGTGGCGGCGATCAGTTCTTTTTCTCGCTTGGAGATCTCGGTTTGATTGCTGCTGTTGCCTGCGCCGCCACCTCCGCCGCTTTGCTGGGATTGGGAGAACTCGCGTTCGAACGGGTCGACCTGGATGAAGGAGATATCTGTGCGGGCCTCGCTGTGCCCATCCGTCGCGGTGGCGTAGACGCTGACCAGGTCACCCGGCTTCAGCTTGAAGTCCTCGAGCGGCAGCGTATAGGAGCTATCCGCGCTCCTGGCTCCGGGGATCTTGAGCAGATTGACATCGCGGTCCGCGCCGCCATTCACGGAGTAATGCAGATGCATGTCGCGCAGACCGAATTCGTCGGCCCCTTTCAC
>Ga0210408_10001405_pt1 | contig 25366 bp, 26 predicted proteins | sample IncBWH4MmetaG_FD_155471 | JGI IMG/M metagenome (GOLD analysis project Ga0210408, IMG submission 155471) | Forest soil microbial communities from Barre Woods Harvard Forest LTER site, Petersham, Massachusetts, United States - Inc-BW-H-4-M | ecosystem: Environmental > Terrestrial > Soil >...
ATCGAATATCCTTCCATCGTGCAGGTCGGTCCCGCCGGCGTTCTCGTGCCCTGCAAGCAGCGTGGTGGCGACTATGGGCCAACCATGGTTCTATCTGAGACTCGAGGCCTATTGCTTTATCGGGTTGTCCGAAGGGGCATACGGTCGTTCGTGAGACTCAAGGCCTGAAACCCGCCTAGGATACTCACCCTCGAACCCTCGCACTCCGTGACCGACGGACCGCATATCGTGCTGGTTGCGTTCCGATGGCGCGGGGCGCTCAAGCTGCTTGTGGCTTTACGTGTTCGGCGTTAAACGTTTCTCCTTCCTTCCAGATCTTCAGCGTGATGGCGGCGATCTTGCGCGCCAGCGTCAGCCGTGCCATCTCCGGCTTCATGCCCTTGCTTAAAAGCCCAAGATAGAACTCACGAAAGATCCCCGCGCGGACACTGGCCATCGTTGCGGTGCTCTTGAACAGATTCTTCAGGTCGTGGTTGTGGTTCCAGTTCAGGCCACGAATGAGTACCGGTTTTGACCTGCGTTGCACCTGGCCATGGACCACGCGGTACTCGGCGCTGTCCCGAGTCTCCAAAGCCAGTCCGCAATAGGCCCAGAACTGACGCTTCGTCCGGAAGCGGTGCGGCGTCTGCACCCAGCCGATCAGCACCGCGGTCCGGACTTTCCCCAGGAATGGGACCGATTGCAGACACTTCGTGGCCGGGTGTTTGCGGCATTCGGCAACCATCTCGCGCTTGGCTCGCAACCGCACTCGGTGCAAGGCGTCCAGTTCCAGGTACAGGCACTCGGCTCGTTGCCGCAAACCTTCGCTACCCAGTTGGGTGAGATAGGATTCCCGATAGTCGGGTCGGAATAGCTTCTTGCCGGGACAATGAATCGCCTGGCTGCGAAACAACGCTTTCAACCGGCTCATGACCCGCGTCGTATCTTCGGTGAGCGTGGTATAGCTACGTGTCCGATGCTGCATTTCCAGAGCACTGTTCTCTCCGTGATACACGGGCGACAATGAGTGATTCCGTAGCAGCTCGGCCAGCTTGCGCGCGTCAATCAGATCGCCTTTGTTGCCCGACTTCAGCAGGGCGTTCTTGCGCGGATCACACACCACCAAGCGCGCTACCCGTCGTACCAACAGGTCATACAACCAGGCCGAATGTGTTCCTTCCTCGAAGGTGACCTGCAGCGTACCCTGGATTCCACCGAGGAAATCCAAGATCGCAGGTGCTCTGGTTGCCAGTACGGACTGCATCACCAGTTTGCCTTCTTTGATCCAGCACAGCTGCGGAACCGTGTCGCGGTGGACATCGAGGCCGATGTATCTGACGCTATCCATCAAGGTGCTCCTTCTCTTCTTTGGAGTGAACTCCTCGTTGCACTCCGAGGGTAGCAGCGATCGCCTCGTCCCCCGAGCTGATGTCTCGTTCGATCTTGAATCGATCCATCGCAGTTCTCACGTGGATCTCATCGGTGACGAGGTCAAATCCACTTCGTCTCCCAGGCTGATCCAACTCTGATCCGTCTCCGCCTGTTCGTGAACGCAGTCCAAAGGGCGGGAACGACGCCATGGCCCGGAGGGGCGCCCTTTTATATGGCGTCGTTCCCGCCCTTTTCGTTTTTTTTCTAGACCGCATCATTTTGCATGTCGCTCGAAAATAGAGACTTTTGCTCGGCGACCCGTTTCCGAAGCCAGACCGCATCACAGACCGGGTCCGACTCTAGAAGAGATGGATAGCTGTCCTGGACAAGCTCTACGATCAATTCGGCCTTCGGGATCGTGGGCGAAATCTGTCCACCGATCACCGGCAATTTCTTCAGGTATGTAGCCGGCCGGACTGGGAAAAGCCGTCGGAATAAGTCCTGCGCCTCCTTAAAGAGCTCGGGGGTGATGGAAACATAGATCACTTCGAATGCCGGTAGTGAACATAGAAGTTTGTCGTGCGTTGACAGGAACCGTTCGAACTTTGCGATGGATCGTTGTCCTTCATCGATGAACGTAAACAGAACGGTCAAGGTCTTTTCTCGTCGGACCGAGACGGGCAGCAGCTCGCCGAACTTACTTGCGGACGCCAGGACATCATCTTTTACTCCAAACTGGGCGAAGAACTTGCACCGAGATGCGTCCGTTTCCAGAAATTCTTGCTTTTCCAAGTGAGCCAAAACATAGTCGAGCATGATGAGTCTGCGACGAACCTCGCGTGGGCTTTTTGCTCGGCGATTGCGAGAATTCTTCTGTCCAACGATCCTGTAGATCTGCTTGGCACAGAGTTGATAGAGCAGGCGGCTAGGCGCGCACTGGATTTCTCGAACGTGTCCAGCACGTATTGCCTTGGCGAGAAAGTTCGCCGCGATCCAGCCGCGTCGCCGCTGGACCGCGAAGTTGAACTGGCGGCGGAGGAAATAACCTGAGTGAACGGCGACCGTGTATATAAAGGATGCCTGCCGCTCGGAATATCCCAAACAGCGTATCGTATCGATCGCGTCGTACTGAACGGGGCGTGTGCTCATAGATCCAGCACCCAATCGAGCGTGTGATGTTCATCTTCGATCCGGGCTGACATGGCCGCCCGATCGGACGAAGAGGCATAGGTGCGGAATCCAGCTTGCTCTTTGGCGCGGAGATGTTGCGGACGATAGGCGGCGGTTACGACTTCGATGTCGGAGAAGGCCGCCTGCGATCCCTGGTCAAGCTCGTAATGAATGCGAGCGTCTGGAATTTCAATTCTGTTATCGACATAAGGCAGATCGAAGCATTGGGCCACTTCATGCTTGATCTCGCCGATATCGCGCTCAGGTTCAGATTTCCGAGCAGCGTACATTGCCTTGTAGACGTTTCGCTTGAGTTCAAAATCAAGCTCAATGCGGAGATTCTTGCCCCCAGCGCACTCGATTCGTTCCGCCTCTTTGAGATAGGCGCGGTAGATCTGGGTATCGTGCTCGGCTTCCCGTGGCTTCACAAGCCCGTGGTAGAGCTTCTGTTCAGAAGTAAACTTGCCAGTCTCATGGGCCAGGCGTAGGCCCTGTTTGGTCAGGGTTACCACTTCTATCCGCTGTGGAGGCAGCCAGCGGCCGTCATTTCTGGTGGCGACGGAATCGACCCTGATCACTTCCCGGTCACGCAGAAACCGAAGGTCGGTTCGTGCGGCACGCTCGTCACCCCCATAGATGATCTGCACAACATCTCTTACCGCGAGCACACGAAAGCGCCCGGCTTCGGCGAGCAAGGTTTGTTCTTCCGGGCGAAGTCGGAGGCCGCGAATATTTATTGCGATGCCCTCGCGCGTACGCCGCGGACGATGCTCTGCTTGACGACGTTTGTCGACAGGATCGTGGTCGGGTTCTATGGGGCGATCCCGGCGCGGCTGCGCAATGTAGTGGGCATGGTTTTCGCTGGCGCGTTTCTGAAGTTTTTCGACGCGCCGCGTGAGCGGAGAGGCCGGAACCTCTAGCTGTATCGGTTCGGATACTCTCGACATCGGCGGTGGCGGCGGCACTTCTGCCTCCCGCCGTCTCACATATCGCCGGTCGTCGTGTGGGATGTCGAGTCTCATGAGATGGCCTTGTCGTCGGAGCGGTCGGTCACCTTGGTTGAGAGATCATTCGTGTCGGCGGGCGCCGAGATTTTCTGAGCTTCCCGGTGAGCGGCCCACCATGAGGAGGTTTGATCGGCTGTCGTCACCGGTGCGTTTTCGGGCACAGTGTTCGGTTGCGAGGATGTGGCCGTGGCTTCAGTGCTACCCGAGGCGATGGTGTCGGCCTGGTCCTGCGCCGCCAGAAAATCTTCTTTCTTCTTCTTGCCCACGATGATGCGTTTGTCGTAGTAGGGCCAATCCGGTCCTTGGAAGGCATTGGCCTTTTTGTCAAATTCTTCCCTGGCTCGCCGGATGCGTTCGACCATATCATCGGAATCGTCGTAATACCTTTTATTGCGGCTTCTGGACATAGATGATTCTCCTTTTGTGGATCTACTCGTCGCCGAAGCGAGCGAGAATTTCGTTTGACAGTTCGTTTTGCCCGCTGTGGATCTGCTGATCGAGGTGTTTGAGTTTTCGACCGGTGTCGCGCAGCCAGAGCTTGCGCTCGACCCAGATGGTCAGGCCGAGAATGTTGGTGAACAGCAGGAAGCAATAGAAGAGGATGCCGCGCCAGTATTCGTGCCACAGCAGGGCGCGCCAGGGGATCAGGAAACGCAACTGGCCCATGAGCGTAAACGCCAGCGCCAGAAAGACGACGATTGCGACAAAGATTGCGTTAGCCAGCATGGCAACTCCGATCAGCCGTCATCACTTCACGAGGAAAAAATGGAGAGGCCGCCGGCGGCGGGGGAGCAGCCTCTCTCAAAGGGAGCCGTCCGCTAGAACGGCCCCTCATCCTCGGCCGGCCCGGCATCGAGCTGGTCCTCGGGCGGGGCCTGTTCGGCGCGGTCGAGCTTCAGGATCGAGTCAGCCCGCACTTCCCACACGCGGCGCTTTACGTCATGGTTCTTCTTGTCGACGTATTCGCGGCTGCGTAGCTCGCCTTCGACGAGCAGATGCGTGCCTTTCGTGAGCGCGCTGGCGAACTCACCGAGCTTTCCCCACACGACAATGCGGTGCCACTCAGTGTGTGAGACGTACTCGCCGGACTTCTTGTCCTTGTAAGAGCTCTTCGTGGCCAAGGAGAGAACGGCGTAGGCCTTCTGGTTGGTGGTGGTACGCGCTTCCGCGTCTTTGCCGGTAAAGCCGATGAGTGAAATTCTGTTCTGGTACATACGATTGAATCCTCCATTTCTTTTTCCCCGATCTACTCGGGGCATTCAGCCGGGACGGACGCGAGGGATGGCCGCTCCCAAGTGCCAAGGTGCGCTTTCTTGGAGGGTGCCCGCGCAGTGGGAGGAACCAAGACCCGAAGGGCGGTGAAGCCGAAGCAGAGTACCGCGGTGCCGATGGGCGCAGCCTGATGTTCCCTTCGCGGTGCCCGAGGAGAGACGGGTAAAGGAAGGAGGATGCGTGCGCCAGGGCAGATACTCCTCGGCGGAACCCTGCAAGAGCGCAGTGAGACCGACCTAACCCGGCCCTGGCGGTCCGACGTTCGTACTTGACGCGAAGCGATACAAGACATGACGGCTACTCCTGGAATGCCTGGTCCTCGCGGAAGTAGGTGATCGTCAGCCCGAGCGGATTGAGGGGCAGCATCGCGTTGCGAACCTGGTCGCGGAAGGTGTAGACGACATTGGCCGTCCACAGCTCACGTTTCTGCTCCGTGTGATCGAGTGGGCTGGTGAGGATCTTGTAGAATTCGATGCGCGCTCGGAACGGCGGCTGGCGCAGATCCTCAATGGCGACGGTCTTGACCTCGATGTCGATGTTGGGCTGGCTGGGATCGAGCAGGAACGAGTCAATGACCTTCTCCTTTTTGTATTTCTCAAGGATGGCATTCTGCAGATCGCCATTCAGGAAATAGAGGGCGTTAGTAAAGTCCTTGCGGATCGTGTAATGATTCCGGCTGTAGTAATCGCGCGCCCATTCCGAGAGGAAGTAGCGGTTCTCGGCCTCCTGGGGCCTGTAGGCGAAGTTCTGATAGCCAATGGCCTCGGCCCGCCCCACGTCGTTGATGCGAATGACCAGTGGCTTGATCGTGCTCAACGCCATCTGAGCCCGATAGAACAGCGAGAGCGTCACCAAGCAAACGGCTGCAAGAATAAGGATGGTCAGCTTCAGATAGGTGTTCGTAACGATCGGATCGCCGTATTGCTCCAGGTATTTCTGAGCAGCCTCGGATGGTCTGAAGGTGGTCTCAGCGATTTGCTTCTCAGTGTTTTGCATATCAATACCCCAGGGGATTCACCCAAGTGCCGGTTCGCCCACTCAGAATCGACGCGGTGAGATCGGGAATCTTGAGCAGTCCATAAACGCAGACCGCGAGGGTGACAATGAGGGCTGGCAGGATCATGTAGGCATTCGAAATCGACAATGGCCCGATCACCCCAAACAAACCCAGCAGGACCTTGGCGAAGATGAACAGAAAAGCGGCGGCCACGACCTGATAAAAGGCAAAGCCAAGGAACGCCTTGAACCAGCCCCAGAACAGCCAGTCCAGTTTGGGCACAATCAGGAACGGCACGAAAATCGGGCCGATCAGGACACAAACTGCCGTGGCGACCAAACCGTAGGCAATGACGGCGAAGGCAACTCCCTGGGCGATTGCCAGTGCGATGTATACGGCGAAAAAGGTCAGGGCTTCATGAAACGAAAAGATTCCGGGAGGGCTGCCGAGCTGCTCTTCTGCCGTGGTGATCGCGTTTGCGATCTGGTCCGACTGATTCGACTCGATCTGATTCGAGAGAAACTGCGCTTCTCGGGTGACGAGGTCGTTGAAGCTGTATCCCATACCCGGTATCGGTGTGCTGTAGTAGGTCTCCATGGCCAGGCCGAAGGCAATCACCAGTACGAGGTCGGCGAACTTCGCGAAGTTGAATCCTGGGCCGCCCTGAGCACTGCTCAGGGCGGCCTTGACGCCAAACCAAGCCAGAAGAATGACCGCGAACCCGTGGAACAAACTCAGGCCCATGGACTCGAACAGTCCGAGGTTCGAGGTCAACAAATCACTGATGGCTTGCGCCAGGAACGAAAACGGGTTTACTGGCATGGTCAGTGTCCGCCGGTGCTGAAGGAAATGCTCTGAATGCTTTGGCTCACGCCGTTGTTGATCTTTTGCATGGTGGTTGGGAAGTTTTGCTGGAAGTAGATCGCCTGGTTGATGGTGCGGTTCTGGGCGTCGATGGCTTGCTTCTGGCCAACCATCTGTTGCTGGATCCCCGCCTCAAGCAACTGATTGGTGTCCTGCTGCGAGTGCAGTTGGATCAGGTTCGCGGCATTGACCTTCCCGAGGACGGCCATCTCGGATTGCTGGGTCGGATCGTTAGAGTAAGAATCGGCTTCGAGATTCGAAATCTGCTGATTGAGAGACTCCGAGTGGGAGCGGATTTGGCCAAGAGTGGTCATGGCGCCGGTTGTCGTGCCTTGCGCCAGATCCGAGGTTGCGTACTGATTCTGGATTGTCGCCCGCGTAGCGGCGTCAAGCTGCCCGAAACCAGATGGAGGATAGGGATTGACCTGGACGACCGCGGCTGAGTAGCCAGCTGATGATTGTTGGGGAATGCCGGTGTTCAGGGCATTGATCCAGGCACTGGTGTTGCCGTAGGTGTTCGGCGCGTTGAGGTTTGTCCACAACGCGAACTGTGCGTTATACCGCTGGGACAGATTCTGCGGCATCTGAGACATGTAGTGGGCGAGGTTGTACGCCTGGATGATTTGATCTCTGGTCTGGTTTGCGGTCGTGTACACCTGCTGAAGCTGTTTGAACTCTTTCACGGCTTCAGCAAGGTTGCTGGCATCGAATACCGCCCACTGCGCATAGGAAGGCACGGTGGCGAGGCAAAGACTAAAAAAAAAGCAATACCTGGCTAGTCTCACGAGAGTTCTCCTTTCGTGGTCGTTGAAGCGAGTTGTTAGTGTTTATTGTCGGAAGCGCCCGCGGTCGTCTTCTTTGCGGAAGTCGGACGGGCGCTCAATGCATTCATCGCCTGATTGATGGAACTCTGCTGCAGGCAGTTCTTCTTTTGGACGTCGGTGGCTGTCTTCAGCCACTCGGCTGAGCACGGCGTCTGTTTTTCGCGCCGGCGTTCCACTTCGATCGCTTGCGCGTCAGCCGGCGACGACCGGGTCGTGGGAGTGGGTTTCTGAGGCTGGCTGGGCCGCGAACTGCACCCCAGCAACAAGCAGAAGCCTAGGGGTAAGACCTTCGACAAATTCATATTGCGTCCTTATATGTTCGGTGAAACCGTGTGGTTTTCGTACGCCGGCAACAGCAGGTCCTGGGTGAAGTAAACCTTCACGCGGTGGCCTTCGCGGATGGTGATCGTCGGTGCGATATTCAGGAAGCGGTCCAGAACCTGGGTGCTGGACTGTGAGAGGCTGGCGGCAACGCCTGATCGGTAGGCTTCGCTCCCGGAGGCGTAAAGGCCAGCGTTGGCATTGCTGCTCTCGGCAGCTCCGGCAATGATTCCGAGGGCTATCGAGGAACCGAAGATTTGTAGGTAATGATTGTTGACCTGATCCTTGAGGCCGGTCTCGCCAATTTGGTTGAGGCCACGGAACTGGTCAAGGTCCACCGTGTATCCATCCGGCATAATCAGCCGATGGAAGACCACGGCCAACCTGCGCTGACCGAAACTCTGCACCTTGCTGGTTTCGCCCAACACAAAGGTGCCTTCGGGGACCAGGACGTGCTGGCGGTCATGTGAGTAAACGGGGTTGGTCACCATGACTTTCACCGGCCCGGAGAAATCGCCGTCCAGCCGATTGACCAGGGCAGTTTCTAGTTCCGTTCCCTCAAACAGCACGTAGCGCTGGCCCTGCGCGGAGTTCACATTCACGCCGACTGAGTGCTTTGCGGGCTGGGCTTCGGTTACCGCCGCCGACGGTGCGACGGTCTGCAAATTACTCGGAACGCCCTGAGGCCAGGCTGAAGAGGCGGCAGCCTGCGACATCAACGGGAAATTCTTGGCCTCCGCAGAAAGATGTTCCGCAGAGAACACAAAATTGGAAGCGAAACGCGAGTTGTAAGCCAGTTCCCGCTCGTGTTGGATAATCGGGTCTGGAGGCGGCGCTGTCTGCTGTGTGCCCTGCATGGACCCGACACGCTGAGCATCAGCGGATTGCGTTTGCGGGGAGACGGATTCGAGACTCCGCGCCTGGGCGTTCATTTCCTTTTCCAGCTGCGCCTTTTGCGCCGCACGCTGTTCGTCCGTCATCTCCTGCCCGAAGTCGCTGATCTTCTTATCGTTGCCTTCGGTAATCACAACCGTAGGCTCTTTCCGCTGGGTCTTGCCTGCGTACTGGGCATGGTTTTTCGAGAACATCACGGCTAGAAGGATCACGACCGACACACCGGCAATGACATAGGTCTGGGCCTGCTTGGGAAGCGTACCTTCCGGCCTGACTGTCCTGTCTCGCAGTCTGGGCTGGCCATCAGTTTGTGGTTGAACCGTCCCTGGATTTTCGCTCATAACGGCTATTGCTCCCTGCGCACGAAATCCATGCGCTTCTTGCCAATTTCGAGGTAGGCACGATCGACGACCTTGGGGATCACGTAGGTCCCGTCCCGCAGCTCGAAATTGATCGCATTCGGTTTGCCATCTTTCAGCTCATAGACGGCAAACTTTTCTGCCGCTGCGGCCTTGATGTAGGTAAATTCGCCGTCGTGGTAGATAGCCTGAACATCGAAGGGCTTTTCATTGCGGTAAACGTAGTCAAACTTCAGAGACTTGGTCGGGTACTCGCTTTTGAAGCGAGCAAGCTGCTGACCTGCGCCGAGCTGCGCTGCCTGCGCTTGCATCTTGAACACTTCGATATCACTCGCCGGGACAAACCTGGACGGTGAATTGATGGCCGATACCAGTGCCGGATCACCGGGCTCAACCAGCACCTTCAGATCGGGCTCACCGTCGCCAGTCTCATCCAGGGTGAAGGAATAGACGTTCCCCTTGTCGGTGATCAGATTAAGGTTGGAATGAATTCCTGCCTTCGCGGGATGGAGAAAACAGTAGTTCTGGACAGCTTCGATGATCCAAAAATCCTTGTCACCGGTGGCGGCCTCCATGATCTTTTCCCCCGTCGGAACTTCGATCAGAGTGGTGTATCGCATCTTCGCGCGGATCGCGACGATGTCGTTTGCGTGGTAGTGGACAACGCGGGTCGCGTTGTCGGCGGAGCTGAGGATGGATGCCCCAGCCAGTAATGCGGCAAGAAAAGCAGGACGGTTCACAGTTCCTCCGGTCATATTGAGTTTGAAACGAACGGAAAGTCACGGGCCAAACGCGAGAGTCCCTCGACGGCTCCGTAGCGGTCGAGATACTCGCGCTTGGTCACGTTGTCTTTGGGGTTGTTGGTCGCCATCCAATAGGAAAGCGAATCGACATTCAGGCGGGCGTTTTTCGATCCCGCATGTTGCTTAATCAGCAGGTCACGCTTGGGTACGAGGCTCCCGAGCAGATCGAGCTCGGTGTCATTGAGATGGAAGATCTCCGCATAGAGCTTGTGATCGACGCTGGGATTGGCCAGAAAGATCTTCGTCGCACAGCATTCGTTGACCACGGCAAGCATGTCTGACTGCATCAGCTCGTGAACGGATTGGGTGGCCAGGATCATGGCGGCGTTTTTCTTGCGCCATGTCTTTTCGGCGCGAGTGATGTAGTCGCGGATCGTGCGATTGCGCAGGAAAATCCAGGCTTCGTCCAGAATGAATGCCTTAAACGTGGCAGTCAGCTCCACGTCTTCGATCTGGTTCGACGCCCGATGCAGGACATAAAAGAGCAGCGGCTCCAGCACATCGGGATACTGCTGCATGCCATCGAAATTGAAGGTTTGGAAGCGGCTGAAGGTCAGCGTGTCTTGCGCGTTATCGAATACGTAGCCGAACTGCCCGGCGCGGGTCCAGCGGTGCAGGCGCTCGCCCAGGGGGCCTATCATCGAGGCGAAGTTGCTCAGCGTCCGGCTGTCGGGCTCCAGCTTGTACATCCGTTCGACGCCGGCATACAGAGCCTTTTCATCCTGGCCCGTCAGTTCGTATTTGCCATTCCCCTCGATCAGCACCTTGGCAAACAGGTACAGGAAATTCAGGTTCTCGCGTGTTGGGTCCAGACAGAAGGGGTTAATGGTGAACGTCTGCGACTCAAGGCCTACGTTGAGGTACGATCCACCGAAAATCTGGGTCAGGCTCTCGTAGCTCCCGCCGAGATCGAAGATGTAGGTCAACGGCTCATACTTCTGCAGGTTTTGGATCAGGAAGTTCAGCAGGAAGGATTTTCCGGAACCGGTGTAGCCGAGAACCAAGGTATGGGCAATGTCCTGGTCGTGCAGGTTTACGTAATAAGGAGTGGAGTGGTCGGTTTCGAGAACGGCGAGGTATTCGCTGTTCAAGTGATCGTTCCACTGCCGCCCCTGGTCAATCGTGAACAGGAACGACAAATCCGCATAGTTGGTATTCAGCATCTCCTGTTTGCGGAGATTGAAGGCATGATTGCCGGGCACCGTGGCAAAGAGGGCGTTTAGCAGGTTATAGCGCTCTTCATAGAGCAGCGCGTCGTGAGTGGTGAAAACCTTCTGGAATTCTGGGATCGCTTCGCGGACTTTAGCCTCTTGCCGGTCATACAAGACAACCGACAAGGTGAATTCCCCGAAATACTTCCCGTCATTGCCGATGGCTTTCAGGCACTCACCGAGCTCTTCAACCGCCGCCTGCTTTGAGTCGTCCACAAGGTCATCTTTCGGTCCGCTATTCCCCTTTTCCTCAAGATTCGAAAGAAAGCTGGTTTTGGTGTTGTGGTGGTGTCTGCGGCGCGAGGCAATCTGCTTCCGGGCCCGCGCGTTGTCGATGGCCCGCCATTCGGTCACGACGTGGAAATTCGTTCCGATCTCGAAGAGTTCCTTCAACAGAAGGGGGCGAGTTTCACTCGGCAATTCTTTGAGAGTCAATACCTGTACCCAGTAGTCATCCAGCTGCAGGTAGCCGCGGTGCGCCTCGATTTCGGAGTCGCAAAGCTGGAAGTCGAGATACCGGCTGCCATGCAAGCAGGAATTCATAATCTTGAAGGGGCCGAAATTGATGAAGCGCCGCAATGCGCGGAAGGCTTCTTCGGCCCCTAGCAGCTGGATCTCAACGAGATCGCTAAGCTGCCCAATCAAACTCAGGACCTTTTGCCGCAAGAGCAGATGATCGTGCTCGATTTGTGCGCGGAGAAATGTCCGCTGCCGATCTTGGGAGAAGAGCGCACTTACATCGCGCAAGGAGCCGCCGATATCGGTTGGCAGCTTCGCGAGGGCCTGCCACAGTGTCGTCCGTGCGTAGCTGCCCTGGATCAGGACAATCCAGTACAGGTCAATGGAGTACAACTTGTCGGCTTTGGAGGCAAAGTAGGCCATCCGCTGATCGATAGCCGCCTTGACCAACGGATTACCGTATTGTTTATGGGGAATCGCGGGCTCGTTGGTCTTGAACAGCGCCTGGTAGACGCGCACGCGCGGATCGAAGGTCCGAAGGGCGGCCTCAAGCCGTTTCACGGCGTGATCGCGGTTGGCATGGTCGAGACTTTCGTAGTCAATGCCTTTCGCCCGAAGAACCATGCCTAGATCGCCCGACTTGGTCAGAAACGTCTCTTCCTCCCAGAAGCCGTAGAGGTTGATGTGCGCCTGCAGCTCCCCTGATTCCTTCCAGTCCTTGACGATTTCGCTCAACCTAAACATCGCGTCCAATCCTTATTTCCGCGGGCTTCCACTTCATTGGGTCATACCGGGGCTTAAACTTAGCCGAGTTCAACAGCACCCGTAGAATCTCCGTGTCGTACTTCGTCGCCTGCTGTGCCGCGATCAAACTGATGATGAAAAGCAAGATTCCGCCCATGAGGCTGTGCAGCAGGTTGAAGACTCCGGCTCCCGAGAGCAGGGCGACGAAAAACAACCGCCGCTCCGCTCCCAGGATCGTCAGTGGACGATTCATGACTTTGTAGACCCGGTTTGTGCGCATGGCGGCCTATCCTCCTGGGAAAAGCCATGCCATGAAATTCACGGCGCCCACGGCCATGCCGATCCCGAACACGATGCCGGCAAAGACACGCTTGGATTGGCCTTCCCCGAAGGCGAACATCAGGCCGCCGACAACGATCGCCACCAGGCTCAGCCCCGTGGCGATCGGGCCGGTGAAGGCCGTTTTTAGGACATTGACGGCGTTGTCCCACGGATCGCCGCCCGCTTGCGCGTAGGCAGGTGCGACGAGAAGAAAAGCGGTGCAAATGCGAAGGAGCGGGCGGCGGAGTTTCTGGGGGAGGATCTTGGGCGCGGAAAGACGAATCTTGTTCACTCGGAAGTTCTCCTCTGTGTGCTTACTTTGACCAGCAAATGACTAAGTTCTGGGTGAGAGTAGGCGGCAAATGCAGAAGAGTCCAAGACTTCTTCATCCCGACTTGATAGCGGCGGGCTATGAAAAAAGAACAACGGACTTCCCCCTTGAGGGAACCCCACTAGATGGTTGCTGGACTGTTAACTGAGCTTTGGCCGTTGCGCTCGAATGAACGTTAGTGTTTTTGGGTTAAGCAACTGCTGCGAACACCGCCGCCTGCTCGGGGGAAATTCCCCCGAGAATCACGGCAGCAGTCTGCTGAACGGCTTCCAAGCTCTCGCGCAGGAGATTGGCGTCTCCATGCCAGATTTGGATGTAATCTTGTGAGGCGCTTCCGGTCTCAAGCCCGACTGCTTGGCAGACCACAAAGGCCACGGCTTCGGCTTCGGTTTCCCGAACCTGTTTCGTGGTCAGGGTGCGGCGGTCGCCTCTGTGCAACATTTCGTGCGCTATCTCATGCACCAGCGTTGAGAATTCCTCGGCAGGCTGCATCCCTAATAACAACGTGATTTTGCCGCCGTGCGATAAGCCTTTTGCCGGGCCGATCCGTTCGGAATAGTTCAGCTCGACGCCCTGTGCTTCCACGAACTTGAAAAGGCGTTCACGGTAGCCGCTCACGCCTCCCTGCACTTCGGTCAGCGCGGGAAGCTCTTTGCCTTCCGTTTGCGTGATATCGAAGACATAAACGGCTCGGAAGCCAAATAGCTTGGACTCCGGTTGCTTTGCGTCTTCTGATTGCTCTGCTTCTTGGTTCTTCTTGAGGTTTTTGCCGACCATCGGGGCGAGAATGAGAATTCCTTTCTCCCCGCGCTTAACGAAGCGGCCAAGCGAGTTCCATGTCCGAATGCCTGCGACATTGGTTGCCTCGGGTCTTTGCCTCGCAATCAACATCACGTTGCCGAAGGAGTACGTGTGAAATCGGGCCATTGCCGCGAGATACTGCGTGAGCACGTCGCTCTGCCCCGATTCCAGCGATTGCACAAGGTAATCGACTGCGTCTTTGGTTTTGTTCTTGATGTCTTCTAACTTCATTGTTTTTCCCTTCTGCCGGTGTCGGCTTCTTTTTTCTTTCAGTTGAGCGGCAGCGGGAAAAAACAAGCCGACACTGGCGAAGGGGCAGAACGGATGCCGGGGGGAGGGTTGCAGGGCGTGAGGGAAGGCGCGGTTCGTGCCAAACGCGGTTGGGTTTAATTTGGCGCGAAACCGGCGCAGTCCGAAACGCCCGTCCGAGCCGCGGCCAAGCGGCGTCCACCCGGAAGAGGGCGGAGTGGGAAGAAGCCGCGAACGCAGTTGTCGCTTCCGCTGGGTTTGCTAGCGCCTAACTTGGGTCCCAAACTTTCGAGGTGGCCGTTTCTCCTGATGTAGAGCGTTGCGGCGCAGGTTTGGAAGGAATATTGATATATTGTTTTTTATCAGTTATTTGAAGCTATTATCCCATCTGGGAAACACGTCGTATAGGAAAGTTTTCCTTTACATCAGCTTTCCTGTTTGAGAAAATACTAGTGGTGAATTCGACCGACCAAATTGAACGGCTCATCGCGGAAGGTCTCCGAGACCAAGTTCCGGTTAAGGATCTGCCTGGTGTCTCTATTCGGGATGTGCGAGAGCAGCCCGAGCAACCATTCGACATCAGCTTCGAATTGCGATCAGGTCCTAACCGGGTACAGGTCTTTGGCGAAATCAAGCCAATGTTCTCGCCTAGATTGCTAGAGCAAATCGGTCCCTGGATTCGACGATTGAAGGCGCTGCGGGGAGACGTGGCGGTGGCTGTGATCGCGCCGGCTCTGTCATCACAAGCGCAGGCGTTCTGCGTGCAAAACGCCATCGATTTCATGGATCTGGGGGGGAACGTTTTTATTAACGTTCCGGGCAAATTCACATTGCAACGGAGCGGAATGCGATCTCGCGGAAAGGTGATGGGTGGGGCCGAGGGTGAGAGAACGATCAATGTTTTCTCCGGTCGCTCATCACGTATTTTGCGCGTACTGCTCGAACGGCCGAAGTCCTGGACGATCACTGAAATTGCCCGCGAACTGTCTGCTGAGAGCGTTCGGTTCCGGCAGATTGTCCCGGCAGCTGGGATTGGTTTTGAAATCAGCCTCGGGGCCGTGTCCAAGGCGATCGCCAGCCTGGAAGACCAGCTTTGGGTACGACGTCGTGGTGCAGATATTGTCGTACCTGAACGCACTAGGCTTCTCCAAGAATGGGGTGAGAAGTACAAAGAGCGATACCGATGGAGACTGCGCAGATCGTTCCAGACGAGCAATCCCTTTGGTCGTGATCTGCAAAGTATTAGTGAAGGGCTGCAGAAGCTGACATCTGGCGTATATGCATTCAGCGGAGCAGTGGCCGCATCCACGGAAGCACCATTCGTTGACATCGACACGATCGATGTTTTTCTGGCGTCAAAAGAAGCAGATGCAAAGCTTCGGACTTTGAAGTCGCAGCCTAGCATTGGTCCTGCGCTACGCCTTATTTATCCCTACGACGAGGGCGTCTTCATGTACTCGAAGCGCGCTGACAAAGCACTTGTGGTTTCAGGAATACAAGCGTATCTGGACCTCTATGCGCGCGGCGGTAGAGACATGAAACAGGCTGAATTTCTGCTGAGCAACAGTATCGAGCAGCGTTGGGGCGCGGCATGATCCCAGAGCCACAGCGAACATATCTTTTGGAATTACTTAAGGCCCTGGGACCAGCTGCAGATAGCTTCGTGGTCGTGGGTGCGCAGGCGATGAAATTCGTTCTGGAAAAAGCCCGTGCGACAAAGGACATCGACTTTGTACTGGATGTGGTGGGACTGAGGGGCGAGCCAGTGTCCATCGGAAAACAGCTAAAGGAGCTCGGGTACACGGTGGTGGAAGGCTCGCGCAACTTTCAATTTGAGAAACCGATCCGCGACAGCGCGGAAAGTATGCGGATTGAGTTCATGGCTCCGGAAGAATTCAAACGGGAGAAGGACTTTCGTGTTGATGTAGAGGACGGAATTCACGCGCGTGCTTGCACTGGTGGAAGTATTGCTGTAGTCCATTCTTCCATTTACGAGTTGTCAGGTAATCTACCTGACGGTTCTCGTTTCCGAGGTTCAATTCACGTCACAAAAGCGCCCGCACTCGTGATGTTGAAGCTTCTCGCTCTGGATGATCGCTACCGAAACATCCGTGGGCCAGCGGAAGCGAGGCACGATCGTGAAGAAGCACGGACCCACGCCGCCGATATCATCGCGATCGTGAGTGCGCAGGCTGACCGCAATCAATTCAAAAGCGACTTCACAGACCTGTTTCCAGTGGATGCTGCCCTCGGCATTCGCATCTTGGAGATCCTGAACCAATATTTTCGTGAAAGCATTTCGCCTGGACTGCTGGTTTACGAGGAGTCGCTGGTTGCGGATAAGCCGGTGGATCGCAACACGCGGCGGGAGGTAATTGCAGAAATAGAACGAGCGCACGCGATGATGCTCGGCTTATTGCCTCGGAAAGAGTTTTACGAGCTCCTTGGCGCATTGGATGAGAGCTGCGATGTGGAGCGAAATCCGAGATTAGTGAATGAGTTCCTGGCAAACCTAGACCAAACGCGAACTCCGATTTGGGATGAAGCGGCGGTGGAGCGTCTACCGAGTTCCGCCTTTGGCGGTGCGTTCAAAAAAGGAGGATCATTCACAGTTAGTGCTTCAGAGGCGCTGAAAGCGCTGTCGGCGGTTGAACGACGCCTCGTGCGCGGTCAGGTACAGCTCTGCGGACAGAAACTGCGCAGTCGGACAGAATTGGCAGAACGGTTTTCCCGAGTGTTCGGCGGGGAGGCGCAGCCGATATAGCGTGACGCGAAATATCAGCAACACGGATGTGAAGCGACTTCTATTGGAGTGCGGGGGCAGTTGTGCCTTCCAGGGTGTAATCGGCAATTGGTCAGCCCGGATTCTTCTTTGGAGAGTGGGGCCGTAATTGCCGAGCTGGCACATATCGTGGCGGATAGTCGTGAGGGGCCCAGAGGGGCGGTCGCGCGCATGGCCTTCCTCGTAAGCGCCGCCGCCCAAGGGCAGACTCAGACCAGTGTCACCCATGGACAACCCACGCAAGAGGTTAACGTGGAGCGGGGAACAGTGGTCTTGGTTGATGGCAACGATTTGGTCGTCAAAATCGAGGATGGCTCACTTCGACACATCCCAAACGTACCGGAAAGCACTCGGGTTGATGTGGGCGGGAAGCAACTGGGCATCCACGATCTGCAGCCAGGCATGAAGTTGGAGCAGTTCCGCTGCTCTGCTACTACTCTCCCGTCATTGACTCGCCTTCGAGGGCTGGCCTAGTATATAGGCGCTTCCTGGTCGACCTCAAGATTCTGCATTACAAGAAATCGTTGTTGATATCGGCAAACGTCCGATAACATCCTCGGCCTAGGTCAAGGTGACCCTGCAAGGCTGGACTTAATTTTCTTCGTGATGCAAGGAGAGGAAGATGAACAATCACAAGTTGGGGCGTACACTGCTGGGCACGCTCTGTATCCTGACATCGATTAGCCAGATTGCCAACTCGCAAGAAAAATCTGCCTCAAAGACCGTTCCGGTTCATTTGGTGATCACGGACGTCGCCCTTCGTGATGACAAGGAACTTCCGCCGCTGCAGCGGGAAGACGTGAAAGTGAAACAGGGAAAGAACTTCCTTCAAGTCACACAATTGATCCCCGCCCAAGGTGACAACGCTGCGCTCCAGTTGATGATTTTGATTGACGATACACTCAACACATCAGTTGGGAACAATCTGAGCGACGTCAAGGATTTCATCAACTCCCAGCCGCCCTCGACGCTCATCGGCGTGGCTTACATGTCGAACGCGACCGTTAAAGTTGTTCAGAACTTCACCGCCGATCATGATCAGGCAGTCAAGGCCGTGCGCTTGCCTCTGGGGTCGTTGTCGTCGATGGATAGCCCGTACCTGTCGCTCATCAACCTCGTAAAGAGCTGGCCTCAGCAGAAGGTGCGGCGCGAGGTTTTGATGGTGACCGACGGAATCGACCGGCTCCGGGGCGAAAAGCCACAGCCTTCCCGTCTCGGACCAAACTACGGTTCTGTCTATCACAGTATGCCCACCATCAGTGTTGACGCGAGCTCGGCCAGTGAATTCAGCCAGCGCTACAACGTCATCGTTTACTCGCTTTACGCGGCAGGGGTGGGCCGCGCCGGTCGAAGTTCCTGGGACCTGCAACTGGGCCTGTCGGGACTCTCCAAGATTGCAGATGAGACGGGTGGAGAATGCTTTTCACTTGGAACTTCGACTCTGGTCAGCTTTAAACCTTACCTGGAGCGGTTGCAGAAGCTGCTCTCCAATCAGTACTACTTGGTTTTCCAGGCCGTGCCCGGGAAAAAACCTGGTTTTCAACGAGTCAAGATCCAGACCGAACTCTCGAACTCTGAGATTCTAGCTCCCGACAACGTGTGGGTTCCGGCTGCAGAGTGAGCCAGAGACGCTAAGAAAATCCCACGGATCAAGGTGCCTTGACGCACATTTCAGGAACGAGGAGGAAGGTTATGAAAAGAACGTCTTACGAGTCCGTGGACAACGGACCGGTGAGCCGTCGCAGATTTCTCAGCACGGCCCTCGGCGCCTGCGCCATCTGTCCTCCACTTGGTTTTTCACCTATGCAGCTTGCGGCCAGCATGAGTGCGTCTTTGACAAAAGAACAACGTGACAGCATGACACCGTTGCAGGTCATTGACGAATTGAAGAAGGGGAATGAGCGATTCCGTACGGCGAAGATGGCTCCTCGGGATTATCTAGCTGAGAAACGATCAAGCGCGGCGGGGCAATACCCAGCGGCGGTGGTACTTGGATGCCTTGATTCCCGAGTGCCAGCCGAAATCGTATTCGATGCGGGCATCGGAGACATTTTCACCGGACGTGTTGCGGGAAACGTCGTAAACGACGACATGCTGGGCAGCATGGAGTTTGGGTGTGCGGCTTCCGGCGCAAAGTTGGTGCTGGTTTTAGGACATACGGCGTGTGGGGCGGTGAAAGGTGCTATCGACGATGTCGTGCTGGGCAATCTTACTGGACTGCTGGCGCGAATCAAACCAGCGATACCGGGGACGAAGTTTGACGGCGAGAAGTCGAGCAAGAATGCGAGTTATGTTGATGCTGTTGCGCGAACGAATGTCGTGCTGGGTCTCGCCGAGATCCGCCGGCGCAGTCCTATCTTGGAGGAATTGGAAAAGAAAGGAAACATCAAGATCGTCGGCGCGATGTACAATCTGGCAACTGGACTGGTGGAGTTTGTTGGCTAATAGTTCGGGGACCTTACAGTGGTTTTTGTGTTTCTGCTTACACCAACATCGCCGCCTCACGCTACCCAGTAACCCACAATCGCCGCTGACCTGCCTTACACATCTGAAGACACCCCAACGAGTCGTGCGAGCACCAGCCAATGTCGTGGATGCGGGCGGTAGCCCCGACGCAATAAAACGCAAGTTTTGCCTTTGTATTTCTTGCCAACGCAAAAAAGTCTATACGAGGGCGGACGAGGCTTACCAAATCTGCGGTCGGTGGGGTGCAACCATCGGCTCGCCCCGAGAAAAGGGGCCGCGAGAGGCACGCGAGAGCCACCTACGGCAATCTGACGCCTGCGACCAGCACTTACCCCTGAACCGCCAACGCCCCGTCCCCCTAGTGGGGATATAGGGTCTGATAGAGGATTTCCAGGTTTTGCGGCTGCACGTGAATCAGACCCCCACGCGGGCTATCAATGTCGGCTATGAGAAAGAACGAGACCGAAACAGCAAGCGGCAGAACCAGAAACAGGAGTCTATATGTTCGATGTGCGCCATAGCCGATCAATAGGTTGCAGCCGATGGCGATCGTTGCCAACAAAACCCATGCTGCAACTGGGATCCGGTTCCACCAAGCAGCCCGGGTATACCCCTGCGAGTTCAACACATCGTTCATACCCGAAACGGCGAGGGCGACCACGGGTGTCGGCTGCGCCGCAGCGCGAACCCGGACGGTGGACCATAGCTCGTTCTGCAGTTGAGCAGTATAGGTGTCGATCTGCCGAAGCTGGCCCACATCGCGGGTTTTATAGAACCGCCGACGCTGATCGAGATAGTTCTTGAGCAGCTCACGCACTCTCGCCGTATCAGCGGCGGACAGCATATCGGCACGGACGTACTCCGTACCGATCGCGTTGGCCTCTGCCGCCTCGTAGTTCTTCCGCTGATCGTAGCGGCTGACGGCCATCGAAAAGGTGAATCCGATAATGAGGCCCAGCAGTGTCAAGGTAGCGGCTTGGATAATTCCAAAGTCGTGCCGCTCCTCTTCTTCTAACGGTCGCAGCCATTTGCGAAGGGAGTCGCCGACCAGGGTCGAGAGCCAAAGTACGGCGAAAGAGAGAGCAAAAACGAGAAGTGGAAACTTCACTATATTGTTCATTTGCGTTACCTGCCGATAGCGTCAGCCACGTCAAACGGTCACAACTCGGCGAGTATCCCATTGTGCCGGGAGCAGGGCAACTGGGGTAAGGAGCGGCTTCGGCTCGATAACTGTTGACAGAGTTGCGGGGCTCGTCTAGTCATTGCGTTCCCTTGAAAGGAGCGCTGTGGAGTTGTTATTGCCCATTGATTGCCCATGTATTGGGGACGCTTGAACAACCATACCCTCGATCAGTCGTCGCTCCTGTAACCCCTCCAGTCTCGGTATCCACAAACGCAATTTGCTGGAAGCTCGGGTGGTAGTCGGCTCCTTGTCTCCCGAGGCTTTACAGTTGCGCATCTCGGGACTTTCAAGGTCGCACTTAGCCAGGTCCAGTTCTGTAGTCTTCAGGTCCGAGCGCCCCAGCCATTTCTTTAGATCAAGAAGCGATTCGCCGTCGCGGTGCCGGGACGTAGCAAACGGAGCAGCAGTCCGCCGATGTCGTGAGCAGCTATTATGGAGGCGGGAGGCGACACTTTGATTTCTGCTGGCTCGCGTAGCTTGCCTTGGCGCAATTTATCCGTTGCCTTTTGGTTGTGGTTGACATTCGTCATAGCCGTTCCGATCGGAGCGGCGCAGACAAAAGGCGGTCATGGGGGCGCAGGGGCAGCACAGAAACTGCCCGAGACAGAAAGGGCGCTACGAGCGAACGTTCAGTCGGGTCGTCTGGACGACCTGCGCTGGCCAGACTTCTCTGACTATCGCGCCGATGTTGACAATTTCTATCGTCCTTCGGGATATGCGTTGACGTGGATTCAGGGGAACGCTCCCACAAAGCGCGCCCGAGAGATGGTTGAGATACTGCGGAGGGCCGACACAGAAGGTCTCAATCCGGAAGACTACGATGGGGCCCGGTGGGTGGAGCGGTTCGCTCACCTGGAAAGCTCGCACAGTCCCGAGGGTGAAGCTCGATTCGATGTTGCCCTGACGGTGTGCGCGATGCGCTACATCTCCGATGTGCGTATCGGCAGGATCAACCCGAAGCACTTCCAATTCGGCCTGGACGTCGAACACAAGAAACTCAACCTCCCGAGCTTCCTGCGGGAACTCGTATCCGAGCGGACTGGCCCCGAAGCGCGGCTGGCTGGCATCGAGCCTCCTTTCGCGCAATACAAGGCGGCTCGCCAAGCCTTGCTGAGGTATATGGAATTAGCGAAAGAAGACGATGGCGAAAAGTTGCCACAGCCACCGGGCATTCTGTTCGCGGGAGGTCTCTACGAAGGCATTTCGCGGCTTGCAAGCCGGTTGCGCCTGATCGGCGATTTGCCGCAGGATGCGGTCATCCCGCCCGACTCAAAAGTGTATGAGGGGCCACTGGTCGACGCGGTCAAGCGATTTCAAAAACGCCACGGCCTGACCTCTAACGGATACCTGACAGTAGACACAGTCGAACAACTTAACGTTCCCTTGCGCTCCCGCGTGGAGCAGTTGCGGCTGACCCTTGAACGATATCGCTGGCTGCGCTACAGCTTCACGCAGCCTCCTGTGGTGGTCAACCTTCCCGAATACCGCTTGAGAGCCTTCGATCGGGACGGCCGGGTGGGGCTCGCCATGAATGTCAATGTAGGGGACGCCTACGATTTCCAGACACCGGTCTTCGAGAGCAGCATCCGCTACCTGGTCTTTCGCCCGTATTGGAATGTACCACCCAGGATTCTCCGCAACGAAGTCATTCCGGATACTGCAGAGGATCGGAGCTATATCGTTGATAACGACATGGAGGTGACCACGCTGGCTGGCCAAGTGGTCGCTTCCGACCCCATCAGCGACAGCGTGCTCCAACAACTCCATGCCGGCAAGCTGACGGTGCGGCAAAAACCCGGGCCTGAGAACGCTCTGGGACTAGTCAAGATCATCTTTCCCAATGAGCATCACGTTTACCTGCACGACACCCCGGAGAGCGTCGACATGTTTTCCCAGGAACATCGAGCACTCAGTCACGGTTGCATTCACCTGCAAGAACCGGCGGAACTTGCTGCCTGGCTGCTCAAGGATAAACCGGAGTGGAACCTGGAACGAGTGGAACGAGCGATGCACGAGGGGCGGGATAATTTCACGGTGAATCTGACGAAGCCGGTGCCCATCCTGATTGTGTACGGAACTGCGATAGTCGAAGAAGATGGTGAAGCGCACTTCTATCGAGATATGTATGGCCACGATGCGGCGCTGGAAACCGCATTGGCGAAAGGCTACCCCTACCCAAAGTGAGGAGTCACTCACGGCTTGATTTCAATGGGAGTCCCATCCGGCACCGCACGAAAGATCTCGTCAATCTCTTGATCGGTTACCGCGATGCAGCCATCGGTCCAGTCTTCGAATGTCTGGTTGGGCGATGGCTGGTTCCCATTCGGCAATCCGTGCAGGAAAATATCACCCCCAGGCGAAACTCCAAGTCTCCCGGCTCGCGCTCGATCATCTGTGTTCGGATAGGAGATGTGAATCGAGCGGTGAAACTGGCTCCGCTCATCATGCCGATCGAGCAGGTAGCTGCCTTCCGGAGTCTTGTGATCTCCCCGGCGGGTTTTTGCGCCCAGGGGATCTGTGCCCAGAGCAATGCGATAGGTTTTCAGCACCTTGTCGTTTTTCATCAGGATGAGCTTGCGCTCACTTTTCAGCACGACCACCTTATCCGCAACGGCGGAGGAGGGAAGGGGGACATCGGCCGCTCCCACGAGGCGAGTCCCGGCCAACCCACAGAATAGAACCAGCACCATCCCCTTCGTCATCATGCTGGATATTTTAACGAAAGCCCTGCACGAGGCGACGCGAAAGGGCCTGGAATATCAGGACGGCAACTTTGTTTGGTTCGAGGGTGGAATAAAATCGCCACTACCGGCACGCGTCGCTAGAAAAGTTTTCATGGCCTCTGCCCGTTCGACAAGCCTGCTCTGTCAACAGGACTCGCCCCACTTCCCAAGCTTCGTTCTTGTAACAAGCTTCAGCAGCCTTTCTCCGGGCCCGTACGGCATCGTCCGCCATGCCCTCGTAGATCGCCTCCATGTACCAAACTCCACCCCTTCCATCCAAAACGTTCACGGTAAGCTTGCTACAAGTCTCCGGTTGGCAATCTCCCCATTTGCTTACTACAAGCTTTCTGGCCACCTCTTGATCTAGCACAGCGAATGGCTTCTCCTTAAGTTCATCGGTTTCCACCACAAAGTATCGCGACCGGCTGACCGAAGGTGGGACTGCAAAGCTTTCCCACGGATATCGCTCTCCATAGTTCACGACGATCGTTCCGTCGTGGATCTCCATCGCCCCAGGCGCAATACGGTCGCCGATGAGAATTGCGTTCGTGCCGCGATATCCGTCTTTGGTCCTTAGAGCTGCGGCGACATAATAAAAGGATCCGCTGCCGCCGGCATTCTGAACCAGCAGCACGAGAACGTCGTCCCGCCCATCTCGGTTCAAGTCACCCGTTGTGGTTGCATCGAAAATCCTTGTGGTTGCGATGCTGGCCGACCCCGGCGCCGCTTGCTTTTCGGTTTGACCCTCTTTCAGTACGACGGACTTGCCATCTATTACGTACTCGCTGTTCCCAGCGTCTTTGCCGATCATGTGGGTTGCAAAGTTGCAGACCGGGACGCACTGCATCGTGCAGGGCCCCGGATTCAGTTCATGACGGCAAGCCGACCCGCACTCGTCGAAGTGCCCGCCGGCTGTGCCGCACCACTCCCTGCTCGCGTATTCGCATTCCTTGTATTTCTCAAGCCACGTGCCATTGTTCTGGGCACACGATTCTGGTAGTTGTTGAGCTGTGGTGAGCGTGGGCATTATTGCGCACACAACCGCTAAGCAAATTGCGAACGACACAGCGGACGAAAGCGTACTCCGGGGTCTTGACATGATGTCACTCAACCATTGGGTTCTCGTCAGTTGTGGTTACACGGAGACGATCCTTTTACGGTGGTCAACTGAATCTCGACTACTTCGCAGAATTCCCAGGTGGCGACTCTCTGACAGACGGAGAGCGGGTGGCCTCGACAATGTACGATTTCACCTAGCGAAACTGTGACATACAGCAAAAACCGGATTGACTCTTGACACAATCCGTGACGTCGGATACGATTCGGGGCCTGTGAATCCCACTTGTCTTGCGTAGGGCAGCCTAATATTCCTTTATTGTTCAGGGGCCCGCTATGCTGACGAAAACTACCCCTACCTAGGTCCCTGCAGTGTTCTTGGCTGGGCGATCGTCAGCCGACAGGTCTTGCCGATTACCGGCGACGAATCGGTAATCAAAGTGTGACTTCGACCGCGCTAATGATCGCAATTGACATCATCGAGTGAAGGCACGACAACGGGTTGGAACGGATTACCGTCATGACGAACGTAGGTTTTTGGTTTCTCTTCGGTTCTGGCTTCGTCAGCGCTGCCGTGATCGGCTGGGTATGTTTCCTCGAGCTCACCTATCAGCTTGAACGGCGGCGTTCTCGCCAACATGCCGCTTCAACTAGTCTTGCTGGACTTCAAACCACCGGAGCGCGCGAGATTTCATTGCAGCCTCGGCAATCTGCACATGGCTTTCGAGAACAATCACGCAGCCCGTGCGCGGAAGCTGAAGCTAAGATTGCCCATGTGTCTGCGCAAGTGGCCTCCTAAAAGCACACTAAGTCCTAAACATGTTCTCTTCACCTCGAGGAGCCTCGGTTGAAAGATGCCGCGCCGCGATCGCCGGAACCACCACCGAAGACCGGCTATGATGCGTGCAATTCGTCCAGCCGCTTGCGAAAGTTCTTCGCCCAGGAGCGAAATGCGGCCTCAATGTCTCCCCATTTCTTGTAGGCGTTAAATCCGCTGAACCACCTGCGGCCGCCCTTCCCAGTTACGAAAGCTACCATTCGCTCCCCGGAGACTGAGTCAATCATCTCCCCTTCAATTCCAATCTTACCAACGCTGAGCCTGGGTACCACCAAGCCGACGCCCGGGGCTACCGTAACAGAAGCCGCCGTAGTACCCGCCTTCAAGGCTGCATTCTTCTT
>Ga0210408_10001406_pt1 | contig 25358 bp, 42 predicted proteins | sample IncBWH4MmetaG_FD_155471 | JGI IMG/M metagenome (GOLD analysis project Ga0210408, IMG submission 155471) | Forest soil microbial communities from Barre Woods Harvard Forest LTER site, Petersham, Massachusetts, United States - Inc-BW-H-4-M | ecosystem: Environmental > Terrestrial > Soil >...
ATACCCGAGCGCACGCCGCATGAGTTGCTGAAGACCTGCGCCGCCAGCACCGCCCATACCTGCGCCGCCAATCGCTCCCGCAGGTCCGCCTTCTGAGCCAACCATAGCTCCAATTGTCGCTCCCGCTGCTGGGGCCACATCCGCCGTGCTTGCTCCCGCTCGCCACAATCCCTGCTTGAACCATTCCTTTGTGAACGGTTTCGGCTGTGCGCGGATTCCCGTGGCCTTCGAGAGCGTCTGGTTAAATTCGTTGGGAGGAGTTGCTTGTGCCTGAACCGCAGTGCCTCCGTACTTCTTTGCCAAATCATCCAAGCTAGACGCCGCAATGACGCCGCCATGCTTCTGCGCGAGCGCATCGAAATCAACGGTTTGTGTGCCGTTCGGCATTAGGGAATTTTCGCTTCTTTCTTAAACGAGTCCAAAGACTTCTGATCCTTGAAGGTGTAGGTTTTTCCCCCAGCCGTAACGCTGAAACTACCAATACCAGCGGCCTTCCCCGGATGCGCGATGCCGGTTTTGAGTATTTTCACTTGATTATCGAACGCATCCAACTGCTTGTTCATCATTTCCTTGCTGCCCGAGCGAATCCCCGGAATCATCGAACGAATCGCCGTGCGCAAGTCCTGAGCGCCCGCGCCCATGCCTGCCACGTTTCTTAGCGACATGGCCCGCTCGTTCAACTGTCGCGCCCAGATTACGAAGTCTTGCTGCTTCTCCGTCAAATTCTGCGTTGCCAGAGTAGACAGTTCCGTATTCGCCAGCGTGGGGTCTTCCGATGACATCGCATAGTACAGTTTCGCAATCTGGTCAGGAGTGAATTTCTTGTCCAGAGCGTTGATCGCCTCACGGGTCTTCTGGGAAGCCACCTGAATGTCATTGATCTGCGCCTCGCGCGGCTTCAGCTTGATGCCTTCCCCGGCTCCGGCCATCCCTTGTTCAATGGCCTTCTTTGCGGTCGTGTAGAACACGTTCCCATCCGCGTCCATTGCCTGAACCGGACGGTATTCGTTGAATGCCTTCGCCCGCGCTTCCCCAGAGATGGCGGCTTTCTCCTCTTGCTTGGCGAAAACCGCCTTTCCCCAGGTCGTCAGTTCCTTGCCGTACTCGGGATCGCTCCTCCCTCCTTTGAATTTACCGGGATCGGGCGGATCGCCGACCATAGCCGCAATCGCCGGATCAACACGCAAGAATTGCTTTTCCTTCGCGCCGTTAACGGCAACGTCGAACATCTTCTGATCTTCCGGCTTCCACTCGGGATCGCCGGGCATTACGGGCTTGCCAGCATGGAATACACCAGCAGGCATCCCGTTTGCCATGTAGACTTGACCTTCCTTCGCCGCCGTTTTCCCTTTCACCGCTTCGCCAGTATCGGTATCGCGCAGTTGATGCGCGTCGGAACGGTCGTTCTTGTTCACCGCCCAGATGGACCCGTCCGCCGCTGGGATGTACTGATACTTCTGGCGGGCTTCGACTAGCGTCTTTTCGAGCGTCGAGAGTTCATTGACCTGCTTGATGTCAAACACACCCGTAGTCGTGGGAGCCTTGTTGATGATTTCCTGCTCCATCTTCTTTTGCTCGTCAGGCGTGTATTGCGTCTGCTGGCCCTTCACCTTGTCGATCAGGCTCTTGAATATCTTCTGAATTCCGCCCTTCGCTTGCTGTTTTTGCTGGTCTTTCTGCTGCGTCTCGGCGGCTACGCGCTTCAAGGCTTCGCCATGCACGGTCGTCTTGTCGGGGTTCAGCCAATCCTGATTGAGCGCCTTCGCCATGAGTTTCAATTTCTTCGGATCGCCGAACACCACATCCAGTTTTCCTTGCGCCGACTTCAACGCTTCCTGGTCGCCGCTCTGTTGCGCCGCGTAATACTCGTTCAAGGCTGATTGCGCGTACTCCCAATCCGCCGTGGCCTTCGTGATTTGCTGTTCTTTTTGGCGGTTGACCGCATTGCGAATCATCGACTGCACGCCGTACATCAACCGTTCCGCTCCCCAGGCGTGAGGATTTGGCCCGCTAGTCATGTATGAAGGCGGGTTCATCGGATTAGCTGTGCCGGGAAGAGATACCGGGTGAGGTGTGCCAGCGGCTCTCTTTTGAGTAGCTGCCTGCGTCAACGCGGCAAGAATTCTCTTGGTCTGCTCGTCCACGCCTCCGCTCGTCGGCCCGCTTTGCGACTGCATGAACGGCGGTGTGCCAGGAACTTGTTCCTGCCCCGGCACTGCGGTTTGTAGTCCGTCTGGCATTTCTAGTCCTTAAAAACCAGCGAGAGCACCCGCTATCGTATCAAGTACCCCAGTATTCGCGTTGGGATTCGATGCTGTAATCGCGGCAGATGCGCCTGAAGCACCTGACCCGGCAAGACCCAGACCGCCCATAATCTTGTCCCAGATGCTCGGTCCCGGAGATGTCTTAGTCGCCGATCCCATCATCACGTCCATGTAGTTTGTGAGCGCCTGCTCGTACATCTGCGTGATCAGTTCTCCTTCGTTCAGGTTCACACGCGAAAGATAATCCCCCAAGCCGATCTGAGCGCCGCTCCCGAACCTGTTCCCCGATGCGCTGAACTGCGACATCAAATCTTCTTCCCCGCGCTGAATGCCAGGCTGCAACGATGCGAGCAAATTACTTATCGCCTGCTGATTGTAGCCCGCTCCTCCCTGCAAGAAATTGAAAATCATTCCGGCCATGCCGGGACCGTAAGCATTCTTCAAGTCCGTCCAAAGTTGATGCTGCTGCTTGTCGCCGGTAGGAAAACCAAACATCGTGCTGCCGGGTGAACCAGGGGCGGCATTCAAGGGTCCGGCTCCCGTTGAGGTATACGGCCCAGTGTTCGCGGGGAAATTAGGCGGCGCAGTCGCGGGTGCAGCACCAGGCGTAGCAGGCACTACGTCGTATGGGTTGCCGCTTCCCGCCACGTTCGGAGAAAGATTCGTTTTCGGCAATAGAGGATTAGCGCCCTGAGTATTCGTCTGCTGCACGCCAGGCAACGCGATTTGATTGCCAGTTGGATTTTGTCCAGCGATGAAGTTTTGAAACAACGGGTTGATCGTGCTTCCCATTAGTATCTCGCCACGATAGGCGTAATTTGAATGGTAGACAATCGCCTATCCCGTTCTTGTTGCAGGACTCTCGCCGCAATCAAACCGGGTCTTCCAAGTGTCCCGTCTTTCATTTGGCTCGCCGGATCGCCGTATAATGCCTTGTGAAGGTAGTCTGCCTGATCGTTCCAGCGCAGCTTGATGGCTCCCCGCTCCGCCGCTGCCATCGAAAGAATGTCGAACCACGAATTCGGAATATAGACGGGCGATTGCTGCAAACTATCCTCGTTGAAGGGGTGCCTCAACTGATAGGGCAAATACGTAAGAAAGTTTTGCCCCGGTTGCGTACCGAACCAAAACTGATCTCCGAAGCGCGTATACTTGAACGGAATCCCTCCCGGAATTCCAAGCAAGGGAGCAATCGCTTTTGGCGTGAGATAATCCATCGGATAAGGCACGTTATTCAGCGTGGAAGCTGTTCCGACCGTTGCTCCCGTCAGGAAAATTACCGGGTCTTCCATCAACGTCACATCGTCGCCCGCATTCAGAAACGCGCTGACTTTGTACTTGTAGTTGCTTCCGCCGATGCCCAGCCCCGGTCCAATCGTCACCATCGGCGGATTCGGCTGCCGCAATTCCTCGAATGGCATACTCTCGGTGATTTCGCGCAGCGCGTCCCGAATCCATGCCGAAGGCCGCATTTCGGGATTGGAGTTCGATTCGTTCACGTCTTGGCGATTCTGTAGGTCGGACTGGACCTTGGGGATAAGGTCGCTGATTTTCGCCGTTGATGCGCCGGGGAGATTCATCCTGCTAGACAAAGCTCCAAATTGCCAGAGGTCGTCGATCCAGTAGTTATCGTCATGGCTGTGATTCCTGGAGCTATCGCACTAATGGTCACAGCGCTTAATAAAGGAGATATATATAAGAAGACTCCCCCAACATCCAGATTCAATGCAGCGATTAAACCACCGCCAGTTGGAGTGATGTTTATTACAACATTCCCAGAACCTTGACCTCCAAAATTTCTTACGAATACAACAGCCCAAGAAATTACTGGTGCGATAGGAGTAAATCCGGTCAATCCTCCCGCTGCTACGTTTACATATCCCTGATATTGAACCTCTAGAGCTTTGAAGTTTACGCTCGGAACAACGCGATTCACGATTTGCGCACTCGAAACTATATCGCTAACCGAAAGCGTCGCTCCTGCAGTAACTATACTCGTCGGATTGGGAAGCGCCATCTCTCCTCACTTCGCTACGAAAACTTCCGTGTTGATCGTGCCCGCCGATGCCGTCAAGGTCATGGCCGTAAATCCGCCCGCGCCCTCTGTCGGCTGAAGATAGATAAACACACCGCCCGGCACAAGCAAGAACGTGCTCGAACCAGCCGCACCTACAGCCGTCCACGCAACGGTCAGATTTGCCGCCGCGTCCAGATTCTTCACAAACGCGCACCAGCACGTCGCCGCTGGCAGTGTGACCGCCGAACCTGCCGCCAACGCTTGAAAGAACGGGTCGTAGAATACAACCGTTCCGGCGAGCGTTGGGTTATTCAGGTTGCGCGTGACGATGGTCGCGCTCGGCGAAAGCGTCGTGTCTGTCGCGCTGAGCGTGGCGTTCAAAAGAACGGAGATATTCGGCACTTCGCCTCCTAAATTACCACGACATTATAAGCCGCTGTCGCAGTCGTGCAGCGCAGTGTGATCGTGGTTTTTGTCCACGCGGTTACGCTGGAACGGTACAACAATCCGCCGTTGTTCGTATCCTGCGCCGCAATCGTGATCGGAATTCTGCCTAAACTGTGGGTGATGGTGAAATCCGTGTTCGCCGCTCCCGGAGTCGTCCCGCTCGCTTTCCAGCACTGGATATTTCTTCCAGGTTCTTTGTTTGTCATCGTGTCGCCGAAGCTGACATTTCCTGCGAGCACTCGCGAATGGTTGATCATCCAGTCATGCAAGCCCTTCAACGTCAGATTCGAGAGTACGATGCGTTGGGCTTTCAAGCGTATTCCCCTGTCTCTACTCGTCCGCACAGCAGAACTTTAGCAATCGAAAGAGGTCCGGCTCCAGCCGCCCGCGTGATCATCAACTGAATGTTTTGCGCTGAAAGAGAAATCCCCACGAATATCGTCATCAACTTCCCCGTCGCCAGAGCGTTGCCCATCTGAACAACTTGCATCGAGCCTTGTCCGGTCAGACCTCCCACCACCTGATTGTCCTGCGTTCCCGTCAACGTGAAGACAGCCGTGACCAGTCCCAAGTCCCGATAGGTCACAATGACCCGGCTGATCGTCGGCGTCCTGCCCTGCATGACATCCTCGACCTTGAACGCATAAAACGAACTAGCAAGCGGATCGTTATAGCCTCCCGCTGGGTCGAAAGCGTAGAACCCGATGATGCCCGTGACGGCGTTCTGCATCGGGTAGAGCGTGAGTCTGCTTGTTGTTGCGACGCCACCCGTCGATTGCGCCACGCATCACTCCTCACTCAATTCGGATTCCCGCCACGGAATGGACCTCGACCAACTCCGCCCCCTCCGCTGCCACTCCCGCTACTGCCGCCCCCAGTAACACCCGTTCCTACCGGCTGCGCTCCGATAGGCAGGCTCCCTAGCGTGCCTGTCCATACTTCTTCACATCGGCCCGTCTGAAGAAGTCCCGGCGTATCGAACGCCATCCAGTTCTTGTCTTCGATGGAGTACCAATAGTGTCGCGTGAACGTCGTCAGAGGAATCGAAATCCTGTAGGTCAAGTAAACGTAGCCAAGTCTCTCCGTGGGAACGATGGCCGCTGTAGGAACTCCGCTCGTCAAAGCCAAGTCCGCCATGATCGCGTCTCGAGCTTTCCCTCCAATCGCCTCGAAACTCGCCACGCCCATTTGATAGATTTGCTCAACCGAGATGAAGCACACGATGGAACCGTAACTGTGGATCGACCAGGAGTAGACGTTGCCGATTCCATGATTGGACGCCCAGAGATGATCGAACTGAAACGGTACGAGAGAACTTCCCGTTGGCGTAAAGAACGTGATTCCATTGGTGCGGAACAGGTAGCCGCTGACACCAATCGTGACAAGTCCCGTGATGGCGTCCGGCACATCGAGGAAATCGTTCTCTCCCGCGCTGGTATTGGACGCGAAATCCCACTGCGTTGGTATTCCGTTTGCGCTCCACCATAGACGGTTTGGGAAACTGTAGATGGTTCCGTTGGGATTATCGAGAAGCGAAATGTTGGCGAGCAAGAGTTGGTTGTTCAACTCTCCGAGAAATAATCCCCCAAACGAAAGCGGACCCGTGGAACCCGGCACGATGGTCGGCGCATCCGCTGTCGCTATCGCCGCAACCGAAGTTGCGCCGGGCGCACCGGAATTAGAAGCTGTGGGCGACGTAGCGATGCCGTCCCACGACGAGAGAAACGTTCCTCCGTTCGTGTAGTAAAGAACGTTGGCGAATGCCTGATACGCGACAGGATTCCCAGCAACCAGATTCGGACCGCCGAGAATCGACCACGGCGACAGCGCACCAGGAGGAAGTCCCGAGGGAGCTAGTTGCCACAGCCCGCGCGTATTCCAGCCTACAGTGTGTGTAACGGAATTTACGTCGTTGAAACTATAAAGACCGAGCGCCGGGTTGATGGCATCCATTCCGGCGTACTGGAGCGCGAAACTCGCACACGACCGAAGCTCTTTGTTTCTGATTTGGAAATTGTTTGCGAAAGGAGTGCAATTGTCAGGAATTTCGGTCTCAGGCTCCTGGACGTTGAGGCCTCCGTCGAAGCCTTTGTAAGTTATTTCGAAGTATCCAGCCTTGCCCCATTGAATCGACACATGCGCCCCTCAGTTGATCGTGATCTGGAGCGTTCCTGATCCAGTAAATGTATTGATAACGAGTCCGCGAATCCAAAACACCTTGCCGTATGTGTAAGGTCCGATAGGTGGTGCTGCTGCCGATGTTGGTTTCCACACTAAGTTACCGAATACATCCGTCAGAGACAGCGTATCTCCCGCCGCTTGGGGCGACCAAAGAATTTGCTCCGCACGAATCATGTCTAAGTACGCGGCTGGCGTGAGCATGTTCCCCGTTGCCCCCGTGTTCGCCAACCCTCGATTCTTCATTTGGTTCTGAAGCAAGACCGTCGTCGCGCTCGGAACGTTTACCACACGATAGCCGCCTGCATAGTTTCCAATCGTCCCGCCCTGCAAGCTGATTGCCTGCCCGCTCGAACCCACCGCAAATCCGTGCGCCGCGCTCGTGACCAGCAACGACTCGCCTTGATTGACGATGCTCGTCAAGGCAAGCGTAGTCGCCGCATCAGCGGCTACGAAACTCCAGGGATTAGCGGCTATTTGAGCCATAGGAACTCAGTCGTAATTGAACGCACAACTTAGCGTCATTCCAATAATGTCTATCGTCGTAGCCGCTCCCACATTGAAATCCATCTCGATGGCGACCAGCGTATTCGGAGTAACGATGAAACCGCGATTTGCTATCGGCACCGGAATGGGCGTCGTGTACGCCTGCGCATTTGTCGCCGTTTGCAAGTTGTTGGTCGCCTGAGCGATCAATGTCGTGACTGTTGGAGCCGTGAGATTCGGATACTGGACCGCAAACATTCCAATTGTCGGAACGGTCAGGTTCGCTCCGGTAATTAGGTAAGTCACCTGCAAGGCCGTCAGAGAAATTCCCTTGGGTCTCGCCACCGTCACGGGCGTCAGTTGCGATAGCCCTGTGAACGGAGGGCGTCCGCTCACGTCGGCTGGAGTCGTGAATATGTTCTGCGTGATGGGAGCGCCGCCCGTAGCCGCCCCGGTATGCGCGTTGGCGAGCTTATTCACGGTGATGTGCGTGGCGTCAGGGATGGCGGTGATCTGCGCGAACTCCTGAACTCCGCTCGCTACCGTATCGACCGTGACGAATGAACCAACTGTGAATCCGACGCTGGAAAAAACGGCTAGGTTTACAGCAGACCCGGCGACAGAACTTGACGTCATCAGGGTAATCGGGTTCCCCACTGAAAGACCCTGCGCTCCTCCGGCACGCGCCGAACCGAAGAACTCTTGAACATCATCCTGCGAACCTGTGCGGAAGATCAGACCTGTAACACCAGCAAAAACTACAACAGCGCCAGCGGCAGCCGCGTAGTGAAGCGAAAACTCGCCCGTCGCAATCTTCGTGATCGTGAATGCGGTCGCCCCGGTATTGACAATATCAGCGCCGGGCGCGAGAGGAATCAGGCCATCAAATGAAGGGGTATCGGACTCTAGGCTCGCTCTGGTACGGGACATTCGTTTTCTCCTCCCACCGGGTCAATACTTCGCACCGGCACATGGGTTCGTTGAGGATCAATTACTAATAAACTCCGCTGCTGGCTGGCAGCGTTTCTATTTGAAGAGCAGGATCAACTGGATTGATGAGCTTAGGTTCAGGTACGCGCTCCTGTCGGTCGCGCCCTACTTCCTTCGCCCACGCCAGTTCCAGACTCCCGTTAATCGCGCCGTCGATGGAACAGTACAGCCTGCATACCAACCTGCCGTTGTCCCATTCCATATCGTCAATGGGAGCTTTGCGCTGACATCTCATGCAGGTAAAGTAAGGTCCGAGTTGACGTAAGATCATTCGCCCGCCGCCTCTGCCTTCTCTTCCGGCTGTGGTTCGACCTTCGCTGGCTCCTCTTGCTCAGGAACCTTCTCCGGCTGCGGGATAGGCACCGGCGCTACCGTTGCATCCTGGAATTCGGCTGAGTTGATGCCCTGAAGCCGCGACAAGTGCATCGCCAAATAGTCTCTAGCCTCCTGGTGGCTGGCGAAATCTCCCGCCGTTGAGCAAGAGCACTCCGCATGGTAGGGACGATTTTCAACTTTTCCGAACGTGATCTTCGCTACGTGGTGCATAGGTCAACTCGCAATCGTTGGCAGTCCAGTGCCCGGATGCAGAATCTTTCCCTGATTCGCGTCAATGTATTTTCGGATCACGTCCTTCGCCGCTTCCATCATTCCGAAACAGATCACCGCGTTCTGGATCGGCCCTGTGACGTTGAGCGCCCCAGTCACCTGATCGAACGTGATGACCAGTTGCAGCGCCGTCACAGCCATCGGCGGGACGCCCGCATCCTTCCGCGTTGGATTACCGTTTTCAGCCATGTTGTTACCTTAATCCTCTACGGCCCGAAGCTGCCGAACGTTCCGTACCAGGTCGTAGCTCCCACGGAAAATCTCTGCGTGCTCAAGAACAGCAACACCTGCGTCGCAAAGTCGTCGTCAGTCTGCGCCATGATCGGCTCGCGTTCGTAGAATTTCATCTGATGGCCCTCTTTCTCGGCAATCAGGAACCATGCGCTCGCGCTCGTCAAGTAGTTCAATTCCAGACCTTGCAGGTTATCGGCTTGCAGCGCATTCAGTTCGTTGTCGTTGGTGTAGGGCTTTCCCGGAGAACCGAGAATCTCGCGCACGATCCAGCGCAACTCGGGCGGATGAATCAAGTGCCGTGGCTGTACGTGAACGGGGATGCCGCGTCCATCGGGCATTCTCGTAAAAATGTTGATGGCCTGCTGTAGCGCCGTGAAACTCAGGTCCGCGTCCGGGTTCGGACGATTGGGATATGTTCCGCTCGACGTGATGATGTTTGATATGCCGGGCGCCAAGTTCGTTGCTTCCGCGCCGCCTAGCAACGGCTGCGACGTGTTGAATAGCGAGATTCCAGTATTCGTCAGCAGCGTCGTGCCGCCCAGATTGAAGATCGACGCCGACACGGCTTCGCGTCCGAACAGCGCCGAACGTCCATGCGCCTTCGGTATTTGCCGGATGATGCCGTACTTGTCGTCGGCGATCAGTTGCCGCGTGGCCTGCGAAAGAAGCCCGTACTGGAGATGCACGTACTTCTTCGTTCCGCCCTGCACGATGCCGTCCGCAATCGGTCGCGTCCCTTCCGGCATTTCCGGCATCGGGCCGGTCCCGGACAATTCGTAGTCGATCTCATACGCATCTTCCGAAGTCATCTCGTTCAGGTAGTGCGTGTACTGCGGGGAGCGTTGCTTAAGATCGAAGAATTGCACGAAAATATGACGCATCCCAGGAGCCAGCAGTGGCGGGAAGTTTGCGCGGCTCATTTGCGTATTGAATGGAATTTTTCTACCTCCTGTGGCTGCTAATTATTTTTAGTCAGTCCACTTATCACGCGAACAATTGCGCTGCGCCGTTTTGGATCGTGAAGAACACATGGCCGCCAACAGTGCCGATCGCTTCAAGCGGAGAAATGGCAACGATGTTCACCGTGTTGGTCTTGTTGGTATCCACAAACCAGAAGTTATTGCCGGGGTCTTTCGTCAAACCAGCGAGCGTTCCGACTTGAGTTTGAGCCGTCGCCACCGGAGTGTTCGTCGCGCTCGTTCCCAACTTGGCGATAAACACCGTGCCTGGTGCGGCAAGCCAGAAACGCAAGCGGCCATCAGACATGGGAACCATAGGCGGGGTAATAACTGCTGACGCCTGATTAGGATTCGCCGCAAAATTCCCGACGACGGAACCAATTCCCAAGATCGGCGAGAATCCTACAGGAGCGCCGCTGCCCGTTGCGCCGAGGTTGTTGCCAGCCTCCATCGCTATACCGGCGATTCCTTGCACAACTGTCGCGCCATCCCACGCTTGCAGCCCGCCGTCCGCAGCCTTGACTTGCACAGGCGTGCCAATAACGAAGGTCTGTCCAGCTTCTTCGATTTGATAGCCGACAGCGAAACTCACAGCCCCGCCGAGATTCTGTACTGGAAAAATTGCATCCGCGAAATTACTCACGAGACTTTACCCCCTCGTTTTGTTGATCGAATCCTTTGACACCACACTCGCGTTCCCGCGAATCTGCCCGTCAGCTAAATCCTTTGCCGCGTCGCTCACTACTGCCCGTGCGCGGATGTCCTCAATCGGCTCGTCGGTAACCGTCGTTCTCACGCCGGGTATCAGACTTTGCACGCCCATGACTGTCCCGTCGTCGCCCATCGCTTTGCCGCGCGGGTTCATCATCATAATGGCCTGTAGTTGCTGGCTCTTGCGAATCTCCAACCAACGTTGCTTGGGAACTTTCATCAGTCGCAAGTCGCCGTTGCGAATTTCGTTCGAGAAGCCCTTGTCGTCCTTGCCCTTAATCACGTCGTCCACGGCCATCTGTACGTCTTTGGTCGTGGCGTATTCAAATCCCACGGCACGCAAGCGGTCAACGCGCTCGTGATAAGGGTTCTGCCCCAGACGGTCGAACGCCCAGAAGTATTCCATCTCCCGGTTCAAGCGTTTCTGGATTTGCCCAGCCATTGGAACGTGCAGAGGTCTTGCGGTGATCGAAGGATTGAAGAGTGCGTCCGCTTCTTCGTTCTGCCCCGGACGGTACGATGGAGCCGCTTCCCGGAATTGCTGGACGAATGAGGCCGGTAGTTCCCCTGCCATCAGACCACGCCTTTCTTGATGCTTTCAGCGAACTCTTCGGGCTTGATGCCCAGCTTCGCTAGTTGCTGGCTGGCCGAGACAACCTTGCCAGAACGCGGGTCGGTCCAAGCCATGTCGCCTGCGAGAAAATCATACTGCTGGTTCTCGCCGCCCTTGCCCCCAGCATCCTCTAGAAAGAACTTCTTGTTGTTGCCGTCGAAGCGCAGTCCGCCCGTTCGCGCCGCCTCTCCCACAACCATGTTGACGATGTTCCGGCAATACACGGCGTAGTCGGCCTGTCCCTTGCGGTCGATGGGAGTGTTCTGGAAATACTCTTTGATCTTGGGAATGAATTCGCTAAGTCCTTGCGTGGAAACTTCTCCGAGGATTTCGCCTTCCGTGATGCGGGCGTTGGTGGCAATCGTCAGGGCCAGATGCTTGCGGTTGTTCAATTCCAGCTTTTGCTCGGGGGTAAGTTCCTCGCCGCCTCCGCCGCCATTGTCAGAGCCGTTGTTTCCTCCGCCCTCTCCGGCTGCTTTTTCCAGCGCCTCCCACTTCGTCTTGACAGCGCCTACTTCCTCGCGGATGGGCTTGAGTTTTTCTTCGAGTTTGGCTTCGAGGCTCGTCCCGATGCGGTCGATGAAAGCGTCTAGTTCTTTCTTGGCATCGTCTTCGGTCTGCCCTTCCTTCTTTCCAAACGGCCACGCCATGCGGTTTCCCCTCAGCGCGTAAGTGTCCTACTTTCCTCAACGAAAAGAAACCTAACGTCTATTATTCTTATATAACTGTGCGAGAGGTCTGTTCGTAAGCAGAACTACGATGTAGCGGCGCAATGAGAGGTTCTTGGGCTTTTCTTCGCGTAGTTGGCACTTCAACTCTTCCGGCAGTTCAATCAGGAATGGCGAGCTTTCTTTTTTCATCGCTACTTGTGCGACTGCTGCCATTCTTTCATCTCCTCTTCAAACTCCAGGAGCCGTTCCAGGATCGCCACTTGACCGCGTTGAAAGTTCTGCTCCGCCTGTCCTTCCGGCGTTGGTTTGATCTCATGCACTACGCGATGGGAGAGGTCCGCGTGCAGCAGCCGCAGGTCCGTTAGGAGATTCGCCCATGCCGGGTGTGCTACCAGGGACTGCGCTTGTTCCAGACGGGCGAAACTGCTGGGCCATCTGAACGACTCTTGGATCGACTCCACCCGGCGCTTGACCATTGGGTTTCGCTCCTTCTTCTTCCGGGAACTCCACGTCAGGAATGTATTCCTCCGGTTGGTCGGACAGATTGAAGTCCCGCACGATCTGCTGCATGAGCCGCGTTCGAGACTTGATGATGCTCACGAGCCACTTCTTATAGAACGGCGGCGCTTGGGCATTCTGCACTGCCTGAATCATGGTCGAGGCTTCTTTGACATACAGCATGGTCGCCTGATTCAAGAGAAGCTCGTTCTGCTTGGTGACTTCCTTGTTGGCGCTGGCCGTCGCCGCGCGAATGGGAATCTTTACGCGACGTTCCAAATAATCCTGCAGCGCCTCGTCAAGCAAACGATCATCCAATCCGAAGAGCGATCCTTTTCTTCCGAGGCCCATAGCCCCATACATGTCAGTAAGCAGCCCGAATAGCTTGACGTGAGCGTGTCGGAAATCACTCGTTCGGTGAGCCACGCGGGTATTCGAATCTTGCATGACGGCGAGCGTCCCCATGCTTCCGTATTGCGCATTGCGCCCCCTTCCCATCAATCCGCCCGCGCCCTGCCCCGCCACAGCCGGACCCACGCCCGCCCGCTCCCGCGCCTGCTGGATCATGGCCGCTTCGTTCTCCAGCGACAGGCTTCCCATCATTGGATTGCCCACGTCGTAGTGCTCGAACTCGTCCTTGTTGAACGGAACTGCCGCGCCGGGGAATATCTTAAAGTTTCTGTCAATGTTCTTGTTCATCGGGCTGGCACGATTGATGCCCAGCATTCCCCAAGTGATCGCGTCCGTGCGCTGGTTCTTGGCCGTGCTGATCTCTTCCTGCGAATACTTCAGCATTGACGCATAGCCGGTGCCGTTCATGCCTTTCTCTCCGCTCGACAGCCGCGTGCGCACCACGGGAATCTGGTTTTCAGGGATGAAGTTGAACACCTGGTTCATCACCGTTTTTGTCTCGTAATGAAACCACGCAATCAGGCGGAACTTCTTGTGATTGTGATACCAGTAGAAATAGCACTCTTCGATGTCCCACTCGGCGAGAACCTTGTCTTCGCTCGCGTCGCCCGTGCCCTTCGTCTTCTCCGCTTTGCGCCGCGTCTCGTCAGGGCCGTAACGGTCGGGATGCCCGAGAATCAAAGCGACCGAGCCTTTCTTGTAGAGACCCTTGAACTCGCGCTCTTGCAGCATCCGTCGCGTCAGCGTCACCTTGCGCGAGAAGAAGTCGGAATCTTCCGGCGTATCCACTTCTGGATCGTAGAGCGTGTCCTCATCCCGTAAGTTCAGCACACGCGGACCTTCGTACAGCGTGGCCTCTTCAAAGTTCGATCCCTTCGCCGTCTTGTCATAGCCGACAAAGACTTGCTCGACGCGCTGCTCCGGCACGGCGCATATCCAAGCTGTCCCCAATTTTGCTGAATCGCTGAACCAGATGTTCTCCCGATTCCACAGGTCCAGCTCGTTCGGCTCGTAGGCGAAGTAATCCATCGCCTGTTCGAGTATCTTCGACTTCTTCGCGTTGTTTTCGATTTCCTGCGGGTCTTTGGACTTCGTGAAGTAGCGATAGAGAGCGATGGGAGCCGTGGCCCAGATAATTCCCATGACGCGAGCCGCCAAATCGTCCGTGGCTTCGCCTACGATTTGATGGACGAGATTCGCGCAGTTCTCAAACGGCCACGACTTCTTCTCTTCCTTCGGTCTGCCCTCCGCGATGCGCCGCCACTCGGGTACCAGTTTCTTGTGCCGATTCTCTAGTTGCCTTCGTCGCGCGCGGATTTGCTCGTACAGCCAAGTCTTGATGGCTTCGTCCACGTCCTTTGAGAACGAAGTCTCACGCATTTCAAATTTACGCTTGCTGCGATAGCTTAATTTCGGGGTTTGCTCAGGAGCGATCTGCGGGAGCGTTGCCAAAGGTTACTCCTCGTCGTCTGCGTCTGAATTATCCGGGCCGTATTCGTCGTCTAGCATCTCGTCCACAACGGACTCAGGGAACTCTTCTTCCGTGGCGATTGACTCTTGTGGCATCACCTCAGTATCCCCCAGGCCCCGCTTCCCGCGAAGCGAACGCCTCTTGCTGCCCCGCAAACCACTTCATTGCGTTCTTGTCCCGCACCATGTTCAACGTCTGCGGAACGTAACCCAACGTGTCCAGCACGTCCTTCAACCCAGCGGGATAACTATTGTACTCACTGATGAATGCCGTTTGGCTTCGGTGGCACCAGAACTGTCCGTTCTTGAACATCGGCTCTTCCGCCTCGATGCGGTTCGTCTTTGCATTTTCGGAATTATCATACGGCAATTCGTTCACGTAAATCGGTCTTTTCTCCTTGGTGTTCCGCTCGTCAAGATAGAACTTCATCAAGTTCTGCGCCGCGACCGTTTCCAAATACGCCTCGCGCATTCCCCAGCGGTGGCCGATCTCGTAATACTTGTCCACCAGCACCGAGTACTGCGTATTCTGCGCCCACACTTCCAGCAAGTACAGTCTGTCATCTTCGGGATTCCAACCCACAACCAGGATGACGTGATTGCAGCGGCTTTTCTTCTTGGCATGATTGAGGTCCACGATCATGCGCCGATGCAGCACGCCCGCCGGCACATCCTCAATCGTCTGTCCGTTGTAGACTTCGTGCTCAATAAGAAGCTGGTTTCGTAAATCTTCCAAGTCCAGGTCAGGCCGAGATTGCTTGAAGCGAAAGTACTTCAGCCACTCTGGTTTGAAGATGCACTCTTCCGGCAGCACGCTCTGATTCAGATAGAAGTGCGCATAGTCGTAGGTGCCGATGTCAGCCCGCTTTTGCGCCAGACGAACCATTGACCATTCTTCGGGAAAGATTGGCTGATTGGCTGGATGACGTTTGCAGCAACCGCCCTCCGCTGAGTGTGTCTCAAATGTGAATTGCTTTTGATTGGCCTTGATCCAACTGTTCAAGTCGGCGTGCCCCCAGCGGTTCCCGATGACGAGTTGCCGACCGATGCTTGACGCGTCAAAGGCCGCAGTATCAAGGCGGGTGGTAAGCTGGCGGTGCCATCGAATAAGACCTTCCAATACTCGACCATCACCATGAAGCATCGACTCCTGCGCAGCACGCCCCATGTTGTCATCCTGAATCGTGGAGTCCGGGTGGATTCCTTGCAGAGCCTGACCAACACCGCGATACTCAAACGTCCCAGTCGTAGCGTCAATGTTGGCGGCTCCCTTCATCCGCTTGTGAAACTTGCTGTGATCGTTCCAGGTTACTGTGTTCGACGGAAGAATGTCCTCAAACACATGCCTGAAACGGTCGTTCTGCTGGTAGTGCTCATCCACTTCCTTGCCCATGTCGATAGCCCGGCCTTCAATCTCATGCGTCACGAGCGTGCGGGTGTTCTGGTCGTGCGCGAACTTCATCCAGCGTATCCACGCATCGTCATAACCAAGCTCGCGCATGAGAAATTCATCGCGCTCCGTGAACGGCAGCGCCCACCACATGCTTAACCCGATTCCGATGGTCGTCTTGAAATGGCCCATCGGCTCTTCAAGGACCAAGTGCAGGTCTTCCTTCTCGACGGACTTGCACATCTGCCAGTGGAGTTTCGCCAGGCGGGTCTTGCGCAGAACGTAGTTGTTGAAGAAAAACAGTTGACCGAGTGCGTTCAGGCGTACTGCGTCTTTGTAGGCTGTGGGATCGTCAGTGGGGATCGGCAATACGAGCCATTTCACGCCGCTGTCCCTAGTGCCGCCGACTTCTTTACACGACGAAGTTCAAGGTGGCCGCTGATCTTCGCCAGCACTTCCGACTCGCGCAAGATGACGATGGTGATTTGCACAGGATTTCCTTGCATGTCCTCCGCCGTCAGATCGTAAGCATGGCCCGCGAAGGAAGGATAGATTACCGACTGCCCGCGCTCGAAATGCGTCACTTCGTTCCCGATACTCGCTATCGTTCCCGTCGTCGGTCTGCGCTCGCTCGCGTCCGGCACGATGATCACGCCGCCCTTACCTTCACAAGCGGGACAACGAACGAGACCTCTTCCTTCGCAGTGGGAACATTTGACCTTAAGATCGTCGGCAAGATCACGCTTGCGCCAGTTGAAACCAAGTCCGCTACATTCGGGACAAATAACGTGCGAAACTTGATTGATGACGTTCTTGCCGCCGCACACCGTACACTCGTACCCACTCACAAACGGGTCTTGCACAATCAGCAGGCGATCCGCATGAGCCTGCATCGTCATGGTCCCAAGTTTCAGGACGTTCGTTTCCAGCGCCGAAGCCAAATCTATCTCAGGCACGTCAGTACCTCTCATCTTTCTTCCGATAGGTCGCGTAATTGATCGGCGTCCCCGGCTGTGAATCAATCAGCGTACGGTAGCCGCGACAGGACTTGCATCCGCAAAACTGCCATTTCGAATCCGCCGTGTGCTCCTCGGTCCCAACAATCTCATTCCCTTTCGGCATGTGAGCCACATGTCCCACTCCCGGCATCTCGTTCATCGGTTGCACTCCTGGTGTTTGCAGAGTCCTGGGTACGCGCCATGCTTGCAAGGTTCGACAGGTGCGGGAACTGACTTAGGTCCACGACTGCGCCGTTGCTCCACAGATGGCGACTCAACCCGTGGCACGTTCGCTTCTCGATGATCTGCGGTCGGTTCATTCAGCCTCTCGATCACATAGTTCTTCAAACTCTTCCCCGCCAAACTTGCGCTCGCCTTCCATTGCCTGAACAGTTTTTCCTCGATGCCGCGAATCGTCAGCGTTGCCATCGTCTCACTTGTAGCATAAGTCTCATTCGTCGCATAAGTGGAAGAAATCATTCCTCTACGATCTCTCCGTCGATAATCTCTTCGCTGTCTTCATCGCCCGCAAACGCCGCAATGCGCTTTAAGCTCTCGGTTGCTTCTTTCTTTTCAGTGGCCGTCAACGTGTGAAGAATCTGTCCGCTATGCTGAATTTCTTGCGCGGGCATTCCCAGTTTGTACTGCAACAGCGTGCGCCAAATACCCACTGCAATCTCCGCCGACTTCAAACGAGCGGCCCAGTTAATCGTCTCGCGTGAATCAGTCACAACTCCTTCATGCGCAAAGAACTTAGTCTCCATCGCTTCACGCGCTGGATGAGTCATCAAGCGGCAAGCGAATGCTTCAAGACCGCCCGTGTCACCGCCCTTCGCCAAGCGGTTCTCAATCCGGCGCACGAAAGCCCGAACCTCTGGAAGTTTGCTCTTGCTGCCTATAGGACGCGCCATAATATGTTAATGGGAGTTATAGCGTAGTTTTTTTGCGGTTTCCATAGGTACTATCGGGGTTGTTGCCAAACGTCGCTCATCTTGAAACTTCAGCCCCGCGTCCCTCATGCAGGCACCAACCTGCCTGCCGGCGAGGCAGGTCGCTGCTGAGGCTTGGCCGGTTTGCTTGCGTGATATGTTTCCAGCGTGGCCTCAATGCACTCCGCGCAACAGATATATCCCCGCTTGGCCTTGCGAATACAACACCGCGTACAAATCCTCTGCAATCTACACTTTGCACGCAATTTGCGCTTGTATTGCCTCTGGTAAGCAGTCGCATTTACAGGGTCTCGCCCCATGTTCCAATTATGCACATCCAAAAATCTTTGTCAATAGCTCATTTTGTGCTTGACAACAATTTGCGGATTGTATATTCTCTGTGCATGGAGACCAACACAATGACCTACCAAGAGCGGTATCAAGCAACAACGACCTGGCAAGCGCGGCACATCGCCAAGGACATGATGGAACTGCACGAGAACGAACAAGTCAGCGAGCAAGACGAAATCAAGCTCCAGATCGCTGAATACGCTGATGCAAATGACATGCCGTTTCACGTCGCAGCAGCGATTTGCAGGCTCGAAGGCAAGCGGCTGATTCAGAAATCGTAACTTTGTGAGCACCCATCTCCAGACCGCTTGGGGGGTGCCGTACAGAAACTTTTGTAGCCTTAGCGGGGGAACCCGTCTTGTAACTGGGAAGGGAGATCGTACATGACTGAACTCGAAAGTAAAGTACCGGTGCACACTCTACCGGGACTCAAACGGTACATCGAAAATCACATCGAACCGGGCGGATTCTTGTCCGCTGTCCTCAGCAATGATTTGAAAGAATCGTTTGGACGCGCCGACCAAGAGAACCGTGAGCACTTGTTCGACATCGTGAATTTTCTCTACAACGAAGCACCTGCTACTTGCTGGGGCAGTCCTGAAAAAGTGAAAGCATGGTTGCGGGAACTGTACGTAGATTACAGCTAACAATATGTCTTTTACCTGACAGGAGGGAGCGGACAGTGAGCAAACCAAAGTTGCGCAACCTGCTTTTTGTATCTATCAAATCCGATGGTGACGAAGGCTGGCTTTCAGCGAATGAGTTGCCTGAAGATGCGATTGAAGATAATGGGCCTACGCTCGTCGCCACCTACAAACTGGTAGGCAAGCGAACGCTTATCAGGGGCATGCAAGAAGTCCCCAAAAAACGGCGGAAACGGTGAGTGCGCTCCCACAAGCCTTAGAGGAGCTTCATCGCCTACTCGCCGCCGCCAAGCGCAACGGAGTGCAATCCCTCGTGCTGCTGCGCCGCAACCAGATTGAAGTGCTGGAGAATCGCTTGCTCTATGAGACTCAACAAACGTACTTTGCCAATTTGGAGAAGTTATCTCAATGACCGCCGATTGGAGGCTCTGAAATGAGCGAAATACCAAAAGTCGCCTATCACAGCGTCGAGATCGAATACCGCGAATCAGAAAATAAATGGTATTTTGAACTGCGCGGACGCGAACGGTCCGCCCATACGCTGAAAGACGCAAAGGAAATTATTGACAAGCCGGAGCCAAAAGAAAAATCCACGTTCAAGCGCGTCAACGCTATCCGCATCGGCTATTCGCCAAATGACATTGAATTCATTGAAGTCACCTCCATCGCCGAAAAAGGCCGATACGACAGGGAAACATCTTTTTGGACCGTGGCTAACGGTAACAGACAGAAACGCGATGGACGCAGCATTTATAGTGACAACGAATTCAACCGCGCCGTCGTCGCCAAAATCGACTCGCTTGCCAAAGAAATTGAAACCCTCGAAAAACAGCAAAAAGAATTAGTTCAGTCCATGTCGCATCTGGAACTGGACCTGAAAGCAGAGGCTAAAAATGCGTGAGTCCGATGTCATCAACTTTGAGCGCCGCCAGTCCCGCCTCACCCGCCAGCGGGCCGTCAACGTGCTATGGGAAGTGCTTTCCGTTCTGGTGATCGTCGGCTGCGTGTGGCTCCTGCTGGAGTGGAAATGAGTAAATACTCTGAAAGATACCTCGTGTACGCGCTCGGTTCGCTGTTTGATTGGTCGGTTGCTATCGCGGCTTACGTGCTGATAAATCACCTGACAGGCTGGATTCTCATTGGCCTGGCTGCGGGTGGCGACATTTCACGAGGCATTGGACTAATCAAATTAGAAAAAGCGGAGACCCAACATGGCTGACTGGCAGAAACTAGTGCGCGAGATCATTGTCGAACCACAACTTTTTCTCAGAAAGGAATTCGCCATGCAAACACCCGAAGAAGCCTTGCAGGATGCCAAAGGCGTCAACGAGCCGGAAGAGGAAGAACCGGAGCAAGAGTCCGATGAGGGTTAAAAGCACAACACCCCCTGAGAGGGATCGTGCTTGGACTGGAATGCTGCGCTGTCAGGCAGCACTCAACGAATGGTTTACTAACTTAGTAGATTCTCTTGGAGGAAAACGAAATGCCGATGAAGCCGCTGTCAGCAAAAGGAAACTTCACTCCCGCGCCGGAAGGACTCTGGCCGGGCGTGTGCGTGGACGTGGTAGATAAGGGAATCGTCAAGTCCGCGCTGTACAAACCGAGGCACATGATTCAGATTCGCTGGGTCGTGGATGCAGAGCCGCCGCTTGAAGATGGCAGGCCGCATATCTGTTCGCGCATGTTCGGATACACGTTGGCCGGAGAAAACAACAAACTTCGCCCCTTCCTTGAAGCCTGGCGCGGGAAGGCGTTCACGGAAGATGAATTATTTGCCTTCGATCCCGAGAAACTTCTGGGCGTCAACGGTCAGGTGCAAATCATTCACAACAAAAAGAACGGCAACACCTATGCCAACGTCCAGGCCGTCGTCCCCTACCCGCGCGGGTTGAAGCAAATGGAAATCCCGAAGGACTACATTCGGCAGGAAGAACGCGACCGCCGCGCCGCGCTCGAAGCTAACCCGGATGGCAATGCCGACGAAGAGTCCGAAGCTCCGTACCCATCAACTGACGAAGACATTCCTTTTTAGGTTCTTATGACTAAATCCAAACGAGTGCCGAAGGAGAACAAATGGGGAGATCGCAGCCGTTTCTACAAAGTCGGGGACAAGGAATATCCCAGCGTTACTACCATACTTTCTTCCATCGCGAAACCTGCCCTGGTTGCTTGGAGTGCCAAAGTGGAACGGGAGATGGTCTTGGAAGCCTCAGCGAAACTGTACCTGGACGTGCAGACAACGGAGAAGATGTCGGAGATCGGCTGGAGGACCGCGCTCGCCGACAGGCTCGGCAAGATGAAAGCGAGCCAGAAAGAATTGCAGAAAGCGAGCGAAATTGGATCACAGGCCCACGAGTGGATTGAACACAACATCAAGGCCCAGCTAATGCACGACGTTGGGCCATGCCCAGTTATCAGCGATGCGGCGATGCTGGCCGTGGGAGCTTGGGAGCGATGGAGAAACTCCGTCAAGTTCAAGCCCCTACTCTGCGAGCAGCCCGTCTGGAGCCACGAGCACCGCTATGCGGGCACAATGGACTTACTGGCCGAGATCAACGGCACCACAACACTCTTGGACTGGAAAACGGGCAAAGCGGTCTATGCGGAGGCCAAACTCCAGAACGCAGCCTACCGGCATGCGCTCCGCGAAATGGGACTCGCTGACGTGATGGACGGCATGATCGTCAGACTCCCGAAGATAGAGGGCGATCCTGATTTCGAGGTTGTGCCTGTGATTGAGCATGAGGACGCGCTGATGGAAGTGTTCCTGCAAGTGCGCGGTCTGTGGGAGTGGCTGAACGCCAAAGAGGAGTTGATCGAAGTAGGGGCGCAAACCTAACGCAAGGCGTGTTTTGCTTTTAACCCCTGCTTTGACTTGCGGAGCCTGCCGGGAGAGTAGGCTCCAGAGTGTGAGATGGACGAACAAACGGCCAATTTCATTAGGCGCTGCGAAGAGATTCAGAAACGGTGCGCCTGCGTTGCCTATGATGCGAAAGAGTGTATGAGTATTCGCAATCCCGCCGACGAATGGGACGAGCCGAACGATCAGGAATGCGAATGCGCTTGCCACGAGGAAATTGCCGAAGAAGAAGGCGATCAGTTGTGGCCTTGAGTTTGCTGTTCGTCTTCCCCGCAGCAATAGGCCGGGAGTGCGGAAGAACGTGCGGGCCACGGCTCCGCGCTCCCGGCGAATGATTCAATGATAAAAACATAGCGACAAAATGTTACTTGTTATGGATCATCGGGAACGCTGAGGGGCAGAAAAGAGCCTATGCCCCTGAACGGCTTCAAACGCGATGAAGAGGCCACTGGGAAAGCTGGATTCCTGGACCGGGCGAGTTATGTCACCTTGCCGAAATTCGGGGAGCCTCACGTCATCCTGCATGGTTTGGACAAGGAAGCCCAACGGCGTGCGCTATTTGCTAGAGAGAAAAGCATTTGCCAGAAATGCAGCATACGAGTGTACTGGGAAGGCCCGCTCTGGCAGGTCGGCGAGTGGTCGCATATCGAAGATTCAATCGGCAAGAAGTGCGATTGTTTACACAACGCGGAGTTGCTGTGCCACAACTGCCACCAGGGGCCGGGATCGAAGCACTACCTACGTCGGCCCCGGTTGGGCACCCCGTCTATTTAGGAAAGTGGGGGCTGGGTTGGAGCTTCGATTAGTTTACTGTAGCGTTAGTTAGGCAACCCGCGTTTGTTGGGAGTTGGGAGGTCGCACGGAATGAAACTCGAATACTACGTTGTCGTTCCCGATGAATTGGCGGCTGGCATTCGCGGATTCACCGATGAGATTACCGTTGAGATTAGAAACGGCTCACCGGAGAAGGAAACCGTAGAAGCCTGCACGGAGCACTTCAGGCAGGCAATTAGCGAATGGTACGACGCTGGCCGGGTGTACACGAAGGCTGAGTTCCATGACTGGAGCCAAGTTGAATGAGGCCTTATTTTGAGGAGGAGTGCCAGACGATATATCACGGAGATTGCCGGGAAGTATGGGCCCGAATCGCGAAGCCTTGCGATGTGATCGTGACGGACCCGCCTTATGGAATATCTGGAATGCGCCACGGATTAAGCCCAAACAACGGCTATGCCAGCAAGGGAGATTATGATACCGACGAGTTCGAGGACACGCAGGCCTATGTTTCTACGGTTGTCGTGCCAATTTTGAATGAGATGCGCCTGCTAGTTCCGCGCTGTGTGCTCACCCCTGGGCAGGTGAACATTCACAAATATCCAGAGCCGGAGCACATTGGCGCTTTTTACTATCCGGCAAGCACGTCAATTTCGAGATGGGGTATGCGTCTCTGGCAACCGATTTTCTACTATGGCATTGATCCTTACCAAGGGCAGTTAAAGCCCGACGGCATCATTTGCTATGACTCCGACCGCGAAACTGAGCATCCATGCCCCAAGCCTATCAAATCGTGGAAATGGCTCGTCAACCGCGCTTCCGTTCCCGGGGATGTTGTTCTTGACCCCTTCCTGGGCAGCGGAACCACGCTCAGAGCTTGCAAGGATTTAGGTCGGCGGGGAATTGGGATAGAAATAGAAGAAAAATACTGCGAGATTGCCGCAAAAAGATTGTCTCAAAAAGTTTTCAACTTCGATGCGAAATAACTTGACAGATTCCCGCCGCGCGTGCCAACATGCCAGTGTCGGGCGGGGCGGTCCTCTGGTTAAATTCTTAGCCGGATTGCCGCCAGTAACCGCCCCAACTCGACTTGGTAATCCGGCTAATGACCATAAAATCGTCCACGGAATTTGTGATCGCGTGCATGGGTCGTTCGCCATTTTCCCGCGTCCCCAAGCTAGAAATAAGTCCTGCGCTGAGTGGCCACTTCTCAACAGGCGACTGCCTATAGCGCAAGGACGTGGTGTGTGTAGTGGTAGTTGGCAGGGGAGAAAGAGTAACTGCAACACCGTTGAACATGTTACTGGCTACCCCCAACTACAAATTCAAAGTCTAAAGTCAAAGGCAGGAAAAGAAGTGGCGGGTGTCTCTAAATGGTTCAAGATCACAACACAGCAACGCGCGAATCTCTGGAATTGAAAGCCAAACTTCGGCGCACGCGGGATGATGGAACTTGCCAAGACTGCGGTGACGATGTTCCCCATCGGCGGGTTCGCTGTCCACATTGCAAGTTGCTGGTCTGTGGCTGGTGCTATAACCATGTCCACGGGATTTGGGGAGGCCATGAATACCAAACTAAAAGGGCTTGAACCTGCGGAAGAAAATGCAAATCGGACGCTCGGGGTGAACGCTTGGAATCAACAGCCGATCCAGAAGCACCAGTTGGCGAAACATGAATGCCCGAATCTTGATGAATACGACCAGGATGGGATGGTAGAGATTGACGGCCCGTACATTCCGATAACCCGACCGCGAAGAAAGTACAGGCGATGACGATTCTACGCACCTTCGTTGAAACCGTTTGCCCGGTCTGCGAGAAAGAGAAAGACCCAAACACGGCGTTTTGCAAACGCTGTTACCGGGAACTGCCGATCCCGATGCAGCGGGCGCTCTGGAAAAGGTTCGGGCAGGGCTTCGAGAAAGCGTTTGAAGAGGGCTACTGGTTTTTGAAGAATCGGCCAGATCAAGAGCAAGGAAAGTTGCCGCTGTGAGGGAAAGACCAGGGAGTAAACTCGGGGTGTCGCAACGCAGAGCGCGGAATCTGCGAATATGAGGTGACAAAGTGAAAATCTATCGGCAAGGCGATTTGCTATTCAAGAAAGTAAAGTCAATCCCGAAAGGCGAATGGAAGAAGCGCCGGTCAGGTCACATTCTGGAAGGTGAAGTCACGGGGCACATTCACAAGATTGCGGACCTCGAAGCCGCCGAAGTCTTGGAATGCGGTGAGGGTATGTGCTTGACAGTGACGGCAGAGGGAGGCGTTGCCATCGTGCATGAAGATCATGACACGCTGACTCTCCCGGCAGGGAATTACGAAATCGTGCAGCAGCGCGAATACACGCCCGAACAAATTCGCAATGTAGCCGACTAAAATGAAAAAGATCACCGAACTCACCGAGGCGCAGGAAAAACGGTTAGTCGATCTCCGGGAAGAGTGGTTGCGGATTGGCTATAGCACTGCGCCTTTGGACCGCAAAGTCTGCACCGAAATCATCGGCGAATTTTACTCTCGCATTGGTCAACCCAAGCCTCTTGTGCTGTTTTTCAGTTCCCCCATGATGTGCATTCTCGCTTGGGGAGTTTTGAAATCTCTCTTGAAGAAAAACAAGACAGGCGAGCCGGTTCGGGCCCAGTTGGGGGCCCAGTTGAGGGCCCAGTTGGGGGACCAGTTGAGGGACCAGTTGTGGGCCCAGTTGAGGGACCAGTTGTGGGCCCAGTTGGGGGCCCAGTTGGGGGACCAGTTGAGGGACCAGTTGAGGGACCAGTTGGGGGCCCAGTTGGGGGACCAGTTGGGGGCCCAGTTGGGGGCCCAGTTGGGGTACCAGTTGAGGGACCAGTTGGGGGCCCAGTTGAGGGC
>Ga0210408_10001409_pt1 | contig 25317 bp, 30 predicted proteins | sample IncBWH4MmetaG_FD_155471 | JGI IMG/M metagenome (GOLD analysis project Ga0210408, IMG submission 155471) | Forest soil microbial communities from Barre Woods Harvard Forest LTER site, Petersham, Massachusetts, United States - Inc-BW-H-4-M | ecosystem: Environmental > Terrestrial > Soil >...
CGGCGCGATCATAACGCGGGAGGGACCGATTCACATTTCGAATGTCAAGTTGGCCGAGGCCCGAGCGGCCAGGGCCGCCAAGCCGGCAAAGAAGGGACGTAAGGAATAGACGATGCAAGCGGAACTTTACAAGGAATATAAGGATCGCGTCGTGCCGGCGTTGCGTGAAAAGCTTGGCTACAAAAATATGTTTCAGGTGCCAAAGGTCGACAAGGTGGTTGTTAACACCTGTATCCCCGCTCAAGGAAGCGATGTGAAGCAGACGCTTGAGGATGCGAAGAAGGAGTTGGCTCTGATCACCGGCCAGAAACCGGCTGAAACCAAGTCGAAGAAAAGCATATCGAATTTCAAGCTCCGCAAGGGTCAGGCGATTGGCGCAAAAGTGACTTTGCGCGGTGATAGAATGTATGAGTTTCTCGAGCGCCTCATCAAAATGGCGCTACCGCGAATTCGCGACTTTCGCGGAATTTCGGCAAAGGCATTTGACGGGAAAGGCAATTACACGCTTGGCGTGAAAGATCAGTCGATTTTTCCCGAGGTCGAGCTCGACAGAATCAAGCGAAACATAGGTTTTGATATAACGATTGTGACTACTGCGAGAACAAACGACGAAGCCAAGGCACTGTTGACCGAACTAGGCGTGCCATTCAGTGATAAGAAGCAAGTCACAAAGACTGCGGCTCTCGGAGAATGAGCGATGAGTAATCTTTCAGACCCCATTGCAGATTTTTTGACGCGGTTGCGTAACGCTGCCCGGTCGCACCGGGGCGACGTTTCTGCACCATACTCGCGAATGAAAGAAGAGATTGCCCGAATCCTTAAGCAGGAGGGGTATATTTCTGAATTCGAAATTGATACCGAGGCCAAACCTGCGCAGATCAAAGTCACGATGAAGTTTGTGAATCGCATTCCGGCCCTGACCGGCCTCAAGCGAGTCAGTAAACCCGGATTGCGAAAATATGTTGGCTCGGACGATATTCCCAGGGTTCTTGGTGGAATGGGTGTAGCAATTCTTTCGACCTCACGGGGAATAATTACTGGCCGCGAGGCCCGCAAAGAGAATGTTGGGGGCGAATTGCTGGCTCTCGTTTGGTAAGGAGGCTTGTATGTCTCGTATCGGAAAAAAGTCGATCGAAATTCCCGACAAAGTGAAAATGGCTGTCTCTGAGGACGGTTCAATTCAAGTCGAAGGTCCGAAGGGCAAATTGCAATGGGTTTTACCCGGGCAAATTAAGATCCGGGTTGACGGCAAACAAGCCGTGTTGAATCGGGATGTCGAAACAAGAAGCGTTAAAGCGCTTCACGGCCTCTCACGCAGCCTCATCAACAATATGGTGGTCGGCGTCACCAAAGGATTCCAGAAAATCCTCGAGATCCATGGCGTCGGGTTTCGCGCCCAGGTTCAAGGAAAGAATTTGAATTTGAACATTGGATTTTCCCATCCGGTGGTGTTTCCGATTCCGGATGGAATCAAGATCACGGTTCAGGAAAGTACCAGGATTTTGATTGATGGAATCGACAAGCAAGTGGTTGGTCAGGTTGCGGCGGATATTCGCTCCTATTACCCCCCGGAACCTTACAAGGGCAAGGGCATTCGGTACGCGGGCGAACAGATCCTACGGAAGGAAGGAAAGACCGTACAATAACAACATTGAGGGGCGGAACTGGTACAAAGACCCGAGTCTGCGGTGATAAATGGCTACGATTAATCACGTTAAATTACGACATATACGAATTCGCAAGCGTGTTTTCGGTACGACGGACCGTCCCCGGCTCGCGGTACATTTTTCAGGTAAGCACATTTATGCACAAGTGGTCGACGATACTGCAGGCAAAACGCTCGTGGCCGCCTCGACTCTCGAACGAGGTGTCAAAGGAAAAGGCCGAACAAACGCAAATGTCGCTATGGCTGAAAAGGTCGGCGCTCTTCTCGCCGAAAGAACAACAGAGAAAAAAATCAAAGCCGTGGTATTTGACCGGGGAGGGTTCAGCTATCACGGGAAGGTCAAGGCGCTTGCCGATGCGGCTCGCGCAGGAGGTTTAGAGTTCTGATTTGTTGGCGGCAAGTCTGAGACTCGCATGCCAACGCGAAAGTAATTATGGCAACTGACGTAAGACATCGGCGTGATCATTCGGCAGGTGATCGTAACGCACAGAAAGGCGACACCACCGAGAAGGTCGTGTTTATCAACCGTTGCGCCAAGGTCGTTAAGGGTGGGCGTCGTTTCAGTTTCAGTGCGCTGATCGTTGCCGGAGACCACAAGGGGCGCGTCGGCTACGGTTTTGGGAAAGCAAACGAAGTATCAGAGGCCATTCGGAAGGCATCTGAATCCGCCCGGAAATCGATGGTCGAAGTTGCCGTTCGGGAAAATACCATTCCACATGAGGTTATCGGCGAATTTGGAGGTGGACGAGTTCTCCTGCGTCCGGCTTCTCCGGGAACCGGTGTCATCGCCGGCGGCGGTGTGCGGGCTGTTGTGGAAGCTGCGGGAATCAAGGATGTGCTCGCGAAATCGCTTGGCTCGAGCAACCATGCGAATGTCGTGAAAGCGACGATCGAAGCGCTACGCGGTCTTCGTCATCGCCAGGATATTTTGAAGCTACGTGGCAAGGCACAAAGGTAAAAATATCTCGAGCGCGTTCTGCAGAGGACCTGGGTACAAAGTCCGGACGCGCAATAGAGAGTCTCTCTAGAATCCTTGAAAAGCAAAACTGACGCTCCTCCCAACGCGACCTTGAGATCCCTGCATCTCGCCGGTCTGAGGCGCGGCCTCGTTAGCAGAAAAGTATTTATGCGGTTACATGAATTAAAACCTCGTCCCGGCGCCAAGCATCGGGTAAAGCGGCTCGGATGCGGAGAAAGCTCCGGTCACGGCAAGACTAGCGGAAAGGGCCACAAGGGACAGAAGGCACGTTCGGGTGGCAGCATTCGACTTGGATTTGAGGGTGGCCAAATGCCGCTAATCCGGCGTTTGCCCAAGCGGGGTTTCAATAACGCCGCGTTCAAAACCTCGTTTGCGCTCGTCAATATCGGGGACCTTGAAGAATTCGACTCCGGGACGCGAGTTAACGAACAGCTTTTGCGGGACAAAGGTTTCGTTAATGGCAAATGCGACGGCGTGAAGATCCTCGCCCGGGGTGAATTAACCAAGATTTTAACTGTCGAAGCTGACAAATTCAGTGAGGCCGCGCGTCAGAAGATTGAGCAGGCAGGGGGATCGGCGGTCGTCGTTGGCAAATAGCCAGTAGTTTTCCCCATGATCTCTGCCTTCACGAATATTTTCAAAATTCCAGAGCTCCGGCAGCGCATTCTTTTTACGATTGCGATGCTGGTCATTGTTCGTGCCGGCGCCGCAATTACGATTCCTGGGGTTAATGCCCACGTTCTGAACGAATGGTTTCAGACTTCCATGTCGAAGTCTGCCGGAGGCGGAGTCGCTGCTCTATTCAACATTTTTGCCGGGGGTGCGCTTGAGCATTGCGCTATCTTCTCGCTCGGTATCATGCCGTACATCAGCGCATCAATTATGATGCAGCTGCTGACTGCTGTGATTCCGCGTCTGAACAAACTGGCTCGTGAGGATGGCGGCCGCCAGAAGATCACTCAGTATACCCGGTATGTGACCCTGGGGCTTTGCATCTTCCAGGGATATCTCCTTGCCGTTTCTATGCAGAATCCGGCCTCGAATCCTTTCCTCCAGGGAATTGAATCGGTTACGGCTCGGCTCGGTCCTCTTGTTGAGAATCCTGGGCTCGGATTTCAGCTTCTTGCAGTGATCACTCTCAGCGCCGGAACAATGTTCCTCATGTGGATCGGAGATCAGATCACCGATCGCGGAATTGGGAACGGGACATCGCTGATCATCACTGTTGGTATCGTGGCTTCGTTGCCGGGCGCTCTCGTGCAGGTTTGGAATACGTTTGTGCCATCTGGAGGAGCTCCAAGCCGGGTCAGCCCAATTGTGCTCGTGTTGATGATTGCATTCCTGGTTCTGGTAGTCGCTTCCGTGATCGCGCTCACTCAGGCACAGAGAAAGGTCAGCATTCAGTACGCTAAGCGCGTTGTCGGCCGGAAGGTATATGGAGGTCAAACTCAGTATCTGCCTTTGAAGGTAAATGCCGTCGGGGTGATGCCGCTCATTTTCGCGCAGGCCATCTTGCTTTTCCCGTCAACGATCCTGAGCATGGCCTTCCGCAATGCAGAATGGGCCGTTACGCTGTCCAATGCGCTTGCAGTCGGTTTCTGGCATTACCTGATGACCGCCGTCCTCATTTTTTTCTTCAGCTTTTTTTGGGTCGCCATTCAATTTCAACCCACGCAGATCGCCGACGACCTCAAGAAGTATAACGGTTACATCCCTGGGTATCGGCCAGGGAAACCGACGGCAGACTTTTTGGAATATACGCTGACCCGGTTGACGTTTGCCGGCGCGCTGTTTCTGACCATTATCGCGGTAATCCCCGAAACGATGATCACCTGGCTGGGCGTTCCGCGCATGACAGCCCGTTTTTTTGGGGGCACCAGCCTCCTGATCATTGTAGGCGTTCTTCTCGATACGATGCGGCAGGTGGAGACCCATCTCATTCAGCGGCATTATGACGGCTTTTTGCGCAAAGGCCGCATCCGAGGGCGATTTGAACGCGCGGTTGGAGGCACGGGCAGAGTTGTCAAAGAGAGCGTGCTACTGTGGATGTGGCTCGCGTTTGCGTTGCTGGCTGTCGCCGGGGTGGCGGTGTCCATTTTTGTCAATCAGCGATAGAGGGGTACCGCAAGGGTGAAGAAACGAATCGTTCTCCTGGGCCCACCGGCATCGGGCAAGGGAACGCAAGCAGAATTGATACAAAAGAAGTTCGGATTGCCCGCTACCTCTACGGGCGCGATTTTGAGAGGAGAAGCCAAACTCGGGACCGAGCTTGGGCTGGTATCTCAGAAAATCATTTCTCAGGGAGGACTGGCTCCGGATGAATTGATTATGAGCGTTGTCGCCGCGTGGTTGGATCGAACGAATAGCGCATTCTTGTTCGATGGCTTCCCCCGGACGTTGGTGCAGGCTGAGCAATTCGAAGAGCTGCTTGCCAAGCGTGGCTCACCCTTGGAATTGGCTATTTTTCTTGATGCCACTGAGGAGACGATTCGCACCCGGATGAAGAGAAGGCTTACATGCTCGAATTGCGGCAAGGTGATCAGCCTGGGTAGACATGTCCAGCATGCGGTTGATCCCTGTCCGAATTGCGGCGGCAAACTTGAAGCTCGTGCCGATGATACAGACAATGTTCTCGCGCATCGGATGAACGAGTATCGAGAGAAAAGCTTCCCAGTGACAGACTTTTACGGGAGACGAGGTATATTGGCCCGCGTCGATGCCGACCGCGAAGTGGCGGTGGTATTTGACGACTTGAGCCGTTTGATCAGTGAATGATCCCCATAAAAACACCTCTGGAAATCAACAAGATGCGGGCTTCCTGCAAGCTTGCAAGCCAGATCCTCGATGCGCTCTCAGCAATGCTGAGTCCTGGAATAACGACCAAGGATGTTGATCAGGCTGGCGCAAGGCTGATGCTCGAGTCGGGATGCAAGAGCGCTTTTCTTGGTTACCGGCGATTTCCCGGCAATATCTGCATCTCGATAAACGACGAGGTTGTGCACGGAATCGGCGGCTCACGGCGAATTCAATATGGTGATATCGTGAAGCTTGACATCGGTGTCGTCCTGGACGGATTCGTTGGCGACACGGCGGCCACGATTCCGGTCGGGGTCGTGAGTGGCGACGTTCAAAGGCTGCTGACTGTCACAGAAGAAGCATTGTACAAGGGAATCGAGAAAGCTCGTGACGGCCGCAGATTAAGCGAGCTTTGTGCGGCAATACAAGATGAGATCGAGGCAAACGGGTTTAGCGTCGTCAGAGAGTTTGTGGGCCATGGCGTGGGAAGGCATCTGCATGAAGAACCGCAAATCCCGAACTATCGGACGCCTGCAGCAAGTGCAAAACTCAGAGCTGGAATGACCTTGGCGATCGAGCCCATGGTTAACATGGGCCAGGCCGCTGTGAAAGTATTGCGAGACGACTGGACGGTGGTGACGGCTGATCATTCCCCGTCGGCGCATTTCGAACATACAGTTCTTGTGACTAAAGGTGAACCGGAAATTTTGACATGGCGCGAAAAGACGTCATCGAAGTTGAAGGCAGGGTAGTTGAATTGCTCCCAAATACAATGTTCCGGGTGGAACTGCCCAACGGACATCGCATTTTGGCGCATATCTCAGGAAAAATGCGGCTGCATTTCATTCGGATCTTGCCAGGCGACAAAGTTATGGTAGAGATGTCGCCTTACGATTTGACGAAAGGCCGCATAACCTTCCGGCAAAAGTGAGGTTTTAGTGAGATGAGAACGCTCCTGGGAGTAACTCTCCGCGGGCTGCGTTTTTTTGTCCCCTGAGGACGAACTGGAATGAAAGTACGACCTTCGGTTAAGCGGCTCTGTGAGAGCTGTAAAATTGTAAAAAGAAGAAACGTCGTCCGTGTGGTTTGCAAAAATCCACGGCATAAACAACGACAAGGATAAACCGCTTGGTTCAGCCCGCAGAAACGGACGAACTCAAAGACAGCCCGGATGCCTAGATATGCCTCGATTACTTGGAGTTGATATACCTGGAGATAAGCGGATCGAAGCTTCGTTGCCTTACATTTACGGTATTGGCCCGAAGACAGCGAAAAAGATCCTGGAGCAAGCAAACATCGATCCAAACGCACGAGCCAAAAATCTTTCGCCTGAGCAACTCGGTGAAATTGTTCACGCGATCAATGCTAGCGGATTGTTGGTCGAAGGAGATTTGCGTCGGGAAATCCAGGGCAATCTCAAACGTTTGCAGGCCATTCGGAGCTATAGGGGCATTCGGCATATTCGTGGCCTACCGGTCCGCGGGCAGAGAACCTCAACGAATGCCAGAACCCGGAAAGGGCCCCGCAAGACCGTAGGCGTGCAAAGAAACAAGGACGCGAAGTCAGGAAAAGTTTAGTTAACTGAAATGGCAAGAATGGCTAGCGAATCATCCACCCCAACGCCAAAAAAGGAATCGGCGAGTGCCGCCACATCAGCCCGTGGCGTAGAGGCAGCTACTCCGGCGCCTCCTCAAACACCATCTTCCGAGCCGGTGAAAGCTCCGCGTGTCCAGAAGCCGAAAGCTAAGAAAGAGGTTGAACCGGCAAAAGTAAGCCTTTCGCTGGATAGCGGCGAGGTGGAAAAACCGAAAATCGTCAAAGCCAAAGGCAGCAAAAATGTTTCTACCGGCGTGGCGCATGTTCTTGCGACTTTCAACAATACGATCGTGTCTATCACCGACTTGAACGGGAACGTGATCGGCTGGTCCAGTGCAGGAAAGGTCGGATTCAAGGGTTCCCGAAAGAGCACCGCTTACGCGGCGCAATTGGTGGCACAGGACGCGTGCAGGCAGGCCATGGGGCACGGCTTGAAGGAAGTCGAGGTTTTGGTGAAAGGGCCGGGGGCCGGCCGCGAGTCGGCGGTTCGTGCGATCCAGGCTATCGGCCTTGATATTTCTGTCATCCGCGATGTTACGCCGGTCCCGCACAATGGCTGCCGGCCGCCGAAACAGCGCCGCGTCTGATCAAAGATATAATTTATCATGGCTCGTTATACCGGTCCCAAGTCAAGAATTAGTCGTCGTTACGGAGTTGCGCTCTTTGGTCCGAGCAAGTCTCTCGAACGGAAAAATTATCCTCCCGGCATGCACGGACCGAAAGGGTCTCGGCGAAAGCAATCCGACTACGCAACTGCTCTGGCTGAGAAACAGAAACTGCGCTACCAGTACGGGCTCATGGAGCGGCAGTTCCGCCGTTATTTTGAGACGGCCCTTCGAAAACGCGGCGTGACCGGTGAGACGCTGCTCCAGATGTTAGAGACACGGCTGGATAACATCGTTTATCGCATGGGATTCGCTAACTCCCGGGGTTCCGCCCGTCAGTTGGTTGCTCATGGACACGTGACTGTGAACAATCACAAGGTTAACATTCCTTCCTACAACTTGAAGGCTGGCGATATTGTTGTGATTAAGGACAAGCCTGGTTCGCGGAGATTGGTCACTCGAAATCTCGAGCTGACCCAAATTCAGCCTGTCCCCGATTGGCTGGTTGTCGACAAGGATCAGTTTCAAGGCAAGGTGATGCGAATCCCGTCACGGGAGGAGATCGCCCCGATCGTAAATGAGCAATTAGTCGTCGAGCTCTATTCCAGATAAGAATCAGGCGACGGGGTCATATCTCAACATTCAACATTTGCGCGGAGGGTGCCTGGAGGGAGAGAGCCTCCCGCAAAGTTACGCCGGGGTCCGCAAAGGCTTGGATTTAAAGTTCCCTATGCGGCCAATCCCGTTCTTGAGGTGTTTGTCGCCAAGCGTGCCTCGGCGTACCTTTGCGCGAGGCCCGAGGTCTCGGGGTGCCCGCCGACGGAGTGGACGCCCTCCAGTGGACCGCTCTTTGGCCGCGTTCCTCTGCGCGAGTATCTTTCTTCCGTAACCCGGGCCACGACTCGGCGCGAGCTACTTCCTGAAGACGCGGATAAACTCGTTTTCGATCTGTTCCTGTGGCATCGACAGGTAAACTTCTACAGCTTCTATGATCGAAAGATCGCCGGTTCGGATTTCGCGACCGAACAAGTATTGAAAGGGTGTGAGATGCGGTCGGGCCGATTCAAGCTCCCGGCGAATCAGATGGGAGAGCGGGCCTGCGCCTTCGTAGAAGTTTACGCGATCAAACTCCTCAACGACCTTATCCACGGCGTATTCAACTCGTCGGATGTCGACCTCCCAACGATTGGGTCCCCAATTGATTACGCCATAGGAAGCACGGTGATCGCCATCGAAGGGAAACCCAACGGAACCGACGTTGACAAGTAGAGTGGTATTGATCCGGCGAATCAGTGGAAGATGAGAATGACCCACACAGAGGAGGGCTGGAGGATTCTCCCCAATCATCTCGGTAGCTTTCGTTTCCGGGGTAGTTGGAAAAAAGCCCTCATCGTTAGAGCGTGGGGAACCATGAGCGATCATGACGGAGAGCTCATCCGGTCCCGCCAGAGTGGTTGCGATCGGTAGTCCTTTCACCCATTCGAGTGAGTCGCGTGTCAAGTCCGCAGTCCAGCGAGCAGGCAGCCAATTGTAGTAATCGGTGGAGTCGTCGATTTTTGAACTCTGGCTTTGTCGAATAACGTAGTCTTCGTGATTCCCGCGAAGGATGGTCCAACCACTGTGATAGACAAAAGCCGTTACCTCGCGAGGGTTCGGACCGCGGTTTTGAAAGTCGCCTGCGACGAACACGAGATCCGGATCAAGTCGATCAAGGTCCGCTGTTACCGCCTCAAGGGCCGGAAGATTTCCGTGTATGTCCGAAAGTACAGCGATCCGCATCGGAGCATCACATTAGCGGAGGTAATGATCTTGCACAAACTCAAGCGCCTTAGCCAGACTCGATCTCTGCAAATAGTGGACGAGCATGGGATCAGCATTCCGGGGCAAGGCAGTTTTCAAAACGTCAATCCGTTCGGAAGCCGATCGCAATCGCTCCAGATGGGATGCCGGATTTTCCGCCCTCAGAGTGTGATCCGCGATGACAGCGAGGCGTTCCCGAAGCGCATTGGCGAGTTGGGTGTAGTACTCGTCCATGAGAAAAAGATCGACTTAACTGCTGGCGCGTTCAAGGGCTTTTGGAAGGATCGAGCGGCGGCCAGCGAGAAGTTCCACAGGCTTCGGGACGATAAGGCTGAAGTGTTCGGAGGTAAGTTCACCCAGGAGCTGGTCAAGGGCATTCAGGCAGACGTCGGGCCTTCGTGCTTCGTGGAACAGAATGATGGTGCCCGAACGAATCGAACGTTTGATCCTGTCGACAATCTTTTCGGAGTCGTCAATCTGCGTATCAAAGGCCCGTGCGTTCCATGCGACCAATCGCAGACCTCTCGCGGCGAGAATCGGATGCAAAAAGGGATTTTTGATCCCAGCCGGCGCACGGAACCAGATTGGCGCCGGAAGGCCAAGCGAAGAAAGAGTCGACTCGAATCCGTCAATCTCCCGGGCCAGTTCGTTTGGTCCGAGGCGCCAAAAGCTAAATTTCGGATGCGTTTGGGTATGGTTGCCGATGGAGTGGCCGGCCTCCAGTATCATATGCGTCAGGCTCGGATATTTTGCGGCCTTTGTGCCGATCAAAAAGAATGTGGCGCGAGCCCCATATTTCTCAAGGAGAGCAAGGACTTGAGGCGTGGTCTGCGGATCCGGACCGTCATCTATGGTCAGCCAGACTGTACGGGTGGGTGTCGAATATTTTGTTAGGACCGGCCCGAATTCCTCCAGCGAAGGAACAAAAGTGCAGAGGATAAGAAGGAGATGGGCGGTAAAGAGAATGCATAGTCCCCAAAGCGAGCCGGTGGCTAGTACCGCAGCACTCAGGAAAGGTGCTGCTACGATGAACCAGAGAATTGCGGTAGGACGAAAATCCACTTGCCCGTGAGCCCAATACTCAATGAACTGGCAAAACCAAAAAGTTCTTCATCACGCTTTCCAATGGAATTTGAAAATCTGAGTTTTTGTGAACGCGACCATGAGAATAACATTCGTCCCGGAGCCGTAAAGGTTTAGTTAGCCCGAAAAACCGCAAAAAGAATAGCGAGGGTTTTGGACAAAGTATCTAATAGCCATAACGTGTTATTCACATGTTATGAACAGATTTTGTGATTTATTGCCGCTAATCCCGCTCGCGGAGGGCTAGGGGACGGCGGGAGCGATTTCGCGGCCTGCTCGCTGCTCGGCTGCCGAATGATCATGGAAAACCTGGCGAATGATTTCTTCGATAGGCTCCTCTTCAACGCTGAAATCTTGGACTTCGCAGTTCGATAAGATCCGTCGACACACCTCCGTGACCTTGTCTCGCTGGACTTTCAATCTTACCGATGTCCTGGTCCGCTCGACTACCTCTCCGAGATCAAACGTACAAGAGGGGGGCTCGGGAAAGATGAATTGTAAGAGCTTATAACCGGCGAATTTTTCGATGATTTCCGATAGTTCTCCATCAAAGAATACCTGGCCATGGTCGATGATGATCACCCGCCGGCAAAGCTCTTCGATATCCTGCATATAGTGGCTGGTCAGGATCGTCGAAATTTTGTTTTCTTCGCTGTAGAACCGCAGAAAGTCGCGAACTCTTTTCTGGCTTACCACGTCAAGACCGATGGTTGGTTCGTCAAGGAAAAGCACCTTGGGTCGATGAATCAGTGCCGCGATCAGCTCCATCTTCATGCGCTCGCCAAGGCTGAGTTCGCGAACCATGACGTTCAGCTTGTCGCGCACTTCCAGCAGGTCAGCGAGTTGATCGACCACTTTTTTAAAGGAAACATCGTCGATTTCGTAGATAGCCCGGTTGAGCTCAAGCGATTCATGTGCGGGCAGATCCCACCACAACGAATTTTTCTGTCCGAGGACCAGGCTGAACTGGCGTTTGAAGGGCGCCTTTCGTTCCCAAGGGATATAACCCAGCACCCGAGCGGTACCCGAAGTCGGCACGAGCAAACCCGAAAGCATCTTGAGAACCGTTGTCTTTCCGGCTCCGTTTGGACCCAGGAATCCAACGAATTCTCCTTCCTCGATTTCGAACGTTACACTTTTGGCAGCATGGGTTTTCTCGTACTCTCTTGCTATCAGCCCCTTCAGAGCCCCGAAAATACCCTCTTGCTTTTTGTAGGTACGATAAGTCTTTGAGAGGCCGTCAGCAGAGATCGCAACACCCATTCGAAAGATCATCGGTTGGAAAAACGAAACGTGCAACAAAAGGGAACTCATTCTTTATTCCCAGGATAGCTACGTGAACTTCGCACAAAAATTCATGGATTGGTGCGAAGTTCAGCCGCCGCACGCTCGCGGCCTCTCAGGGACGGGCGGTGGAAGCGCTTGAGGAGGAATTCGTCCCTCCCACGTGTCTTCTCAGGCTACGCGGCAGTCTTCGGGCTGGCGGAGCGAGCAATTTTCAAGAACGGCCTTAATTTCTCGACGGCGGCGGCCGCGGTCAGGCCATTTTTTTTTCGTAAGATCGGAATCGTGCCATGCTCCACAAACTGATCCGGCCATCCGATACGAACGACCGGCGTCGTAATTCTCGCCTCCGATAAATGCTCGATGACTGCGCAGCCGAACCCGTTGTGGAGGACGTGATCTTCAAATGTGCAGATAACGTCGACGCTCCTGGCGAAGAATTCGAGGGTTCCAGTGTCCATCGGTTTAATCCAGCGAGGATTAATCAAGGCGACTGAGATGCCTTCTGTCCTGAGAAGACGCGATGTTTCCTCCGCAAGGGCGAACATATTTCCAAGGCCGAAAAGTGCGACATCGCGGCCATGTTGGACTACCTCGGCCTTTCCGATCTCGAGCAGTTTTGGTTGCGGGTTGGGCTTTGCGCCGGTGCCGGTCCCGCGGGGATAGCGGATGGCAATCGGACCTTGATGGTAGTTTGCCATTGTCCAGAGCATGTTCACAAACTCTTCTTCATCTTTCGGCTGCATATGGACCATGTTCGGGATATGCCGCAAATAGCCGATATCAAAGAGACCATGGTGTGTTGGCCCGTCATCACCAGAAAGCCCCGCGCGATCCATGCAGAGCGCGACGTTCAGATTCTGCAACGCAATATCGTGAATGAGCATATCGTAGGCCCGTTGCATGAAGGTCGAATAAATAGTCAGAAACGGCTTAAATCCTTGGGTTGCAAGTCCGCACGCGAACAACGCTGCGTGCTCTTCGGCGATGCCGACATCGAAATATTGAGAGGGATGCTTAGCGGCAAAGTGAAACAGGCCGGTGCCCGAAGGCATCGCTGCAGTGATCGCCATGATCTTATTATTTTGATCCGCGAATTTCGCCAACGTTTGACCGAGAAGTTCTGAGTACGTAGGGGTCGGCGCCGCTGCTGTCTCTCCGGTCTCGAGTTTAAATTTGCTAAGACCATGAAACTTGTCCGGCTTTGCGATGGCGGGCGCGTAGCCTTTCCCTTTCTGGGTGATGATATGAAGAAGAACTGGCTCGTTCTGTCGCTTCAAAAACTCGAATGTTTGAATCAGCAGAGGAATATCGTGACCGTCAATCGGCCCATAATAACGCAATCCGAGGTCCTCAAAGACGACGCTGGGAAGAACGAGATGTTTCACGCCTTCCTCAACTTTGTGCGCGAGCTGCTGAGCGTACTTGCCGCCGATAATCTCAACGAACTTCGCCGCCTTCTCATGCAGATGGCTGTAGGTATCGCTCGTGACCAGCTTGTTTAAGTAATTGGCGATTGCCCCAACATTTTTCGCAATGGACCATTCGTTGTCATTGAGAACGACGATGAAGCGTTTGGTGTTCTCGGCGACGTTGTTCAGGGCTTCGTAGCTCGTTCCGCACGTGAACGCTGCGTCTCCTGCGACAACGACGACGTTTTCCTTCGTGCCTTTTCGATCCCGCGCAACCGCCATGCCGAGGGCTGCTGAAAGTGCGGTCCCCGCATGGCCGGCGCCGTAACAGTCGTGTTCGCTCTCGCTCCTCAGGAGAAATCCATTCAAGCCCTGATATTGTCGTATCGTATTGAAGCGGTCGCGCCGCCCGGTAAGGAGCTTGTGAACATATCCCTGGTGGCTTACGTCGAAGACCAGCTTGTCTTTCGGCGTATTGAAAACCCGGTGCAACGCGATCGTCAACTCTACCACACCCAGATTAGGACCGAGATGTCCACCGGTCTGTGAAAGAATCGTAATCAGCTCATCGCGTATCTCTTGAGCGAGTTGGGGAAGTCGCCCTTCTTCAAGACGTTTGAGGTCCGCGGGCGAATTAATGGCGTCCAGCAACCTGGTTCTTGATGATGCTTCAAAAGAGTCTGGTTTCATCATTTTTGATTTTATGTATATCCTTGGGCGCAGCCTGAGCTTCCGGGGCCATCGCGAGAATTTTGCCGTTACCAGAGCGATTGAGAGTTTCGATTCGGTTCTCTGCGGCAGCGAGTCGTCGATTGCACACGCCAACTAGGCGAATCCCTTCTTCGTATCGAACGATCAACTCCTCTAGCGGCAACTTGGATGACTCCATCTCCTCGACGATCTTTTCCAATCTTTCCATCGCCTCCTCAAAAGAGGGATCCCCCCTGTCTGGCTCGTCTGTCGGCATGCGTAAGATGCGCACACTAATCGTGTGCGGAGAGAAAGCCAATAACTTTCCACGGTGGCGCTTAATGGTCAGAACCGCGGATCTGTACGTCAGGTTTGTGACTTCGCCAACTACTATTTGGCGAGAAATTCGTCACTCTCTGTCTCTTGTCCGAAGAGTATTTTCCAGAGTTGCCGGTGCGAACAAAGGAAATTTCTGCTGCACAATACCCGGGTGATCGGCCGCTGTGACCGTCACAGTAATCTCTTTTCCATCCCGGAGCACAGTGATCGGCACGTCCTGCTCGGCAGTGAGAAAAAAGGACGCATTTACAACATCCGGAGGCGAACGGATTTCGACGGTGCCGATGCGCAGGAGAACATCCCCTTGCTGAAGTCCGGAATCCATTGCGGGCGAACCGTCGGCAAAGCTTTGAATAACTGCGGTTGAATTATGCAGCGGCTCATCCGCCTCTATAACGCTTACTCCTACCCATCCGGGCCTCACTTCGCCGAATCGAACATAGTCCGTGCGCACCTTTTCTGCTGCCTTGATCGGCAGGGCATAGCACGCGGTGCGGTTGTCGATCGGAAAGATCAAGATGCCCACGACCTCTCCTTGCAAATTCAATACAGGGGATCCTGCCTCCCCGCGCTGCGCGGCGATATTTACCCGAATAAGGGTCGTGCTGAAATATTGATTCAGATATTTAAGATCGAATCCCCCAATCATTCCGAACGATGGGGTGACAGAAAGATCCATCGGATAGCCGATCGTGACCACCGGTGAAGCCAGTTTGAGTCCGTCGGAATCCCCGGTCGACAGCCAGGGAGTATCGGCGGAAACCTTAAGAAGGGCGATTCCGCTACGAGGGTCGGCGACCAGCCGCTGGGCCGGATACCGGCTAGAGCCGAACTCGACAATAAGGTCCCAGGATTCGCCACCCACTTCATACGCGGTCACAATTGTTCCGGCCGGATCAATAAAAAAACCCGTACCGGCCAGCCGGCCATGTTCATCTTCGGCTTGGATCCGTACGACAGCGTTTTTTGCCTGGTCGAAGACCCTTGTAACTTCGGTGGAAATGGAATTGAGACCCTGCTGAGCGAAGAGTCTTGAAGCACTGAGCAGGAAAAAGATCACGCCAGCTTTCAGAGCTTCTGCGCCCAGTCTCCGAATAGGCCTACGTCCAACGATTTCGACCATTGCTTTTAAAAGCTGAACGAAGCTTCGTAGCTTACAGGTCGTCCATCCAAAACATAGCGAGGTAGAGCGGTCTGAGACGGTCGAATGACCGGGACGACCTTGGGCGATGAAGCGGTGTGATGGAACGTCGACCAATCAAGATTTCCGCTGAGCGCAAGCCGGTTAACCGCCACTTCCTGAGCCTCGGGTCCGGATAGGACCACTCTATTCGCGCTCAAGTCGGCGGTATCCTGGTAAGGGGCCCACAAACCGGAACCAACAATCGTCGCAACGACCACAAAGGCACCGAACGCCGCACCGTAGGCATAACTCGGAACCCGAAAATTCCCAAGCCCGGAAACAAAACGTTCCCACCAGATCAAGGTGGCCGAGCGCCGCAAAAGTTCCTCGCGCTGGCGCCGATGGAATTCGATCAACGCCCTGTCAAAATACCCGGGGGGTGGCTGCTCAAAACGTTTAATCCGAAGCAATTTTTGTAGCTGCTGTTCGTCGAGCATCATTTCTTTCTAAACTCCTCGAGGTAATTCTGCAACTGCCGATGTGCATAAAACAGCCGAGAGCGCACTGTCGCCTCGGGAATCCCGAGTATTTTGGCAATCTCCGCGTGCGGCATACCTTGGATGTCGAACATGGTGACGACTGCTCTATGCTCAACAGACAGCTTCATCATAGCTTCGTTCAATCTCTGTTGAAGTTCCGAGAGATCTACCTCTCGAATTGGCGAATTTGTTGCCGCCAAGTCAATCAATTCTTTATCATTTTGTACATTTGTATCCAGATCATCCAGACTAAGTTGAAAGCGGCGGCCGCGCTTTTTCACGAAATTGATGGTCATATTGACGGCGATTGCGTGTATCCAGGTGTAAAAGCTTGATTTGCCCCGGAACCCATTGATGGAGCGATATGCCTTAGCGAAGACTTCAAGGAGCAAATCGTTCGAATCTTCGTGATTCGCGGTCATATTGTAAATCAGAGAGTAGATGCGGGGGCTATACTTCTGCCAGAGCAGATCGAAGGCCCGAGTCTCGCCGTTCTGAGCCCGGCGGACCAACGTTTCGTCGTCGGGCAAGTTCTGGTCTTCCATGCACCTCTACACGGTGAGATCGGATCAAACCCCAAGCGAGCGAGGCCGCGCCTCAGACCAGCGAGACGTAAGGGTATTAAGGTCGTGCTGGGAGCGCCGATCCGGCGAGGCGGCCTCGCTCTCGCTGGACCGAAATCTTCTCAAAGGTCCGGGGGGCAAATCCCCCGCGCCCGACGAGCATGCTGCGTTTCGGTTTTTCATTCGTGCGTGCATCTAGTAAGTGGTGTGAGAATCCGGTACATTTAGGTTTGTGGTCCCGCTCTATAGAATCCTTGAAAAGCAAAACCACCTAATGATTAATGCGCGGATATGGAAAAAACTTGACTCATCTGTAAACGGTTTTGTTTTTCAAGGATTCCAGCGGATAAGGAAAGGCAAAAGCCTTTCGCCTTCAGCGCATGCCGGACCGGACGGGATTCATCTCATTCCGACCTATTTTTCCCTCAAGATCGACGGGCAGCGGCCCTTTTCTGCGCCGCGTTTGGCGAACAGGCACCGATCTAACGGACAACACCAGTCTCAGCCCGGCGGTTCTTAGCCCATGCAGATTCGTTATGACCCGGATCTGCCGGCATTTCCTGACCGAAGCTCACCGTTTGAATGCGCGCTGAGGAGACGCCAAGGGAAAGCAGAAAGTTTCGGGTGGCCTGGGCGCGGCGTTCTCCGAGACCGCGATTGTACTCCGGGGTGCCTCGTTCATCAGTGAAACCGGCGAGAATGATGTTATTGCGGGCGCCTTTCATGAATCCGGCAAGGTGGCGCAGTTTTGCCGCCTCTGACGGAGAAATTTCGAAGCTGTCGAACCCAAAGTAGATCGGCTGAAACTGTCCCTTCTCCACGTTATTGCTGAAGAATGAAATACCCTCTTGACGCGGAGGAAGTGGGGTTCCGTTCACGATGTCGCCTTCGACCCCAGCATATTCCTGCTTGTGCTGCTGGCAGGCGGTAAGAGTCAGCGCAAAAACAAAGATAAGGGAGAAAGTCTTCTTCATCGCAGAATAGTTATATCTTAATGGGACCAGGCAGGTTCGGAGATCCTTCCCAGATCTCCAACAAGGCGTGTTTCTTTGCCGGTAACCGTGTCAAAAAGGTATAGACCGGACCCTCTTGAAAAGATGATATGCCGTGAATCGGGACCCCAACAAGGACTCTCGCCCTCGTCGATCGCAATGCGTGTCATCCCCGAGTTGAGGTCCATTGTTGCCACCTGAAATCCGCCTGCGCTGCGCACACTAAATGTCACCCGTTTACCGTCTGGCGACCAATTGGGCTCCGTGTTGTATCCGAAACCGGTCGAAAGAAACCGGCCTGCACCGCCCGCTGCGGAGATGCGATAGAGCTGGGGACTACCCTTTTCATCCGAAGAATAGATGATTTCCGATGCGCTCGGAGACCATGTTGGAGAAGATTCGACGCCTCGTGTGTGCGTCAGGCGGCGAGGGGAATCGCCCGTAATGCCGGTGACATAGATTTCTGGATTGCCATCTTTGCTAAGCGTGCAAGCAATGTGGGATCCGTCGGGCGAGAACGCTGCACCTGAATTGGTTCCGGGAAATTTAATGATTCGGTTGCGAGCACCGGTTGCCAGATCGATTAGATAAATATCGGCGTAGCCGCTCTGATAACCGGTATATGCAAGTTTTCGGCCATCGGACGACAACGCCGGGCTAACGCTGATGGCTCCGTCGTGGGTGACTTGCACAACGTTCGCTCCATCGTAATCACACGTGTAAATCTCTTTGTGGCCGGATCGGTCCGAGACAAAAGCCACCTTTGACAAAGCAATGCCTTTTTGGCCGGTCAGTGTTTCGACAAGGTCGTCCGTAAATTGATGAACCGCACGCCGCGTATCGCCGCCGTAGCTTTTTTGCAGCACAACGCCGCCGGTTTTTTCCATAGCTTGCGCGCTGAAACTTGATCCTGTGGCGGCGCCGCTGACAATAACGGTCGCCGCCGAAGGATCGCCAGAAGACAAAGCGCCAGAGAGTTGAATATCATCCTTCAATACGCTCGAAGCCGCGCTGCCGGCCGGGCCGCTGATCTCTTTCGTTTCAACGACGATCGCGGTCCCCTTGCGAACTGTGATGACGGGCCCCGATGCTTCTTCACCGATCAGAGTAAACGCGGAAGCCAAGAGGGAAACGAACAGAAAAAAAACTCTCATCGCAGCGAAAACACTCAGAGCCATTTAGCGTACGAAATAGCTAAGTCAACAGGGAGGTAACGCTGCGATCTGATGATCGAGGGCTGGTTGCCAGTTGCAATCGCAATCAGCAATTTGGTATCTTCAGCCGAGTAATCGTTGCGCTGCTTTCCTTGTGTCGATGACTGCATAGGAATGACCAATTGAACTCTTTACAGAGAAGGCTGTGACCCGGTAGGGTCCTCTCGGTCAATGACGCGTCGTGTTCGCAAAGCATTTGTGTTGGGTGCCGGTCTGGGAACCCGGCTTCGGCCGCTAACGAAGGTTTTGCCGAAGCCGTTGCTGCCGATTTTCGGTAAGCCGTTGGTGACATTTGCGCTCGACCATTTGTTACAGGGGGGAATCGAAAAAATCTGGATTAATACCCACCATCTCCATCAAAAATTTGCAGCCCTGATTTCTGATCCCTGCTACCACGCGATTGAGCTTGTATTCGAGCCGGACCTTCTTGAAACCGGTGGCGGAATCAAAAATCTCGAGAGCAAGATGGGAGGCGAACCATTCATTGTGTACAGTGGAGATATCCTGACCGATGTGGCAGTTGAACGCTTGCTGGAGGCTCATTTCACGCAGGAAAATGATGTCACTCTGGCTCTGAGGTCTACAGGACTTTCGTCCGTCGTCAGTTGGTGCAGCGATACCGGTCAAATACTCGACCTCTCCGGTGATCTGAAGTCCGATACGGCCGCTAACTACGATTTCGCGGGTATTTCGGTTTGGAATCCTTCGGTTTTTGCTCGGATCCCGGAAAACACAAAGATTTCCTTTGTACCAATTATTGTCGATTGGCTGAAGGCAGGCGGAAAAATCGGAGGGGTTTTGTTGGAGGAGAATCATTGGTTCAATGTCGGCACCCGGGCTGAATATCTGAGGCTGCATCAAGTCATTGCGAAGGGGGGATGGTTGCCCGAATATATCCGGGATTCTGAATGGCCCGTGCGCATTGAGCGCTCGGCGAAGGTGTTTGCGAGCAGCAGAATCGAAGGGGCTTCATATGTGGGAGATGATTGCCGCGTCGATAGTAATGCTTTTATAAAAGATTCAGTATTGCTGCCGGGATCTTCCGTGGGAAGCGGCGTCTCGCTGCGCTCCTGTATCGTCGGGGGTGCCGGTGTCTTCACCGGGACTTATGTGGGGGCGGATTTCGTATGAACCTTGACCGTTTAATTTGGCAAACCCGCGAACGATTTCCTGACCTCGACCATGCTCATGTCGAGATCCTGCCCCTTGAAAAGGGAGGATCGGACCGACGCTACTACCGGATACGCTTCAGCGCCGATCACTCGCTGATCCTGGTGAAATACAACCCTCAAAAAGTTGAGAATCAACGGTTTGTCGAAGCTGCGAATCTTCTTTGTGGGCTCGGAGTGAATGCACCACTGATTTATCATCACGACTCCGAGCAAGGTTTGATCTGGATGCAGGATCTGGGTGAAGAAGACCTCTGGCACTACAGAGCCGAGCCATGGTCTGTTCGGCGGCGCTTTTATGAACAGGCGCTCGACCAGGCCATCGTGCTACACAAGGCGGATGCAGCGGTCAGCGAATCTCTTCATCTGCAATCGGGATTCGATGAGGCACTTTATCGCTGGGAGCAGGAGTATTGCCTGGAAAATTGCCTCGGACGATATTTTCGAGTCCCGACCGAGGAAATCCGGCGGCTCAGGTCCCATCCAGAATTCGGGAATCTTGCGCGGCGACTTGCTTCCTACCCAAGGCGCCTGGTGCACCGCGATTTTCAATCACAGAATGTCCTGCTGTTTAATGACCAGGTCTACCTGATCGATTTTCAGGGGATGCGCCCCGGGTTGCCGCAGTACGACTTAGCCTCATTGTTTTTCGATCCCTACGTCTCTCTTCTCAATGAAGAACGCTCTCATCTGTTGAGTTACTATTTCGAACGAAATAGTATGGGCTTGAGCCGCGCAGAATTCGATGAGGTCTACTATTGCTGCGGGATTCAGAGGCTCATGCAGGCATTAGGCGCTTACGGAGTCATTGGGATAGTTGCGGAAAAGCCTGAATTCCTGCGGCACATTCAACCGGCAATAAAAACGTTGATAGAGGTTGCTTCATCCACGGAGAACTTTAGGTTCTTTGCAGATTTCCTAACCGGCCTTCCGGTCAGACCCAAAACCAGCATTTGATTCTCGTGAGCACGAAAAAATCTACCCTGGAACGGTTACCAACCGTAGTCATCGAAAATACAGAGCCGTGCATTGACGGCGGTCGCTACCCAGTCAAAAGAGTCGTTGGACAGGAATTGAAAGTATCGGCCGACGTCTTTAAGGATGGCCATGATCAGATCAGCGTTTTGCTGAAATGGCGGAAAGTAGGAGAACCTGTTTGGCATCAGACGCCGATGGCGCAGACAGAAAACGACCGGTGGGAGGCGATATGTCATTTCATTGAGAACGCACATCACGAATACACAATTGAGGCATGGGAAGACGCTTTCAGGTCCTGGCAGGTTGAGTACGCTAAAAAGTACGGGGCTGGGAACCTGGATCTGAGGACTGAACTGGACGAAGCCTCTATTTTTGTCGAAAAGGCTGCGGCTCGTGCCACGCTCAAACAAGACAAAGAGCGATTGCTTACCTTTTCAAAGCAACTGAAAAATGCCGATGCGCATTTTGGGGCTCAGTTGGCGAAGAATCCGGAGCTATCCGGCTTGATGACTGCGTGGCCCGATCTCTCACTGAGCACTGAGTTTCAGCCGTATCTCCAGGTGATCGTCGATCGGCCCCAGGCGCTGTTTGCGGCTTGGTATGAGTTCTTTCCGCGTTCCGCGGAAGGTAAGGCAAATTCGGGATCAAAATTTCGGGATTGCATACCGCGCATCGAAGACGCGAAGGCCATGGGATTCGATGTAATCTACTTTCCGCCGATCCATCCGATCGGGTTCACGAAAAGAAAAGGGAAAAACAATTCTGTTACAAGTGAACCTGGGGATCCCGGTGTGCCGTATGCTATAGGAAGCAAATTCGGCGGCCATAAAGCGGTTGAGCCGGAGCTAGGCACGCTGGATGATTTCGACTGGCTGGTGGGAGAAATCAAGGCCAGAGGCATGGAGGTTGCCCTGGATTTCGCGATTAACTCTTCTCCAGATCATCCTTACGTCAAAGAACACCCCGAATGGTTTTTTCATCGGCCGGACGGCACGATTAAATATGCGGAAAATCCCCCAAAGAAATACGAGGACGTGTATCCTTTGAATTTCCACAACCCGGATTGGCGCGGTCTTTGGGAGGAAATGAAAGATGTCATCCTGTTCTGGGTGCGGCATGGAGTCCGTATATTTCGCGTAGACAATCCTCATACGAAACCCAACGCATTCTGGGAATGGCTGATTTCAGAGATACAGAACGATTATCCGGATGTAATCTTCCTGGCGGAAGCTTTCACTCGGCCGAAAATGATGAAGTCTCTGGCTAAGCTGGGATTCACCCAGTCCTACACCTATTTTACCTGGCGGAATACCAAGTGGGAGATTACCCAATATCTTACCGAGTTAACTCAAACGGAAATGAACTATTATTTCCGCGCGAATTTCTTCCCGAATACGCCTGATATTTTGCCAACATTTCTGCAAACCGGAGGGCGTCCCGCCTTTCTGATTCGGGCTGTGCTCGCTGCGACGCTTACGACGGTCTACGGAATTTACAGCGGATTCGAGCTTTGCGAGAATGTCCCAGTACCAGGTAAGGAAGAATATTTGAATTCAGAGAAGTACCAGTTCAAGGAACGGGACTGGAATGCTCCTGGCAATATTAAGGACTATATAACAAAGCTAAACCGGATCCGTAATCAAAATCGCGCCCTGCGCGAGTATGAGAACCTGCGTTTTCAGACTGTAGAGAATGAACAAATCATCTTTTATTCAAAGGCGACCGAAGCGTTGGATAGTATCATTCTTGTTCTGGTGAACCTCGATCCGTACAACCATCAGAGTGGCTTCGCCTATGTGCCGCTGGAGAGTTTCGGGATCAACGGCGGCGACCCGTTTCAGGTCGAAGATCTCCTAACAGGAGAAAAATTTGTTTGGCGCGGCCGCCGCAATTTTGTGATGCTTGATCCGCATTCCCGCCCGGCGCATGTATTCAGGCTTCGCCGGCTGATCGGTATGGATGGCGAGCAGATGATTTTCGCGTGAAGAATTTTTGCGGAGCGTGTCCTTTACCCATCGGGTCGACGGCGAGATTCACGGGGCTGAGTTGTCCGGACCAGTTTTGCTTTTCAAGGATTCTAACTTTGCGTAGGGCTTGACGCTGATTGGCGATGGGCTCTCAGGGGTGCTGTTTGTCCGAAATTTGTACTGTTGCCATGAAGAGAGTTGCTTGGTTTGGTGTACTGGTCTTACTCGCCCTGTTGTTGTTTGGCTGCGGCAATTCCAAAGAGCAGGCAGCCCAGGAGCTGGAGAAACTGAATCTGAAAGTGCAGTCGGACGATTTTGTTCGTTCGGCCGAGCGAGGCGACACCAAGGCTCTGCTCCTCTTTTTTGAGGCGGGTATTGATGTAAATGCGCGGAACAGCGACGGCTACACGGCTTTGATGGCCGCTGCAAAAAATGGGCAGCTTGAGGTAGTAAACAAGTTACTTGAGCAGAAAGCCAACGTTGATATCCAAGGCTCCAGTGGACTGACGGCCCTAATGCTTGCAGCCGAAAACAACCGGCTGAGCATCGTCAAGACACTCCTTTCCAGAAACGCTGACCCGAATCTTCAGGATAACAACGGCTGGACTGCCCTGATGAAGGCGGTGTATCGAGGAAATACCGAGTGCGTACTGGCGATAGCGGATCGTTCTCGCCAGGAAGTTAATCGGGGCCTTTTAGTTGCGGCGTTGATGGGTCACAAAGAGACGGCGAAGGCGTTGCTGGACCGCGGGGCCGAAATTGATTCGAGGGCCGAGGATGGGCGAACGCCTCTCATGCTGGCGGCAAGCAAAGGCAATACGGATCTGGTGTCATTCTTTTTGCATGAAGGTGCCGATCCTTCACTCACCGACAAGTCTGGCAATACGGCGGCATCGCTTGCTTCGGCAAAGGGGAGCCGCGAAGTCGCCTCTCTCCTGCGAAGTGCTCCCCCGCCGTCGGCGGGTGGCTCCACTGGGAATTCGGCTACGGCCGGCTTGCCCAGGGAACCGGCTGGAGCAGAGTCGGATCGCGAGCTGTTGGCGCGGTTGGAAGGGACCCCGGGTGCGGCCGGTTCGCCGGGCGGCCAATCTCAGGTTTCAGATCAGCCGCCCGTTGGCAAAAACATGAGAATTCTTTCGATCCGGCAAGAATTCCTGCCGGCTATGTTGACCGAGGTCACAGGAAAACAAGCCAGGATTCAGCCCTCCAGCGGGGATTCTTACAGCGTGACGACAGGGGATCAGTTAAAAGGGCTGGACTACGAGGTTACCGGCATCGAGGCTCGCCGTACCGAAGACAAGGATGGAAATCCTGTTGACGACTCAGTGGTGAAATTACGAAATACCAAAACCGGTCAGGCGGTGACTTTGACTAAGGGTGTCCCCGCACAGGAGCATGCTTCCTACGCTCTTCTCTCCATTTCAGGTTCGAGTGAGCCGGTGAAGGTCGAAACAAATCAAAATTTTACGATCCCGGGCGATCCGAATCACACCTATCAGGTTTTGGATATTCGGCCCGCTCAGATCATCATTAAGCGAATTGAAGATAACCGCGTATTCACGCTGCCCAAAAGATAGGGGTTACGCGGAATTGTTATTCCGAGTAGAGCTTGCGGGGGGCCTGCACTTCTCACAAGTTCACAAACTTGTGAGAAGTTCAGACCAAGCTTAATTGTGTTATGAAAATTCCTCTCGAAGACTTGTTTGAAGATATCGTCGGAAAAGCGCAACGGGGTCTTGGCTTGGGAGATCAGGAGTTGTCTCAAAAAACTCAATTGGAAACCGAGGAATTGCGCGCCCTGAAAGGCGGATCCGGAGATAGATCAAAAATCGGTGTGCTTGCTCAAGCGCTAGGGCTTCAACCCTCTGCCCTTGAGGCGAGTTATACCAAAAGCTGGTATCCCGATGGGGTGCCTGCCGTCGAGGGAGTAAAACAGTTCAATACCCCTCTTCTTGATATGACTGTGAATGCCTATCTCGTTTGGGATCCCAGCTCGAGAGATGCCGCCGTTTTCGACACCGGCGCGGATGCCGGTGAGCTTCTGAAATTCGTCGTCTCTGAGAAGTTGAGCGCAAAGTACCTCTTCTTAACGCACACTCATCATGACCATGTTGCCGACATTGGCGCGATCGGGAAACAGACGCACGCTGAAATTTTTGCTCCTGACCTCGAGCGGATCGCTGACGGGAAAGTTGTGCGCGAGGGCGATCAATTTCGTCTCGGTAAGCTGCGAATTGAAGCGAGACTAACGAACGGGCATTCCCCCGGGGGTACCTCCTATGTAATCTACGGTTTGCAGGTGCCGGTCGCCGTTGTAGGAGATTCGCTATTTGCTGGATCGATGGGAGGCGCGCCGAACGACTATCAAAAAGCGCTCAGGAACAATGTTGAAAAGATTTTGTCGCTGCCGCCTGAAACGCTCATCTGTCCGGGACACGGCCCACTAACGATTGTTGCAAATGAAAGGGTACACAATCCATTTTTTGCCCTCTAAGGTCGGTCCTGGATGGGGAAATAGGATC
>Ga0210408_10001411_pt1 | contig 25286 bp, 25 predicted proteins | sample IncBWH4MmetaG_FD_155471 | JGI IMG/M metagenome (GOLD analysis project Ga0210408, IMG submission 155471) | Forest soil microbial communities from Barre Woods Harvard Forest LTER site, Petersham, Massachusetts, United States - Inc-BW-H-4-M | ecosystem: Environmental > Terrestrial > Soil >...
TGGGCAGGCCGTGAGCCGCGCGGTTTCGCGCGCCAAAGCTCCCGCCGATCAGTTGCGGGCGGCGGCGACGGCTTTCTTTCGCTACTATGCCGACAATCCGCGAGACCTCGATCTTGGCTTCTACCTATTTCGCGGCGGCATGAAGCCGCAAGGTCTCGGCAAGGAGCGCGACGGTATGCTCAATGCAGCACTTGAATCGGCCCTCCAACCGATCGCCGATGCAGCACAAGCGCTCGGCGCCCGGCCCGAGGAAGCCAAATCGTTGATGGCGGATATTTTTGCTCACGCGGCGGGGCTTTTGCTGTTGGCCCATACCGGCCGCATCCGCATGTTTGGCGCTTCCGCGCCGCACCTGATGGAACGCTTCGTCGAGGCCAAGGTCGCGGCATTGACCGAAAGCAGATGAAATGAAGGCCTTGAATCTCGATTCGCCAAGGCCCACTCTTTTGACTGAAACATCTCTCGCTCGGCTGATCATGCGCTAGGATGGCAGCCCTGCTCCAGGGAATGGAATCTCCGATGTCCGCCCAACCCGCTCGCGTTCCGACACACGAACAGCCGATCCTGCTGCGCGAGACTCTCGGCAGCATTGCCATGGTCACGCTCAATCGGCCAACCGCGCGCAACAGCCTGTCGGAAGCCATGATCGCAGGCTTGCATGCGGCGCTGAACGAGATTGGAGCAGACAAGAACGTCCGCGCACTCGTGATCGCGGCGAACGGCCCGGCCTTTTCCGCCGGCCACGACATGAAGGAACTGACCGCTCGGCGCGGCGATCCCGATCGCGGGCGCGCTTATTTCGCGCAGATCATGAACGCTTGCAGCGCGATGATGCAGGCGGTCGTGCATTTGCCGAAGCCGGTGATCGCCGCGGTGCAGGGCATTGCGACGGCAGCCGGCTGCCAATTGGTGGCGAGCTGCGATCTGGCGGTCGCTTCCGAAGCCGCGAGCTTTGCGACGCCCGGCGTCGACATCGGATTGTTCTGCTCGACGCCGATGGTAGCCTTGTCGCGCAATGTGCCGCGCAAGCAGGCGATGGAAATGCTGCTGACGGGCGAACCGATACCGGCGACAACCGCGCGTGATATCGGCCTCGTCAACCATGTTGTTGCCGCGGGCACCGAGCGCGACGCGGCGATCGCGCTGGCGCACAAGGTGGCGCTGAAATCCGCCTATACTGTCAAACTCGGCAAGACCGCGTTCTACCGCCAGGCCGAGATGAGCCTTGCGGAGGCCTATCGCTATGCTGCAGAAGTGATGACCGAGAACATGATGGCGCGCGACGCCGAGGAAGGCATCGGCGCGTTCATCGAGAAGCGCGAGCCCAAATGGCAGGACCGCTAGAATTCGACTGAGAATGAATCACGACGCCTATCCCGACAATTACATCCGCAGCATCCTCAACGGCGTGAAGTCGATCGCGATGGTCGGCGCCTCGCCGGTCAATGTGCGGCCGAGCTATTTCGCGTTCAAATATCTGGCGCAGCGTGGCTACGACATGATCCCGGTCAACCCCGGGCATGTAGGAAAGGAGCTGCTCGGCAAACCCTTTGTGGCATCGCTGCTCGATATTAAAAGGCCCGTCGACATGGTCGATATCTTCCGCAATTCCAGCCACATCATGCCGGTGGTCGACGAAGCCTTGAAATTGTCGCCACTACCCAAAGTGATCTGGATGCAGCTCGGCGCGCGCGACGATCAAGCCGCTGCAAAGGCCGAAGCCGCCGGTCTCAAGGTCGTCATGAACCGCTGCCCGAAGATCGAATATGGCCGGCTGTCGTCGGAGATTTCGTGGATGGGCGTCAACTCGCGCACGCTGAGCGCAAAGCGCGCGCCTGTTCCGACCCAGGGCATGCGGCTGTCGCTGAACCGCACCAGTGTCGGCGGCGGCGAGACCGCGGCCTCCGACCGCGCCGCCAAAAACAAGAGTGAGCTCTCGTAACGCATTTGCGAAACATTGTGCTGCCTATACGGCCATGCAAAGCACCGCCTTTTCAAACAACCCTTGAAGCCTTTTAGCCGCCTTGACGATGCGCGCCACGACCGCGATTGTCCCTCATTGGGAGGAGGCGTTCCCACGCCGTCTCGAATATAGAACTCATCTTTTGCTAATCGCCCGCAATGCCGCCGCATGGCCGCTTCTGCGCGAATGATAACGTTGTAAAGGAAAAAGAATGACCGACCGCCTACCGGGATTTTCCACCCTCGCCGTCCATGCTGGCGCGCAACCCGATCCCACCACCGGGGCGCGGGTGACACCGATCTATCAGACCACATCATTCGTGTTCAACGACGCCGATCATGCCGCCTCGCTGTTCGGCCTACAGGCGTTCGGCAACATCTACACTCGAATCGGAAATCCGACCAACGCGGTGCTGGAAGAGCGCGTCGCTGCGCTCGAAGGCGGCACCGCGGCGCTCGCGGTCGCCTCCGGACACGCCGCGCAGGTCGTCGTGTTGCAGCAGTTGTTGAGGCCGGGCGATGAGTTCATTGCGGCGCGAAAGCTCTATGGCGGCTCAATCAACCAGTTCAACCATGCGTTCAAGAGCTTTGGCTGGAACGTGGTGTGGGCCGATCCCGACGATATCGAAAGCTTCGAGCGCGCGGTCAGCCCGCACACCAAGGCGATCTTCATCGAATCGATCGCCAATCCCGGCGGCAGCGTCACCGATATCGAGGCGGTCTCTGCGGTGGCACGCAAGGCCGGCGTACCCCTGATCGTCGACAACACGCTGGCGACGCCCTATCTGATCCGCCCGATCGATCACGGCGCCGACATCGTCGTGCATTCGCTGACGAAATTTCTCGCCGGTCACGGCAACTCGCTCGGCGGCATCATCGTCGATGCCGGCACTTTCGACTGGTCGAAGGACAACAAATATCCGATGCTGAGCGAGCCGCGCCCGGAATATCACGGCATCAAGCTGCAGGAGACCTTTGGCAATTTCGCCTTTGCCATCGCCTGCCGCGTGCTCGGCTTGCGCGATCTCGGACCTGCGCTATCGCCGTTCAATGCGTTTTTGATCCTGACCGGCATCGAGACGCTGCCGCTGCGGATGCAAAAGCATTGCGAGAATGCCAAGGCGATCGCGGAATACCTCTCCACCCATTCCGCGGTGGCGTCGGTGAGCTATGCCGGGCTCGCCGGCGACAAATACAACAACCTCGCGCGCAAATACTCGCCGAAGGGCGCGGGCGCGGTGTTCACCTTCAGCCTCAAGGGCGGCTATGACGCCGGCGTCAACCTGGTATCGAACCTGAAACTGTTTTCGCACCTTGCCAATGTCGGCGACACCCGCTCGCTGGTGATCCACCCGGCGTCGACCACGCACAGTCAGCTCGACGACGCCGCCAAGGTCAAATCGGGTGCGGCGCCCGATGTGGTGCGGCTCTCGATCGGCATCGAAGACAAGGAAGACCTGATCGCGGATCTCGAGCAGGCATTGAACACCTAGGCGTCGCGCGCGGATCTCAACGCCTGGCCGGAGCAAATCCATATTTTTCCGGATCGGCGAGCGTGGTGTCGGCCGTGAACGCCGCCTGTTCCGCCGTCAGCTCGGTGGCCGTGAGGATTTCGAGCATTTTCGCCCGATCTCGCTTGGTCACCGCGGCGTCCCACGCCTTGATCAGGCCGGCAGCGTAGAGCCTCTCGTTAACGGTCATTCCGGCATAAAGTGGCATATTGGCTCGCGCTTCAACGATTCGGAGAGTGGTGATGTTGCGATGGACGATAGCACTTCTTGTCGCCATGGCCGTCGTTTGCCCCGCTGCGGCGGCTGACGGCGCCGTGCCGCGACAGAGCGCCAAACGCGCCGCCAGCAATTTGCCGGCAGGGCTTCCGCGCGCGCACTACAAATACAGGACGAGCGTCGTCTACGGCGCGCCGCCTCCTCCACCAGGCTATGTCGAGCGCGATCCGGATTTGCTGATTACGCCGGCCTACGGACCCGGCGGCTACCTCGCGAATTTGCCGGGCACGCCGATCCTGCCGGGTTCTTCAACGCTCCCCGGCTACTATGGACGGGCGTTCGACTATGATTACCAGGGCCCGTATTATGGCGGGCCGTATGTCGGCTATTTTTGGCGGCTGCCCTACGCCTGCGGTGTTTACGGCTATTGCTGATCGGCCGCTCTAGCCGGGCTGACCGACGGGCGCCGCAAGCGCTGCGGCCGCCTCTCTTTGCCGCGGCGCCAGTCGCTCGGCCTGCAGAATAGCAAGCGTCATCACCGTCATTGCGGCGGCCTGATGCGCCAATCCGAGCGCGAGCGGGACCTGATTGAGCAGCGTCGCAATCCCGAGCACCGCCTGCAAGGTCACCGCCGCCGCCAACCATAATGCCCCGTTCACTGCGGCCCCGGCGCGTGATCGCACAGCGTCGATCGCGTGCAGGATGGCGAGTGCGAACAATGTGTAGGCGACCATGCGATGCTCGAACTGCACCGTGAGCGTATTGTCGAACAGGTTGCGCCACCACGGCTGGTCAAAGAACAGCCGCGCCGCGGATGGAATAAACGCGCCGTCGATATCGGGCCAGGTATTGTAAATGCGCCCGGCACGCAGGCCTGCGAGCAGCGCGCCGAGATAGATCTGCACGAACGTCAGCAGCAGCAGAGCCACGCTGGTCACTCTAAGCCGCGCGGATACAACCGATGGCGGCCCAACCGCCAATCGCCGCAGCGTCCAGACGATCGCGGAGAAAATCAAAAGCGCCAGCATCAGATGGGTGGCGAGCCGATAGTGCGAAACCTCGACGCGCTCCGACAGTCCTGATGCCACCATCCACCAGCCGACCACGCCCTGCAAAGCGCCGAGACCGAAGATCAGCCATAGCCTGAACCTGAGGTCGGCGCCGAGAGCACCGCGCCACAAGAACCACAGGAATGGCACGAGGAAGGCAATCCCGATCACGCGACCAAGCAGCCGGTGGGTCCATTCCCACCAGAAAATCGTCTTGAACTCGCCGAGCGTCATGCCGGCGTTGAGTTCGCGATATTGCGGGATCGCCTTGTAAGCCTCGAACGCCTGGTTCCACTGCTCCTGGTTGAGCGGCGGCATCACGCCGGTGACCGGCTTCCACTCGACAATCGAAAGCCCGGATTCGGTAAGACGGGTCGCGGCGCCGACCAGCGCCATGATCGCGATCAGGACCACGATGCTCACCAGCCACCAGCGGACGGCGCGGCTGTCAGGGACTTGGCGTGCGGGAAGAGCGGTCATTGAAGCTGCGCTTGAATGAATTTTCGCGCCCCTTATAGTCCGCCCCTCCCCGCGCGCAAGCGTCTCCAGGAAGCTGGCTGCACATTTCCGTCATGACGATACGTACCCGCAAATTCTTCGGAACCATCGCCTTGCTGCTGTTGGTCGCAGTGTGGTCGTTGCTCGGCATGACGGTCGCGCAGACGCCGTGGCTTGCGAATTCGGGCCTGTTGCAGGCGATTTTCTATGTCGTGGCCGGCATCGGCTGGGTGCTGCCGGCGATGCCGATCGTGAGCTGGATGGCGCGGCCCGACGCCTAGAAGGTTGGGCTGTGTCGCGTCGGCTTAACCGGCGCGAAGGTGACGCCGGAGAGCAGCACCCGCATGGCGCGCAGCGAACGCAGCCGTCCGTCCCAACTGATGCGCGGCAGCGCGTACAAATTGGTCCGGCCCGCCGCTTCCACGATGCCGGGGATCGTCGAGACCGCGCTCGCAAAGCCGGCCTCTTCGGCCGCCATCACCAGATGCGTCCGCCGCCACGAGGCGGGGTCGCCGAACGGATAGGCGAAATGCCGGATATTGCGCTGGAACGCGGTTTCCGCGACCGCCTTGCCCATCGTCATCTCGCGCAGCGCGGCGGAATCCTTCAGGTTCGACAGCGCGGAATAGTTCACCGTGGCGCTTCCGAATGTCACGTTCGGATCGTTTGCTAGCCTCGTAAGGTCACCCCAGTCCATCGATGCTTCGCGCGACAACTCCATCAGATCGACCGAGTATCGCTTGCACAGATCCATGATCGCGGCCGACAGTTCCGGCGGCGAAAGCGTACGCAGCCAGCTCTCGAGAAATTCGTGGACGTGATATTTTTCCGCGGTGGTTCTGGTGCCGAAATGCCGTTCCTTGCGATCGATGACGAGGCTGACGCGGCTTTCGCGCGCAATGATTTTTTCCAGTGCAAGCCACCACGCCTCGCCGAGGCCGTCGGGAAACGCCGTCGGCACATAGATCGTGAAGGGAACGCCATGGCGCGACAATATCGGATAGGCCGAGGTGACCAGGTCCTTGCTGGCGCCGTCGAAGGTCAGGCAAGCGAAGCGCCGAGGTCCCTGCAGGATCACGGCGCGCCGGCAAGCCTCGTCCATGTCGACGATGTCGTATCTCCAGCGCTTCAACGCCCGCAGCATCCGGTCGAGAAACCTCGGGGTGACTTCGCCGGATTTGAGCGGCTGGAAACGGCCGGCGCGGCGCGGGCGCACGTGTTCCAAGCGCAGGATCACGCCCGCGCCGCGGCCGCCGATCCAGCCGCGGCCGGAGAAATAAGCCAGTTCAAGCCCCAGCCTCGTCAACAACACATTGTCGGATTGCAAATTCCCGCCTTTCCCGCCGATCGGGCGGCGGCATAGTCATTACTCTTTGTTGACACTTCTTTGCAAAGGTCGCCTGAAGCCGAAAAACGCAATAATTTCCTGTAGACAGGTTTCGCGATGACCATGGCTGCCGCGATCGAAAGCCGGACGGCAGAAACGCCAGCGCGGTCGCGAGCAAGCCGTATCGCGCGCGTCGATATCGTCACCGATCTCGGCCACGCGGAACCAGTGTGGCGGCGTCTGGAAGTTCCGGCGCAATTCTCAACGCCCTATCAACGGTTCGATCTTCTCGCCAACTGGCAAATGCAGGTCGGCGCGAGGGAGAAATCGTCCCCTTTCATCGTGGTCGCCTATGACGGCGAAGGCCGGCCGCTGTTGCTGTTGCCGCTCGCGCTCGAGCACAAGCACGGCGTTCGCGTCGCAAGTTTCATGGGCGGCAAGCACACGACGTTCAACATGGCGCTGTGGGACAAGGATTTCGCCAAAGAGGCGACCACCGCCGATCTTGCCGCGTTGTTATCGGGACTTCGCGAGCGATCCGCGGCGGATGTATTATCTCTGACGCAACAGCCCAGGCGCTGGCGGGATATCTCAAATCCGTTGGCGAACCTGCCGATGCAATCCTCGGTCAACGATTGTCCGGTGCTGACGATGCCGCCTGGCGCTGCGCCAACGGACAGGATCAGCAACTCGTTCCGGCGCCGGCTGAAGGGCAAGGAGCGCAAGCTGCAGTCGCCGGGTTACCGTTATCACATCGCCGGCACCGAACCCGATATCGCGCGGCTGCTCGACTGGTTCTTCCGCGTCAAGCCATTGCGAATGGCGGAGCAGAGACTGCCGAACGTTTTCGCCGAACCTGGCGTCGAGAATTTCATCCGCAGCGCGTGCCTGACCCGGCTCGCCGGCGGTGGCCGCACCATCGACCTTCATGCGCTGGAATGCGACGAGGAAGTCATCGCGCTGTTTGCGGGCGTCGCCGACGGCGATCGCTTCTCGATGATGTTCAATACCTACACGATGTCGGACCGTTCACGCTACAGCCCCGGCCTGATCCTGATGCGCAACATCATCGATCATTATGGAGATCGCGACTATCGCGCGCTCGATCTCGGCATCGGATCGGATGATTACAAGCGGCTGTTCTGCAAGAGCGACGAGCCGATCTTCGACAGTTTCATTCCGCTCAGTTCGCGCGGAAAACTGGCTGTTGTCGCGATGTCAGGCGCCAATCGCGCCAAGCGCCTGGTGAAGCGCAACCAGACGCTGTTGCGCCTGGCGCAGCGACTGCGCCGCGCCGTTCGCTGAAATTTCAGGCCGCCACTACCCGCGGCGCCGGCTCACCTGCGTCGGAAGGCGCGACCTGCCCGCTCAGCATGGTCACTTCCGAGAAGCCGACGGCCTTGAGCTGTTCGCACATCAGCGTCCTCGCATCCGGCTTCATCGATGCGTCCGGCACCAGCACGGCCCGCGCGTTGGCGGTCAATAGTTCAGCGGGCAGATCGGACGCTGTGCCGGCGTCCAGCAGCACATGGTCATAAACCCTGAGCAACGCGTCGATCGCAAGCGTCAGCCGCGGCGATTGCAGCAGGCTGCGGTCCGAACCCGGGCGTCCGGCGCTGACGAGATGGACCCGTGACAGCCGATCCTTGGTGATCACTTGGGAGAACGACGCTTCGCCCTGCATCAACTCGGCAAGGCCCGGCGCGTGGGGGTCGACCGATACCGCCGAGATCGCCAGCGACGAAGCTGCGAGATCGACGACCACGACCCTCGCCTCGCGCGCCAGAAGGCGGGCGAGCGTCAACGCCGTCAGCGTGATGCCCTCGCCCGCGGCGGTGCCGAGCACCGTGACCTTGCGCGCGGCCTCGCCGGCACCGCGTAGCTCCTGAGCGAGTTGCTCGATTTCGTCGAGCTCGGTTATGATTTCGAGACGGATTTCGCTCGCGACGCGTTCGAGGTCGGCGGAAACCGCCGGCTCCGGCGCCGCGGCATGGATCGATGCCGACGGCGAGATGAACGCGGCGACCGCGCGCGGCGCCGTCATGCGCAACAATTCGCCGGTGACGATGATGCCGCTCGAGAGCAGCAGGGTCGCCAGCGTTGCGATCAACACGATCGGCAGCTTCTTCGGATAGGCCGGGGTGTTGGAAACGATGGCGCGGGAGATGATGCGGCCATCCGTCGGCGCGGCGTCGATGGTCTCGCGGGTATTGGCCTCGCGGTATTTCGCCAAATAGGATTCGAGCAGGTCGCGCTGGGCCTTGGCTTCGCGCTCCAGCGCCCGGAGCTGGACGTCCTGGCCGTTGCTTGAAGACGCCTGCTTTTTCAACTGCTCCAGGCTTGCGCTCAGGCCCTCGACCCGGCCGCCGGCGATCCGCGCGTCATTGTCGAGCGAGCGCGAGATCTTGCCGGCCTCGTCGCGGATCTGGCGGTCGAGATCGGAAAGCTGCGCCCTCAATTCCTTGATGCGGGGATGGTTGTCGAGCAGGGTCGATGACTGCTCGGCCAACTGCGCGCGCAAGGTGACGCGCTGCTCCGACAGGCGGCGCACCAGCTCGGAATTGAGCACTTCGGAAGCCTCGATCGGCTTGCCGCTCTGAAGCATCTCGCGGATCAACCGCGCCTTGCTTTCGGCATCCGACCTCAGCGCGCGTGCATTATTCAATTGCGTATTGATCTCGCCCATCTGCTGGTTGGAGAGCGTGGTGTTGTTGGTGCCGACAAACAGGCTCGACTTGGAACGGAAATCCTCGACGCGGGATTCGGCGTCGGAAACCTTTTGGCGCAAATTCTCGATCTCGCCCGACAGCCATTGGCTGGCGGATTTGGCCTGGTCCTGACGGGCATTTTGCTGCAACACCAGATAGCCGTCGGCGATCGAATTGGCGACACGCGCCGCCAGATCCGGATCGCGCGACTGAAACTCAACCACGATGACGCGCGATTTATCGACGGCGTAGGCGGTCAGCCGATCGAAATAAGCGTCCAGCACGCGCTCTTCCGGCGTCAGCGAAAACGGATCACGGCCGATCCCGAACAACGCGAGCAGCGATTTCAGCGGCGCAAGCCCCTGCAACACCGGATCGAATTCTGCCCGCTCCGCGAGCTTGTTCTTCTTGATGATTTCGCGCGCCAAATCGCGAGAGAGCACCAGCTGGACCTGGCTGGTGACGGCCTCGGCATCGAGCGCCGTGCGCTCCTCGTTGCGCTCGCCGTTCGGCCGCAGGAAGACGTTTTCGCGCCCGTCGATCAGGATGCGGGCTTCGGATTTATATCGCGGGGTCACCAGATTGACGGCCATGATCGCGATCACAGCGGCGAGCATCGTCGGAGCGATGATCAGGCCACGCTTGCGCATCAGCGCTTGACCAAGCGCGCGCAAATCCAGGTCGCCGGGCGCGGAGGCAGCCGGTCCGATGATTGCTGGCGCCGGCTCGGCCACGGCGTTTTCGACCAATGCCTTGGCCTCGCCTGCACGCCAGAACGCTAAACGCATCGCACACTCCCGCGGACGCTACTGCACGACTCTACTTTGCTTCTCGCGATTACACTCCATTAAGGTTGCTGCTGGGTTAATTGAGCCGATTTGAGGGCAGAAACAGCCAGGCACTGTCGGCACCGGTCATGTTTTGTTAACCATGAAAGTCCTTAATCGGAATCAAGAATTTCCAGTGGGTTGTCGAATTGGGTCGTCAATTGGGTCATCGAATGCCAAGCGTGCGCGCCGTCTTGCCCTGCCCGCTGGCGGTGCTCGCTCTGCCGAGCTGCATGCAGACGACTGCGCCGGTGGCCATAGTGCGGCTGCGAGGTGAGAGCGCGGTCGCGATCGCGGGCGGATTTTCGCCGCGCGCCCGGCGCGAGCATGTTACACTGACCCATTCCGACAGTTTGGGCTCGACGCGCGTTATCGTGCCGCTTGGCACCTCGCTCAGTCCCGGCGACACCATCCTCGTAGCCGAGCGCTGGTTCTGACCATGGCCCCGCAACCAGACGAGCCGCTTCGTATCCTGCATGCAATACGCCCACCGGTCGGCGGGATTTTCCGTCACGTCCTCGATCTCGCCCAGGGGCAGGCGGCTCGCGGTCATTATGTCGGCATTCTCGCCGACAGCCTCACTGGCGGCGAGCGTGCCGACAAAGCACTGGCCGAACTCGCGCCCCAGCTCAAGCTAGGCGTTCATCGCGTTGCCATTCACCGCGAGCCTTCGCCTTCGGATATGCTGGCGTGGGTGCAGTTCGGGCGCCTGATCCGGCAGTTGCATCCGGACGTGCTGCACGGACACGGCGCCAAGGCCGGAGTCTTCGTCCGGCTCGCCAACAGTTCACGCGGCATCATTCGCGTCTATACCCCGCATGGCGGCTCGCTGCACTACCCGCCCAATACATTCAAGGGCGCGCTCTACAGCCGCATCGAACGCGCGCTGATGAACCGCACCAATTTGTTCCTGTTCGAAAGCGCGTTTGCGCGCGACACCTATCAGCGCATCATCGGTAAGCCTACGGGGCTGGTGCGCTGCGTGTTCAATGGAGTTACCGCGAACGAATTCGATCCGGTTGCCGTCGCCGAGGACGCAACAGACGTCGTCTATGTCGGCGAGTTCCGGCATATCAAGGGCGCCGACCTTTTGGTCGACGCAGTGGCGCGGCTGCACGCCGACGGCAAGCCGGTGACGCTGACACTCGCCGGTGACGGCGAGGAAATGAACGCGCTCAAAGCCCAGGTTGAAAGGCTCGGCCTTGGTTACTCGGTGCGCTTCATTGGCCACGTCAAGGCGCGCTATGGCTTCTCCAAGGGCCGGCTTCTGGTCGTCCCGTCCCGCGGCGATTCCATGCCCTATGTCGTGATCGAGGCAGGAGCGGCCGGAACTCCGATGGTTGCCGCCAAGATCGGCGGCATCCCCGAGATTTTCGGCGAGCGTGCCGACGCGCTGTTCGCCCCCAATATCGTCGGCGCGATCGCGGATGCGATCGAGATCGCGATGGAGGACCCGGACGCGGCATCGGCGCGGGCCAAATCGCTGCGCGAACGCATCTTCCTGCATTTCTCGCAGAAGGCGATGGTCGAGGGAGTTTTGGCCGGCTACCGCGACGCGTTTCAAGCATCGCGCGCGTGAGTTTGGCTTCGTTGCGGCTATCGCAATTGACCTCAAATCCCACGCAATAGATCGTTAACCGTTATTTACCAACGTAACCGTTTCTTCCGATTTGTCCTCTAAGCCTCGACCTTGAGGAATTCCGCTCGGGCGCTCGTACTCGCAGATGCCCTTAGCGCAGACGGATTTGGACAATTGGAACCGATCAATGCCCGCTCGATGTTAAATGCCGCGGCAACGGCCGCGGCGACCGCCGCGTTCGACCGCCCGCCGGTCGAACGACGCCGCCGGCTGTCGCAGGCAGCGCTCGTTGTTGCCAATCAGAAGGTGCGCCGGGCCTATTCGCCGGTCGTGATCGCGGGCATCGTTCGCCTCGCCGATTTCGCCCTGCTCAGCCTCATTGGTATCGTGCTCTATCTCGGCTACGTGGTGGCGCTTTCCGGCTTTCACTGGGAATATGTCGCGGCGATCTTCGGTATGACCGCGACTGCGGTAATCTGCTTCCAGGCAGCCGACATCTATCAGGTGCAGGTGTTCCGCGGCCAGCTCCGGCAGATGACCCGGATGATCTCCTCCTGGGCCTTCGTGTTCCTGCTGTTCATCGGCGCCTCGTTCTTCGCCAAGCTCGGCGGCGAGATTTCACGGCTGTGGCTTTCGGCATTTTTCTTCATGGGCCTCGCCGTCCTGATCGGCGGACGCCTGTTCCTGCGCTCGATGGTCCGCAGCTGGGCACGCCAGGGTAGGCTCGATCGCAGGACCATCATCGTCGGCTCCGACCAAAACGCCGAGCAACTGATCTCAGCGCTCATGGTCCAGGAAGATTCGGATATCGACGTGCTCGGCGTGTTCGACGATCGCAACGACAATCGCGCGCTCGAGACCTGTGCAGGCAGCCCGAAGCTCGGCAAGGTCGACGATATCGTCGAGTTTGCCCGCCGCACCCGCGTCGACCTCGTGCTGTTCGCGCTGCCGATCTCGGCGGAGACGCGGATACTGGAAATGCTGAAGAAGCTGTGGGTGCTGCCGGTCGATATCCGCCTCTCGGCCCACACCAACAAGCTGCGCTTCCGACCCCGCTCCTATTCCTATCTCGGCAAGGTTCCGACGCTCGACGTGTTCGAGGCGCCGATCACCGACTGGGATCTGGTGATGAAATGGCTGTTCGACCATATGGTCGGCGCCGTCATCCTCTTGATGGCCTTGCCGGTGATGGCGCTGGTCGCGCTTGCGATCAAGCTCGACAGCCCCGGTCCCGTGCTGTTTCGCCAGAAGCGCTTCGGCTTCAACAATGAACGCATCGACGTCTTCAAGTTCCGCTCGCTGTACCATCATCAGGCCGATCCGACCGCTGCCAAGGTCGTGACCAGGGACGATCCGCGCGTGACGAGGGTCGGGCGCTTCATCCGCAAGACCAGCCTCGATGAATTGCCGCAGCTCTTCAACGTCGTATTCAAGAGCAATCTCTCATTGGTCGGCCCCCGCCCGCACGCGGTGCAAGGCAAGTTGCAGAGCCGCCTGTTCGACGAAGCGGTCGACGGCTATTTCGCGCGGCACCGCGTCAAGCCCGGCATCACCGGCTGGGCGCAGATCAACGGCTGGCGCGGCGAGATCGACAACGAAGAAAAGATCCAGAAGCGCGTCGAGTTCGACCTCTACTATATCGAGAACTGGGCGGTGCTGTTCGACGTCTACATTCTGATGCGGACGCCGCTGGCGCTGATGACGAAGAACGAGAACGCCTACTGAGCGCGGCTCGCGGGTGTTGTGATTCGGTTGCATAAGTTCATGAGTGCGTGATGGCGTATGCGGCGACTGCCGGGGGCACCCCTTCTGACCTGACGGCCGCGCCCGGCGTCGCCGCCTTGCAGCGCGCGCTGGTGTGGCTGGTCGGCGCATCCGGCGCGATCGTCTTCATCGAGCCAAGTCCCTATGAGCTGGTAACGGTCATTGCCGCCGTCCTGTTCTTTGCGACGGGCCTGCGGCTGCGGCTCGTGTTCATGCCGCTGCTATTGCTGCTGGTGCTGCTCAATGTCGGCTACAGCATCGCCGCCGTTCCCGTGCTCGACCAGCCCGATGTCACAAGCTGGATCGCGACATCCTGGTACATGGCCGTCACCGTGATGTTCTTCGCCATGGTGGTGTCCGAAGACACCGCAGCGCGGCTCGAGATGCTTCGCCGCGGGCTCACCGTCGGCGCCATGGTCGCATCACTTTCCGCGCTCGCCGGCTATTTCAATCTGATGCCGGGCGGGCACGATTTGCTGACGCTGTATGAGCGGGCGCGCGGAACGTTCAAGGATCCGAATGTGCTCGGCGCGTTTTTGATCCTGCCGTCGTTGTTCGTCCTGCAAAGCGTGGTTACGGACCGCCTCAGCAAGGCGCTGCGCAGCACGATCGCACTCGGCATCATGGCGCTGGCGATCCTCTTGGCGTTCTCGCGCGCGGCCTGGGGCGGGCTTGTCATCACCTCAGCCTTCATGTTGGTGCTGATGGTCCTGACCAGCCGCTGCAGCGCCGAGCGCACGCGCATCATCACGATCGCGATCGTCGCCGTTGTCGCGGGCGCAGCCCTGATCGCCGTGCTGCTGTCATTTGACACGATTGCTGAAATGTTCCGCCAGCGCGCGAGCTTCGATCAAAGCTATGACGAAGGCCGCTTCGGCCGGTTCGGACGGCACATCCTCGGTGCCGACATGGCGCTCGATCTGCCGTTCGGCATCGGTCCCTTGCAGTTCCACCATTATTTCCCGGAAGACACCCACAACTCCTATCTCAACGCCTTCATGTCGGGCGGCTGGATCTCAGGCATCTGCTATCCGGCGCTGGTGTTTCTCACCGTCATCATCGGATTCCGCCATGTCTTCGTGCGCGTGCCGTGGCAGCGTGCTTATCTTGCGATCTTCTCGGCCTTCCTTGGCACGGTCGGCGAGAGTTTTGTGATCGACAGTGACCACTGGCGGCACTTCTGGATGATGCTGGGAACGATGTGGGGGATGTTCGTCGCAGCCCAGGGCTATAAGGCATCGAAAGATCAGCCGCTTAAGGCTTCCGCGCAGACTTCGTAGCGCTCTTACGTTTTTCCTTCGGCGCCATCATCATCGTCTTCAGTTCCTCGGTCGCGGACAGCACCGCCCTGTAGCCCTGGTCCGCGAAGCGGAGCAGCAGCCTTAGCTCGGCGTCGGTATAGGTGTCCCAAAGCTTGTGCATCGCGCGCTGCATCGGTTCGTAGAACCGTCCAATCTCCATGGCGCGTTCCGGGACGGGCGCGATAAACACCTTGCGCCGATCTTCGCTGTCGCGTTCCCGGCGCACTAACCCCGCTTTCTCCATCCGGTCCACCACGCCGGTGATGGCGCCAGTGGTCAAACCCGTGAGTTCGGCGAGCCTTCCCGCGGTCATGCGTCCTTCGACGTTGAGAAAGTCCATACAATCCATGTCGGAACTCGAAACCCCGGCACGTTCGGCAACGGCCTGCGCGAAGATCGTCCCCTGCGCGGACGATTTTCGCAGCGCGAACTCGAGTTCCTGCATCAGCGCCGCGCGCGCTTTTGGTCTTGACAAGGTCGGTCCTATATCTTAGTTCGATGATATCTTAGATTATAAGATAATTAGCCGCCTTACCTTCTTAACCCGCTGCGACATCAGGAGCAAGACATGACGCAACGATCCCGCAAAGCCATCATCATTGGCGCCGGCATCGCCGGCCCGATCGCCGCCATCCTGCTCAAGAGGGCCGGTTTCGAGGCGCAGGTGTTCGAGGCCTGGCCTTATTCGACCGGCATCGGCGGCGGCCTGCAAATAGCCCCCAACGGCATGCACGTGCTCGCCGCGGCAGGCCTTGCGGAGGAAATGATCGGCCGCGGCTCAGTCGCGGAAGCCTTCGAGTTCTATTCGCAATCCGGGGGGCGGCTTGGGGCCATCAACATGAATATGCAGCAGCGCTTCGGGCAGCCCGCGGTGAACATGCGCCGCGCCACGCTCAACGAGGCGATCGTGAACAGGGCCTGGTGCGAGAACGTCGAGCTGTTCTTCGAGAAGCGGCTGGTGCGGATCGAGGACCGCGCCGATCAGCCAGTGGTCGCGCACTTTGCCGACGGTTCCAGCGCCGAGGGCGATTTCCTGATCGGCGCCGACGGCGTGCATTCGGCGGTGCGAACCCATGTGGTGCCGGACGGCCCAAAGCCGTTCGACACCGGCCTGATCGGCTTTGGCGGCTTCGTGCCGAGGTCGTTGCTCGAGCACAGCGGCATCGGACAGCGCGTCCAGACCACGTTCGGGCAGAGCGGATTTTTCGGCTACGGCTTTTGCAGTTCCGATCCGGAAGACGGCGTCATGTGGTGGAGCACCCAGCCGGCGCCGGTCGGCATCGACGCCGCCACGTACCGCGCCATGAGCCAGACTGCGCTCAAGCGGCATCTGCTCAACTTCCATGCCGGCTGGCATGATCCGATCCCGCAAATTCTAGAAGCCGCGGAGAATATCGGCGTCACCGCGACGCTCGACGTGGCGAGGTTGCCGACATGGTCGCGCGGGCGGACGGTTCTGATTGGGGATGCCGCGCACGCCACCAGCCCCCATGCCGGTCAGGGCGCGTCGATTGCGCTGGAGGACGCGTTGCGGCTTGCTCACCTGCTGCGGGAGGGCGAGGAGTTCAGCGTGACCTTCGATAAGTTCGAGCGGGAACGCCGGCCGCGCACCGAACGTGTCGTAGCACTGGCGCGCCGCAACGGCAACAACAAGCGCGAATTCAGCCGCACCGGCGCCTGGATTCGCGACCGGATGATGAAGCTCTTGATCCCGATCACCGCGCCGACGATGGATTGGATGTACAGCTACAACCCCTGCGACGTCACGCCTCCGCCTGAAACGTCAGGCCGGCATTATCGACAAGCCGCTTAATCAGCCGCTCGCCCATCGCCGCGCCGGGAGTCCAGATACCGCCCGCCACTTCCGGCGCATCGCGCAACAGACAGACCGCGCATTCGGTGATCATCTTCGACGTCGATCCATAGCCGGGATCGCGATCGCCCTTGACCGACGCGCGAGCCTGCTTGCCGTCAGGCGCGAGCCCGACGAACAGCAGATCATACATGCCGTTCTCCCGCTCTTCTTTCGACGGGCCCTCGCCCGGCTTCGGGCCAGCCGACGTAGCCATCTTGTTGTTGGCCGCCAGGATGCGCTTGGCCATAGCCTCACCCTCCTCGCCAACGCCGGCGATCTGCATCTCGTCGTAAACGAAATCCCGCCCATAGGGGAAGCCCATCAGCATGTTGGAACGATGCACATTGCGCGTGTTGATGTTCGCCATGAAAAATGGTGTCACCCAGACTTGCAGATCGTCGTCGAACATCGGCTTATTGCCCGGGGGCTGCTTCGGTCCCTGGAAGCCCGGCGTGAGCGCGAAAGGGTCCCTCATCAAAGCCAGAAGATCGGGATCCTTTGCCGCAGCCTCAAAGAGTGCCCTGCCGCTTGCCGCCGTTCCGCCTGAGAAAGTCCCCTTCATCGCGCGGATCCGACCCTTGACCCGGGAGACCGGTGCCCCCAACACCTTCTTCGCGGCCTCCTGACAGCAGAATACGCCGAGCTCGAACGGCAACGAGTCATAACCGCAGGAGAAGATGATCCGCGCACCGCTGCGTTGGGCGGTGGCCTGATGCGCATCAATCATCCGCCGCATCCATGGCGTCTCGCCGCACAGATCGAAATAGTCCGTGCCTGAGGCCGCACACGCCGCGACCAGATCGTTGCCATAGAGCAGATAGGGTCCGACCGTCGTTACGACTGACCTCGTCTGATCGATCATGGCTTTCAGCGACGCTACATCGCCGGCATCGGCGACGATCAAAGGCGTGTCGGCTGGCGCACCGATCGCATCGCGCACGGATTTGAGCTTGTCCATGCTGCGCCCGGCCATCGCCCATTTCAGTTGCTTGTCGTCCCGGTAATGCGAGGCGAGATATTCGGCGACAAGCTGGCCGGTGAACCCGGTCGCGCCATAGACGACGATGTCGAACTTCGACGAAGAGTTCATACTCAAATTCCTGATTGTTGGCTTATGCGAGGCGTTATTTCTTGCTGTAGGAGACACCCATGCCGGCGCGGACGTCGGCTTGAATACCATAAGGCGCGATCGGATAGCGCAGTCCGTTCTTGGCCAATTGCTTCATGCCGACGATGGCCTTGGCCAGATGCGCGGGCTTTAGCGCCATCAGCATTTCCTCATCCGGCACGCCGCCATAGCGCCGCTCGGCAAAGCACGGCAGCGACAGCGAGGGCTCGCCGGTCTTCAGCGCCCGCCCCCATGAATCCGCGCAGGCGGTCTCGCCGACCACGCCCCATTCGAACTTCTTGTAGCCGGTATATTGCAGCCCGTTGATCAGGATGATCATCTGGCCCGGCGTCGCGTAGACCAGACAAATATCGGGCGGACTGAGCCGCCCGCTCGCCAGCGGGCTCACCGCCAGCGCCTGATATTGCCCGAACGCCACGACGTCGAGCGCCTCCTGGCGCTTGCGCGCGTCTTCCGCCGTGCCGTGCCAGACGCCGACATAGTTTTCGCCGGCGAGCCATTTCTCGTCCCTTGGCGCAAGCCCGATCACGGCGCGGCATTGGCCGCCTACGAGATCGTCGGCGGTGATGCCGACCGTCCAGCCAAGCCGCGAGGCCATGCTGACGATCTGGTCGGTGGTGTGGATCGCGGTCGGCCGCCGGATCTTTTCGATCGCCTGCATGTCCTCCGCACGCGCGAACATCTTCATGCCGATCACCGTGGTTTTCAGGCGCAGCAGATTATTCAGGTCGGCGACCATGCTGGCCAGATCCAGCGGTTCGCCCGGCGTTTGTTGTTGCATGGCGTCAACTCCCAAAAATCGGCTTGTCTCGGTTCTAGTCCTTTGCCGGCCCCGGAAGCAACTCGCCGGTTTTGCCGGTCATCCGGTAGGCGATCAAGCCCAGCCATTCGCGCAAGCCAGTGTCGGTTCGGCCGAGCCCGTCACCGGCAAAAATGGTGAAGCTCAAAAGGTCGGCACGGCCACCGACCCGCCAATCCACGGGATAAGGCTCCACGGCAAATCCGGCTTTGCGAAATATCCCGATTGAGCGGGGCATATGAAAGGCCGATGTCACCAGCAGCCATCGCTCGCCGGCTTTCGGCGCCGCGACCGCCTTGGAGAACTCAGCGTTCTCGTGGGTGTTGCGAGAGAGCCGCTCCATGATCATTCGCGCTTTGGAGATGCCGAGGTCCGCAAAAATCTCGCTGGCATAATCGGCCTCCTTCGCATCGTTCGAGATCAGGTTCGCGCTGCCGCCCGTGAACACGATCCGCGCATCGGGGTATCGGCGGGCAAGCGCGGCGCCCGCTATCATCCGGTCCGCCGCGCTCTTGGTGACGGGCACGCCGCGGGCGACCGAAATATCCGCTTCGATCGCGCCACCCAGCACGATGATCCCGTCGGGCGCGCCCCGCGTCGCGTCCCACGGCGGAAATCGCTGCTCGAGCGGATAGAGCAGGATATTTCCAAGCGGCGAAAATCCGCAAATCGCGAGTAGCACGACCGAAACAACCAGAAGCTTGCGGCCGAGCGCGGCAAATCGCGAGAGAAGCAGAAGCGCTCCAGCGATGCCCAACACGATCAGGAAGTTGGTCGGCAACAGCATGACGCCGAGCGTCTTGGACAGCACGAAAAACAAGCGAAGCCCCACGGAAATTCTGCTACAGCGTCATACGCTGTCCCAGCTCCATCCAAAAGCCCTCCCCATGACCCATCATCACCTGCATTCGAGCCCCGAGACCTGCCATTGGGGTTTTTTCGAAGCCAAGCTAAAGCCCGTGCTTTCCATCGAAAGCGGCGACGAGGTGACCATCGATACCATCAGCGGCGGCCCGGAGGTGGTGCCGGATCGAACCAAGTTTCACGTCCCGCCCGAGCTCGCAGACGTTCATGCGAGAAGCGAACGGATGGTGCCGGGTCACATCCTGACCGGTCCGGTCGCGGTTCGCGGCGCCGAGCCCGGCGACGTGCTCGAAGTCGAGATCCTCGATGTCAAGTTGAGGCAGGATTGGGGTTACAATCTGATCCGTCCGCTCGCCGGCACCCTGCCCGACGATTTCCACGAGGCACGGCTGATGAACATTCCGCTTGATCTGAAGCGGATGGTCGGCCGCTTGCCCTGGGGCCTGGATCTGCCATTGGCACCGTTCTTCGGCGTGATGGGCGTGGCGCCGCCGCCGGCCTGGGGCCGCATCACCTCGCTCATTCCACGCGCGATGGGCGGCAACCTCGACAACAAGGAATTGGGAGCCGGCGCGAAACTCTATCTGCCGGTGTTCGTGCCGGGCGCGCTGTTCTCGTGCGGCGACGGCCACGGCGTGCAAGGCGACGGCGAGGTCTGCGTCACCGCCATCGAAACCGCGCTACAGGGACGCTTCCGCCTGACGCTGCGCAAGGATTTGCGGCTTGAATATCCCCGCGCCGAGACGCCGACGCATTACATGACGATGGCGATGGATCCCGACCTCGATCAATGCGTGGTGCGGGCGCTGCGCGACATGATTGTGTTGCTCGGGGAAAAGCGGAATCTCTCGCGCGAGGATGCCTACACGCTCTGTAGCCTCGCCGCCGACCTGCGTGTGACCCAGACCGTCAACGGCTCCAAGGGCATTCACTGCATGATCGCGAAAACCATCGTGCACGGCTGACGCCCAGGCGTCACTGACCCCATCCATTCGCTGCCGTCGCGACGTCCGCTGGCCGGGCGTGGGCCTGCCCGTCCTGATTTTGCCAGCAATTCCAATGGCCCGGATAACGGTCGCGAATCTCGATTGACTCCTGGGGACAACTTAATAGAGTCTAAAAAGATACTTTTCAGTACACGAGTTGGAGGCTAGCTTTTTGGCATGGCCACAGAAAAAGCCGAAACCGATCGCGTTCCGATTACCTTGGCACTCCAGACCATCGCCTATCTCGAAAAACTGGTGAAACAGGGTACCCACGGCACGAGCGTTCCCGGCGTCGCAAGGACATTGGTCGAGGAAGGCATCCGGCTCGCCATCAAGGACGGGCTGCTGTCGATCCGCGACAATGGCAAGGCGTAATCGGGAAAGCGGCAAAATGGTTCGGTCGACACTGTGGTCAAGGATCCGGAAATCATCCGCAACTTGGAACCATCAACATGCCCGTCTTCCAGCCCACCTGGACTGTCGAACGCGTCGAACTTCTGAAGACCCGGTTTGAGGCCGGGCTGTCCTGCCGCGAAATCGCCGCCCATATCGGCGTCAGCCGCAACGCCGTCATCGGCAAGCTCTCCCGCCTCAATCTGACACGGGAAAAAAGTCCCGACGAGCGACGGCCGACGCGCAAAAGCGGTGCCAAGGGAGGCGTCAAGGGAGCCGTCAGAGGGTCTCGCCTGAAAACGACGCCGCGGCTGCAATATCAGATGCTCCAGGCCGTCTACGCCGAGCCGCTGCCGTTTCCCGAAGACGAGCCGATCAACGACGAACACCGCTGCTCGTTGCTCGAGCTCGACGAGGCGCGATGCCGCTGGCCGATCAACACGCCCGGAGCCGAGGATTTCTGTTTCTGCGGCAACCCGCCGGTCGAAGGCCTGCCCTATTGCGCAGGCCATACCCGCCTCGCCTACCGTCCCACCTCGCGCGCCGCGCGGGGATAGGCGTGTGCCATCACACTGCATGCTGACGACGGGTCACCCCAGCCGCCAGCCGACCTCCTTGACAAAACTCTGGTAAAACTCGGCGTCGTAGGCGCGTTCGGGAGTCTCCCGCACGCGCTCGTCGAGCCGGTGTGCATCGTCACCGACCAGGATGCGCCAGCGCCCTTGCTTCACCCCGTCGAGGATGGTTTTCACCGCTGCCGCCGCGGTGGTCGGTGCTTCATCGCGAAATGTCCGCGCACGGTCGAGTGCGATCTTCTGAATGGCGTCGTCCGACAACTGGGTCGGATCCATGCCCGTGCCCTTGAGGCGCTGGCGTGTCTGCATCAGCTCGTTCGGATTGAGCTGGTCGGTTTCGGAGCCGCTGTGCACCTTGCGCGAATTGGACACGATCGACGTTCCGATATGACCGGGCATCACCACCGAACACTTGATGTGCGGCGCATTGAGCCGGCGATCGTTGATCAGCGCCTCGGTAAATCCCTTCACCGCGAATTTGGCCGCGCTATAGGCGGTGTGCGACACGCCCATCCCCACTGATGCCCAGAAGCCGTTGACGCTGGAGGTATTGACGATGTGGCCCTCGTCAGCCTTCAGCAGCATGGGCAGGAAGGTGCGGACGCCGAGATAGACGCCGCCCCAGCAGATGTTGAAGGTACGCTCCCACTGCTCGCGGGTATTGGTGAACAGGCTGCCGCCGCCGCCGATGCCGGCATTGTTGAACAACAGATGGATCTTGTCGGTCGCCTGCCGCTCGGCGAGCTCGTCGCAAAAGCGCTGGAGCTGATCTTCGATCGAGACATCGGCAACATGAGTGGTGACGCGCAGGCCCTGCGGCAACCTTTCCACCTCGCAGAGCCGCTTGGTCTCCGCCATCGCCTCGGCCGAGACGTCGCACATCGCGACGTTGCAGCCTTCGGCGACGAGCTGGCGCGCAAGCTCGCGGCCCATGCCCGTGCCGCCCCCGGTGATAACGGCGATCTTTCCGGCAAAATCCTTCATGGGCGTTCGCTCACCTGCTGTTGTGTTCTGGCTATAAGACCGGCTCGCCCTCACCCGAAGAGCAAGGGGTCTGTGAAAGTGTAGCAGTTGCGCTGCGCTGGTAAAGCTCGCGGTCCGGCTCGTCTCGAGGACCGCGCCTGCAAGAGACGGAGGAGGTTTTGCGGCTAGCTATGCCGCCGGCAGCTCGATGAGCGCGCTCAGCCCACCGCTGTCACGGTTCTTGAGTGTCACATCGCCCCCATGCTCGCGCGCGACGGTTCGGGCCACGCATAAACCGAGACCGACACCCGCCTTGCCTGGATCGCGCGCAGCCTCCAGCCGATAGAACGGTGCGAAAACTTTCTCGTGTTCCTCCGCCGGGATCCCCGGTCCTTCGTCATCGACGACGATCACCACACGATCGGGATCGCGAACGATCTTTACGCGCGCGACAGCACCATATTTGACTGCGTTGTCGATCAGGTTTGCGACAGCGCGGCGAACCAGGGCCGGTCGACAGGGAACGTCGATGCCGCGCGGACCGACATAAGACACCTTGCCGCCGGTATCCGCGACGTCCTCGCAGAGATCCCCGACGAGAACACCGAGATCGACGAGCCGTCGCGGCTCCTGGCGGGCCTCATCGCGCGCGAATGCCAGCGTGGAATCGATCATGGCATTCACGGCTTCCAAATCATCAAACATCTTGCGCTGTTGCTCGCCGTCCGCGACCAGTTCGGCGCGCAACCGCAGCCGTGCCAACGGCGCCCGCAAATCATGCGAGATCGCCGCCAGCATTTGGGTCCGGTCCTCCAGAAAGCGACGAAGCCTGTCCTGCATGCGATTGAAGGCCTGGATCGTGGTCCGCAACTCTCGCGGCCCGCGCACCGCCAGCGGCGGCGCGGTCAAATCGACGCCAAGCCGCTCCGCCGCGCGCGCAAACTCCCGGATCGGACGGGCAAGCCGGCGCGCGGTCCACAATGCAATCAGGATCGCAACCAGGACCGTCGAGCCAAGAAATATTGGCAACACATATCCGCCGGCCGAGGACAGGCCGGAAATAGTAAAGGTGATCCGCTGACCATCCGGCAATGCCGCTTCGATCACCGCGTCTTCGGAGGCCGACCCGGATCGATCGCGGTCGAGCGGCTGATCGGTTTGGACTGGCAGGCGACGAGCGCTGACCGTGATCGGCAGGGATAACTCGTCAAGCTGCATCTGAACGAGCTTGCGGATCTGTTCCAGGCTAAAATCGATCTCGGCGCCTGCTTCCAAAGGTGTTGGCGCATCCAGGGTAACCGTTACATCGGGATCTGCGATGGCGGCGATGATCTTCTTTCTCTCGGGTGGAGCGAGGGACGCCGCGACACGCAGGGTCATGGCAATCTCCCCGGAAAGCATCGCGACATTCCGGTGGGCAACGAAGGCGACCATGACGACGCGATGGGACAGGGAATAGGGCGAGCGATCGTGCCGAAAGACGTACGCACCGAGGCCTATGCTAGACCCGACGGCAATCAACAATCCCAGAATGATCGCAAGCAGGATCGCGATCGCGATGCGAGCGGCGATTCCGTTCAGCCTCGACAGCAGCCTCATGATGCTCCGATCGCGATGACATTCGCCGCCAGGATGTAGCCGCCGCTGCGGACCGTCTTGATCAGCGTCGGCTCCTTTGGATCGGGTTCGATCTTGCGACGCAGCCGGCTAACCTGAACGTCGATGCTGCGGTCGAACACGCTGGCCGAACGTCCTCGCGATAGGTCGAGTAGCTGGTCGCGCGACAGCACGCGCTGTGGCCGTTCGACGAACGCAAGCAGCAGCTCGAACTCACCTGCCCGCAGCGGCACCAAAGCATCCCTTGGTGAAATCAGTTGGCGGTGGGTGACATCAAGACGCCAGCCGGCAAATTCAAGGATGCGCTCTTTGGCAGTCGGCGCACCGGCTTCCGGCGCGCCGACACGGCGAAGCACAGCGCGGACGCGCGCCAGCAACTCGCGCGGATTGGCGACCTTGGCGATATAGTCATCGGCGCCCATTTCGAGGCCGATGATCCGATCCACTTCTTCGCCCATCGCTGTCAGCATGATGATCGGCACCGTGCTGGTCGAACGGATTCGGCGGCACAAGGTCAAGCCGTCGTCGCCGGGCAACATGAGATCGAGAATGACGAGGCTGATCCGTGAGCTCTCCAGGATCGATGCCATCTCACGGCCGTTATGGGCCGTGGAAACGCGGTAGCGATGCCGCGTCAGGAATTTCGAGAGCAACGCGCAGAGCTCTTTGTCGTCGTCGACCAAAAGAAGATGTTGTGCAGCACGCATGACGGCATTCCCTTGCCCGAGCCTATCTTTGAAGCGCGGCTTTTTGAATCGATATCTACGGGCATCGTCCGCGGCCTTGGCGTTGTTCACGTTCAATTTTGTAACCTTTTGTAACCGGCGGGCCAGGATGAAACAGTCCGCAACAGTTTGGCACTTTTCAGGCTTTCCAGGACATCATCGCCGGGACGTTACGCGTTAAGAGGGCAACGCCAAAACCAATCGAGACGCAAGATACCTGGTGCCCACGTTCCGACGTTCGCGATCGCTCGCGGAAACCACCTTGGCACGAACTTCGGAAAATCACGGGCCTTAGGGCAGCTGCGAACTCGGCTGCTGACGGTCGAGCAGTCGAGTGGGTACGTATTGAGGTCGGCGTTGAGGTTCACCATCGCAGGCTGCCTTCCGCGGGAGAAGCCGACGGCGAGATCTTCGATCGCTTCTGCCTCACGGCGGCGTTTGGTCCTCTCTTCGCTGGTCGCGACTGGTACGATGCTGATGGCTGCCGCGACGTTGGCGGCGGCGATGGTGCCGGCGGGCGCGCAGGGCTTCAATTATAATCAAGCCCCTCCTCATCCAAAGCCTCCGCCCGCCGCCAATGACGGCCAGATGTTGGTCCAGGCGGTCGAGGTCGACTACGACTACAACAATTCGCGGGT
>Ga0210408_10001412_pt1 | contig 25258 bp, 26 predicted proteins | sample IncBWH4MmetaG_FD_155471 | JGI IMG/M metagenome (GOLD analysis project Ga0210408, IMG submission 155471) | Forest soil microbial communities from Barre Woods Harvard Forest LTER site, Petersham, Massachusetts, United States - Inc-BW-H-4-M | ecosystem: Environmental > Terrestrial > Soil >...
CAAGCGTATCTTTCAGGGCGCATGCAGAGAAAGCTTTACGCGACTGCGAGTTCTCCGTTGGAAGGCGTGCTGCGCTAAGCGGATCCAACAATAAAAAAGGCGACCGCTTGGGCCGCCTCCGAAGCCGTCCAGCGTTTCGTTCACAACATCTTTACGCTGTCCACGTGGATGGAATCAGCCGTAACATGTCCGGTCACGGCGACGTGATGTGCGATGTGATCCTTTAAGGTGTCGGGATTATCCACGGTGAGAACTTTCTGATCGCCGTCCGTGACAACGACCATTTTCTCTCCCGCAGCGAGGCATTTCTTGGTACAGGCCTCTGCATTGGCGTTGGCACCCTTGGCGCCGCACTTGGCGTCGGCGACCCAACCCTTCACGGTTTGGGCTTTGCCCATGTCGTCGGCTGATACCACGGCTACGAGTAAGAACAGTACGGAGAGAAGCAAACAAACCAGCAGTACTCTCTTCATAGCGACTCCTTGAGTTTTTAGGCGGCCGAAGCCGCGGATTTTGCCGAGAACCAAACTCCAAGGCGCGGCGCTTCCGCTGCAAGCGCTTTCAAGAAATCAAATCTCCTGGAGGCGGCGACGCAGTGTAACTCAACAGCGCTGGCTCACTGCTCGGCCCTGGCACCTGGAATTGCCGCAAATATACCACACTCGCGCATGGGGCAGACTGACGTCCAGCGCTATTTTTTGGCGGCTTTGGTGTCGGGAGATTGGATTGGGGCGGGAGGGGGCGCGACGTAGACGACTTCCCCGGGGCGGGTGTAATGCAACTGTTCGCGAGCTTCCTTCTCGATGGTTTTAGGATCGGTCTTAAGAGCCTTGACCTGCTGCGTGTAATAGTCGTTCTCTTTCTGTAGTTCTTCCAGTTCCCTTTGCAGATTCTGGTATTCGGCACGCTTCTGCCGATAGACCACCATGCCATTTGCGCCCAACATAACATGGAAGAACAGCCAGACTGTTAGTACGGCGACCGCCGCGGTGGACAGTCGGCGACGCGCCCGATACAGCCAAGCCAAGGCGGGACGAAAGCGCTCCATGACCCGCTCGGCAAAAGCTTCAGCTTGCGGAGCGCGCTCGACCAGCGCCCGGAGTCCCTGCTCGGGCTGGGACAGTGCGCGAATTTTAGGGAGTGGCCCTATTCGAAGATCCATTTTTTTGCCATGGAGCTTAGCTTCTGCAATTTGTCCATGCTCCCAGCCTCAGAATAAACGCGAACCACAGGTTCTGTGCCTGACAGGCGATAACAGACCCAGGAACCATCCGCGAGCACCAGCTTCAATCCGTCGGTGCGAACCACATCGCTCACCTTGAGGCCGAAGAAATCCTTCGGATCAGTCTTCAGCTTCTCAGTGAACTTCTCCTTCACCTCCGCCGTCAAGCGGAAGTTCTCACGGATGGGGTAGAAGGAACCAACTTCGGCAAATAGCCTTTTCAGCTGTTGACCCAGAGACTGGGCGCGACGGGCTACCATTTCGCAACACAACAAGCCAGCGAGGACACCGTCTTTCTCCGGGACATGATGGCGAATCGAGAGGCCAGCACTCTCTTCGCCGCCGATGGCGATCTTGTCTTGCTTGATCAGTTCGCCAATGTACTTGAAGCCGACGGGAGTTTCGTGCAGCTCGACCCCGTAGTGCCGGGCCAGGGCGTTGATCATGTTGGTGGTGGCTACGGATTTTCCCACTCCATTCTTCCAGCCGCGGCTCTCCACCAGATAATCGAAGAGAAGGGCGATGATGTAATTAGGCTGGAAGAAAGTTCCGTCTTGATCGACGATGCCGAAGCGATCGGCGTCACCGTCGGTAGCGATGCCGATGTGCGCATTGGTTTCGCGCATCTCCCTGCGGAGGTCTTCGAGCAGATGATCGTCCGGCTCAGGCGCATGTCCGCCGAAGAGCACGTCACGATAGTCGTGGACAGTCGCCACGTTCACGCCGGCGTCGCGCAACAGCGCGTCGGGATATCCGCGCGCCGCTCCCCAGAGTGGATCAAACACCACACGTAGTCCTGCTTTCTTAATGATGTCGAGCTCAACGATCTCGCGCAGCCGCGCCAGATACATGCCTCGTGGATCTAACGCTTGGCTGGAGATTTGCCTCTTTTCTATCGTCGAAGCACCTTTCGGGCCACCGTTGAGGCTGGCAATTTCTGCCTCAATCCGCCCGGTGACGTCGGGCAGCGCGGGGGCGCCATCGGGCGTAGAAAACTTGATTCCGTTGTACTCGGGAGGGTTGTGGGAAGCGGTAAAGTTGATGGCTCCGTCGGTCTTCTCGTGAATCACAGCGTAAGCAATGGCGGGTGTTGGGGCGGCTTCGGCGATCATCAGCGAAGTGATGCCATGGGCGGCAAGAATCTCGGCCGCCATCGTGCAGAAGGCTTCGCCCAGAAATCTCGGATCACGGCCTACAATCACGCGCGCGCCAGCAGGCTTTTGCGAAATCACGTAGCGCGCGATTCCGGTCACAGCGCGCCGCACATTGGCAAAGGTAAACTCTTCCGCCATTACAGCCCGCCATCCCGAGGTGCCGAACTTGATCTGCGCTGGCATTGTTGTCCTACCTCCAGTGTTACTCTTGGATGCGGAAAGCTGACGGCTGACCAGTGATTTTATATGACGGATAAGAAGCTGGTTCTTACTACTGCTTCATCGAGCGACGAAGCTCGAAAAATCGCGCGGGCGTTAGTCGAACGGCGCCTAGCCGCCTGCGTGAACATCCTTCCGCAGATTGAGTCGCTCTATCGCTGGAAAGGAGAAGTAGAAGAAGCGCAGGAGTGGCTGCTCATCATCAAGACGACGGCTGCGGGTTTCGAACGGGTACGCGATGTCATTCGAGAGCTGCACTCGTATGAGCTGCCGGAGTGCGTTTGCGTTTCGATTGAAGATGGAGGCCCGGAATATTTGAAGTGGATTGGCGAATCGGTGGGCTGAGAAGAGCTGCTCTTCGCGCACAGGATGCCAGAGGCGTCCCGCATAGTCCCGGAATCAGCAATCCCGTTTGGAATATCGAGGAATTAGTGGGACTATTGGATGTGAACGCTGAGGCACGGGCGAGGACGCCCGCGCCTACATTAAGAAGGAATCGCCAGATCTCGATCTTCTCGGGGAAGCCATCGAACGTTATTTCTGTCGTCCAGCGCGCGAAGGATCTTTTCAACCAGTTCCAGAAGCTTCTTTGGATCCTTCTCCTCTGCTGCCAATTCACACAATGCACGCCAGCCCATGCGAGTATTGTCGGTCACAGGTTCCCTCCTTAACTGCATCGACCTAATTACTCCATTTCTCCGGCTTGCCATTCGAGTGACGCCAGTTTCGGTGCAAACCCATCACCGAATTCCAAAGTGCCCGGACCTCAATCAGTTACGCGCTGGAAGGAAAGTGTTTGCATACCTGAACACAGGGAAAAAATCCACCGTTTGCGTAAAACTCACCAACCCCAAAGTGAAAGTGAGACAGCCAAAAGGCAGGTTGCCTGTTTGGCTGCATTGACTTCGGGATTCGGCCCACAGCCACAGATTCAAGACGCATATACTGCTTATATGCGAAAACGACTCATCACTCCAACTCGGGAGAGCGTCGCTACACACGATGAGGATTGGCTGGATGTCGAGCGCACAGCCGGGGTTGAGGTCACATCGGAAGACGAGGACTGTCCGGTGGAGTCCGCCTTGGTCTTAGGAAAGGAAACGCGAGGGTGGCGTGCGGCAACACCGGGGCGTCAGACTATTCGGCTAATCTTCGACGAACCACAAAAGCTGAGAGCCATATCAGTGGTGTTTGAAGAAGATGAGGTTGCGCGTACGCAAGAGTTTGTTCTGCGATGGTCTGCAGATGGCGGGACCTCGTTTCGAGAAATTGTGCGCCAGCAATGGAATTTCAGCCCACCAGAGACGATACGCGAAGTCGAGAAATATGAAGTCGCGCTTTCGAAAGTCATTGTACTGGAATTGACCATTGTGCCCGATATCAGTGGCGGCACCGCTCGCGCGTCGCTCAAGACCTTGCGTCTATCTTGATCTGCCGGTGTGTAGGGGCCGACCGCCCTGTCATGTTTGGTGCGTCTTGACCACTAGGAGTATGCTGCCAACGACTATCCTGTCCGCTTGCGGTGCTGCATGCTTCGTCCCCCGCGCGCCAAAGAAACTCCCATTGAACGAATCTACCGCGAAGTAAACGGCGATAAAATGCCTAGTGCTGTGAAGCGAATTCTTCTGAGGCCACATAAGCCAACAAAGCCCAAGGGCACTTAGAGCCCAACCGCCGGCACGGAAATCTGTAGCGGCAGAACCTCCGATGTCTCGCAAAGGAGATGTTGCTTTGATACGAGCGAAGGGACAGGAGACGGCAGAACCTCGGCCCCGATTCCTTCTTGACACCGCAGCTTTTTGGATTGTCCCCGAAACACGGGGCAATCCCGAAGTAGTGCCTCGGGATTGGCCCCGCGAAAGACGCCTGGGGCAGCCCGCATAGTGTCACGCATTGGACCAAGTCACGACTCTTTGGACACCAACACGTCAAAGATCAAATCGCCATTCAACAGAGGGAACGAAATGAGTATCTCGGCACGAGCAAATGCATCTAACCCAGAAATCATGCAAAATCTTCGCGCTCTTCTTCCCTTGATGGTCATTGCCATCTCAGCGGCAAGTTGTACACCTTCGCTGTTGGCACAGACTGCAAGCCGCCCCCGTTCCTCGGGCACTCCTGCGGAGGTCACACTACCGGACGATCCATCAGTGACGCAGGCCACGACAAGTGCTGCCATGGATCCGTCCACCGCCGAGGGCCAGCAGACGAAACGCATTCTTTTCATTATTCCCAACTTTCGCTCGGTCTCGGTCGACGCGAAGCTGCCGCCGCTCTCCCCTGGAGACAAGTTCAAGTTGATGCTTCAAGACAGCTTCGATTACTCGTCATTTATCTACGTAGGCATTCTTGCGGGGGTCGCCCAAGCACAGAATTCGTATCCGGAATTTCACCAGGGTGCGGCTGGCTATGGCCGTCGTTATTGGCACGGCTTCGCCGACAATGTGGGCGGAAACCTGATGACCGAGGCTATTGTGCCAACGCTTACGCATGAGGACCCTCGCTACTACACGCTGGGCCGGGGCGGGTTTCTGCGTCGTACTACCTATTCCATCTCGCGTCTGTTGGTCACCCGAACTGACAGTAATGGCCGTTCGCCCAACATCTCTGAAATCGTGGGGAACGGGGCAGCGGCCGGAATTGGAACCCTCTACTATCCCAGCCAGGACCGTACCTGGACGAAGACCGGACAGCGCTGGCTCACCCAGATCGGCCTCGACGGCGGCTCGAACTTGATTAAGGAATATTGGCCGTTCCTGAACTCAAAGCTCTTCCGTAGCAAGCGTTAGGTTCCAGGATCGGAAGCGCCCGGACTAATCAGTGGGCAGTGGCTAGTGGTCAGTCGTTAGTGGCCAGAAAGCGAGTGCTTCTGAATTTCACTGGCCACTGACCACCAGCCACCGGCCACTGCATAGCTTTGTGTAAAGGATGAGAACAATGCAAAAACGCAAACTCGGTAAAAGCAATCTTGAGGTTTCAGCTTTGGGGCTCGGCTGCATGGGAATGAGCTTTTCTTATGGTCCACCGAAAGATAAGAAGGAGATGATCTCTCTTCTCCATGCGGCCGTGGAACGCGGCATCACATTCTTTGACACCGCCGAAGTCTATGGCCCGTACGTGAACGAAGAGCTCGTGGGCGAAGCGCTATTCCCCTTTCGTGGGAAGGTAGTCATAGCCACCAAGTTCGGGTGGAAGATAGACCCCAAGGCGGAGCGAGGTTTGGCTGGGCTGGACAGCCGGCCAGAGCACATTAAGGAAGTCGCCGAGGCTTCACTTAAGCGGCTCAGGGTTGATGTCATCGATCTCTATTATCAGCACCGTGTGGACCCCGAGGTGCCGATCGAAGACGTCGCGGGAGCCGTGAAGGACCTCATTCAGCAAGGCAAGGTCAAGCACTTCGGCATGTCTGAAGCAGCCGCGAAGACGATCCGTCGCGCACACGCAGTTCAGCCGGTCACCGCTGTCCAAAGCGAATACTCGCTTTGGTACCGGAATCCTGAAAAGGAAGTGCTGCCGACGCTTGAAGAACTCGGAATCGGCTTTGTTCCATATAGCCCTCTAGGGAAAGGCTTCCTCACGGGAAAAATCAACGAAAACACTTCGTTTGATAGTACCGACTTCCGCAATCAACTGCCTCGCTTTAATCGGGAGAACCGGAAGGCGAATCAGGCTCTGGTTGATCTCCTTGGCAAAATCGCACAGCGGAAGAAAGCAACTCCTGCTCAGATTGCGCTCGCATGGTTGCTGGCGCAGAAGCCGTGGATCGTTCCAATCCCTGGCACAACTAAACTGAACCGGCTCGAAGAAAACGTCGGAGCAGTTTCAATCGAGCTGACGCCTGACGATCGCCGCGAGATTGAAAGCGCCGCCTCAAAGGTCACGGTGCAAGGGGCCCGGTATCCCGAACACATTGAGCAGATGAGCAATCGCTAACGGTAGGATCATGTAGAATTCGTCGCAATTTTCGCATTAACAAACGGGGTGGATATGTTGGACGCGCCAGACAAACGCCTGCTTGAGGCTTCGCTGGACTCCTGGGCGCGGAACAACACCATCCTGCTCAACCTGCTCCGCGCCCTGCCGGAGGGCGGGCTGGAGGCTAGGGCAATGGACGGCAGTCCATCCATCGCGGAGCTGTTCACACACATCCACTATGTACGACTTGTGTTGGTCTTCGAGGACGCCCCAGAGTTCGCCAGAGAGCTGCCCAAGGAAGAGTGGTTGGCCGAGCGTGACCCTGGTCGCATCGCGGCGATGCTGAACGACAGCGCCAAGGCGGTGCGCGACGCAGTAAAGGGGAGGGTAGAGGCAGGCCGCGAGATGAATCTTCACTACGACCACCCGATCCTCCTGCTTCAGCACATGGTCTGGCACGAGGGCTACCATCACGGTCAGATGAAGCTGGCTCTCAAGCTGGCGGGCCACCCAATGACCAATGAGGAAGCCGGCCCGATCACGTGGGGCGTCTGGATGCGCAAGACGTCGAAGTAAGCTGATTCCGCGGTCAACCAGGGAATTTAAAAGAAACGGGCCAGCGCTGAGGTACTGCTTCAGGATGCCTTAGCGCTGAGGTTGAGACGCCAATAATCTAAAGAAAAAGGAGGATCGTCGGCGGCGGCTTGTTCGGTGAGGTCGGCGACGAAGCGGGCGCGCAGATCGGAATCGGGCAGGCATTCCAGGTGCGTCCGGAGAATGATTGCCGGCAGAAATTCGGAGTATTGCGTCGAATCATCCAGAATCGTAAATGCGGACTCGAGACCCGCTTCTATGTCGAGAAATCCTGCACGCTGCAGGGTATCAGCTGCGGTTTCGGCGTCGGCAAAAACCCAGGGCTCACGAAAGCTGGCAAAGAAAGATGCATAGGGCGGAGTGGTCGCAAGTTTATTCACGCGATTGCGGAGGTTCAGCAGATTCGGACCTCCGCCGCACTGAGCGTGCAACCATCCTGACGGACGCAGGGCTCGGTGCAAACTGCGAAACAAACGGTCGTGATCCGGGACCCAATGAAAGGCGGCGGTGCTGACAATCCCATCGAACGCATTCTCAAAAGGAAGCGCCTGCAGATCGGCGACGACCAAATCCACGCGCTGACCAAATTTCGCTTTCAAGTGATCACTTGCGGTGCCCAGCATGTTTTGTGAGATATCGACGCCGATCACGCGCCCTTGGGGCAAAGCCTGCAACAATTCGGCAGTGAGGCGGCCGGTTCCGCAACCGGCGTCGAGCAGTAGTTCATCTCCGCGCAACTGGAGTCGGGACAATAATTTCTTTCCCCAAGAGAGCTGGGGTTGGGAGAGACGGTGATATTGTGAGGAATTCCATTCCCGGGACGAGTTCGATGATGAGGTCAACAAATTCTCCACCAGCTCACAAGTGGTGAAAACGGGGATTCTCCGACCTCAGGGGCTAAAGCCCTTACTGATTTCAGAGCATGTATCGCAGCGCTGAAGCGCTGCGCCACCCAAAACGGCTTTCTTGCCTCTTTCCAGTTCGGATCCGTCCAGTCGTCATATTTGCCACCGCTTTCGCCATGTCCGCGATTATCAACGGTGAGCGTGTTGATTCCAGCCGCCACCACGTTCAGCCATTCAAGGTCTTACTCTGGTCCTTCCTGCTTACTCATTGGCGGGCCGGTTTAATCCGATTTTCCACGGCTGGCTGGCGGAACAATTCCGTTCATGCGCAAATACTCGACCATCTGTCCATAATGATCAAAGGCGTGGGCGACGCCAAACGTGGCCAAGCGCAGGCGGGGCGATTTGCTCTTCTCCGGGGTCTGCAACATGTTCTGAGTCGTCAGCATAGCCGCGGCCTTGTGACCCAGGGCAAAGGAGTCCTTCAGGAACTTAATGATGTCGGCTTTGGTCTTCAAGTCCGCCGGACCGTTCCCGTCCTTTATGCTTTCCGGCACCTTATCTCCGGTAAGCGGGGACCATATGAAATAGTTGGACGCGGCGACATGCTTGACCTGCACGGCAAATGTGCGCACACCTTTGTAGTCGGCGCCGGGAATGTTCAGGCTTTCGGGAGAGAAGTTGTATTTATCTTCCGGCATAGCCTCGGCAACTTCCAGAATTTGCTTTTCGACACCGCTGATCTCGCGATCCACGGTTGAAGCAATGGTTGGCGGAGCCTGTTGCGACTGTTGCGCCTGAGGCGCGCTCGGGGTTGCGGCGCTGTTTGTCGCCTGTCCCTGTCCCAAGGCGGTCACGGCAAAGATGACTACCGCTAACAGCAAGAAGATTCGTATTTGTTTCATTTGACTCTCCTCAGTTTGCTTGAACAAAAGATGTCCGGCTGAAAGTTGGAAAACTTCAAGAGCATTACCGCCGCGAATCCGGCGGCACCATGTTGTTGGCGCGGTAGTAGACGACGAGCTGACCATAATGCTCACCGCTGTGTTCGATGGCGAACGTCCAGATGGAGGAGTTGTGGGCCAATCGGTTGCCGAAAAACTTCGTCGTTTTGTCCAGGCCCGCATCGCCCTGCTGTTGAATCACGCTTGCTCCGTCCGCGACTGCCTGCTGCACGAACTTCACCACGTCGGCTTTGGTCTTGAAAGCGTCACGCGAAGGGTTGTCTCCCTCGCCGAAATCGGGTCCGAGATTTGATCCGGAAATCCTGCGGATCAGGACGTAATCGAGCGCGGCAGCGTGCAGAAGATTTAGGGCAAAGGTGCGCTCGTCCTTCTGCAGCTTGAAATCGTATTTGTCTTCGGGGAAATCCTGCGCCATGGCGACGAGCTTGTTGCCGATCTGATTCCATGCTTGCAGCATTTCATCGGCACGCGTAAGTGCCGGAGCGGGAGGTTGACTCTGGGTTTGGGCTTGACCGTAAAGACTTGTTCCGACCGCGGCCAGCAGGGTGAGTGCGATGAGCGCAGGCGAAGACTGCTTCGTAGATCGTTTCATCGTAGATGCCTCCTTTGGACTCGATCCGTTTTGTGAAACTCATCGCAGCAGAGCTACGCTTCACGGCGAGGCCAGGTCGTTCCTGACTACTTGGCCGTCTTTCATGACAAATCGGATTCGCTCCAGTTCCGTGATGTCGGCGATCGGATCTCCGGCGACCGCCACCAGATCGGCGAACTTGCCGGGCTCGATTCTGCCGATGCGATCTTGCCAGCCGAGCATCTCCGCTGCATTCGTGGTGATGGCCCGAATCACGTCGAGAGGCGACATTCCGGCATCGCGCAAATTAACGATGGTCGCAACGCTGTTCTGCCCGCGCGTTTTTCCCGGATAGAACCAGCTCATATCGGAACCTGCGGCAAACTTCACCCCCGACTTCAAAACCCGCGGAACCAGATCAGCGTAGTGTTTTTGGTCGCGGGCGTCGGCTTCGGTATTCCTAGCGCGGAAGGCGGGTGACATTACTATGCTGAGCTCATTCATTTTCATAAAAAAGCTGCCAGCAAAAGTTGGCGTCAGGTCGAAGAAGATGCCTTTATCGTGCATCTGCTTGAGTTGCTCGTCGGTTACTTGATCGCCATGCTCGATAGAGTCTGCGCCGGCGTCAATGGCAGTTTGAATACTGGGGGTATCGATAGCGTGCACGGCGACCTTGAGGTGCTGCCGATGTGCCTCCTCGACAACCGCCGTGAGTTCAGGGACTGAGATGTCCCCGCCGACTGTCACCTTGATGACATCGATGTTATAGAAGACGTTCTGTCGTACTGCCTGCCGTGCTCGGTCGGGGCTGTCTATCGGCAGGAATTCCTGTTGGAGAATCGCTTCGGCAAGCGCAGGATTCAAATTCTGAACATAGCTACCCAGCGCCATAATCTTGCGTCCGGACGCCAGTATCCTGGGGCCGGGAATGCGGCCGGCGTTGATTGCATCGCGCAGAGCTGCATCGCCGTCAACACCGGAGTGCCCGAGATTGCGCACCGTAGTAAAGCCGCTCTCCAGGTCTTCGCGCGCCAATTGCGCCCCCAGCAAGACGCGCTTAGTGGGCGACTCGGCTATTGCCAACAGCTGTGAGGGCGCAAATATGCCATTGGAGTGGCGCGCGATCTCGGCTTCCGGAGGGACAATCACATCGAGAAGCAAGTGCGTGTGGCCGTCGATGAGCCCGGGCAAAAGCGTTGCGTGACCCAAATCGATGACTTTGACACCAGTCGGCGCATGCCCTTGCGCTTGGGCAGGCGAGCCAACCTCCTTGATCTTGCCGTCTTCAATCAGCACGGCCGCAGGCGAAAGCACATTGCCGGTCCGGGGATCGAGCAGCCGCTCAGCTTTTACTAGAGTCACGACAGTGGGCGATTGGGCGGCGAGCTGCCCGATTGAAAACAGACTGAAAAATAAGGCCGCCAACAGCGTGAACTGCTTGTGCATACGCCTCCGTCCTCAGTATCAACGCATTATCGAGTTCGGCTCCCAGGTCAGTTTTTGCTTCGCCGCGGGGATTACTTCCCAGCAATGAAACAACAAGCGGTATGGGCTACCGTTCCAAAAATGCCTCCAAGGAGTGCCGTGCCGAACGCTACCGTCAACAGCGCGCTTGCTGTGCTGTACCCCCGTTGAGGCTGAGCAGTCAGCCGGGCAAGGCGATGGCTTATAAACGAGGAAGCCGTCGCCTGCAGCAAGAACGCCTCTTCTGGATTGGCAAGTTTGGCTAACGCCGAAACCAGGTCGCCACCGCGGGCGCTCTGAATAACAGAGTCGTCACAGGAGAGCTCTCGATACAAAGCAAGGCGAGAGCCGGTGATCCAGACGAGGGGATGAAACCACAGCGCGCAAAGTCCCACTTCGTGTAAAAGGCGTATTGAGTTGTCGCGCCTCCGCGCATGCGTCAGCTCGTGGATGAGGACAGCGTTGAGTTCAGGTTCACTCAACAACCGGTCAATTCCGTGCGGAAGTGAAATATGGGGATGCAGAACCCCATCCACCGCTGGAGCTTGTCGACTCCCATCGAACCTTACCGGTACGCCATGAGCGAGGAAACCCGGCCTCGGGTCGAGAACACTTTGACCGGCCGTGGCCTGAGCAGCGCGGCGCTCAGCGCGTATCCGCAAACAAAGGCGCGTCAGCATCAAGGTTGTGCCGAGTAACCACCCCACGCAGAGCACCGCGGCGGTCGGACCTCGAGAGATGCCATTTGCCACATCGCCGATGACGCTTAGCGGCGCGGCCCAAGAGAGGTGGGACGCCCAGACTTTGTCGAGCACTGCGCCCATCGGGAAAATGAAATTGAGCGATGTGGCCACCCAAATCCAATACTTCGTGGTGGCACTGCCCCGCCGGATCGCTGTCAGAACCCAAGCCGCGAGCCAGACAATTGAGGCATACAGGAGGTGAACTTCGAAGTAATACAAGGCGCGCGCGATGTGCTCATGCATAGCCTTTTCCTCCACGGCTGCGGCTGCTCTTGCTGCTTGGCGCCGCAGTTTGAAGAGCCCGTAAGTCCTTAAGCGTGAGCGTGCCCGTTTCGAGCAGATTAGAAACCAGCAGGCGAGGGGACCCGCCGAAGAGATCCAGGAGATCTCGCATCAGTCCGATTCGGTACTCGCTCTGGTTAATTGACGACGCGAAGAGCTGCGCGTTACCGATCTTTTTCACCTTGCGCAGAGCGCCTTTCTGCTCGAGCCTATAGACAAGCGTCTGAACAGTTGTGTAAGCGACGCGCTCATCTTCGGGTAGGCTTTCGAGAATCTCGCGGACAGAGCAAGTTCCCAGCTTCCAGTACTGCTCGAGAATTCGGGTCTCGGCTTTCGACAAACGCATTTTGTTCATATCTCCTACTTGTCTCGGCAATCCTACTACATCACCCGTTTTCTGGACAAGAGAACTACTCTTCTCGATTTATTTGAAACCAACGATTCTAGGGCGACGGTAATTTAAGGCACGCTGTTCTCCGTTAGCGCGTGGGGATGGCGGACCATCAAAGCGTAGTCCGCGCCGGTAGTCGGCTCCGTGAATCGCGCCTTTGTAGAAAAGCCAAGGCGCTGGTAAAACGAGAGGTTTCGGGGACTGAACGTCTCCAGGTAACAGGTTGCGTTGACGCGATCGGCTTCGGCAAGAGTCGGTTCCAGTAATTTGGGGCCGAACCCCTGACCCTGAGCTGTGGGATCGACAGCGACAATCGAGAGATACCACGCATCATCGTCGACCACGTTCGCAGCCTTCGTGCGCATGAAACTGACGATTCGATAGTAATTTGCGCAACCTTCCGCATCGAGCGTCGACTCCAACAGCACACGCTTGTTATGTGCGGCGCAGGATCGCACATCGGGGGCCTGCGGCAGCAGCCATACGGCAACGCCGAGCGTACGGTCGGCGAGATGAACGCAGCGCCCGATGTCTTTCCCTTCCTGGATCGAGTAGGCAAAATACTGCGTCAGGACTTCTCGGCGGCGGACGGGCACGTGCACATAGCCGCCACAGATGGAGATGTAGAAGGGGTCGTTCTCCAGCGCAGCAACCGCACTCGCAACTGCCGGATCAATTCTCAGCACGTGCTTGCTCGTTTTGAGTACCTCAGGGGCCAAAGGCCTCATTGTGCCGAGGCAGTTATCGCAGCGCTGAAGCGCTGCGCTACCCAAAACCGGAGTTTTTCGGCAGTCTGCGCCATCCAAAACGAGAGTTTTGGCGGTCGACAATTATCGCAGCGCTGAAGCGCTGCGCCACCCAAAACCGGAGTTCTTCGGCAGTCTGCGCCATCCAAAACGAGAGTTCTTCCGCAGCCGCGAAAAGCAGTGCGCTTTCCTGGCGGGATTCCTCACTTGGCTCACCGACAAACGGTCCCCGCACGGGCGGGACGCCCGCGCCTACATCGCACCAGCTAGATTGTCGCTAGCGCATGATCGAGATCATCAATGATGTCTTCGACGTTCTCGATTCCTACGGAGATGCGGACCATGCCATCGGTAATTCCGATCTCCCGTCTGCCCTTCTTGCCCAGAGCGGCGTGGGTCATGGTAGCGGGATGGGAGATGAGAGTCTCTACTCCGCCGAGCGATTCGGCCAAGGAGCATACTCGCACTTTCTTTAGCAGCTTCTTGGCATTCGAAAGCGATCCGGTTTCGAAGGTGATCATGGAGCCGAAGCCACTCATCTGCTTCTGCGCCAGTTCGTATTGGGGATGCTCTGGCAGTCCGGGATAAAACACTTTTCTCACTTTCTTATGGCGCGCCAGGAATTCTGCTACAAACCTTCCGTTGCGATCGTGCCGCTCCATGCGCACGGCAAGCGTCTTGACACCGCGCAGGATCAGCCAGCATTCGAAAGGCGAAAGAATTGCACCGGCGGCTTTTTGCACGAAGGCCAGCGTCTCCGCTTGCTCCGGCTTGGTACAGACCACGACGCCGCCGAGCCCATCGCTATGGCCGTTGAGGAACTTTGTGGTGGAGTGCACAACCATGTCGGCGCCCAGCGCGATCGGCTGCTGGAAATATGGCGACATGAAGGTATTGTCGACTACCAGTGCCACTTTTTTGCGATGACAAACCTGGCTGATGGCCTCAAGGTCGCTGAGTGCCATGAGGGGATTGGTGGGCGTCTCCACGTAGACCACTCGGGTGTTCTTGCGGATGGCGCGTTCCACATTTTTTACTTCAGAGGTATCGACGTAGGTGAATTCGATGCCGTAACCGGCGAGCACTTGATTGAAGAGGCGCGGAACTCCTCCATAAAGATCGTTGCCGCACACGACGTGGTCGCCGGACTTGAACATGGTGCAAATAGCGTTGATGGCAGCCATGCCGCTGGCGAAGGTGCGGGCGGCGATTCCACCTTCGAGCGCGGCGAGGTTCTCCTCCAACCGAGTGCGGGTGGGATTGGAAACGCGGGCGTACTCGTATCCTTTATTCTTGCCCAGTTCCTGCTGGACGTAAGTGGACGTCGGATGGATGGGGGCAGAGACCGCGCCGGTTTCGACGTCGGGCTCCTGGCCGGCATGGATGGCGCGAGTGGCGAAACCGGGTTGTTTGTTTTTGGGCATGGTTGATGAGAAGGTGTCGGGTCTCAGGTCTCGGGTCTCAACTCCTAGTTCTCGGTTCTCAGCTCTGAGTTCTCGGCGCGCGCCATCAAATCCCACCCTCAAAGATTTTCTTCGAGAGATAGCGTTCGGCGGAATCCGGAATCATGGTCGCGACCCGCTTGCCGGGACCCAACCCTCGCGCCACTTTCAAAGCCGCAAAGACGTTGGCTCCGCCACTCGAGCCCGACAGCACGCCTTCGCGAGCCGCCAGTTCTTTCACCATGGCAAAGGCGTCGATATCGGTGACCATCACAATTTCATCGCAGACGGAACTATCAAAGTTTGGGGGCACGAAGCTTGATCCGATGCCTTCCACTTTGTGAGGACCGGGCTTGCCGCCGCCAAGGACCGAACCCTGGGTCTCTACGGCAATGGTCAACACCCGTGGGAGACGCTCTTTCACAAAGCGCGACACACCGGTGAAAGTGCCGGAAGTACCGACGCCGATTACCAGAGCGTCGATCCGTCCTTCCATTTGCTCGAAAATCTCCGGGGCTGTGGTGTGGTAGTGAAACTCAGGGTTGGAAGGATTTTCGAACTGGGCGGCCATGAAGGCTTTGGGATCGCGAGCGGCGAGTTCTTTGGCGCGGGTTATTGCTCCCTGGATGCCCTCGGCGTCTGGAGTACGTGTGACCTCGGCGCCGAGGGCCCGCATGAGCATGACTTTTTCCTCAGAAAAACGTTCGGGAACGAACAGCGCCACTTTATATCCGCTATTCACCCCAATTAGCGCGAGCCCGATGCCGGTATTTCCCGCAGTTGCTTCGACGATAGTGCCACCGGGTTTGAGCAGGCCTTGCTCTTCGGCACGCCGAATAATGCCGACCGCTGCTCGGTCTTTCACACTTCCACCGGGATTCAAGTACTCCAGCTTGGCGTAGATCTCCGCAGAATCCGGAGGCACCAGCTTTTTCAATTGAAGGAGCGGAGTTTCGCCGACCAGTTGAGTAATGTCGTCGGCGACGCGCAGGCGCGTGCCCTCGATTGTCTTGGTTCGCACATTACAGGGTACGGAAGCGAGGCGGAGGCGTCAATCGAGCTTTCAGGAAATCGCAGCCGCCGTACTACGCACCGGGATCCTAAGCTGCTACTTCACGAGCACTGTTTAATCATCGGTGTCGCACCGGGCTTCTGATCGGATTTTCTCGCCGAGCAGAGTTGCGACAGAATTGAGATCCTTGGCGAGGGCCAGCCGCCAACGTCCAACGGAATGCTGCGCCAGTTCTTCCATGGTTTGTTCGAAGGCTTGCATGGCCTCTGCTACTTTGACCTTTAGTGATTCGGAAATGGAGACTTCAATTTCTTTTTGGATCTTGTTTAAGCGGCCGCGCGCTTCACCGACTTGATTTGCAAGCTCATTAGCTCCACTTGCTTTGAGTTCTTTGAGGACCACACCGGCTGCGGTCTGGAGGTCGGTGTGTGCCGCGGAGATGATTTCGCGCGCGACCTGTTCCAGGTGATCGTCAAGGTTGGACTCGAGCCGGCGCACGGATTGGTCCAGATTCCCGGTGCGGCTGTCCAGATCCGCGAGTTGCGCCTCCAGGCGTACCGACTTCGACTCTACTGCCGCCTGGACTTGGTCCATTTCCTTGCGGTACGCCTCGTGCTCCTCTCGCAAACGCAGCTGCAGGGCTTGCAGGTTTTCCTCGCTGCGCCGGTCGAGGCGGCTTCCCGCATCCAAAGCCTGCTGCTGAAATTTCTCTAGCCCAACGCGGAGCTGTTGCCGCACTGTGTCGCTCATATCCAGCGAGATAGCCTGCGCTCGCTGTTCGACCGCTTGCAGGTCTTGCAGGGCACGCTGCCGAAACTCCTCCTGGGCGGTATTTATTTTTTCGTCGATGGTTGCTTTCGCTGCACCGAGCACCTGGGCGGATTGCTCGCGGGTTTGTTGCAAAGCTTGTGTTTCCAGGTCACGCTTCAGGCGGACCCACAACTGCTCTTCGAGCTCGGGGGGAATCTGTGACAGCGACACTTCAAATTTGCTGCGCTTTGATTCTCCTCGGGTCAGTTTTTCTCTGATGTCGGCTACTTCCGTGTTCAATGGCTTCACGAGTTCGGCGAGGATGGTTTTCAAATGGTCGTCCGAGAGTTGCTTCTCAATTTTGTCGAATACAACTTTCAGCGTGGGCGCGTCCGGACTTAGCGGCTGATGTAGGGCCTCGGGATTCACCATCGACAGCTTTCGAGACGAACGCGCTGTAGTGGACGCGGTCATCTCCAACTGTCCTAACCATTGTTCCGGACACGGTTTTATTCCCCAGAAGTTTTCCGGACGGTCCAGCTTCACCCCCAGCTTCCAGCCCGGTTGATGAGATCCCAGCGGCTGGCAGGCGACGACGTGGGCCATGGTTTCGCGGCCTTCTTCGCTTTGAAAGCGCACTGGAACGCCGGCTTCGAGTTTCACCGGCGAACGCAAGGCACAACCATGGGCGTTGACGACCAAGGTCTCGCAGATTCCAGAGAAACGGGCGCTCGGCTCCAAGCTGGTGACGCGGATTGGGAGGGTGATCGGTACCCTCGAGCTGCGCCGTGGTGTGTCCGGTACATTTGCACTATGCATGGTTATCCTCTTGTTCCGAAGAGTGCGCGCTATTCCCGATTTGGGACGGGTTATAGCTGCAGTAAAGGTAACGCCAATTCCGCCGGTTGGGCCTCACCCAAGAGTGTCTTTCGGTGTGTTCGATTGGGCACTGCCCGTTGGTAATTTGCTGCGTGGCTCAATTGTGGTGTGTGGCGTAAGGGTCTTTTAGTGCGCGGGCAAGCGAAATTCGACACTATTATTGCGGCTTGCCATTCTTACTTGATTGCGGCAATGACCGGGTAATGAGACTACGTACTGGCCATCAGGCCGCCCCGAATGGACTAAGGAGTAAGCCCGATTGGGGATTTTTTGGTATAGCTTGAGACCTACCTTAGGTTCGGAGCTATGGAGCACAAAACTGGCATGACCGCACCATTCATAAAGCGTCTCTTGCAGAAATGTTGCCCGCATCGATTTTCCTGGCCGCACGCCGGCGCCTACGGCCAGGACTATCAGATTTGCCTCATCTGTGGAGTTGCCTACGAGTACGACTGCACAACCATGAGCCAAACTGGCCGATTGGCAGTAATGGACGCGCGAGACGAGCTCTTACGTGAGAAACGACCCTCACGGCTGGTCGAGTGAGAAGGTTTAGTTCCCGCCGCCGATGGATTGTTCCTGGCCGGCGTAGTAACCGCTGCGCGTCCTCACGGTCAGTTTGCCGTAGCCCTTGGCGTGCGCGTCCACACGAATGGTGCGATAGCCACCGGCGGTTCTCGGGCTAGTGGGTTTGTAACCGATGGTGTATTGGCTGCGAATGTCGTGAGCCACGGTGCGGCTGATTTCATCCACCTCACCCAGCGTGCGGGGCAGGAAGGCGATTCCTCCGGTGCGCTCGGCGAGCATTTTCAGAGCGCGGCGGGCCCGCCTTTCTCTCTCTTCTCCCAGCAGTCCGATGGCATAGATGGTAGGGCCATTCTCTTGGGATAGCCGCCGTACCGTGTCTTCAAGAGTTTCACGGCTTTCGTTGTCTTCTCCATCGGTAACTACGAGGATGACCTTCTTCTGCAATTTGGCGTTCTTTTTCAGGTAGTCGTCCCAGGAAGCGACAAGCGCGTCGTAGAGGGCAGTTCCTCCCCGGGCTTCGACCTTCTCCAGGGCTTCCTGCAACTTCTTTATATCGGAGGTAAAGTCCTGATCCAGGTAGTACTCGTCGTTGAAATTGACGATAAAGACCTGGTCCTGGGGATTGCTGGCGCGGACCAAGTTTAGAGCTGCCTTGTTAACTCGTTCGCGCTTCTCCCGCATGGAGCCGGAGTTGTCGATCACGATGCCCAAAGCGACTGGAATATCCTCGTGCCGGAATGATGTGATGGTCTGCGGCTTACCGTCCTCGAATACGGTGAATGCGCTTTTATCGAGGTTTGTCACAAGGTGCTGCTTGTCGTCGACCACGGTGGCGTGCAACAAGACTTCCTGCACTTGAGCGTGGAAAACAAAGCCGCCAGCTTCAGGCGCGGGTGGTTGTTGCTCTTGCGCAGGCGCTTGCCCCTGCGCAGGCGCGGGCGGCTGTCCCGGCGGATTGTTGGAAGGCTTTGTAGTGGGTGCGGATTGCGCAGGAGCCGCAGGTGGGGGATTCTGCGGAGCAGAATCCTGGGCTGGAGTTGTTAGGCTTGAAAAAAGCAAAACCACTAGCAGGGCCGGAACGCAACTACTGCGTGGGTGCATAGTATCCCGTTTTGGCATACACACGGAGTGGCGGCAGTCCCTTGGGGGGAATTAGCTTCACTTTTATTTTACGCCACTTCCCATCATGCGTCGGGTTCTTTGGACGGTATCCGAGCAGGTATTGGTTACGTAGCTCAATCCCTATTTTTGTGGCCACGTCACCCAGGTCGTTGGGGTTATCGATGGTAAAGGCGCGGCCGCCGGTGAGTTCCGTAACGTCTGTCAACAGGGCCGGTCCCATTTGCTCTTCTGGGGTGGGCATGTAACGATCATAAATTCCAATGGCGTAGATCAGTACGTCGGCCTCTTTCACCAGAGACTTGATTTCGCCCTCGGTGTAGCGGCTGTGATTGTCGCCGCCATCGGAGATGATGAGCAGCGACTTTTTGGGATACTTGGCTTGCCTCATCTTGCTGACGCCCAAATAGATGGCATCGAGCAGGGCAGTACGGCCCTTGGGAACGGTGTAGATCAGCTTGCCCTGGATGTCTTCGACCGACTGGGTGAAATCGGAAATCTCTTCCGGCTTGTCGGCGAAGGTGATCATGAAGAACTCGTCCTGGGGATTCGCCGTCTTGAAGAACTCGACTACGGCTTCCCGCGCCCGCTCAATCTTGCTGCTCATGCTGCCGCTCATGTCAAAGATGACGCCCAGTGAGACCGGGGCATCTTCGCTGGAAAAATGCTTGATCTCCTGCTGGTCCTTGCCTTCGAAGACGCTGAAGTTGTCTTTATCCAGGCCGGTCACCAGGCGGTTCATGGGATCGGTGATAGTGACAGGGACCAGAACCAGATCCACATCCACCTTATAGGGCTTGGTGTGGGTCCTGAACGCAGGATCGAGGATTTCATTGGCTTTAGGTGGCGATGGAGGTTCGATCCTGGGAGCGACGTGAACTTCATCCGCCGGGCTCTGCGCCCAGGCTGCCGGTACGGCATAGAAACTCGCCGCGATCATTATTAGAAAGGCTGAAAGCGCGATGCTATTGGGCACGAGCAATCTACAGCGGTTCCAGGGATGGGCCGGGTGGAGGGTCGGGGCTTGGGTCAGGCAACCAAGTGACCCGCGCCCTTGAAGGCGGGCCATAATTACCTCATTGAGGGAGATGCTATCACAGCTTTTCAACCAGAATGTCACACTTTTTATTCCCCGCCTCACCTGAGATGAGGTGTGGTGGGCAAAGGTTACCAATTCGCCGTCCGACTGGGTTCGACCTCCAAGCCATCGATTGTTCTTGTACAATTTCAAGTCTCTCCCGGATATGGCACAGATTGCACCCTTCCGCGCGCTGCGATATGACCCCAGTCGGGTTCGGCTATCTCAGGTTGTGACCCAGCCTTACGACAAGATCACGCCGGAGATGCAAGAGCACTACTACGCGGCCAGTTCTCACAACCTGGTGCGCATCATCCTGGGCAAACAGCAACCCACCGACCGTGTCGGTGAAACTAGGTACACTCGTGCAGCGGAATTCTTTCGGGACTGGCGCCGTCAGGGTATCTTCCTACAAGACAGTGAGCCCGGGCTGTACGTTTATGCGCAACGTTTTACGGCTCCTGGAGGAAAAACCGAGCTGGAGCGCCGTGGCTTCATCGCCCTGGGGCGGGTGGAGGACTACTCAGCTGGTATCGTTTTCCGCCACGAGCAGACCCTAGCGAAACCCAAGGCCGACCGTTTGGAACTATTACGGGCGACACGCGCCCACTTCGGGCAACTTTTCATGTTGTACAGCGATCCGGCCGGGGAAATCGACGGCCTTCTGACTTCAGGCAGGGATGCCGACGTGGAAGTCCGCGATGAGTATGGCGTGCAGCATCGGGTATGGAGGATGGCCGATCCCGGCTTGATCGACCTGATCCGGGGCAAGATGCGCGATAAGAAACTGGTGATCGCTGATGGCCACCATCGGTACGAGACCGCTCTTGCCTATCGCAAGGAGCGGAGGGCCATGGGGGCATCCGCTGTAGCCGGCGGAATTCCGCGGGAGCATTCCTCAGAAGAGGCGCTGGATCGCAAAGGCGGGGCGGAAGATGCACCCTATGACCTGGCGATGATGACCTTCATTGCGATGGAGAGTCCGGGGCTGGTCATTCTGCCGACGCATCGCGTGGTTAACGGTTTGTCTTCTTTTTCCGCAGATAACTTCCGGGCGAAGGCGGGCACGTACTTCAGCGTGGAAGAAGTCGATTCCTCCATCGATGCGGTTCGCGCGAGCGCCATTCTGCGGGAGAGTGGGCGTTCCGGTACGTCGCTGCTGGCGGTCACAGCCGAGCGCATTTTTTTGCTCGACCGGCCAAAACCGATTTCATACAACCTTCTGGCTGAGTTCTCGCTGCGCCAGCAATCACTTGACGTAGTTCAGTTGCATAAAATTCTTCTGGAGGGCGTTCTGGGAATTTCCCAGGAAGCGATCCACGACCAGCAGCATGTCCGCTACATCCGCGATACGGACGAGGCACTCAATCAAACGCGAGGCGGAGAGGCGCAGGTGGCGTTTCTGACCAATCCGGTACGCATGCAGGAGGTGCGAGAGATTGCATTGGCGGGTGAAGTTCTGCCGCAAAAATCCACAGATTTCTATCCCAAACTGCTGAGCGGTTTGACGATTTATGCGCTGGAGTAGCCGTCCCTATAGCGCCGGCGGTTTCTTTTTCTTGGTATTGTTCGGCATCTTCACGTTCATCTTTCTGTCGTTCCTTTATCTGGAATCCGCGGAGGAGAAGAAGATTTCCATCTACTCCAGCGTGGCCAATTACACGCTTTCCGTTACCGAGCGCAACGGGCAGGACTACGTTGGATTGTTCGAGATTCTGGAACCGCTGGGAACGGCGAACATCAAGACAGATGGGCTGCACTGGAAGCTGCGCTATAAAACTGTAGCGGCTGAGTTCACGGCTGGCGAATCGCGGGCCCGCGTTCAGGGGCGGAATCTTGATCTGCCTGCGAGCTTTCTGCTGGACAACGGTCGGGGTCTGGTGCCACTGGCGTGTCTGAGCACTCTTTTGCCGCGATTCTTGGCCACCCCAGTTGCGTTTCATGAAACGTCCCGCAGGTTGTTCATCGGTAACGTGGCCGTGCACTTCACGGCGCAAATCAATAAAACAAATCCTCCCACGCTGGTGATGAACTTCAGTTCTCCAGTGAACCCGATGATTGCCACCGAGCCGGGAAAACTGCGCATGGTGTTCAGGCAGGAACCACTGGTGCCGCCGGGGTCGCGGACGCTGACTTTCGACAGCGCTGTGATGCCGTCCGCGAGTTTTGACGAAAGCAACGGCGCGGCCGAGATCGCGGTCACAGGAAGCGCGCCACTGTTGGCCAGCTTCAGCAACGACGGCCGGACCATCACAATTGCGCCCGCTCCAAACCAGGCCCAGGCTCCAGTTCGGACGTCAAACCCGCCAAGCACCCCGGCAGCCAGCCCGCCTCCAGCCCAGTCCGCAAGCACTGCGCCAGCACCCGCGGTTGAGCGTCCAGTGCCGTATTTCGCGGTAGTGGACGCCAGCCACGGAGGCGAGGAGCGCGGTGCTGCTCTCACCGATCAACTGGCGGAAAAAGACGTCACCCTGGCATTAGCCCGCCGGCTGCGTCAGGAACTAGATGCAAAGGGTCTCAATACGCTGGTGCTACGAGATGGCGATCTCACGCTCAGCCTCGACCAACGTGCCAGCCTGACGAATAGCGTGCATCCCAAGATCTATATCAGTGTGCACGCCGCGTCGCTCGGTACCGGAGTGCGCCTCTACACTGCGCTGCTTCCGCAAGGCGGCGGCGATCGCGGACCTTTTCTCGATTGGGACACAGCCCAGGCCGGATTCCGTTTTGCCAGCCAGAGCGCCGAGGCCAGCCTCTCCGCTGAGTTCGGGAACCGACAAGTGCCCGTCCGTACGCTGATTGCGCCTTTGCGCCCGTTGAACAACATCGCCGCGCCTGCGGTTGCGATTGAGATCGCGCCCCCTGCCGGCGGAATCAGCCAACTAGACTCGGCTGCATATCAGCAGCTGGTTGCGGAGGCGGTTGCTGCGGGAGTTGCCGCAGCGCGTGACAAACTGGGAGCCGTGCGATGATTCCACGGCATTTGCTGATCGGGGTGGCCGCGATGTTTGCAGTTGTATTAGGAATGAGTGTGTATGTGTGGCGGATGCGCGGCCGAGTGGAGCAGGTGGAGGCTCCTGTGGTTGATACTCGCACAGTAGCCCCGCCCGTCTCGGGACCGAGCGAGCAGGTGACTTTGTATGTCGCCTACGACGAGCCCGGTGTCCTTCGCGCCCAGACAGCTCGCATCGCTCTGCCGTCCGGGCGTCAGGAGCGTGCGCAGGAATTGCTGCGGGCGCTGCTGGGCATGTATCTCGACAAGTCCTCCTCCCACCAGCTCGGCCCAGGCGCAGAAATCCGAGACGTCTACCTGGTTGATCCTGGGCTGGCGGTGATTGACGCGAATGCTGCCTTCGCCGACACTCATCGTTCGGGTGTGCTGGTCGAAGAGCTTACGGTAGCTTCGCTGGTGCAGACGCTCGCCGTCAACATTCCCGGGATTACGCGGGTGAAAATTCTGGTGGACGGTAAGCAACGCGAGGCGCTCGCCGGTCACGCAGACCTAACAGGGTTCTACGATGTATCCGCGGTCAATGAGCTGGCGTCGCAAATGCGATAGGAGTCTTGTCATCCCAGTGAGACCAGGATCTACATTTCTGAACTACAGATTCTTCGCTTCGCTCGGAATGACAAACCAGGACGCCTCCGTCTAAATTTCCACTAACACTCACAACCCGAGATTCCATACAAAAAGGAAAGGCAATGGCTAAGACAATGAAAGTCGCACAAGTGCCGAAGCCGGGCGCGGACTTTGAAATCGTAGAGCGTGAAATTCCCACACCTCCTGCCCAGCACGTGAGGATTCGCGTGCACGCCTGCGGCATATGCTATGCCGAGCACTACGTCAAGGACGGCTTTTGGCCGGGCGTCCAATACCCACGGGTGCCGGGTCACGAGGTAGCAGGCGTAATCGATGAGGTCGGCGCGGGCGTGACCAATTGGAGGGTTGGGCAGCGCGTGGGCGTAGGCTGGCACGGCGGACACGATGGAACGTGTCTGGCATGCCGGCGCGGGGATTTTGTCAATTGCCCCAACCTGAAGGTAACTGGAATCAGTTTCGACGGCGGATATGGCGAGTACATGGTGGCTTCAGTGAACGCGCTGGCATCGATGCCGGAGAGCCTCGATCCTGCCGAGGCTGCGCCGCTGCTGTGCGCAGGGATTACTACCTACAATTCGTTGCGACACACCGGCGCTCTTCCCGGCGATGTGGTCGCCATTCAAGGAATTGGAGGGCTGGGGCATCTTGGGATCCAGTTTGCGAACAAGTTTGGATACAAGGTAGTGGCGGTGGGGCGTGGGTCCGAAAACGCTACACTGGCCAAGAAGCTGGGCGCGAGCGCATACATCGACAGCTCCGCCACCAACCCCGTCGACGAACTGCAGAAGTTCGGGGGAGCGAGCGTGATCCTGGCCACCGCTCCGAGCGCGAAAGCCATGTCGTCGTTGTTCGATGGACTGGCGGCGAACGGAAAGATGGTAGTGGTGGGAGCAGACATCGGGCCGATCGAGGTTTCCCCGAACCAGTTGCTTCGAGGCAAGAAGAGCATTCAGGGTTGGGCCGCGGGGATTCCTACGGACAGCGAAGACACGTTGCGCTTCGCGGAGTTGACGGGCGTGCGGCCGATGATTGAAAGGTTTCCACTGGAGAAAGTGAATGAAGGGTATGCGCGCATGATCAGCGGGAAAGCGCAGTTTCGTGTGGTATTGACCATGTAAGTTGGAAGGCCTGAGTTCAGAGGCGCGCGGAAGAGCTTCGAACGGTTGGTCTTGTTACAATCGGAGCTAATGTTTTATCGCTCCGATAATCGAGCTTCCGACCAGATGCGCCCGGTCAACATCCTGCCCAATTTCATCAGCACGGCGGAAGGCTCAGCTCTGATCGAGGTCGGCAACACGCGGGTGATTTGCACCGCGTCGATCGAAGAGATTGTTCCGCAATTCATGCGCAATAGCGGCAAGGGCTGGATTTCCAGCGAGTACGCCATGCTGCCGCGCTCCACTCTGACCCGCACCCCGCGCGAAGTGAATAAAGGCCGGCCCAGCGGGCGCACGCATGAGATCCAGCGGCTGATCGGACGCTCTCTACGCGCCGTCACTGATCTCGAACGACTGGGCGAGCGCACCATCTGGATTGATTGCGACGTCATTCAGGCAGATGGAGGCACGCGCACTGCATCCATTACCGGCGCTTTTGTCGCTCTCGGTTTGGCGCTGGAAAAATTGGTGGAGGCGGGGACGCTGACGTCGGTTCCACTGCGTGACTTTGTCGCGGCCGTGAGCGTAGGGATGGTGGATGGCGAAATCCTGGTCGATCTCTGCTACGAAGAAGATTCCCG
>Ga0210408_10001414_pt1 | contig 25245 bp, 22 predicted proteins | sample IncBWH4MmetaG_FD_155471 | JGI IMG/M metagenome (GOLD analysis project Ga0210408, IMG submission 155471) | Forest soil microbial communities from Barre Woods Harvard Forest LTER site, Petersham, Massachusetts, United States - Inc-BW-H-4-M | ecosystem: Environmental > Terrestrial > Soil >...
CGTTTCCCCGCGCCATGTACTCTGTGCATAAAGTCGGTCGATGATACTGTTGCAGCGCAAGCACTTTCTTCTCAAACACTTCTGGTTTGTCGTAGCTGTGGAACGAAATCACGTCCGACATTTCGATCTGAATCTTCGCCCCTGGCCCCAGCTTTTCCGGAACCGCCCAGTCGTCTTTCCAAACTCCGCTCGTCAGGGGTTGCGTAGGATGCGCTGCTCGCGCCCACACAAAAGCTCGCGGAAGCAGCGCGAGCACCAACTCATTCTTGCTCTTCGGCTCCAAATTCTGGTAGCTTCCCCCGTTCCCGTTGTCCGGCTCGTTCCAGATGTCCCAGCCCAGGACCCGCTCATCTTTCGCAAACGCTCCCACCACTCCCTTCACATATGCCTCGAGGCGAGGATATTGCGCCGCATCTTGCAGCGCCTTTGCCCCTGGGCTCTGCACCCATCCGGAGTTATGCACTCCCGGACGGGGCGCGTGCTGTTTTCCCAGCTGCGGCTCCGGGTCCCAGCACGAATCAAACAGCACAAAAAGCGGCTTGATGTGGTGCTTCGCCGCAATCTGCAGAAAAGTATCAATGCGCCTCTGGAAGCCCGCCGGATCCTGCTGCCACGGCAAATCGTGGAAAAACACGCGCATCGTGTTCAGCCCGATGGCTTCCGCCCATCCCAGCTCCATATCGATTCGCTTTGCGTCAAACGTATCCGCCTGCCACATCTCCAGCTCATTGATCGCGTCCGCGGGAATGTAATTACTGCCCACTAGCCAAGGCTGCCGGGCGTACCAATCCGCCGCATCCTTCTCGGTCCACCGCACCGCCTGAGGCCTGGTTGCTCCGCCAACCGCCAATAGAAGTAGAAGTGTCAGCAGAATTTTCTTCAACATAGTCACCTCGCTTTAGCCTAGCTGCACAGGCAGGCGCGTCCCAGTCACACCCGATCCAAGTAATGAATCTCTGAAAGCTCTTTCAGTCGCCGAGCCGCGCTCTCCGCCGTAATGTCCCTCTGCGGATTGCCCAGTAACTCATATCCGACCATAAACTTCTGCACCGTAGCCGATCGCAGAAGCGGCGGGAGATAATGCGCGTGGAAATGCCACTCCGGATAAGCCGTTCCGTCCGTGGGCCGCTGGTGAAACCCCATCGAATACGGAAAAGACGTCTCGAATAAATTGTCGTAGCGAATCGTAATGCGCCTCAGAATATCCGCAAGCAATTCCGCCTCGCGTCCCGCAAGTTCCTCCATGGACGCGAAGTGTCGCTTGCTCACCAGCAGCGTTTCGAACGGCCACACCGCCCAGAACGGCGTCACCGCCGCGAACCCGTCATTCTCACAAATCAGTCGTTCGCCACGCCGCAACTCAAGCCGCAAATAATCGCACATCAGGCAAGACTTTTTCGCCTCGCGATATGCCCGGAACGAAGCCAGCTCCTTTGCCGGCAAGTCCGGCAGCGAAGCATTCGCCCAAATTTGGCAATGCGGATGTGGATTGCTCGCGCCCATCAACGCCCCGCGATTCTCGAAAATCTGCACGTGGCGCACCCAAGCAACCTCGCCCAACTGCTTAAATTCCACGGTCCACACGCTAATCACTTCACCGATCTCACCCAGCGACATCCGCGAAATCGTCAGATCATGCCGCGGCGAAAAACAAATCACCCGGCAAATCCCCTTTTCCGCGCGCGCCACCAGCAAGCCGCCTTCATCCGCTTCGAAGTCAGGCGCATCCGGCAAAAGCGCCGCAAAATCATTGTCAAATACAAATGTGCTGCTGTACTTCGGATTTCGCGCGCCGTCTGCCCGTTCGTTCCCCGGGCACAAGTAGCAGGTCGGATCGTACGCCGGCAGTTTTGACGCCGCCGGCTTCTCCACCTTCCCCAGCCACGGCCGTTTCGTTCGATGCGGAGAAACCAGCACCCACTCGCGCGTCAGTGGATTGAACCTTCGGTGTGGTATTTCCTGCAGCAGCGAAGCATCCATGCGTTTCACAAGTCGCGCGGTCCTGCGTGTGCGTTCTTCAGCGCGTCACCTTCGGAAGGTTTTCAGCCGTCGTCTCCACCAACTCCGCTCCCTGCGATGCCTCGCAAATATAAATGTCCGGACGCAGGCCAATTGCGGCCTCATACTCCGCCGAAACGCGCCTCCGAAATTCCCCCGCGTGCTCCACGTCCACAAAATTAATCGTGCATCCGCCAAAACCGCCGCCGGTCATTCGCGCGCCGTAAACTCCTCGTTGCCGACCCGCGATCTCCACCATCGCATCCAGCTCCCGGCAACTCACTTCATAATCATCCTGCAAACTCTCATGCGATGCTGCCATCACCTCACGCAACCCCTCCCTTTTTCCCGCGCCAAAAAGATCCGCCACCTTGCGTACACGCTTATTTTCAGAAATAACGTGACGGCATCGCCGGTAAAGGGTTTCCGATAATAACCTTCGATTCTCCGCAAGCTGCTCCAAACTCACCTCCCGCAAACTCCGAATTCTCGGCAACGCCTCGGACAGCTTTCGCACCGCCTCCTCGCACTCCGCGCGCCGCACATTGTATTCGCTCGCTTGCAGCTTATGTTTCACCATCGTATTGCAAATCACCAGGCTCACCTTCGGCGGAAGCCGCAGAGAGCGGTACTCGAGCGACCGGCAGTCAATCAGCAGCGCGTGACTCGCTCGCCCGTGACACGAAACGAACTGATCCATAATCCCCACGCGCGCTCCCACAAATTCGTTTTCCGCCCGCTGGCACAACAACGCCAGCTTGGTACGGTCAATCGCGTGATTCGCCACCGACAACAACGAATATCCGGTCGAAACCTCGATCGCCGCCGACGAGCTCAGCCCTGCTCCCAGCGGCACATCCCCGGCAATATAAAGGTTCGCGCCCCGCAGCTGGTAGCCCGCTTCCTGCAGCGCCCAAGCCACGCCCAGCGGATAGTCCGCCCAATGCCCCGACCCGCGCGTTCCCAATTCATCCAGGCCCGCTTCATGCGTTTCACTGTAATTTTCGGAATAGAGGACCAGCTTGCGGTCATCGCGCGGTGCAATCGCCACCCAGCAGGAAAATCCGATTGCCGCCGGCATCACCAGGCCGTCGTTGTAATCGGTGTGCTCCCCAATCAGATTCACGCGCCCCGGCGCCCTATAAATCGAAGCACCTGTACCGAAGCGAGCCTTGAACGATGTCAGCAGTTCGTGCGCCTTATTCATGCAAGTTTGTTTGCAAGAACATAGCAAAAACGTCCCAGAGTCTGCGAGATTCCCGCCGCCCAATTAGCCCAATCGTGTCCGCCTAAACAGGCCATCACAGTCGGGGACCAACCTTCCTGCTGCGTCCGAGGCATCTTAACATATAGACAAAACGCGAACGGACTGTGTCTCGCAATGGCCTCGCCGCCGAGCGCTCCCGCTCACTAGGCACAATACTGCATCTCCTGTCGGCATCCAGAGTCATGGTTAGTATCCTGTAACAGTCTGCCACAAAATGAGTTAACAAGAATGCCATGGATCGATCCGAAGACTGATAAAATCCTGATTGACTGACCCCGCCTGATGTGTATTATACTGCACCTCTGAGGTCAGCCGTGGCATCGCACTCCCCTCTCGAAACCAAGCTCACCTTTCGCCGCCCTCCGCTTTCCAGTGAGCAGTTTCTCCTCTCCCTCGGCTCCCGCATCCGCGATCTTCGCAACCGACGCAGCATGACCCGCAAAACGCTCGCCCGCGAATCCGACGTCTCCGAGCGCCACCTCGCCCAACTCGAGTCCGGCGGAGGCAACATCTCCATTTTGCTCCTTCGCCGCATCGCCGCCGTCCTCAGCGTCTCACTCGAGGAATTGTTCGCCCCCGAACAACACAACGGCCAGCAAAACGACCAGCAGCGCGCTTCGCAAAAACAAACCCTCTTACGCTTCATCGAGCGCCTCCCCAGCCATCGCCTCGAAGAAGCCGCCGCGCGCCTCATGCGCGATTTTGGCCCGGAGCAGAATCTGCGCCTTAGCCGCATCGCGCTCATCGGTCTTCGCGGCGCCGGAAAGTCCACCCTCGGCTCCAAGCTCGCTGCCGACCGCGACGTCCCTTTCATCGAGCTCGACCACGAAATCGAAAAGGAAACCGGCATGCCCCTCGCCGAAATATTTTCCCTGTACGGCCAGTCCGGCTATCGCGCGATTGAGAAGCGCACTCTCGAGCGGGTCCTCGGCGAGAGTGATCGCGGCGTTATCTCCGTCGGCGGCGGCATCGTCTCCGAAAAAGACACCTACGACTATCTGCTCGCACACTGTTACACGATTTGGCTCAAGGCCCAGCCCGAAGAGCACATGTCCCGCGTAATCGCCCAAGGCGATTTTCGCGCCATGGCCGGCAGCGATCGCGCCATGGAAGATCTCCGCCGCATTCTCGAATCCCGCGAACCGCTCTATCGCAAAGCCGACACCCGAGTCGACACTTCCGGCGATTTGGTCGACGAAAGTTTCACCAAGCTAAAAGCGGCGCTCCAAGCCGCTTCGCAGTAGAAGGAGGAATCGTGGACGTCGCCGCAACACAAGAAGCTCAGCCCACCGCAGCCGCCATCGATTTTCGCACCGACCCCTCGCAGTACAAGCACTGGCGTCTCACCTTCGACGGCCCCGTCGCCACGCTCACCATGGACGTCGCTGAAGACGGCGGCATTCGCCCCGGCTACAAACTCAAGCTCAACTCCTACGACCTTGGCGTCGACATCGAACTCCACGACGCGCTCCAGCGCCTTCGCTTCGAGCATCCGGAAATCCGCTCCGTAGTCATCACCAGCGCGAAGAACCGCGTCTTCTGTTCCGGCGCAAACATCTACATGCTTGGCCTTTCTTCCCACGCCTGGAAAGTCAATTTCTGCAAATTCACCAACGAAACGCGCAACGGCATCGAAGACGCCAGTGCTCATTCCGGCCTGAAATTTCTCGCCGCACTCAACGGCACCACCGCTGGGGGCGGCTACGAACTCGCCCTCGCCTGCGACGAAATCGTTCTCGTAGACGACCGCTCTTCCGCCGTCAGCCTTCCCGAGCTTCCCCTCCTCGGCGTTCTCCCCGGCACCGGTGGCCTCACCCGCATCACCGACAAACGGCAAGTCCGCCGCGATCATGCCGACATCTTCTGCACCAATCCCGACGGTGTCCGCGGCCAGCGCGCCAAAGACTGGCGCCTCGTCGACGAAATCGTGAAGCCGCAGCAATTCGCCGAGCACATCAAGCAGCGTTCCCGCCAGCTCGCCGAGCAAAGCGATCGCCCCACAGACGCAAAAGGCGTGATGCTTACTCCGCTCGAGCGCGCCGCCGACCGTACCGGTCTTCACTACAAATTTGTCGACGTTCAATTCAATCGCGAAGCGCGCACCGCTACCATTACCGTCCACGCCCCCGAAGCCGCAACCGAAAACACATTAGAAAAAGTCTTTTCCGCCGGCGCCAACTGGTGGCCGCTGCAAATGGCTCGCGAACTCGACGACGCCATCCTCACCCTGCGTTCCAGCGAACTCGACCTCGGCCTCTGGCTCCTAAAAACCACCGGAAATCCGCAAGCCGTCCTCGCCACCGATGACTTTCTTCTCGCCCACCAGGACCATTGGTTCGTCCGCGAAGTCCTCGGCATGCTCCGCCGCACTTTCGCTCGCATCGACGTCACCTCCCGCTCCCTCTTCGCCATCATCGAACCCAATTCCTGTTTCGTCGGTACCCTCTTTGAACTCGCTTTGGCCGCCGATCGCGCCTACATACGAGACGCCCAAGAAGGCGAGCCCGCCACCATTGCGCTCTCCAAGATGAATTTCGGCGCTCTTCCCATGACCAATCATCTCTCGCGCCTCGCCGCGCGCTTCTACCAGGACACTGCTCCCATCGACGCCCTTCGCTCCCACATCGGAAAGAAGCTTTCCGCGAAGGAAGCCCTCGACGCCGGCCTGGTCACTTCCGCCCCCGACGATCTCGACTGGGAAGACGAACTTCGTCAGGCTATCGAGTCCCGCGCCGCGCAGTCTCCCGACGCCCTCACCGGCCTCGAAGCCAATCTCCGCTTCGGAGCCTCGGAAACCCTCGAGACCCGTATTTTCGGCCGCCTCTCCGCCTGGCAAAACTGGATTTTCATACGCCCCAACGCAGTCGGCGCCAACGGCGCGCTCAAAGTCTACGGAACCGGCGCGCCCGTAAAATTCAATTGGGAAAGAGTTTGAAAAACCAATCCGCAGGAGCTGGAAATGATTAATTACACCGAAAAAATTCCCAACAATGTCGACCTCGGCCGCGACCGCGTGCTTCAGCGCGCCCTCGAACATTGGCAGCCCGCCTATCTCAGTTGGTGGTACGACATGGGCCCCAACGAAAGCCACAATTTCGAGGTCTATCTCCGCACCGCCATCAGCGTCGAGCCCGATGGTTGGGCACAGTTCGATTACATCAAAATGCCCGAATATCGCTGGGGCATTTTCCTTCAGCCCCGCGACGAAAAGCGCCAGGTCAATTTCGGTATTCACAAGGGCCAGCCCGCATGGCAAGACGTCCCCGGCGAATATCGTTCCATCCTCCGCCGCATCATCGTCACGCAAGGCGACACCGAACCCGCATCGGTCGAGCAACAGAAAATGCTTGGCCTCTCTTGCCCTTCCCTCTATGACCTCCGAAACATTTTTCAGGTCAACGTCGAAGAAGGCCGACACCTCTGGGCCATGGTCTACTTGTTGCACCGCTACTTCGGCCGCGATGGCCGCGAAGAAGCCGAGTCCCTGCTGGCCCGCCGTTCCGGTGACACAGACAACCCGCGCATCCTCGGCGCCTTCAACGAGCCCACGCCCGACTGGCTCGCCTTCTATATGTTCACTTTCTTCACCGATCGCGACGGCAAGTTCCAGCTTTGCGCCCTCGCGGAATCCGGCTTCGATCCTCTTGCTCGTACTTGCCGCTTTATGCTCACCGAAGAAGCGCACCACATGTTCGTTGGCGAGTCCGGCGTCAGCCGCATCATTCAGCGCACCTGCGAAGTCATGAAGGAAAATAAAGTCGACGCCCCCGCCGATGTGCGCGCCCTCGGCGTCATTGATCTGCAAACCATTCAGCGCTATCTCAATTTCCATTACAGCGTCACGCTTGACCTCTACGGCTCCGATGTTTCCTCCAACGCCGCCAACTACTACAGCAGCGGACTCAAAGGCCGCTTCCGCGAAACCAAACTCGAGGACGATCACATCCTTCGCGACGCCATCTATCCCGTCTCCGAAGTGGTCGGCGACAAAATCAACACCAAGCAAGTTCCCGCCCTCACCGGGTTAAACGAGCGCTTGCGCGACGACTACATCGAGGAAATTCAGGCCGGTGTGGACCGCTGGCAGCGCGTGATTGACGAAGCCGGCATTCCATTCCGCCTCACGCTGCCGCACAAGGGTTTTCATCGCGAAATCGGCAATTTCGCCGGTCACTTCATCAGCACCACCGGAGAAATCCTCACCAAAGACCAGTGGAAGGCTCACGAATTTGAGTGGCTGCCCAGTCCCAAGGATTATGCTTATGTGCAATCGCTCATGAGCGGCCGCGTTGCCGAGCTCGGCAAATTCGCCAACTGGATCGCTCCGCCTGTGAAAGGCGTCAATGGTAAGCCGCTCGACTTCCAGTACGTGCGCTTCAACTGAGCTAACGCGTGCCTTCAACCCCCCAGCCAATCATCGACATTCACGTCCACATCATGCCCTTCCACATGATGAAGCCCCACGCGCTCGCCTTGATCAAGCACGGCCGCAAAGACTACGCCGACGTAGAACGCTACTGCTCCGATCCGAAAGCTTTCCTGAAACTTCTCGATCAGCTCGGCATCGAGCGCGCCGGCCTCATCAATTACGTCGCACCCGATATCATCGGCTTTACGCCCGAAGTCAACGACTGGAGCGCAAACTACTGCAAAGCTGCGCCAGACCGCCTCATCGCCTTCGGCAGCGTCCACCCCAGCACCGTTTCCGATCCTGGCGCCGAAGTCGATCGCATCGCCAAGCTCGGTATCCGCGCTCTAAAACTCCATCCCTCCCACCAGGTCCTCTCACCCAACGGCTACATGAAAGGTGATCGCGGCCTCGCCGCCGTCTACGATCGCGCTCAAGCTAACAACCTGCCGGTCATGATTCACACCGGCACTTCCATCTTTCCCGGCGCCAGAAACCTTCATGCCCAGCCCATGCTCTGCGATGATGTGTGCATCGACTACCCCAATCTGGTCGTCATCCTCGCCCACGGCGGCCGCCCCCTGTGGATGAATGAAGCCTTCTTCCTCGTGCGCCGCCACAAAAACATGTACATGGACATCTCCGGCATCCCGCCGCAAAAACTCCTCGAATATTTTCCCCGCATCGAAGAAATCGCCGACAAAGTGCTCTGGGGCACCGACTGGCCCGGTCCTGGCGTTCCAGAAATCAAGGGCAACATCGAAAAATTCCAGTCCCTCCCCCTCTCCGAAAAATCCAAGCGCCAAATCCTCTACGCCACCGCCGCCAAGCTATTCCCCCGCTAGCACACGCTTCAGCCCGTGCTCGTGGCACAGCCATTTCTGGCTGTGCTGCTTTGTACTGAACTACTGTTCAGAATCTGAACGCCTGTTCACTTTGCATTGACACTGGCCTCGCAACGTGCCATCCTGTCTCCGTGCGCACCTCCCGCCTCCAACGCCGCTACCTTGCCCGCCGCCTGGAAATCCTCCGCGCCGCTGGCCGCGAATTCCGCACCCGCGGATTCGCGGAGACCGGCATGCGCGAAATCGCCGCCGCCGCCGACCTCTCTCCCGCCAACCTCTACAACTATTTCGGTGGCAAGCACGAAATTCTCTTCTTCTGCCAGGACAACGCCCTCGATCGCCTCATCGCCAATCTCCAAAGAGCGCGTCGCGCTAGAACGCAATCCGCAAGCGAAAAACTCCACGCGATCATCCGCTTCCATCTGCATTGCGTCCTCGACGAAGTCGAAGGCTCCGCCGCCCATCTGCTCATTACGTCGATCCCGTCACATCTGCAAAAGCGCCTCCTAACCAAGCGCGACCGCTACGAACAGGGCGTCCGTCACCTGATCGCGGCCGGCATTCGCTCTGCGGAATTCCTGCCCGCCGACCCCGCACTAGCCGCCCGCGCCATCCTCGGCGCCCTAAACTCCACTATCCCCTGGTTCAATCCCCAAGGCCCGCTAACCACAGAAGAATTGGCCCAGAATTTCGCAACCTACTTAATCCGCGGGCTACAGGCGAAATCTGCGGGCCACGCTCGGCAAAACCGTAGTGGCCGGTCTTTAGACCGGTCAGCCGTCAGCCTTGGCAAGAAACTCGCAAAGACAGGTGACCCACAATGGTGACCATTTCTCCGGTATCTCAAAAAACCGCGCAAATCCGCTTCACCCTAAACGGCGAGCAAACCGACGTCTCCTTCGCCCCCTACAAAACTTTGCTCGAAGTCCTCCGCGAGGACCTCAACCACACGGGGACCAAGCACGGCTGCGAACTCGGCGAATGCGGCGCCTGCGCCGTCCTGCTCGATGGCAAACCAGTTCTCTCCTGCCTGCTCCTCGCCCTCGAATGCAAGGGAAAAGAGATCCTGACCGTAGAAGGCCTCGGCGCCAACGGCGAGCTGCATCCTTTGCAAGAAACTTTCGCCGATCTCGGCGCCGCGCAATGCGGCTACTGCACACCCGCAATCCTCGTCACTGCAAAAGCCCTGCTCGACCAAAATCCGCATCCCACCCGCGACCAAATCCGCGAAGCCCTCTCCGGCAATCTCTGCCGCTGCACCGGCTACCTGCAAATCTTCGAAGCCGTGGAAGCCGCCGTCCTCGAAATCGCCAGCCAAAATAAACCAGGCTGACTCACGGCAAAAATTAGGAGTGCCTATGCAACAAAAAGACCCTCCACTGGAAAAACTCAACGGAAATGACGGCGATCTCCGTGTAATCGGCCGCTCCCGCCGGCGCGTAGACGCTCGCGCCAAAGTCACCGGCCAAACCCGCTTCGCCGACGACATTTCCCTTCCCCGCCAGGCGCATTGCAAACTCCTGCGCTCCAAGCACCCGCACGCGCGCATTCGCAGCATCGACGTTTCGCGCGCCGCCGCCCACCCCGGCGTGTATCTCGTTCTCACCGGCAAGGACCTCCCCATCGAATACGGCATTCTTCCCGTCAGCCAGGACGAGCAAGCGCTCTGCCTCGACCACGTCCGCCACGTCGGCGATCCCGTCGCCGCCGTGATCGCCCGCGAAGAACTAATCGCCTTTGAGGCCCTGGATCTAATCAAGGTCGATTACGAAATCCTCACCACCATCTCTGATCCCGAAGAGGCTCTCGCTACGCCAAATCCGCGCATCCACGATTACGGCGACGAAGGCAACATCCACAAACGCGTCGCGCTCGAATTCGGCAATGTCGAGCAAGGCTTCGCCGAAGCCGACGAAATCTTTGAAGACACGTTTTTCTACCAAGGCAGCACGCATCTCCCCATCGAGCAGCACGCCTCCGTGGCCACCAAAGATCCCGACGGCAAGCTCACCATCTGGACCAGCACGCAAACTCCCCACTACCTCCACCGCGCGCTCGCCAAAGTCCTGCAAATGCCGGCCGCGCACATACGCGTGATCGCGACTCCGAACGGCGGCGGCTTCGGCGGCAAAAGCGATCCCTTCAATCACGAAATCGTGGTAGCAAAAGCCGCGCTCCTGCTGGACCGCCCCGTGAAAATCTGCCTGACGCGCGAAGAAGTTTTCTACTGTCACCGTGGCCGCCACCCCGTCCTGATGAATTTCAAAACTGGCGTGAAAAAAGATGGCAGCATCACCGCCATGCATTTGCAAACTCTGATCGATGGCGGGGCCTACGGCTCGTACGGCGTGGCCAGCACCTTCTACACCGGCGCGCTGCAAACCACCACGTACCACGTGCCGCGTTACCGTTTTCAGGGCTGCCGCACCTTCACCAACAAGCCGCCATGCGGACCCAAGCGCGGCCACGGCACCGTGCAACCGCGCTTCGGCCAGGAAGTGCAGCTCGATAAAATCGCCGAGAAGCTGCAAATCGATCCCGCCGATCTCCGCCTGCGCATCGCGGAATCTTCCAATGCGGTCACCGCCAATTTCTTCCGCCTTAGCACCGTCAATCTTTCCGAATGCATTCGCCGCGTGGTGAAATCTTCCGGCTGGCGTGAAAAATTCCGCAAGCTCCCAGAAGGCCACGGCGTTGGCCTCGCCTGCTCCGCCTATCTCACCGGCGCCGGCCTGCCCATCTACTGGAACAAAATGCCGCACTCCGGAGTGCAACTAAAATTCGATCGCGGCGGTGGCGTAACACTGTTTTGCGGAGCCACCGAAATCGGCCAAGGCTCCGACGATGTCCTTGCCTCCATCGTCGCTGAAGTTCTCGGCCTCGACACGTTCGACATTCGTCTTTACACCGGCGACACCGACCTCGGCCCTGTCGATCTCGGCTCTTATTCCAGCCGCGTCACCATCATGGCTGGCAACGCCGCGCTGCAAGCCGCCGAGCGCGCCAAATCTCTTCTCGCCGAAGCGGTTGCAGAACGTCTCGCCGTTCCGGCCGACCGCGTGCGTTTCGCAGACAAACGTGTCTTCGATTCCGCCGCGCCCGAAAACGGCGTCACATTCCAGGAAGCCGTGTGCCTGGCCGAAGCTCGCTTCGGCACCATCGGCACCGTAGGCTCTTACACGCCGCCGAAATCTCCGGCGCTATATAAAGGTGGCGGCGTCGGCCCGTCTCCCACTTACTCCTACACCGCGGCCGTGGTCGAAGTCGCCGTCAATCCGTTGACCGGATGGATCACCGTTCCCAAGATCTGGATCGCGCACGACATCGGCCGCGCGCTCAATCCGACCCTCGCCCGCGGACAAATTGAAGGCAGCGTCTACATGGGGCTCGGCGAGGCGCTGATGGAGGAACAGGAATTTCGCCGCCTGGCAAAGAAACTTTCGCACGCGCTCGTCCACAAATTCCCGTCCATTCTCGAATACAAGAGTCCCACTTCGCTGGACATGCCCGACGTGTTTACCGAGCTCGTCGAGGAACCCGACCCCCAAGGGCCGTTCGGCGCGAAAGAGGTTGGGCAGGGGCCGCTGCTGCCCATCATGCCCGCCGTGGCCAATGCCGTTTACGATGCGGTCGGAGTTCGCATCGACGAAGTGCCCATTACTCCAGAAAAAATCATGAAGGCGCTGGCCGAGAAAAAAGCCGGTCGCGCGCCGCGCTTCGGCCCTTCGCATTTCCCGCACGTGGACTGGCCCGAGGCGCTTCGTGTGCCGCCCCCGTGGGAAGGTGGCGACGGAAACGCCATCAATGACGTTCCGCGCCGCGAGATAGCGAAGCAACGTCCGCAGAAAGAGCAGGTACTCAGCTCATGATGCGCTTGCCGCTATTCGCATTTCGCACACCACGCACGCTCGAGGAAGCCGCGAGCATTCTGCACGGCGAAGGCCCGAGTGCCATGCCGCTAGCCGGCGGCACGGACCTTCTGCCCAACATGAAGCGGCGCCAGCAAGTTCCGCGCACGCTGCTGAGTCTTCGTAACATCGAAGCCTTGCAGGCAATTCAGCTTGGCGAGTCCGGCGCGCGGCTCGGCGCCTGTCTCACGTTGTCAGACATCGCATCCGATCCGCGGTTCCGAAACGGCGCCACCGCGCTGGCGCAAGCCGCGTCGCAGGTTGCTACGCCGCAGATTCGCAATATGGCCACGCTGGGCGGCAATCTCTGCCTCGACACGCGATGCAACTACTACGACCAAACTTACGAGTGGCGCAAGGCCATCAACTTCTGCATGAAAAAAGACGGCGTCACCTGCTGGGTCGCACCCAGCAGCCCGAAGTGCGTGGCCGTCTCTTCCACCGATACCGCGCCCGCGCTCATCGCGCTGGGCGCCCGCGTTCGCCTCGTTTCGCATTCCGGCGAGCGCGAAATTTCGCTCGCCGATCTCTACAACAATGACGGCATGAACTACCTCCACCGCAAAGCCGATGAAATCCTCGCCGAGCTTTTGCTCGATCCCTTGCACGGCTGGCGCAGCACCTACTGGAAATTGCGGCGCCGCGGCTCGTTCGATTTCCCCGTTTTGTCGGTGGCTGCCGCCGCGCGTTTCACCACAAATGGCGTTGTTGAAGAGGCTCGCATCGTTGTTGGCTCGGCAGCCCCGCGCCCCTTGAGCGCCTCGGACGCCGGCAAATTTCTTGTGGGGAGATCGCTCACGTCCGAAACGATCGCGGAAACTGCGGCGCTCGCTGCCCGCATCGCTAAGCCTCTGGATAACACCGACTTCGACATGACTTGGCGGAAAAAGGTGACCACGCAATTCGTCGGATACGCCCTGCGAGAGCTCCGCGGAGACGACGTGACCGCGGAACGCGCAGCCATAACCCGCATTCCATCCGCGTAAACGCTCGCGTCGGATTCCGCGCTCGCGCCAGGGCGCCTTCCGGCGCAGAGCAGCTTTTTGACTTCTTCGGCAACCATCACCCGCGTACAATCCCCTGCAATCACCCAGGAGGACTCATGCCGCCGAGCAAAAACTTCTTAAACAAGTTCGACCGACGGAAATTTCTGAAAACGGCGGCAACTACCGCAGGCGTCTTGTTCATCAAGCCATCGCTCGTTCATGGCACCGCGGCTAACTCCGCGGTGCGGGTCGGCTTGCTCGGCTGCGGTGGACGCGGCACCGAAGACGCGGCCAATCTCATCGATACCGGTAACGCACGGGTGGTTGCGCTGGCCGACCTTTTCCGGGATCAACTCGACGCGGCCCGTGCGCATTTCGATCAGCTCCAGAGGGCCAAAGACTATACGGACATTGACGCGTCGCAGCTTTTCGCCGGCCCCAGCGCTTACCGGCAAATCGCGAATTCCAAGGAAGTGGATGCCATCGTCATCGCTACTCCTCCCTACTATCACCCGCAGCATCTGGAAGCCGTCGTCGCTGCGGGCAAGCACGTTTACCTCGAAAAGCCGGTGGCTGTCGACGTACCCGGCGCGTTGCGTGTCGTTGAAATCGGCAAGCGCGCCGAGGGCAAGGTCAGCCTCGACGTCGGCTTCCAGATTCGCAATTGCCCTCCGTTTGTGGAGCTGGTCCGGCGCATTCACGGCGGCGCGCTTGGCAACATCGTCTGCGGCGAAGCGCACTATCTGACCGGCTACATCGATCGCCCGGCATGGCCCAAAGCCTCGCCTGCCGAGCGCCGCCTGCGTAATTGGGTTTATGACCGCGCGCTTTCCGGCGACATCATCGTCGAACAAAACATTCACGTGATCGACATCTGTAATTGGATCCTGAAGGCGCATCCGCTGAAAGCGTCCGCAACGGGAGGGCGTCAGGGGCGTCCGGCGGGGGACGGCGACGCGTACGGGAATTACAATGTGTTGTTCCACTATCCCGACAATGTCGATGTGACGTTCAGCTCGACGCAGTTCGTCAAAGGCTGGTGGGATGTCACGGAGCGTTTTTTCGGGACCAAGGGCGTTTCGCAGTCTCCGTACACGGGAGCGTTGGGAATCTGGGGCGACGAGCCATGGCAGGCGCCCATAACTCCAGCAAAGGACAAACCGGAATCGCAAGCCTTCTCAGTGACGGGAAATTTCACGTCCAACCTGGAATTCGCGGACCGCGAAAAGAAAGCGGCGTTTGTGGACAGCATCACGAACGGAAAGTTTCACAACCAAGCCGCCGAAGGATCGGAGTCTGCGATTTCCTGCATTCTCGCGCGCACGGCGGCTTACAAAAATCATGAGATTACCTGGGACGAGATCACGAAGTCCAGCGAGGTGCTGGAGCCAGGGATTGATTTAAACAGGCTGAGGTGAGGTGGTGCGAAAACAAAAAGAGAGCAGCCGCGGAGGTGTTATGCATGACGAATCGCGCAGACGATTTCTGGAATCTACCGCGGGCGCTGCTTGCGCGGCGACTCTCGCCGGTACATTCGTCAAGGCGCTCGCGGCGGGAGCCCCTTCTCCAGCGCCGCTGCCCATCAAGAAAGGCATTCTCCTCGATATGCTGCCGGCCAATTTTTCGTACGCAGACCGGCTCAAGCTCGCACGCGAAATCGGCTTCGAGGTCCTGCAGGCGCCCACCGAGCCGGACGAGCACAAGGCCGAAGAACTAAAGAAGGCCGCGGACGCCGCGCATATTCGCATCGACTCGGTGATGAACATGGATCACTGGAAATATCCGCTTTCCTCCAGCGACCCTGCCGTGGTGGAGAAGAGCCTGACCGGCATGCGCACTTCCATGCACAACGCAAAGCTCTGGGGCTCGGAGGTTGTCCTGCTGGTTCCCGCGGTGGTGAATCCGCAGACTTCGTATCGCGACGCCTGGACCCGCTCGCAACATGAAATTCGCAAGCTACTGCCGCTTGCCGAAGAGTTAAAGGTTGTAATCGCCATCGAAGAAGTGTGGAACCGGTTTCTGCTCAGCCCCCTGGAAATGGCTGCTTACATCGACGAGTTCCAAAGCCCGTGGGTCAAAGCGTGGTTCGACGTTGGCAATGTCGTCCTCTACGGGTATCCGCAGGATTGGATTCGCACGCTGGGCCCGCGCATCGTCAAGGTGCACCTCAAGGATTTCAAGCGCAACAAAGACAGCTATGCGTGGGTCAACCTCGGCGAAGGCGACATCGACTGGGCTGCGGTGCGCGAGGCCTTTGCCGCAATCAATTACACGGGCAGCGCCACCGTCGAGCTACCGGCAGGCGACGAAGCCTACCTGCGCGATGTGAGTCACCGCGTGGACCGCCTGCTCCTTGGTCGGGCTTGAGGTCGAACAAAACAAAGCAAAGCAGGTTCCTCAGGCAAACACCGCTCTCGGAATAACAGTGGTTGGCTGTCTTCGCAACGTGTAATCTGCTCCTCAAAATTGGAGGTGATGACCGTGAACGACAAAACTGCAAGAAAGTCTTGCCTGCAAGCTGGAGCCAGATGCCTTCTGTTCACCGTGATCGGTTTGCTCGCCTCCGGCATGTCGGCGCGAACAACGGACGCGCAATCTGCCAAGATTGCGGCAACGCCGCCGATGGGCTGGAACAGTTGGAACAAGTTTGGATGCGACGTGAGCGACAAGCTGATTCGCGAAATGACGGATGCGATTGTCAGCACGGGGATGAAAGATGCGGGCTATCAGTTCGTGAACATCGACGATTGCTGGCAGGTGAGCCGGGCGGCGGACGGCACCATCGTGGTTGACCCGGATCGCTTCCCCAACGGCATGAAGCCACTCGCCGATTACGTGCACTCCAAAGGCTTGAAGTTCGGCGTGTACACCGACGCTGGCCGCATGACCTGCCAAAAACGGCCGGGCAGCTACCAGCACGAAGCGCAAGACATAAACACGTACGCATCATGGGGCGTCGACTACGTGAAAATCGATTGGTGCTACTCGGACGGGCTGGAGCCCGATGTGCAATACCCGAAGTTCCGCGACGCCATCGCCCAGTCGGGACGGCCGATCGTCTTCAGCATTTGCAATTGGGGCGTGAAGGCGCCGTGGACCTGGGGACCGCACACCGGAAATCTCTGGCGCACCACCGGCGACATCAGCGACAAATACAGCAGCATGTCCCTGATCGGCTTCTCGCAAGATGGACTAGGCAAGTTCGCAGGCCCCGGGCATTGGAATGATCCTGACATGCTGGAAGTGGGCAACGGCGGCATGAAGCACGATGAGTATTTGACGCACATGGCGCTGTGGGCCATTCTCGCCGCACCGCTGCTGGCCGGCAACGACATCCGCAGCATGTCGGAGGAAACGAAAGCCATACTGATGAATCCGGAAGTGATCGCGGTGGACCAGGATTCCATCGGTGTACAGGGCCACCGAGTGTGGGATGAAGGGCCGCTGGAGATTTGGGTGAAGCCGCTCGCGGACGGCTCGCAAGCCGCGGGGCTGTTCAATCGCGGCGAATCGACGCTGAAGATCACGCTGGACTTCAAAGCCATCGGCGCGCCGGCATCGGCGAATCTGCGTGATTTATGGGAACGCAAGGACCTCGGCACAGTGCAAAATTCATACACGGCGGAGGTGCCCAAGCACGGGGTCGTGTTCTTGAAAGTGTCGAAATGAGATTCCGGGGCAGGAGAGATAACGTTTTGCGTTAATCGCGCAACTAACGGAAACAGATGCCGATGAGTACGCTACCAAGTAAACCGCTTTCCGCGGTGCGGACCCTATTTGTCGCGTTGGCGCTGGCGATTGTTCTCGTCTCCGCGGCGCAGCCGAAAGACGCCGCCTGGCAGGAGGAAATTACTTCGTGGCGCGCGCAACATTCTGTCGAACTGCAAAAGCCGGATGGCTGGCTGGCGCTCGCGGGATTGGAATGGCTTGAGCCGGGCGACACCTCCTTTGGCGCGGCCAAGGACAACAAGATCCATCTGCCCCCGAGCGGCCCGGCACACATGGGCGTGCTGCATCTGGACGGCGAGACCGTCACGCTGAGCCCTCCGGCAGGTGGCTTCCCGGCAGGATTCCTGCTCGATGGCAAGCCGGCCCAGACGCAAACGCTGCACGCCGATCCCGACCACGACAAGAATAACCCGCGCATGACCATCGGAACGCTAAATATGTATGTGATTCATCGCGGCGAGCGATTTGCCCTGCGCATCAAGGATGCGAAGTCGGCGGCGCTGAGCGGTTTTCACGGGCTGAAATGGTACGCGCCGAACCAGGCCTATCGCGTGACGGCGCGCTGGATACCGTATGCTCCGCAAAAGACCTTCACCATCGCGACGCTGATCGGCACCAGTTATCCGGCACAAGTGCCGGGCTCTGCCGAATTCTTACTGCACGGAAAAACTTACCGCCTGGACCCCATTTTGGAGGATCCGCAGGTGGCCAGACTCTTCTTCGTGCTGCGCGACGCTACCAGCGCTACAAAGACCTATGGCGCCTGCCGGTTTCTGTATACGGGATTCCCCGACCACGGCCTCGACAAGCCCGGCGAACTGGTCCTCGATTTCAACCGGCTGGAGAATCCGCCGTGCGCTTACACGCCCTACGCCACGTGCCCGCTCCCGCCGCGCCAAAACCGCCTGCCCATTCCATTGCCGGTGGGCGAGCAGCGCTACCATGAGTAGGCAAGCGGCCCTCTACACTCTGGAAATCGGCGGCATTGTGTCGGACAATAAACTTGGCGCACAGAGCGGTGCGCCAAGTATGAGCGCACCCGACCTCTATGCCGCCGACAATGGCGGACCGCAAAACCCCGCGCGGCAAAAAATGGTAGCCTTGCGTGTGACGCTGTTGCGCCTGCACAAAACGCTGCTGGACATGGAACGCCGCGAGTACGAGCGGGCCAATGGCCACGTCTCGACCGGCGAGCTGTTCCGGCTGGTCATCGACCACCAGCAGTTCGCCTGGCTTCACAATCTTTCGGAGTTTGTCGTGCGCCTGGACGAAACGCTGTCCGCAGAAGAGGCGGTGACCGAGAACGAAACGCACAGCGCGATTATGTTGGCGCGCAAGATGTTCGCTCCGTCGGAATCGGGCGACGCCTTTCAGAAACGTTATTTCGACGCCATTCAGCGCGACCCTGCGGTGGTGATGGAGCACGCCGAACTGGCGCGTCTTTTTGCGAACGAGCCGTCCGATGCGAGTCCAATGTAGCCAGGTGGATATCCAGATGAATCCAGCAGCACGCCAGCCCCTGCAAAAGCTTCTCGCGCCGCTATTGTTTCTGCTGCTTTCTGTCTTCGCCATCACGGCACTCCCTCAGGAAAAACCAAATGTTCCCGCCACGCCACAGATTCCCAGCGTCGCATCCGAACCCGCAGCGAAACAACGTTTAACTGCCAAGGACCGCAAGGAAGTCTTCGAGAAAGTCTGGAAGGAGATCCACGACCACTACTACGACGCGTCGTACAACGGCGTGGATTGGAACGAAGTGCACCGGCGCTACGCGCCGCTGGTGGAGGCCACCCAGAAGGACCAGGAGTTCTACGCGCTGATAAGCCAGATGACCAGCGAGCTGCACGACGCGCACACGCGCTTCAACTCGCCGGAGCAGTGGAAGAGTTTCCGCCGGCAGCAAGGAGTTACGGTGGGCTTCAGCGTCGATGATGTGGACGGCAAAACCGTAGTCACCAGCGTCATACCGGGAACGGATGCGGCGCGCGCCGGAATCGAACCGGGCATGGTGGTGCTGCGCGTGGATGATGCGCCAGTGGCCGAGCGCATCACCGAAATTGAAAGGAAGCGGCAGCCATCTTCTTCCGAACGCGCCACTCGCTGGTTCATTTACAACCGGGTATTCGCCGGCCCGGCGGACACTCCGGTGAAGCTCGCGCTGCAGCGCGGAGACGGGTCGGTGTTCGAGGTCAGCGTGCGAAGACTGGTTTACTCCGCGGCGCCGGAAGTAACCACGCACGTGCTCCCGTCCGGCAATGTCTACATTCGCTTTGACGGCTTTCAACACCCTATTACCAAGGAATTTCGTCAAGCGCTGCAAAAATTTCGCGATGCTCCGGGATTGATCGTGGACCTGCGGCGCAACGGCGGGGGCGACTTGGCCGTGTTGCTGCCCATCGCCGGCTATTTCTTTGGCCAGAAGACGCTGTTCGCCAAGGATTCGACGCGGACGGGAAAGCCACTTTCGTCATACGTGGGATTGTTCAAGCTGCCCCTGCAGCTTTACGTGGGGCACCCGGGCGAACAGATCTACTCCGGGCCGGTGGTGGTTCTGGTGGACGCGCATTCCGCCAGCTCCTCGGAAGTGTTCGCCGCCGGCATGCAAGACACGCTGCGCGCAAAGGTCATCGGCAGCCAGTCGTGCGGCTGCGTGCTGGGAATCGCCAAGCCGCGCGTGATGAAGGGCGGCGGCGTGCTGGAAATGAGCGAAGTGCTGTGGTTCTCGCCGAAGGGTCGCAAGCTGGAAGGCACCGGGATTATTCCCGACAAAATCGTGGTGCCCAGCGTCGCGGATTTGCAGCGGCGGCGGGACCCGGTGCTGGCGGAAGCGGACAAGAGTTTGGTTAGAACGGCGGTGCTGGAATCGAAAGCAGTAGCGAACCGGGACAGCAAGTCTGAGCCGCGATAAGGCACGATCCCCGCGCGCCGAAAGAGCCAACAATTGAACAACCTGGGGAATCTAGTGAGGCGCACGCTCGCGCTGGTCGTGGCGCTGGCGGCGATCGTGTACGCTGGCGATTACGCGGTCGTTCGATTGCGCGCGTCATATCCCAGATTGGGAAACGCTTTCGGGTCAGTGCAGGTGGTGCGGCTGCTCGCGATACCGCTGAAAAACGGCAGGACCGAATATGAGCTGGACGCGCTGCAGCCGGAAGCGACGGTTACTTGCGTGCGCGCCCTGTTTCCGCACCTGGGATACCAGCCGTGCTGGTATGTGCGGCGCCAAAGCCAAAAGCCCATTCCCATGGTTATACTTGTCTCCGCGCGCCCGTAGCTCAATTGGATAGAGCACTTGGCTTCGAACCAAGGGGTTGGGGGTTCAAGTCCCTCCGGGCGCGCCAGCTTTCCTGGGGGTCCGGACCGGACACATAGGTAACAGAACGTACCGGCTACATACCCAACAACTTTGGGCCGAACGGATTGTCGAGCTGTTCGCGTCCCTTCCCGCTCCGGCCTCCGAGCCGATACCGCCGTCATCCAAAGATCAATTGTCGATTCGCCTGAAAGCCAGTCACGACACGCGGTCAAAAACAGCCTGCACGACACCACACCGTCCTTCGTTGAGATTCTGACGGAAATTCCTGACCATCTCCGGAAATTCAGGCCCCAATAGAAGGTCGAGACCCAGAGGAGGCAGCTCCCCATTCCGTCTCCCAGCAATCATGCCATCAAGAAACTGCAAGGCACTCTCCGTGACGTCCTTCCAAACCATGAGGGAAAATCCGGCCTCTTCAATCGTTTTTCGCATGGCTTCGCTCGTTTGGAGGTGACTAATCGCGGCCGTGCGCGCCCACGGCACGGGGAAAAAAATGGGGCCTGATGCACCTTGGACGACATCGTGTGCAGCGAACCTGCCGCCGCCCTTGAGTACACGAAAAATCCCTGCGTACAGATCTGCCTTCTCCGCGATATTCATGGAAACGTGCTGCGTCCACACTACATCGAATGATTCGTCCGAAAACGGAAGGTCGCGAACGTCCCCCACCCGATATTCGACAAGGTCCTGCAGTCCCATGTGTTCTGCCAGTTTAGAGGCAATGCTGCAATATTCTTCGGTAATATCGATCCCGACCACATGACATCCATACTTGGCCGCCAGATACCGCGAGGGTCCGCCCAGTCCTGATCCCACGTCCAGCACGTAGGATCCCTGCGACGGACAGAGCAACTGCGCGAGGTTCTCGGTAGCCTCAAAACCGCCAACGTGGAACTGATCCACGGCGGCCGTATCCTTGGGCGACAACGGATTTCGCTCGTCAAAGCCCAACGACCGCAACCGCTCATAAATACGATCACCCAACCCGCCATCGCCCGCATAGTGCCTCGTCACGATGTGTTCCGTTGTCATCGAACCTCCTGTTACCGGAACTTTTTCACCATCATCAGCGCGTCAAAATCCGCGCCCTGCACCCGGAGGGCACGCGGCATCACGCCGTACGACTCGAACCCGAACTTCCGGTAAAACTTCGCGCCACGTGGATTGTCGACTGCGACATATAATTCCACTTGGTCAACTTTCAGGCTGGCTGTTTCGAGGACGTACTTGAAAAGCATGTCGGCGAGCCCCGTTCCTCGTCGTTCCTCCGATACGTACATGTTCCATACCATGCCGACGTGCCGCCGCTTTGGGGAGGTTTGCTGCAAGAATGTCGCGATCGCACACAGGCGTCCGTCCACAAATGCTCCGAAGATGACCTCCCGTCGGAACCGCTCCGCGAGTTGATCGGAACTGCGTGCTGACTCTTCACCATAGTCCGCGGCGAACGCGGCCGGAGCCGACTGCAATGCTCCCAGAAAGACGGCTTGATAGTCAGCGGCGTCTTCAGCGTTTAGTTGTCGGATTTCAGTTCCGTTCATAAATGGAGCTTTCCCTTCAAACAGCCTTCTGCACTTTCTGGTCAAACGCGGGTTGACAGAATGAGTCGCCTCAGCGATTCTATTAGATGTTAGACGACATCTAAATGTCAAGGGCTATGCTTTGGGCCGCCGAAAGGGAGAGCTTGCATGACTACTGACCAACTCATGATTGACACTGCGCTAGCCTCGTGGCGTCAAGCCGTCGCGCAGGCCAGCGAGACGTTCAACTCGCTGACCGACGACCAATTACAGCGCGAGGTCGCGCCCGGCAAGAATCGAGTCCTTTACCTCTTGGGCCATCTGACTGCCGTGAATGACGCCATGTTGACCATTCTGGGGCTGGGTGACCGCCTTCACCCGGAACTCGATGCGATGTTCATCAAAAACCCCGACAAAGCCATCAAGGAACTGCCGACTGCGGCCAACCTGAAGAAATACTGGGCTGAAGTAAACCAGAACGTGCTTCACAAGATGGAAGCTCTCTCACCGCGGGAATGGTTGCGGCGCCATACCACGATGACCGATGAGGATCTCACGAAGAACCCCACTCGAAATCGGTTGAACATCCTGCTCAGCCGGGCCAGACATGTGTCCTACCATCTGGGGCAAGTCGCCCTGGCGCGCAACTAGCAAGTGCGCAAACGTCGCGTTCGGAGACAAAAAACTATGCGTAAGTCAAAAGTAGAGACCGCCAAGACACGCGAGCGAATTGTCAAAGCGGCAGGCGCCGAGTTCGCAGCCAATGGAATCAGCGAGGCGGCGCTCGCGCGAGTGATGGCTTCTGCGGGACTTACTCACGGGGGCTTCTATCGTCATTTTGTTTCCAAGGATCAACTCGTCCTGGAAGCATGCAGCAAGACTCTTTTGTCGCTGGTTGCCAGCCTGGAATTGCTCGTCAACAGAAAGCCCCGCGAGCAGGCGCTTCCGCTCCTTGTGGATCATTATGTGTCGCGCGCTCATCGCGACCAGCCGAGAACAGGCTGCCCCCTGGCCGCTCTAGGGAGCGAACTCGCGCGGAGAGACAAGAGGACTCGTCACGTAGCCATGCAAGGATTTCTCCAACTGTCCCGGCTGATTGCCAGCCACTTAGAGACGGTGCCGTTCCGCAAGCGGGCAGAACGGTCGATGGCGATCGTCTCAGCCATGGTGGGCGCCGTCACACTGGCCCGCATTGCGCCCGATTCGCCAATTTCAGATTCTGTTCTGGTTGCGACGCGCGATTACATCATCCGGTCCGTGCGCCGGCACCGATAAGGATTTGGGCTGGCACCATTGTCTCGTTCGACCTATGTTCTGGGCTAGATTGGATGACGGCCGGGCGCCCATGACGTCGGTTTTACGTGGCCTCGCAACTCGCGGAGTTGCAAATGATTTGCGGAACCTCTAGGCTCTAACCTCATGCCTGAATTTTCACCGCAACTGCTGGCCTATGGATTTGTGTGGTATGTGGCATTTCTGTTTTCGACCACATGCCACGAGGCGGCGCACGCGCTGGTAGCCAAGCTGGGCGGCGACGACACCGCGGCGCGAGGCGGGCAGGTGTCGCTGAATCCGCTGCCGCACATCCAGCGAGAGCCGTGGGGCATGGTGCTAATCCCGATTCTGTCCTTTATTTTCACGCGCGGGATGATCGGCTGGGCCAGCGCGCCATTTAATCCGGAATGGGAGCGCCGGCACCCGCGGAGGGCGGCGTTGATGGCCCTGGCCGGGCCGGCGGCGAACTACACCCTGATGCTGCTGGCGGTGGTAGGTTTGCGGACGGGACACAGCATGGGCTGGCTGCATACAAATTCCGAGACTGGGCAGCCAGGCCTGGCGACGGTGGCGCTGTTCGTATTTTTCTCGCTGAACCTGCTGCTGGGCACCTTCAATTTGCTTCCGGTGCCTCCGCTCGATGGCAGCGCGGGGATCATGCTGTTTATGAGCGAGAGCCGGGCGCAGCGGTATCTGGACTGGCTGCGCGGGAACAGCTTTGCAATGGTGGGTCTGCTCGTAGGCCTGCTTGTCTTCCGCTACTTTTACGGTCCTGTGGAAAATTTCGCCACCAATCTGCTGTTGCGCAGTCGCTTCTGAAGATTCCAGAATGGTTCAGCTGCGCACATCCCGTGGCATACGAAGCGGAGCTGGTCACGCTGACGGGCGAAGGTCTGCGGCAATTCCGGCTGCGTCCGGTGTCAACGCGGTTGCGCGCACGACGGAACTGTTTCGATCGAATTAGCAGCGCGGGACTCGACGAAAGTGTCGAAACGGAACAGAGGTCCGAAATGGTGGCGTGCCAGGGCGGCGCAGATTCGCCGTTACATTCCGCCTGAAGACTCCGCGATCTTTATGCGCTTTTGAAACAATAGCTTAGCGCGTAGCTCCACGGGGCTTGTACTGCTGATCTGTAAGAAGGCCGTAAGGAGATGGGGGTGTCAGGTGGAACTCAAGATGCCATGCAGTTGGCGTGGCCCAGGCCCACTCCAAGGCTGTCGAACCCGCTACGCCAAAAAGCTCACTAACCCCCTGCATTCTGGACGATGATCCCGCACAACTGGAGATGCTCGCGGCGCTGGTGACGAGCTTGGGCTATGAGCCCATCACCACCTCGAGCCCCGAAGAAGCGTTGAAACTGGTGCAGTACGGGCGCTGCCGGCTGGTGCTGGCGGATGTACACATGCCGGGAATGGACGGGTACCAGTTTCTGGATCAAGCGCTGCGCAACGATCCGGGCCTGCACGTCATTATTATGACCGGTGAATACACGCTGGAGTCCGCGCTGGATGCCGTGCGCCGCGGCGCGACGGATTTTCTGCCCAAGCCAATCGACCGCGCGCGGCTGAAGCGCACGCTCGATGACGTCGCGGCGCTGTACGACCAGCGGCGGCGGGTGCGCGAGCTCGAAGAGCAGTTGCTGAAGGATTTGGAGTTCCACGGCATCGTAGGGAAAAGCCCGGCGATGCTGGAAGTGTTTGACTTTGCGCGCAAGGTGGCGCGGCACTATACCAATGTTTTGCTGATTGGAGCCACTGGCACGGGAAAAGAGCTCGTGGCGCGGGCCATCCACCAAATCAGCCCGGTGCACCAGCACAAGCTGGCGGTGTGCAACTGCTCGGCGATGGTGGATACGTTGCTCGAAAGCCAACTCTTCGGGCACATGCGCGGATCGTTTACCGGCGCGACCGATACGCGACCGGGATTGTTTGAGTTCGCCAACCATGGAACGGTTTTTCTGGATGAGGTGGGGGAAACCTCGCTGCCCATGCAG
>Ga0210408_10001418_pt1 | contig 25205 bp, 26 predicted proteins | sample IncBWH4MmetaG_FD_155471 | JGI IMG/M metagenome (GOLD analysis project Ga0210408, IMG submission 155471) | Forest soil microbial communities from Barre Woods Harvard Forest LTER site, Petersham, Massachusetts, United States - Inc-BW-H-4-M | ecosystem: Environmental > Terrestrial > Soil >...
GTTTCGATGTTGGGCACCGAACCTGCGGTCGGGTGCGGAATCCGGCTTAGACGATGGCGCTCGCGCGCTTCGGGTGCATTGAACCCCTGCTCCACGGTGCGAAGATAGCCAACGGGTATGTTGGCCTTTTTCATCTTGGCCATCCAGTTCTCGAGCCGGTCGCCCGCAAAGACACCCGCGATGATGGCGCGCAGCCTCTCCTTGTTGGCCGTCCGTGCCTTTCGGTCCGCGAACTGAGGATCGGTGACGAGATCGGGCCGTTCGAGCACTTCGGTCACGAGGCGGCGATATAGCCGATCGTTGGCGCAGGCCATGTAGAGGGGTCCATCGGACGCCTCATAGATGCCGACGGTAGGAGATCCATTCGGCGAGTTTCCGAAACGGCCCGGATTGGCTCCGCTGATCAGGTAGGCCATGCCATAAAATCCAGTCATCGACATCGCGATATCAAACAACGCGACCTCGACATGTTGACCGCGGCCGAGCCGGTCGCGGGCGAACAACGCGAGCAGAATGGCATTGCAGGCCGACATTCCCGTCGCCATGTCGACGATCGGCGGTCCCGTCCGCACCGCCGGCCCGTCAGGAAAGCCGTTGAGCGACATGAAGCCGCTTTCGGCCTGCGTGATCGGATCAAAGCCCGGACGCATCGCGAACGGTCCTTTGCGTCCATAGGCCGAGATCGAACAATAAACCAGGCGTGGATTGGTTGGCGCGACCGACTCATAGTCGAGACCGAACTTCTTCATGACTCCGCCGGAAAAATTCTCCACCACGACATCCGCCTTTGCAATGAGTTCGCGGGCAACCTCCCGGGCAGTCGGCACCGCAAGGTCGAGCGCAATACCGCGCTTGTTGCGGTTAAGGCTAATATATGCAGCGCTCTCGCCACCGATTTCCGCATGTTCGTAAGCGCGGCTGTCATCGCCGCCATCCGGGTTTTCGATCTTGATGACCTCCGCCCCAAAATCCGCGAGTGTTTGCGTACACGCGGGCCCCGCAACAACACGGGTGAAATCCACGACGACCAGACCGTCGAGAGCGGTAGGCACGCCCTTTCCCCGTGGGGTGCGCTCCGGTAGCTGCGGTCTGCCAGTCATGATCGGGAGTTTCCTTCTTGTATTGTTTGTAGTTGCCGGTCGAGCTTGTGACGTGATCTTAGGGTCTATTTCAACCGGTTCACAAGTACCGCCGGCGTGCAGCTTTGCAGGGCACCTCTGAAAAACAAAAAGGCCCGGTGGCCGTTTGGCCACCGGGCGGAGTCGGTCTAGAAAATGGGAGGCTCAAAGTTCTTTACGATCCTCTTCCTCGATCCCCAACGACGTCAGGATGGTCGCGATGGCCCTGAACACGACGGCGTCGATGTCGTCGTGATGCAGCCTTCGCTCTTCGGCGAGTGTTTCCGCGACAATCGCCCTGATCTCTTCGTTCCGCACGGAGCTCATCGCTTGATAATTCTCGCAACGTTTTCAAATCCTCGCTTTGCAAAGTAGAAGGAAACCACGAGATTTGACGTGACGGATGCAAGACCGGCGAGCGGATCCGTCGTTCCGAGACCAAGCACCTTGTCAAAGATCAAAAATACCCCATGAGCTTGTCGCGTTCGTACCATCGCCCGATCTCGGCGGCGCGATATTGCAGGATCGCATTGGTCTTGGAGACCTGGGCTGCGATTTCATTCATCGCCAAGTCCGCCGCGATTTTGGCATCGACGTTCCCTGCCTTCAGCTTCGCCTGGTACCCAACAAAAGAGTGCCAAGTAGCGCCAGAATTGCGGTGATCGGACTTCGAGTGTTGCTTCTCACGGCTTACTCAAATCCGCTGCCGCCAACTTCGCGACGAGCGCCGCGCAGATCGCGCGCATTAGGCACACAAGACGCTCCGTGGATGCGCCGCGTTGCGTTTGGGTAAAGCATTCGTGACGGCGTTGATGGCCGCGCTGATTTGGGCGTGAAGGTCCGAAAACGAAGGATGGAACAACAGGAACTTCGTCAATTCGTTTTTCGTTGCGTGGTGGCATACATGCGTGTGAACACGGAAGAATCAGCGCCGAGCGTCTTGTTTACGAAAATTGAACCGGGCAGCCGCGGCATTTGGCCCGGGCCTGACGGAAGCCGAATTGCCAAACGTGCTATGTTCAGCGGAAAGTCGGGAGAAAAAATATGGCAGTCTCAACATGCGCCAAATGCAGCGGGCATAGTTTCGAACTCGCGCTGTTCACGCCGTTGGGCGAGAGCAAGAAGCTGACGATGGTGCAGTGTTCACATTGCGGTCTGCCGATCGGTGTGCTCGATCCTGCCACCACGCCTCAGATCGAGGCGTTGAAGAACCAGGTCGCGGCGATTGACGAGAGGCTGAACCGAATTGCGAAGGCGCTGCAGGATTGATCGGAGCTGGGTCAGCGAGGCGGCGACGAGCAAGAAAAAGATCACATCAATAGTGATAGCGACATTGAACGATATCGAGTTGCTGATTGTCGTCCTTGCCTGAAACGCGATAAACCAAACGGTGTTCGCCTGAAATGCGACGAGACCACCAGCCCTGCAATTTATGTTTAAGGGGCTCTGGTTTCCCGAGCCGCTTGAACGGATTGCGCTTGATGTCTTCAATCAAGTCGTTAATAGCCGCGAGAATCTTTTCGTCTGTCTGCTGCCAATAAAGATAGTCCTGCCAGGCATCTTCAGTCCAAGCGGTCTTCATGCCGCCGTTGAACCTGCTTTCGTCGGTCCGACCAGCTCATGCTCCGTCACTTTGCCCTGATCCGCATCTTCGATCGAACGCAACAGACGAGCAGCGTTGGCCGGGCTCTTCAGAAGGTGAACGGTCTCCATTAGGCCTTCATAGTCCTCCTCCGACATGAGGACGACGCTGCGAGCATTCTGACGAGTTACAAAGAGAGGCGCACGCCCGTCGCACACTTCGTCCATGTAAGACGCGAGATTGTTGCGGAGCTGACTATAAGAAACGTGTGCCATCGGAGTTCTCCCACTTTCCGTACAAATATTTGTACATTGTACAGATATTTGTCAAGGAGGAACAATGGATAAGGTACAGCAATACCAATATCGTCATCGTTGGGTTCACTGAACCAGCTCGACAAGCCCGGCGCGGTGGAGACCGAAATCACTTTCAGCCACGATTCTCTCCCAGAGTTTCCCCGGAGCAAAGATGTCGTACTGCCGGCAGTTGCAATAGGGTCGCTCACAACTTTCAATAACCTTATGGAATTGCTACTAAATGTCCAGGTTCAGGCGCGGCGGCGCGCCAAAATACTGGGGTTTTGAGTGCTCAAGCGCGCCTTCCGGGGTGTCGTGCGTGGGAGCATTTCGCGAGCGTACTTTATAACTAGCGCTGCGCCGGCCGATCACAAACGAAGGGGTCGCGAAAACCAACAGTCACAACCACCCCTGCTCTTTGTACTTAATCACCCGGTTGAAACTCCCCGCCCTGCCCGGCGCCTCGTAACAGATCGCCATCAATCCCAGCGCGTCCGCCGCATGGCTCGACCAGCCGTGTTCCGACCCCAGGCCGACATTGCGGACGTCGTCTTTCCGCTCTTGATAAAAGCCGAGCGCATCGCGGCCCGGCACGGTGGTTGCCTCATTGAACCAGAGCTGCGGACCTACCCTGCGCAGCGCCTCGATGCGCACCAGCGCAGCCGCGGTCGCATCCTTCGCGCGCGCCGGCTGATTGCTAAGGGGTCATCGAGGCTCGGACGGCGGCGCGCTTGCGACGCTCAGGCAAGATGCGTTCAAAAGATGTGGCGCCGTGACGTGCGGCCGCCGTCCGAATCGGGAAACGAAAAAGCCCGCGGCCGTCTTGCGGCGCGGGCTCTTCAAAATTCTTGCGACGATGCCGTTATCGCGCTGATTTGCCCGACGTGTCAAATCTTAACGGAAAATTCAGCAAACCAAATTCGCGAAATTGAAACCAACTCTGCAAATCGCGCGGCGCAAACGAAAAAGCCCGCTCCGGTTTTCCCGGCGCGGGGCTATAATTCTTTCCGATGATGTCGGTGTGCCCCTGATTTGCCCGACGTGTCTACCCGCGCGACGTCTCGACTGAGAGCCCGCGGGACTTCTAACGAGATGCCGGCCGGACATTGAGCGGCGTGATCAATGACCGGCGGCAGACCAGGAGACACCATGTATTTCGCCGCCGCCGTATTGGCCGTCCTGTCGGGCCTATTCTATGCCGCAGGCAATCACGAGATTGGATCGCTCGGCGTCCAGATGTGCAGCTATGGCGGCGCCTTCTGCGACAACCCGTTCATTGTCCTGGTATTTGCCGGGCTCGCCGCCGCCTGGGGCACCTTCGTCAGCATCCGCTGAAGCGGTACGAAAATAGCCCGCGACCGTTGCCGGTGCGGGCTTCGAGCATTCTTTCGACGATACCGTTATGTCGGTGATTTGCCCGACGTGTCAAATTTTCTTTTCCATCGACGTCAGCTTGACCGCTTCTTGATCGGATCAGAAGACGCGCGCTCGGATAAACTCTCCCGCGCTCGCGAGCGCGCGGCACCCGTCCTCAAGCTTCGCATTCCATAGCGGCCAGGCGTGGATCATGTGCGGCCAGATTTCGAGCGTCACTTCGACGTCGGCGGCGCCTGCCGCGGTCGCAAACCGCGTGGCATCCGCCAGCAGCGTCTCCGCCGACCCGACCTGGATCAGCGTCGGCGGAAAACCGTGCAGATCGGCGAACAGCGGCGAGATCAGCGGATCCTTGCGATCGGCCGAGGCCGCGTAGGCGTCAGCAAGCTCCTCGAGATAGGCCTTGTGGATGAGAGGATCGACCGCATCCTTGGTGCCGAGCGTGTCGCCCGACATGGTGAGATCGGTCCATGGCGAGATCAGCCAGGCGCACGCAGGCGAGGCTTCGCCCGCCGCGCGCAGCCGGTTGACGAGCGTGATCGTGAGATTGCCGCCGGCGCTATCGCCGCCAACCGCCATATTTTCGGCCGCAATGCCCAGCCGGCGCAGGAAACGCCATGCCGCCATCGCATCCTCATGGGCTGCCGGATAAGGCTGCTCAGGCGCGAGCCGGTAGCCGATCGCAAGCGTTCGCATGCGCGCGGCGCGGCCGGCTTCGGTCACCATCCTGCGGTGGCTCAGGATCGAGCCGGAGCAATAACCGCCGCCGTGAAAAAACAACAGCACGCGGGAAGGATCGCTGCCCGCAACCTGCGACCATTCGCCGGGGACGCCGTCGCAATCGACCGCCTCGCACGTCACATCGCCGGCCACCGGCCAGACCGATCCAACCTCGTCAAGCCGCTGACGCCGCTCCGACCATCCGACCGGCCGCGGCTTCGAGCCAAGCAACGCGCGGATGCCATCGATCCCGCTTCGGTCCATGGCGGTGCTCCAGAACTATGCGCCACGCTGCAGCAAGCGCCGCAAATTGCGGACGTCGGTTACACTCTCGATCGCAAATACGGTCTCGATCAGGCGCGTCGATTGCTCCGCCCCCAGAACCGGCACTATCAGATCGCGGGCCTTTTCGATCACTTCATTGCGCGTCATCGGATTGCGCGGCGTGCCGCGGACCGCCGCAACGCGTTCCGACAAATGTGTTCCATCGGCGAGATCGATCTCGACGATGGTCTCGCGCACCGGCAGGAGTTTGGCCAATTCCTCGTCCTTGACGAGATTGACCTTGGCGCGCTCCTTCAGAACAGCCGGATCCTGCATGCGCGGCTTGTCATGCGCCGCATGAAACGACACCGTCTTGTCGAGCAGCATCACCGCGACCATGTGCTGCAAGCAGATGTCAGGGATGTCGCGATTGTCTACCACGGTTGCGACCGAAGGCGCGAGGCGTACCGTGACCCGCTTCACCTGGCCGGCCTCGAACGGCGTCTTGCCGCGAAGCGCCTCGACTCCGTCGAGCGGACCTTGAATCGGCGAGCCGACCGTCCACTTCTTGATATCGGTTTGCGCGATCTCGTAGCGTTCGCCGAGTTTTTCGACCAGCCGCTCGGGCTGCGCCTTCGGCGCGTAGGCCTGGAAGAAATTGTCGCTGCCTGAGAAAATATCATCGACGCCGTTCCAGCCCGATTTGACCAGAAGGGCTGCGGTGACGCCGTTGCGCGCCGGCATGCCGGCGAACACAAAGGCCTTCTCGATGTGATCAGTGTCGCGCCGCCAGGCGACAATCCCCGAGGATTGCTGCGCGGCATAGTCGAGCAGCCAGCGCATCTGGCGCGCGTCAAGACGGGCCGCACACGCAGCCGCCGCAGCCGCGCCAAAGGTGCCGGCAATACTGTGGGTGGCGAGGCTGCTCTCGTAGCTGAAGGCAGCGCCTCCCATCGCCATCACCACGCGCGGGCCGATATCATAGCCGAGCGTCACGGCGCGAAGCAGGCCGGTGCCGTCGACCCCGTGAATTTCGCCGGACGCCAGCGCGGCCGGCACGACGGCGCAGCCCGGATGGGAGCGCGACTCATTATGCGAGTCGTCGGTTTCATCGGCATGCGCCATCACGCCATTGGCGAGCGCGGCATCGATCGGGGCCGCGGTCACCGCCGAGGCCACCACGGTATTAGCGCCATTGCCGCCGTGCTCGCGGATGTAACGCTGCGCCGCCTGGCCCGGCGGCAACTCCGATCCCGAGATCATCGCGGCAATGGTATCGAGCAGATGATACTTGGCGTGCTCCGTCACTTCCTCCGGCAGCGCACGCGTCGCAGCGGCAGCCATGTAGGTTGTGAGCGTATCCATCACCCGACCCGGACCGGTGTCTTGCGAAAGGCCGCGCCCTGACGAAATGCCAAACGCTGCGGCTGTCGTCGCCACCAAGCCGAGCACGCGGCGTCGCGAATATTTAGTCAATGCTCGACTTCCCTTCGCGTTTCGCGCCATTTCATGCATGGTTTCGAGCCCTAGATCGCAACTTGCCGCCCGATCTCCACGACCTGATCGTTCGGCAGGCTGAAGAAGTCGCTGACATGGACGGCGTTGCGCTCCATGACAGCGAAGATCCGCTCCTGCCAGGCCGGCAGGCCCTGACCGTCGTCACGGGCAACCACCGTCTCGTGACCTACATAATAGGTAACGTCGGCAACGTCGACCGTGCAGCCGAGCCCCTTGCTGGCGGTCAGCAGATCGGGAATGTGGGGGCGTTCCATGAAGCCGAAACGTGCTTCGGCGCGCCAGAAATTCGGCGCAACTTCCCTAAGCGCGATGCGGTCGGTGGACGCGACCCAGGGCACGGGGAGTATTTCAACGTGCAGCACGAACAGGTGCTCGTGCAAGGCACGGTTATGCTTGACGTGCCAGATCATTACCGGCGGCGTATCCCGCTCGGTCCGGGTCAGGAACAGCGCCGTGCCCGGCACCCGCGGTATGTTCTTCGCAGCGATCGCGGCCATGAATTCGGGGACTGGAGTCAGCGCCTCGTGCATCCGCGTCGCGACGGCGGCAGCACCGCGATGCCAGATCCACATCAGGCCGTAGACACCGGTGGCCAGCATCACCGGAACATAGCCGCCCTCACCGATCTTGGTGAGATTGGCGAGGAAGAACGCGCTATCGATCGTCAGGAAAAAGACTGCGACGGCGCCGGCGGCCCATATGGTCCAACCCCAGATCTCGCGCATCGCGATGAACAGAAGGACCGATGTCATCAACATCGTCAGCGAAACCGCGATCCCGTACGCCGATGCGAGATTATCCGACTTGCGGAATCCGATCGTGAGACCAATGGTGACGATCATCAAGAGCCAGTTGACGACCCCGACATAGATTTGTCCGTAACCTTCCGACGAAGTCTGCTTGATCTGCAGCCGCGGCAGCCAGCCAAGCTGGATCGCCTGCCGGGTCATCGAGAAGGCGCCGGTGATGATCGATTGGCTGGCGATGATGGTCGCGATCGTTGCCAGAACGATCAGCGGCAGCAACAATAGCTCGGGACAGAGCCGAAAGAAAATATTGCCGTCGGTCGGGGCGCCTTCGAGCACGAGCGCCGTCTGCCCGGTATAATTGAGGATCAGGCTTGGAAACACGATCGCAAACCACGCGAGTTTGATCGGTCCGCTGCCGAAATGACCCATGTCGGCATAAAGCGCTTCCGCGCCGGTGACGCAGAGAAACACCGCGCCCAATACCCAAAAGCCGGTGGCGCCGTTCGAAAACAGGTAGGACAGGCCGTAGATCGGATTGACGGCGGCAAACACCGACGGATGCTTTAGGATGCCCGATATCCCCAGCACAGCGATAGTAACGAACCAGATCAGCATGACCGGGCCAAACAGGTGGCCAATGGCCGCCGTTCCCTTGGACTGGATCGCAAACAGCGCAAGCAGGATCACAACCGCCGCCGGAACGACATAGGGCTGCAACGCAGGGGTCGCGATATTCAGCCCCTCCAGCGCCGACAGCACCGAAATCGCCGGGGTGATCGCGCCGTCGCCATAGATCAATGCCGCGCCGAACAGTCCGACGGCCACGATCGTCGGCCGGCTCTGCTTCTTCACGCCGAGCAAAGCCATCAAGGCGAGGATGCCGCCCTCGCCGTCATTGTCGACGCGCATCGCAAACAGCACGTACTTGATCGTCGTGATGATGAACAGTGTCCAAAGCACCAGCGAAAGCGCGCCGAGGGCTGCTGCTGCATCGGGAGACTTTTCGGTGACGCCGAGAATGGTCTTGAAGGTGTAGAGCGGGCTGGTCCCGATATCGCCGAACACGATGCCAAGTGCCGACAGGCCCAAAATCGGCAGCTTGCCTTGCGGGCCTCGTCGCACGGTGTTGTCGGTGCCGGATGTCGGATTTTCGCTCAATGGACGGTCCAATGCGGCAGTGGATTTATCGGCCAATCGCCCGGGCTTCTTGCGGCGGCATCGGCATCGAAGACCCGGCTTCCGTATAGACCATTGCGCCGGATTGCGACATCCAAACGACCCGCGGACGAGGCAAGCAATGCCACACGCGTTGCCGGGCGGACCGCTTTGCCGTAAGCTCGACCCAACAAGAAAACGGAGGAATCGCCGATGGATGTGATCCCGTTGGGTCCGGGATTCGCCGCCGAGCTACGCGGCGTGACACTCGCCGATGTCGCGTCCGACGACACGGCTTATGCGGCAACCCGCGCAGCGTTCGAAGAGCATTCTGTCCTGGTGCTGCGCAATCAGGACGTGACCGACGAAATTCAGCTGGCCTTTTCGCGCCGCTTCGGCCCGCCGGAGGTGACCAAGGTCGGCTCGGAGGGTACCGGCTCGCATTTTGTGATCCTCTCTACCATCGGTGCTGACGGCAAGGTGGTGCCGGCCGATCATCGCATGGCGATGCGCGCCAAGGCCAACCAGCTTTGGCATACCGACTCTTCGTTCAAGCGCGTGCCGGCGCTGGCTTCAGTTCTTTCGGCGCGCGTCATTCCGGCGCAAGGCGGCGAAACCGAATTCGCCTCGACCCGCCTCGCCTTCGAGCGGCTCGATGCCGATACGCGCAGCCAATTGCAAAACTCCTTTGCATGGCACGACTACGCGCATTCGCGCGGCCAGATCGCGCCGGATCTTGCAAGCGCCGAGGAGCGTGCGGCGCTGCCGCCGCAATGCTGGCGCATGGTGTGGACCAATCCGGTCAACGGCCGCGGCGCGCTCTATCTTGCTTCCCATGCCTACGCGGTCGAGGGCATGGAAGCGGCCGCAGGTAGAAAGCTGATTGACGAGCTGACGGCGGCGGCGACCGCGCCCGGCACGACCTATCTGCACGGATGGCGCAAGGGTGACGTCGTGATGTGGGACAACCGCGCCACGATGCATCGCGGCCGGCCGTGGCCGGCGCATGAAGCGCGGCTGATGATACGAACGACGATTTCCGCAACCGAGGCCGATGGCGTCGGCACCATGCGTCCACCCTTCTGGCAGGCGGCCGAATAAGCAGCAACCCGAGCAATCAGCTTCGAGTGAGGCTCCCGCGACGCCAAGCCAGGATACGGCGCAATCATCCGCAACATCGCGGACCGGTTAGGCGCTGGGCTTGTGGCTTAGGCCGGGTCCAGCCTTGCGGGCTTAGGCCGGGTAAGGCGCGAGTGCGGCGGAAATCTGCGACGCGATCAGGAATGCCGCAAAGACGGCGGGTACGCTTATCAGTCTGAGAAATTGATCCAAGGAAAGCATCGCTCTCGTCCCCCCAAAGGCAAAGCAATCTAGAAAGCCCGCTCAATTGCCCCCTTGTGCGGTCCGTTGGTCGCTGGTCAGAAGCTGGTCGGTAACGGCCGCCCCGGTAAAAGTGAGCAGCGCCAGAATTGAAATGACAGCCAATATTTTCACGGCCAAACCGTGGTTTTCGATTGTGGCCAAAAACGTCAGAGCCTGGTGCATTTTCGGGACGATCCCGGGAAACATCATGGTCGTCCCGCCGCCAACGCGGCGCTGGTCAGGCTATTCGATGATTTGATCCGAACGCGCAGGACAGGAATTTGTCCTACACGATTCCCAATTCTGCCGGATGAGCACCGGCGAAGATGCGCTGAACGCCCGCGTTATCGAGGCCATACATGCGCTGGATGAGCCCTGCGAACATCGACCGATAATCCGTCAGCACCGGATAGTCGCGGTTTTGAAAAAGATTCGCCTGCTCGACCTTCACCTGTTCGCCAAGGATGCGGCCGCCATTGATGCCGCCTCCCATCACCCAGTAGACGCTGCCGTGGCCGTGATCGGTGCCACGGTCGCCGTTTTCGCGGAAGGTACGGCCGAACTCGGAGATGACGACGACAACCGTATCTCTCCATCCGGCGGGGCCGATCTCTTCGGAAAAGCCTGCAAGCGCGCGGCCGAGTTCGCCGAGCCGATCAGCCAGATAGCCTGTGGCCGCACCTTGATTGACATGGGTGTCCCAGCCGCCGACATCGACAAAGCCCAGATTGAACTGTTCGCGCATCAGCCGCCCGATGCGTCGCGCCGACAATTCGAAGCCGCGCGGCGAAACCGCGCCGCGATTGGCGGCGTTCATTTCCTCCGATATCGATTTGTAGACGTCGTCGCGAACCCGAAATCCTTCCGACACCGAGGAGGCGAGCTCGCTTTGCGCGTACATCTTCTTGATCAGCGCGGCCTGCCGATCGTCGACGCCCGGCTTGCCCACGCTGTTGATCCCGATATTCGGTACCTGCGATTTGCCGCGGAAGATCAGCGGAAGCTGCTCGGTAAAGGAGATCGGCTTGACGCGCGTGAGTTCGGTGGCGAGCCTGCTCATGAAGCCGGACCGATAGTCGCGCGAGCCGCTGACGGCCTGGCCGAGTTCAATCGTGTCTTGAGTCTCGAAATGGCTCCGCGTCACGTCATCGCTGGTGCCGGCAAAGGGAATGAACGCGATTTCCCGTTTGGCCCACAGCGGATAGATGCTGTCCCGCAACGCCGGGTGCAGTCCCCAGTCGGCGGTGAGCGACAACGCCGCATTCGGATTTCCGACATCGGGTTTGGCGATGCCGAGCGTCGGCCGCGAGGTTCGGTAGAAGTCGCTCGACACCGGCACTACGACGTTGGCGGCGTCGTAGGCGCCGCGCAGGAACACCACCAACAGCCGCGCATCGGTGGCGGGCGCAGCCCAAACGCGGCCCGCCACCGTGAGAGGAGCCATGGCCGCAAAGGCTTTGATCAGATCACGGCGATTCATGGTGCAATCCTCCCTTTCGATTAGCGCATGAATTCCGGCGATGACAGGAACAGCGTATTCCAGTCCTGCGGCGAGACCGCCTGGTCCAGCGCGGCGAGCGTTGTCGGGCCCAGGGTCTGGCGCAGCCCATTAAAGTAGAGCGCATTCTGAATGAGCGGAAAGGCCGGCTGATCGACCGCGTTCGGCACGTCCGGCTTGAACAGGCCTGAAGAACCCGAACCGATTTGCCGCGCGATCTCGAAGCGCAGCATCATTTGTCCCGGCCCGCTCCAGGACGCCGAGGTCATCGCATAACCATCCGGTGTATCGTGGTTGAACAATCCTTCGCTGAGACGGTTCAGCCAGCCCTGTATCGGCAGCGTATTGAGGATCACCTTGTCATCATACGCCAGCCGAACCGCTGAAAACACATAATGCACGGGATCCTTGAATTTCGTGCCGGGCTTCAGCGACGCGTTGAATTCCGGAGCATGAACCATCGTCGAAAGCACCGCCGCGATGTCGCCGTCGGTTGCCTTGAAGGTTTGCGCCATCTGCTGCACCAGAGATTGCGGCGGATTGTCCGACACGAAATAAGTCGCGATCTGCTGGGCCAGGTGCGTCGCGGTCGCGGGATGATGGACCAGGATATCGATCGCTTCATCCACTTCGGCGAGCCCCCGCCCCTTGATCGTGTGGCCGAGGAACGTCTTGTCGCCATAGTCGTGCCGGGCGGGATTGAATTCAAAGGCGCCTTCGCGCACCAGCTGCGATTGCAGCTCCGGCTTCAGTTTGGGATCCTCCGGCTTCACGTCAATCCCGACGCCCGTCAGGATGCGCGCCAGCGCCTCGACATCCGCCTGCGTGTAGCCCGAACCGACACCCATGGTGTGCAGTTCCATGATCTCGCGGGCGTAGTTCTCGTTGAGATGCCCAACGGCGTTGTCGGAATTGTCGAGATAACGCAGCATCGCCGGATGATGCAGGGTCGCGAGCAGCAGATCGCGGAACTTGCCGAGCGCATGGGGCCGGATTGCCCGGTCTTCGTAGTCGCCGACCAGGATTCGGATGTTGGCCTTGTATTGATGCACGTTGAAATGATTGAACCAGAACCACGTCATCCGTTCGCGCAACTGGTCGGGCGCGTAGAGCGCGCGCAGGATGCTGCGCGCCGCCGCCTGCCTCCCCCGATCATTCATGGCCTGTTGATAGACCTGCTGCGCCGCCTTGCGCTGGTCGGGATCGGCGACCTGGTTGGCGGACTTGGCCTGCTGATCGAACGATACCGCAATGTCGAAGGGAAACTTGTGCACGTCCGGCATCGCCTCGATCTGAGCTTTGACGGTGTCTGGCAGCCCGACTTTGGCCGCGGGATGCAATTGCTCCTGAAGCCAGCGCTCGGTGCCAACCGCCTGCAGATGCGCGGCACTTGAGGCATTTATCCCCCAGGTGAGCCGATCGAGTAGAACCATGTCGTGGAGATTTAATTCGCCGGCATGCGAGGCAGCGACGCCCAGAAAGATGGCGGCCAAGGCAGGGACTGCGTGCTGCCGTGATCGGAAAAATGGAATTCGGTCGACCATCATCGAAGTCGTCGTCCGGTAGCCGGATCCCTTGGTGCGCGCGGTTTAGCGACGGCGCGCCCCTTGATCCCTCTCGATCAATTTGGCTGAGCACGCATGAATATGTTCTGAACAAAAAACATATAAATCACGGCGGACGGCACGGTTCCCATGCCTCTAGATCGGGCAATAGTGTCAGTCGTTGCTGCGGTCGTAGTAATTCTTGATCAACCGGTAGTGGCCGCCGGTCGAAATGTACTCCTGATGGAGACAACTGTCTCCCTTACAGAACGGTAACTGTTGCTCGCAATGCAAATGCTCGAAGTGCAGCTTGATCACCTGCGCATGATCAAGATAGGTCGCAAAATAGTGACCGGCGCGCGGCGGATTTCCGCACATGTGGATGACGGCATCGCGCACCTCAGGCGGCAGACGATCGATATGCTCCGAGTTCCAGGGATCGTCGTGACCGACCTGACTGCCGCGCGCAAAGGCCGGCTGCCGGTTCGACAGGCAAAGCAGGAGGGCGCCTGCTACAACCGATAAAGACCGAGCGTGAAGATTCCGCATGCCAGCACCCTCCATCGCCATGGATCCCAAGGATGCATTCGCAAGGCCAAGACTATTCGGTAACGCCGATAACCGCCAGCGGCATCGAACTACCGGGGGATCAAATGTGGCGTGTCGATCTGACAGGGGCGCGGACACGCCAGCCGCTAGCAGCTCTTCCTCGGCGCCCATGTCAGCGTAAGGGTGTAAGGGCCTGCCACGTCGAACACCCGGTGCAAATCCGTCACCTCGCTGGTCACCACGACGTCGGTGGCATTACCCTCAACCGAGATAACTTCTTCCACCGGCGTCGTATCGGGACGGAGAAGCGGGAAGATCACGACCTGGGGCTGCGTCGACAAGGTGAAGGGCGGGGAAAGCCAGCCGCTGGCACGGAAGCGAACCGTGCCGTTGCCCTTGGTCGTCGAGACCAGCAGTCTGCGCTGCATCAGCTGGCAGACTTTGGTGGATGATGATACGGCCTGATCCGGCGTCGCCACCGGCGAAGGATTGCTCATCATGATCACCAGGGTCACGGCCGACGCCACGACTGCAGCCCCAATGCCCAAGACGACGGGCGAAGGCTTGCCCTGCTGTTGCGACCGTTTTTGCGAAGCGCCTTCCTGCATGATGGTCCCTCGACCGCTAGCAGCTTTTCCTTGGTGCCCAGGTGACAGTGTAGGTGTAGGCGCCGGTAACGTCGAACACCTTGTGCAAATCCGTTACCTCGCTCGTGATCACGACGTCGCTGGCGCTGCCCTCGACCGACATGATTTCCTCCACCGGCGTCGTATCCGGACGCAACAGCGGGAAGACCACGACTTGGGGTTGGGGTGTTAGCGTGAGGGGCGGGGAAAGGTAGCCGCTGGCGCGGAAACGGACCGTACCGCTACCCCTGGTCGTTGAGACCAGCAGCCGGCGCTGGATCATCTGGCACTGCTTGATGGAGGACGCCGTCTGATCCGGCGCCGCCGCGGGCGAAGGATTGCCCATCATCATGACGAGGGTGGCGGCGGAGGCTACCGCCGCGGCGCCGATCCCCACGATGACCGGTGAACGCTTGCGTTGAACCTGACCGTGTAATGCGGCGTGCTGCATGATGGCCCCCTTTGTTGCTGCTAAAACTAGCAACCGATGAGCCATCGATATGTGACGTATCGCACGTAACGGGACCGGTAAACCGGCAATTGTAGATTTCAGCCGGTCACCGCCGGTGGGGCATGGCGCATCATGAAAAATGACCGGCACGGATTGGCCAGAAGTCGTGAGGCAGCGCGGCGCTCTCTGGCATCTATCTCGCATATCCCGCAGCGATTGAATGATCGCCGGCATCGATTTATCGTTATGTCCGAAACCGCTTCCGAGCTTTCCATGATCAAACAGGTGAGAGGGGCAGCCCAATGAGCGCGAACAGCGGATCCGGCTCGGGGTCTTGGCTCGCCGCCCACGGCAAGCTTTGGTATGATGATCGCTGGTATCGGATCGCCTGGATCGTCTGGCCGCAAGCCATCGGCCTTTTGCTGTTCGTGACGTTGTGGCTGTTCCATCCGACCGGTCAGGGTTTCGCTCCCTGGGGCAAGCCGGTCGCCGAGAAGAAGGACCCTCCCCTACCCGCGCCCACACCGAAGCCGCAGCCGCAGCCGCTCAACGAACAGACGAGCGATGTTCTGGCCCCGTGCAAGGGCGAGGATTACGCAGGCGTCATTCAGGCTTGTACCGCGCTGCTCACATCCGGAAATCTCAGGGGCGAAAATATCGCCCGTGGCTACTGGCACCGCGGATGGGCCTATCTCATGACCAAGCAATACCAGCTCGCGATGAGCGACTATAACCGGGCGATTTCGATCGCGCCGGGAATTCCCGAATTCTACAACGAGAGAGGGCTCACCTGGATCGATCTCGAGAACAGCGAGCGGGCCATGCAGGACTTCGATCAGGCCATTCTGCTCAAGTCCGACTACGCTTACCCCTACATGAATCGCGGGGTAGCGCTGCGCAATTTGAAGCGGCCAAACGAGGCGATGACTGCACTCACCAAGGCCGTCAGCCTCGACGCGAACCTGTGGTGGGCTTACGAGAACCGCGCCTTTATCTATGAGGAGCGCGAAGACTGGCGCGCCATGTATAATGACGCCAACAAGCTGATCGAGCTGAAGCCCGAATACCGAATGGGCTATGAATTTCGCGGCCATGCCTATCTTGAGGCCGGCCAGTATCAGGCCGCAATCAACGATTTCACCAAGGCCATCGATCTCGATTCCCAGGCCATCTATGGCTGGCGCATGCGGGGCCGCGCCTATTACTACCTAAACCAGTTCGACAACGCGATGTCAGACCTTCAGGCGGCTCTCCGGATCGACCCGAAGGACAATTCGACCATCTCCTTCATCAACGACGTCAAGCGCAAGCGCCGCTAGGCACCGGGTCTGCATCCAGCAGCTCGCGCCGCCGGCGAAACCGGCCCCGCGCGGACGCGGCGATCGGTTCCGGCGGCTTGGTCGGCAAAGCCAGACGTTGTTGATGGTTGGCACAGCCCTGACCCTGCGCCATACTGTGCGCAGCGTCACATTGCAGTGGCGGGCTTTGTGGCATTTTACCTAGAATGAATTTACGCCCAGCCGCATGGCTAGCGAATGGGCCGATTGACAGGGACAGGGGCATGTCCGACTCAGCGCAAACACCATCGGCGGCTCCGCCGGCGATAAGCACGTCCGGCGCAGGCAAGACAGCCAGCAAGAGTCCCGCGATCGTCGGCGCGGTCGGCGTGCTTGTTGTGCTGGCTGCCGCCGGGCTGGTGGCCATGAAATCAGGTTCCTTTACCGAGACCGGCAGTTCGTCGACGCCAACGGTGACGTTCGTCGATCAGCGCGACATTAACGACGCTGCCGCCACGCTGACCCAATCGGTCGCGGGCGGGCTGGTTGACGACGCCAAGCACTGCAAGATTCCCTTGGCCTCCATGACGATCGCCAAGGGAACCGCGCCGGTCGGCAGCACATTCCGGATCCGCGCCGGCAGTTACGTCTCGCCCTATTTCACCGTGACCGATGGCGTACAGCGCATCGCCATGCCCTACCCCGCACCTTACGGCTCCGGCGCCGGCACCTACGTCGTCGAAGGCAATGCTACTGGTGCGATCCTCGGCCTGACCCCGACAAAGGTGCTCCTCGACCTGCCGAACTCCCAGAGCATTCCGGTGGTTTGGCGCGCCAAGAACCCCTGCTAGCCGAGGCGCGACACCGATGAAGAATCTCTTCAAGGACCAGCAAATCCTCGCCATCATCATCGGAGGCGTGGCAGCGACGATCATCACCGCCTGGATCATGAATCCGCAATCCGGACCGGCCGGATGGATCAAGGGCCTTGCGCCTTCGACCCAGGCCGTCCTCAGCGGTTTCGTGATCGTGCTGGTTCTCGCCAGCCTCGGATTGCTCGTCACCTTCATCGCCTCCTCCTATGCCAGATCCGGCGCCCTGCAGCCGGCTTCCAGCGGCGGCGGCGTCTTCAAGATGCTGTTCGCGCCGGAGCGGGAAATTCCCGATACACCGCCCAACAAGGCGATCGAGGACCTCGAGGCCATGGTCGGGCTGGTGCCGGTCAAACGCGAGGTCAACGGCCTGATCGCCCGCCTGCAGGTCGAGCAAAAGCGCCGCGCGCAAGGCCTGCCGACCGCGCCGTTGAGCCTGCATATGGTGTTCACCGGCCCTCCCGGGGTCGGCAAGACCGAGGTCGCGCGCGCGCTCGGAGATATCTATCGCGCGCTGCGCGCACTGCGCGTCGGGCATCTGGTGGAGGTACAGCGCTCCGACGTCGTCGCGGGTTATATCGGCCAGACCGCGCCGAAGATGCTGGAGAAATGCAATCAGGCACTCGATGGCATTCTCTTCATCGACGAGGCCTATACGCTTGCCGGCACGCCGGGATCGAGCGGAGATTTCGGGCGGGAAGCGATCGACACGCTGTTGAAATTCATGGAGGACCACCGCGACCGGATCATGGTGATTGTCGCGGGCTATCCGAACGAGATGCGGCGTTTCATCGACACCAACCCGGGGCTTGCCGGCCGCTTCACCAAGACGATCGACTTTCCCCGCTACAACGCCGACGACCTTTGCGAAATCCTCCGCCGCATGGCCGCCAAGCAGCATTTCACCTTGCCGGAGAATTTTCCGGTCCGGATCAAGCCCTGGATCACCGAGCGCTCGCGCGCGGACGACTGGGCCAATGCGAGAGAGATGCGCACGCTTCTGGAAAAAGCCCGCGAGGCCCAGGCGATGCGGATCGCGATGAATCCATCCGCCGATCTTTCGCGCATCGAAATCGCCGACCTGATGAAGGCAACGGGGCGAGGCTGAACCGACATGATCATCACCTCGTTGACGATTGCATTCATTGTTATGGCGGGGCTGAGCATGACCTTCCTCGCCATGCGGCTGGTTGAGCAACACGGTCAACCGTCGATGAGCTCACCCGATCTGGTCCGTCCGATCATGATCGTCGATGCAGACGAACGACCCGAGACCTCCCCGATGGAGATCGCGCTGGCAAAGCTGGACACCATGGTCGGCCTTGCCCCGGTCAAACAGGAAGTGAAGGGGATGATCGCGCGCATGCAGGTCGAGCAGAAGCGGCGCGATCAGGGCCTCGACGTTTCCGCGCTCAGCCAGCACATGGTTTTCACCGGTCCGCCCGGCGTCGGCAAGACCGAGATCGCGCGTCTCGTCGGCGAGATCTATCGGGGGCTGAAGGTCCTGCGGAAGGGACATGTCGTCGAGATCGACCGCGCCGGCCTCGTCGCCGGCTATATCGGGCAGACCGCCACCAAGACGCTCGACAAATGCCGCGAGGCGCTCGACGGCATCCTGTTTATCGACGAGGCCTACAGCCTCGCCGGCTCGCCCGGCGGCGGCGGTTCCGACTTCGGCAAGGAGGCGATCGATACGCTGTTGAAGTTCATGGAAGACAATCGCGACCGCATCATCGTGATCGTCGCGGGCTACCGCAACGAGATGCGGCGCTTCATCGACAGCAATCCCGGCCTCGGCAGCCGTTTCAGCAAGACCATCGACTTCCCCTCCTACAACTCGGCCGAGTTGACCGAAATCTTCAAGCGCATGGCCAACCGTCAGCAATTCAATCTGCCCGAAGGCTTCGAGGCCAGGGTAAAGCCGTGGATCGAAAGCCGGTCCAGGGCCGAAGACTGGGCCAATGCGCGGGAGATGCGGACGCTTCTGGAAAAGGCGCGAGAAGCGCAAGCGTTGCGGGTGGCCAACGAATTAGTGAACGACCCATCCACCGACATTTCAAAGGTCACGATCGAGGATATCGTAGCCGCCACCGGTCAGAACGTCGAAGACAATGAAGCCGCGATCGCCGTGGCGCTCGAAAAACTGAATGCCATGGTCGGGCTTGCCCCGGTCAAGCAGGAAGTGCAGGGGCTGATTGCGCGCATGCAGATCGAGCAGAAGCGCCGCGATCAGGGTCTGGACGTCTCCGCGCTCAGCCAGCACATGGTGTTCACCGGCCCACCCGGCGTCGGCAAGACCGAAGTCGCACGCGTGATCGGCGAGATTTTCCGGGCGGCGAGAGTTCTGCGCAAGGGACATCTTGTGGAAACCGATCGTTCCGGCCTCGTCGCCGGCTATATCGGGCACACCGCCATCAAGACGCTCGACAAATGCCGCGAGGCGCTCGACGGCATCCTGTTCATCGACGAAGCCTATAGCCTGGCCGGCTCGCCCGGCGGCAGCGGTTCCGACTTCGGCAAGGAAGCGGTCGATACGCTGTTGAAGTTCATGGAGGACAATCGTGACCGCATCATCGTGATCGTCGCGGGCTACCGCAACGAAATGCGGCGCTTCATCGACAGCAATCCGGGCCTGAGCAGCCGCTTCAGCAAGACCATCGACTTCCCGTCCTACAATTCGGCCGAGCTCAGCGAAATCTTCAAGCGCATGGCGGCGCGCCAACAATTTGTCCTGCCCGAGGGCTTTGAGGCCAAAGTCAAGCCCTGGGTCGAGGGACGCTCGAAGGCGGAAGATTGGGCCAATGCGCGCGAGATGCGCACGCTATTGGAGAAGGCGCGCGAAGCGCAGGCGCTGCGGGTGGCGAAAGATCCCGCGGCGGATATTTCGCTCGTCACCATCGAAGACATCGTGCTCGCAACCGGCCAGAAGCTCGAAGACAATCAGGTTTCGGTCGCGGCCGCGTTCGCAAAGCTGGATGCGATGGTCGGCCTTGCGCCGGTTAAGCAGGAGATCAAGCGGCTGTCGGCGCGGCTCGAGGTCGAGCAGAAACGCAGAGAACAGGGATTGCCGATTGCGGCGGTCAGCCAGCATATGGTGTTCACCGGTCCGCCCGGCGTCGGCAAGACTGAGGTCGCGCGCGTGATTGGTGAAATCTTCCGCGCGCTGAAGGTGCTGCGCAAGGGCCAGCTGGTCGAGACCGACCGCGCCGGTCTCGTCGCCGGCTATATCGGGCAGACCGCGACCAAGACGCTCGACAAGTGCCGGGAGGCACTCGACGGCATCCTGTTCATCGACGAGGCCTATACGCTCGCCGCCGGCGCCGGCGGCGGCCATGATTTCGGCAAGGAGGCCATCGACACGCTGTTGAAGTTCATGGAGGACAATCGCGACCGCCTCGTCGTCATCGTCGCCGGCTACCCCAACGACATGCGCCGTTTCATCGAGAGCAATCCGGGATTGAGCAGCCGTTTCACCAAGACGATCGATTTTCCGAGCTACGGCGTCGCCGATCTCTGCGAAATCCTGAGACGGATGGCGGCGCGCCAGCAGTTCTCGCTTCCCGACGACTTCGCGGCCGCCCTGACGCCGTGGATCGAGCAACGCTCGAAGACCACCGATTGGGGCAACGCGCGGTCGATGCGCACGCTCCTTGAGAAGGCACGCGAATCACAAGCCATCCGGATATCGACCGACGCCAGCGCCGACCTCTCGCGCATCGAGACGGCGGACCTGCTGGACGCAACGATCAGTTGATCATGGGCAGGATTGCGGAGACCGCCTCATGATCCCCGTATATTCGAACTGGCTCAGCGCCCACGGCAAGCTCTGGTACGACGACAGATATTATCGCCTGGCGTGGATCATCTGGCCGCAGGCACTAGCTGCCGTGCTGATGCTGTTCTTCTGGGCGATGCCGTCATCCGTCAGGAACGTGCCATGGGCGAAGCCGGTCGATACCACCGTCCGCTCCAAGCAATTGCTGGCACTGCGCGATACGGCGAAATCCAGCCAGCAGGCAATGGAGGAGCTGGAGCGGGATGCGCGCGGCGGCGAGCCTCTGGCCCAGTTCTACTACGCGACGCTGTTCGATGCCGATTTCAAGATAAGCACGCTCGTGCAGCCTGACATGGGCAAGGCCGTGGAGTGGTACGGCAGGGCAGCCGCGCAGGGTGAAGAGGCGTCGTTGAGCAATCTCGCCACCACCTACTTTGGCGGGACCCACGTTCGCCAGGACTATACGAGGGCCTGTTTTTATGCCCGCAAGCTCGGCGCCAACGGGTTTCCGAACGCCTTGCGTGTCAAGGGTGATTGCTACGCCCGCGGCCTTGGCGGAACGCCGGTCGATTTGCCGCAAGCCGTCACCACCTATGAAGCTGCCTATAACAAGGGCAATGTCCGCGCCGGCGCCGCGCTCGGCTATTTCTATGAGAACGGTCTGGGCGGCAAACCGCGCAATCCAGAGATGGCGCTAAAATTTTACCGCGCAGCCGCCGACAAGAGCGACGCGCTCGGACTGCATAATCTGGGCTCGGCCTATAATTCCGGAATGCTTGGCCTGCAACGCGATGGCGGCGAGGCTGCCCGGCTGATCGTCCGTGCGCTGGAGGTAAAGTATGATGTGACGTTGCAGTCGTTGACCAACCGTCCGGAACTCTGGACGTCGGATTTCTGGCAGAACCTGCAGCGGCGGCTCGCCGAAAAAGGACTTTACTCCGGCTCGATCGACGGCCGCGCCAATCCGGCGACGCTGGACGCGGTAAAGCGGCTCGGCAGCGGCTGAGTTGCGGGGGGCTGAACCAGTGGTGAAATCTCGCATCGGCCCCGGTTCGAGTGCCGGTGTATCGGACATTCTCTTTGCGGACCTTTGGAAGATGACACGCATGCCGGCCGTTCGACCCATTGCCAAAGCAGCGTTAGCGGCGATCGCTCTGATCGGATCGCATAGCTTCGTCGTGGCGCAGACTTCGATGGGCGGCCCCGAGCCGCTGCCTCCGCCGCTGGCGCCGACCCCTCCGCCACCCTCGACGCCCAGACTGGACTATATTCCGCCGAACCTTGCTCCCACCCCGCCGGGGTCGAACCCGCCGAGTACCTCGACGGATGCGTGGTGGGGCGCGATCGGCTTCACCGCCGATGGGTCCTACTCCTCGGCCTGGAAAATGCCCTCCAAGGCGGAGGCCGAGGCGAGGGTCGCCAAGCAATGCGCCGCCTTCGGCCGCGGCGGTTGTGAAGTGGTGAGCTTTTCCGGCCAGGAGTGCGTGGCGCTGGCAACCTTCATCGGCAGTTACCGGCGGCGGCGCTGGAATCTGTCCTTTACCGCGGGCGGCACGACCTATCCGGACGCGCAAAACGCCGCGATGGGCCGCTGCAATTCCGATGAACGGTCGCAAGGCCGCTGCCAGCCACGAACCGCGGCCTGCGCCGACGGGCGGTAGCAGCGGCCGGCCAGCAAGCCAATTGTCTTTTGCAAAAAAGTTGCGTGCGGTAACTACGTTACGTGCGGTAACTACAACGGCCTGCGACGGAATGGAAAGGCCAACTGCCCGAAAAGTCCGGATGGCACCTCAGTGTCGGTCCCAAACCGTGCAGGAAGTTTGTCCTTTGGCATGTGGTAGGTACCGAACATAATATCCCATAGCGGCAGGAGGCCGGCAAAGTTCTTGTCCAGCCCCTCGTCTTCGCTGGTGTGATGCCAGCGATGAAAACGCGGCGACGCAATCACCGACCGAAACGGGCCCCAATCCCAATCGACATTGGCGTGGACGAGTATCGCCAGCAGCGTGAGAAGCGGCGCAATACCCGCCAGCGCGATCGGCGCGAAACCTGTCAGCAATAGCGGCACAGTGGATGCGAGCCTTGTCAGCGCGTCATTGACGGGATGAAGCCGGACCGCCGACAACCAGTCGAGATCACGCGAGCTGTGGTGCACGGCATGGAAGCGCCACAACAGCCCGCGATGGAAAGCCCGATGCGTCCAGTACCCAATGAGATCGCCGATCACGAGCAGCCCGATTGCCTGTGCCCAAAGCGGCAGGCTGGCGGCCGGTCCCCAACCGTGCATGATGAGATCGCGATCGATGCGCCCCCACAAAGAATAAGCAACCGGAGCGACGGCGACCGCAACCGCCAGGCCAGTCACCGCGCGTGTTACGAGCGGGGTGAAGGCCCAATAGGCAACATCGGTGAAATAGCCGGCCCGAAACCACGCCAACCGCTTGTCCTTGGCTCGCGTCAGTTCAAGCAGCCTGAAGGCGATGGTGAGGACGATGAAGCCGATGACAACGGCCTGCGGCGTGGGATGGCGCATTTATCCGACGAGTCCTAGATCAATATGCCCCCCGGGACCAGAGTAGCCGTCCGGGCAGTTAGCGCAATACCGATAGCGGTTGATCACGCCTGAAGGGATGGATCAAATGCGCAAGCCCCGGCATAATCAGCAAAAAAGGCCGGGAGGAACATGTTTCGCGTCCCGAAAATCTTCACCATGCTGGTCGCAGGCACGGCGCTCGGATTGGCTGTCACCTGGGCGACGGCCATTCGCGGCACCATGGGCGGCAACATCGACGACGGTCCCTGGCGCACTAGTCTTCACATCGGATCAAGCGAAAGCGGCCCCTATCTGCGTGCCCGAATCGCGATTCATGGACTACTCGCGCTGAGCCGCGAAGAGACGCTCTATTACACCGCGGCACGCGAAAGCGACGGCCAAACGTTGGTCGGCAATTGCAGCTACCGGCTCGAGGGACACGACCCACCGGCGCGGTGGTGGAGCATCACGGCCTATGCCGATGATTTTCTGATCCCCAACAGCGCCGATCGCTATTCGGTGTCCATGAACTCCGTTGCGCGCGGTCCGGACGGAAGCTTTGCGGTGACACTGTCGAAGACGCCAGCGGAGGGAAACTGGATTCCGGTGGCTGACGGACGATTCGACCTGACGATCCGGCTCTACAATCCGCACGCCTCGGTCGTTGCCGATCCCGCAAATGTCCCGTTGCCAATTATCAAGAAGGCGAATTGCGAGTGATCGCGCGAAACTGGAAATGGATCGCCGGGGCGCTCTTGATCGCGGCGATCGTGCATGTCGCGAGCCTGCTGTTGCTGCCGCGGCTGATCATGCTGCGCACCATGTCTGTCATGGCGAGATCGGCGAGCGCCAATACGATTCTGCACCCGCCCCGCTCGGGCGCGCGATCACGCACGGTGGTTCGCCCCTCCCCGGACCTGCTATATTCGATTTGCGTCTATGACCTGCGGGCGGCCGAGGGTGCCGTGCGGGTCTCGATCCACGACATGCCCGACACTTACTGGTCGGTATCGGTGTTCGACGCCGATACCAACAATTTCTATGCGCTGAACGACCGTCAGGCCAAGACCGGCGCCGCCGATTTTCTTCTCGCGGAATCGGGCGCACCCGCCAATGACGGGCGATTGCCTGTCGTCACCACTCCCACCAACCGCGGCATCGTGCTATTGCGCATCCTCGTCAACGATGATGCCCGCACGGCTGAACTCGACGCCGCCCGGCGCCACACGCGTTGTGCGCCTTATAGAACCGGTTGAATCAATCAACGAAGAAAAACAGGAAAAGCCAAGGAAAGCCCATGACAAAAGGTTCAAACGTAAAGAACGTCGAAATTCTTGCCTGCGATGCCGGCTGGAGAAACTACCATTTCGTCAAGATCACGACCGATGACGGCGTCGTTGGCTGGAGCGAATTTGACGAGGGTTTTGGCTCTCCCGGCGTCAGCGCATCGATCCAGCGCCTTTCGACGCGCGTGGTCGGGCAGAGCGCGTTTTGGCACGAGCGGATTTATGCGGAGCTGTTCGCCGCGACCCGTCCCGCGGCCGGCGGCGTGGTGGCGCAGGCGCTGGGCGCCATCGAAAACGCGTTGCTCGATGCCAAGGCCAAGCACCTCGGTGTGCCCTGTTACGAATTGCTGGGCGGCAAAATCCGCGACCGCATTCGCGTGTACTGGTCACATTGCGCGACCTGGCGCATCAACCACCCGAGCTGGTATAAGCCGCCGATCGAAAGCCTCGACGGCGTGAAGGCGATCGGGCGCGAAGTGCGCGAGAAGAAATTCACCGCGCTGAAGACCAACATCTTCACCTACGACGATGGCAGACCGACCGGCTGGCGGCCCGGCTTCGGCTCGCCGTTCCAGCCCGAGATCAATGTCGACCGCAAGGTCTTGCGCGACCTGCGTATGCATCTCGAAGCAATTCGCGACGGCGCCGGCCCCGAT
>Ga0210408_10001421_pt1 | contig 25177 bp, 20 predicted proteins | sample IncBWH4MmetaG_FD_155471 | JGI IMG/M metagenome (GOLD analysis project Ga0210408, IMG submission 155471) | Forest soil microbial communities from Barre Woods Harvard Forest LTER site, Petersham, Massachusetts, United States - Inc-BW-H-4-M | ecosystem: Environmental > Terrestrial > Soil >...
GGTGGTTTGTTGGTCTCGTTGGCCGGAGCGAATTTTGTCTTTGCTCTAAAATGCCGCCTGCTTCCTCTTGGTTGTGGTGGCAACTCGGCAATGGAAACAACCAACCCCCTGGCAAAGGTTCCGTCGCAGAGCCTTTTCGAATCCTTCGGGACGATAATCCGTCACGTTCGAAACGCACCCGGGTTCCAGATCGTGTTGGCCCGAAATCTCCTGTTTGCTCTGTTCATTTCAGTGATTCCAGCATTGATGCCGGTTGTGGGCTTGAAAGTGTTGCGCCTCGGTTCGTCTAATCTGGGTCTGTTGTTCACCAGCATGGGAGCTGGATCGGTTATCGGAGCGGTGTTCATCATTCCCTGGCTGAGGGCTCGCCTCTCGCCCGATGCTGTTACCCTTTCGGCGAATTTGCTGCTTGTCTTGGTTTACGTGTTAATGGCGCTGGTTCGCCAAACAGAGGTATTCTTTGTTTGGGTCGGGCTGAACACGGCTTCTGATTAAGCTGCCCGGTGGGTGCCAGAGAGCAAGAAATCTTTGTCGGCCAAGCCAACCAGCATCAACGGAACAAATTGTTGGTTCTTGGCTGAGATCGCTGGCCTTTTGCTTCCCATTATGCAACGGACGCGGAAGGAAAATTTGGCCTTAACATTGAGTAGTCGGTCAGGTCAGAAATCGGACAGGCGGGGTCGTCACTGCCTGACCTTCCGAATACAGGATCGTTCACGTTTATCATGGTGGAAACTCCAACACTCGGCGAGACATCTCGGCGCATTGTCGCGCCGGATACCCCTATTCCTAAGGATACCAAAATCGTTCCGGGTGCCCCTATCGCTCCGGAAAACAGAAGCAGGACAGGTCAAATAATTTTAGGCTGGTTCTATTTGGCGTAGTAAACTTTCCTTTACGTATGGGCATTCGATCAAATCTCAGGCTTACCAACACGTATAGCCGCCGTCGACGACCAGATTGCTTCCCGTAAAATAGCTACTCGCCTCTGATGCGAGAAAAACCACCACACTCGCCACCTCCCGTGGCTCGCCGACGCGGCCCATAGGTGTAAACTTCAACCATTCCGCATACAACTCCTGGTTGCTCATCGCAACCTTCGTCATTTCTGTGCCGATGTAGCCCGGAGAAATGCTGTTCACACGGACGCCCCGCTTCGCCCACTCACCGGCGAGCGATTTTGTCAGCATAATCACCCCGGCCTTCGAGACGTTGTACGCCGATTGTGGTTGCGGCGTGTTTGAGATGATGCCGGACATCGAGGCCGTGTTGATGATGCTCCCTTTGCCCTGGTCGAGCATTACTTTGCCGAATTCCCGGCAACAATAGAAGACCGCGTGCAGGTTTATATTGATGACCCTGTGCCAGTCTTCGTCGGTGCATTGCTCCGACGGCGCGTGAAGGGCGATTCCTGCATTGTTGACCGCAATATCGATCCGGCCATACCTCGATCGGATATCTACAGCCAATTTGGCGACTTGTTCCGACTTGGTCAGGTCCGTATGCGCAAAATCGACATCCAAATCTTTAGCTGCCTTTTCGCCTGCTTCAGCGTTGATGTCTACAATAACAACCTTCGCACCGTTCTCTTTCAGCGCCTTAACGGACTCGAATCCGATTCCCCGCGCGCCTCCAGTAACGACTGCAACTCGATCTTCAAGCGGGGTTAGGGGGGAGTAGCTCATAATTTGATCAAATGTTCAGGATTATATAGCAGTGGCTGGTGGCCGGTGACTAGTGGTTAGTGACTAGGCGATGTTTCCTAGGCTAAAGTCACTTTCAGCCCTTAGTATATCCGGGTTGATCCATTGGCGGGGAGAATACCTCTTCCAACTTGGGCGGGTTAACCGGTTTCGATCTGACCGGATTCGGTGGTGCCAACGCGGCGTCCTGTACGGTAACCCGGGCCGGTAAATCGGTGACTGTTTGAGGGCCAGTTGGCACAGATCGGCCACGTTTCGGATTCCGGCTAATCGTCGAGTAAGGCTGTCGCATGCAGTAGCGTGGCTTAAGGGAGAGTTGCTGATGATGGATTGGTCGAAATTTTGAAGTAAGCCTCAGCATCGGCTTTCAAAATCGGGTCGCCGGTACCATTGAGCAAGCGTCCTGATTCACCTCACCAAAATCGTGAGCAACACCCAACCGACCGCAGCACATGCGGCGACAAGAATGTGCCAAAGGACGCGCATGCCGAATTGGTATCTTGTGTCACTTTCCTTCATGGCGGGGTGCTAAACTGGAAGTGATGACTCTGTTTAGACAATCCAGGCGGTAATTTCGCCCTCTACATGCCTCGGCTCTCCAAGCGCTGGCAGTTCTCGGAACTCCATAGGCTCGACGATCGCGTGTATACCACTCCAACCCTGATTCACCCGCGTGTGCGCCGTTAGCTTCGTGGCAAACTCGATCAGGGTGGCCTTTGCCACCTTCGAGGGACTTCCGACTATGAGTACGATTTCATGGCCTGCGACCGGATTGTCTACCGTAGCCGCCTGGGATAAACCTGCCCCATGAAGCCGGGTGAGTCGAACCACCCCGTGAAGGATGACTTCGTTGTAATGATGATTTTCGGGGGGTATTCTCATATCACGCCAAATTCTAGGGGTAATCACAATTTTTGTTTGCGAGACGGGCCAATCACCGGTCTCAGCTAGTTACTAATGGATTGGAAGGTCCGAGTTTCAGAGTTTCTTTGAAATATTTGGCCAGAATCCGTGCTTGGGATCGAAACAACGTCGACCTGGCGATCTAGGAATGCGTCCTGATAGGGAACCAAAATCTCTCGATGAGCCCAGGAAAGGGAAATCAGTTCGGGGGGTCTCACTGGAGGTCATTTTGGTCCTCGGCCTGAGCCAGCCGGCTTAGCGTCGCTGTTGAATCCGAGCGTCGGCCGGATTCGCTGCTTTGTCCGGCGATGATCTTGCTCGACCACGTTGTTCAAATGCTTGCAGGATCGCACCCGTACGCGGCGCGGTAGCGTTCCAGCCCCTTTCAGTTTGGCGACCGCCCGATGCGAGGCGGGCGTGGCCGTCCAAGGTGATCACCCTTGGGACGCCATGCTGCCCCGTCGCCCGGGAAAAGAACCGCTTGGCGGCCGCGATGTCCCGCCGTCTGCTCAAGAGAAAATCGACGGTGCGGCCCGATGTATCCACGGCGCGATAGAGGGAGACCAGTGGCCTTGATGCCCGCTCGGCCATCATTTGGACCAGGTCACGGGAGCTGAGTTTGAAGGTGAGATACAATCGTACGCAGAGCACGATGATTTCCCGGTCAAAGCGCCGGCCTTAAAGAGCTCCTGTGCCGAGGTGGGTTCCGTCATCGCTGGCCGTTAGCGCCACAAGGCCAGCTTTCAAGTTTACACCAGAACCATACTCTCGCCGTTTTTCCGGTGGGAGCCGGTTTCATGGCGCGAGCCGTCCTTCGGCGGCGATCAGCGCATCGCACAAAGCGTGAATCTCGCCATCCACCTCAGCAGGATTCGAAACCGTGCGGCCCACCTCCTCGCGTAAGATAGACGCAAACCGTTTGCGCAGGCGGTGGATGAGAGTTTTGACTGACCCCACGCTTATTTGGAGTGCATCCGCCACCTGTTCGTACGGTGGAGGGGGTTTGCTGTCGCTGAGATCCAAAAAAGCTTCCAGCATTTCGAATGTCGATGTTTTGTTTTGGGCGGCGTATTCCTCGCCGAGCTGAGTCATTGCCCGGCCAAGCAACGTCATTGCCCACCGGGCGTCGAAGATTTTCTCCGCAGTCAGAGCGTCCATTGGCTCTAGTAGATAACGGCTCTCGGCTCTTTCCAGGTCTGGAGTGACAAATTCGCAGTTACCGCCTCGCTTGAGGCAGCGCGCCCGGTGGGCCTCTACGGAAAGATAGTTCTTGAACAATGTGATCAAGAACGATCGGAATTTACCTTTGAGCCGGTCAACGCGCGTAAGCGCCCGGTGTTCCAACAGATGAAGGAAAAAACCTTGGGTTAGGTCCTGGGCGTCGTCCGGCGAATGCCCGCGGCGCCGAGCGAAGACGTAGAGTGGATACCAATAAAGCCGGCACAGTTCCGCTAAAGCCGCCGGCCCTCCTTCCACCTGGCTTTGCGCGGCCGTCATGACGATCGTCCAATGCGTGGTGTGAAAACTCGCCGCGGCCGCCGGCAAACTATGCTCATGTTTCACAAAGAATTGCGTGTTCGATTTACTTTAGCGGATGCAGCCCGGTTTCGGAAGAAAACTGTTAATGCTCTCAGGATTTAAAGAAATGCTAACGATACGGTGAGCTCTCAGGGAGCCATCGCGTCCAGGACTCTGTATCGAAGACGCTGAGCGGCTACAGCCGTCGCGTCGGTAAGGAGCGCCCTATCGGTCGCGGCTAGCGCCATTTCGGGCCTGTGCTGAGCCAACAGCATCTCGCCGGCGCGCGTGCAAATGGCGCTGTTTTTCGGAAGCCTTGCCAAGCCAAAGGAGCGAAGAAAGTCAGCGCGCTTGGCATCAGTTTCAAACGCCGCCAGCGCGATGTGAAGCAACGGGTGATCAGGGATGAAAACTAAAGCGTTTTGAAGCCATTGGTCGGTTAGGTTTGGATTTGTCAGAAGAGCGTTGTTCACCCAGTCAGCAACTTTCACGTCGCTCGCCGGAAATATCGTTCGATCACGCCCGGCGCTGAAAAACCACCGTATGAAGCGCGCGTCGGGACGAAAGTCCTGCGCTAAATCCTGGAATTGTTTTGTCAGCTGCGACCTGCGTTCCTCATTGACTATGAGGAGCGAGCCGTCGTTTGAGAATTGGAGTCCACTTGCGATGTCTGAAAGTGATTCGATTTGCCGCGCGGGGGAGCCGGCATTCGAATCGGACGCGCCTCTTCCTGCTCTGTCGCCACCTAATTCTTTCGTCCGCCGAGCCAGCTGTGCTGGAGTAGCCGCATCCCAGAGCTTGGCGGTTTTGTCCCAGCTTGCCGTCAGGATCCGTGCACCGTCCGGACTAAACACCACGTTGTTGACACGATCCTGGTGGGCAAAGCAGGCGATCAGTTTGCCCGAGGCCGTATCCCAGAGTTTGGCGGTTTTGTCTGCGCTCGCAGTGAGGATCCGGGCGCCGTCGGGACTAAACGCTGCGTTGTTGACACGATCCTGGTGGGCAAAGGACGCAATGAGCCTGGCCGAGGCTGCATCCCAGAGCTTTGCGGTTTTGTCCCAGCTTGCCGTGAGGATCTGGGCGCCGTCGGGACTAAACACTGCGTTGTTGACACGATCCTGGTGGGCAAAGGAGGCGATGAGCTTGCCCGAGGCCGCATCCCAGAGCTTGGCTGTTCTATCCCGGCTTGCCGTCAGAATCCGAGAACCGTCCGGACTAAAGGCCGCGCGGGAAACCCCGTCTTGATGGGCAAGGGAGGCAATGAGCTTGCCCGAGGCCGCATCCCAGAGCTTGGCGGTGTTGTCCGCGCTTGCGGTCAGGATCTGCCCACCGTTCGAGCTAAACGCCGCATCGTTGACCTGATCCTGATGGGCAAAGGAGGCGATGAGCTTGCCCGAGGCCGCATCCCAGAGCTTGGCTGTTCTATCCCGGCTTGCCGTCAGGATCCGAGAACCGTCCGGACTAAAGGCTGCGCGGGAAACCCCGTCTTGATGGGCAAGGGAGGCAATGAGCTTGCCCGAGGCCGCATCCCAGAGCTTGGCGGTGTTGTCCGCGCTTGCGGTCAGGATCTGCCCACCGTTCGGGCTAAACGCCGTATCGTTGACCTGATCCTGATGGGCAAAGGAGGCGATGAGCTTGCCCGAGGCCGCATCCCAGAGCTTGGCGGTGTTGTCCGCGCTTGCGGTCAGGATCCGCCCACCGTCCGGACTGAACACCGCGTCGCTGATCCGGTCCTGATGAACAAAAGAGGCGATATGATTACCCACGGCCGCATCCCAGAGTTTGGCCGTATTGTCTGCGCTCGCGGTCAGAATCCGCCCACCGTCCGGACTGAACACCGCGTCGCTGACCCGATCCTGATGGGCAAAAGAGGCGATGAGCTTGCCCGAGGTCGCGTCCCAGAGCTTGGCTGTTCTGTCCCAGCTTGCCGTCAGAACTCGAGCACCGTCCGGGCTAAAGGCCGCGTGGATAACCCCGTCCTGATGGGTAAAGGATGCAATGAGCTTGCCCGAGGCCGCATCCCAGAGCTTGGCGGTGTTGTCCCAGCTTGCCGTCAGGATCCGAACACCGTCGGGACTAAACACCGCGTCCTCAACGGCGCCCTGATGGGCGACGGAGACGATCAAGTTGTGCGAGGCTGTATCCCAGAGCTTGGCGGTGTTGTCTGCGCTCGCCGTCAGGATCCGAGTACCGTCCGGACTAAACCTTGCGCCGTAGAGGCTATTCCCGCGAGCAAACGAGGCGATGAGCGCGCCCGAGGTCGCGTCCCAGAGTTTGGCGGTGCCATCCGCGCTTGCTGTGAGAATCCGAACACCGTCCGGACTAAACACTGCATTCTCAACGGCGCCCTCATGGGCAAGGGAGGCAATGAGCTTGCCCGAGGCCGCATCCCAGAGTTTGGCAGTGTTATCCGCGCTAGCCGTCAGGATCCGACCTCCGTTCGGGCTAAACACCGCATCGTTGACCCGATCCCGATGTGCAAAGGCGGCGATGAGCTTGCCCGAGGGCGCGTCCCAGAGCTTGGCGCTGTGATCCACGCTTGCCGTCAGGATACGCGCACCGTCCGGACTAAAAGCCGCGCGGACGACCCCACCCTGGTGGGCAAAGGAGGCGATGAGCTTGCCCGAGGCCACATCCCAGAGCTTGGCGGTGTTGTCTGCGCTTGCCGTTAGTATTCGAGCCCCATCCGGGCTAAACACCGCGTCGTTGACCACATCCTGGTGGGAAAAGGAGGTGGTGAACGGCGGTAGCGCCTTTTCACGATGAATGATTAGTTCTTGGAAGAATCGTTCCGACGCAACTAGATTTTCCGGGTTGAACTTGATGGCACGCGAAAGAAGAGCGATGCCTTCCCGCCACTCTCCGAGCTGGAACTGACGTTCGGCTTGGTTGAAGCTTCCCCAACTCGCCTCGCGGAGTTGTTCGTGAAGCCTTGCAGTGACTCGCTCCGCCTCGTGCTTTTGACTCTTGGCAACCCAGGCAAAAACCCCAGCAGCAATCGCGAGAAGCGCGAAGCCGACGGTGACTGCATTTCGTATTCGATTTCTTAATCTTCTTGTTCGGGTCTGTTCAGCGATACTGGCCGAGATATAGTCGAGTTGTTCTCGATTGAGTGAATTTCCGAACTCATCAACTAACTTGTCCGCCTCCGCCAAAGGAAGTCCAGGCGGTAAAAGGTAGTCTCGGTGTCGCTCCGTTAGCTTCCATTGCCGCATCGAAGCGTCCAGGCGGTCGCGCATTCGCAAAAATTCGCGGTTCTGCTTCAGCCAATCCATGACGCGCTGCCATTCCCGCAGCAGCGCTTCGTGCACGATGCTCACGGTAACTTCCCCCTGGGGATCGGCGTCGGCGACCAACAGCCGGTTCTTGACGAATAGATCAACGAAGCCTTTCGCGCCGACTTTCTTTTCCGCGTCGGTCCCCTCTAAAATGACGAAATCACGGTAAGGTACCGTCCGCCGGTTGGGCACTTCCTCTTCGCCCTGGCCCAACGTGACCAGATAGCGCATTACAAAAGGAAACGCCCTTTGTTCATCCGGTCGCAACGTGCCGAATACGGCCTCCGCGTGCTTGGCAAGCCCGCCCTTCAATTCGCCTAACTCGTGATAATCCGACCACCGGAGCAAGTCATCGCGCCGCATTGCCTGCTCGTCGTAGAGCAACGACAAAACATGCTCGAGCAACGGCAATGATTCTGGGGTGACGGAGGCCACATCGCGCAGGGCGTCGTCCAGGCGTTGACCCGTCTCCCGGTCTTGCTCGAAGCGCAGACCGGCTGCTTCGGCCGGCAGCCGAATCATGTTCCGGATCTCGTAAGCCGTGGGCGGCCGGAGATCGAATTTTCCACCCGGCTTCGTGAGCTCAATCAGATTCGGAAATTCCTGATACGAGGGGTAAAAGTCACTCCGTAGTGTTGCCAGGATGAAGACCCGGCCGCTCCGAACCAAACTAACGAGCAAGAGGATATAATTCTGCTGGACCTCCGGTGAAAAACCGGTCGTGAACAATTCTTCCAACTGATCGACCACCAAGGCTAAACGGGCTTTTGATAGCTCCAGCGTCTCTCTCTCCTGACGAGCAAAGTCCGCCTCGTTCGATCTTCCTGACGCCCGCAGGTTTCGCTCTCTTTCCTCCAGGTCACGCGAATGCTGAATTTTCCACTCGCGCGCGGCGTGATCGAGTGCGTCCCGGACCCGGAACGCGAAGCTACCAGAATGCTCCCTCAATTCGCTCCCCAGATCACGGACCGCGTTCGGCGATTCCGGGTCCCGCAAGGCCGGCAGCGCAGAGGGCTCCAGCAGCGCGGCCGCCAAGGCGTCGAAGCAATCGCCCCCGCTTCCACCCGCTCCGGGTCTCGTTACCGACCACCGCCACAGTCCAATGCCTTCAATGGTCTCGGGTTGCGTTAACAACGGAAGCACGCCCGCTCGGACCAGCGAGCTTTTTCCTGAGCCACTCGCGCCCACGACCAGCACAAACGGCCGTTGCGCTCTGACTTGTACTTCCAAAGCCTCCAATACTTCCCCGATCGCTTTTGTTCTACCATGAAAGATGGGCGCATCTTCGAAATCGAAGAAGTTTAACCCCCGGAACGGGCTGGATTTCCACCGGCGCACTTTCCTGCTCGATGTGCGCTCTCCGACCTCCTGGTCTACCTGAACCGCGAGAAAATTCCGGAAATGTTCCCGGAAGAGCTCTTCAAACTCCTGGAGGTTGCGATAGTCGCTAAAAGTTGTGGCGTAATTCCCCTGGCTGTTCTTACTCCGATCCGCAAAAAAGTCCTGTAAGGAGTCCCATTGCCGGCCAAAGGCCTCGCGCTCCGCTTTTGGTTCCAACGGCGGCGTCGGCTTCGAACGGTTGCGGTACACGTGCAATGGCGGAATCCCTCGGTGCTTGTTTGAGTAATCCATTGCCCACGCGATTTCGTATTCCGTTCCCGAAGCGGATGGGTTGCCGTCTGGCAGTCTCGTTGTCGGGACGATCTGGGCGCCGAGTCGCGACCAGAGGATGCAAATCACCAGATCGAATTCCGCAGTGTTCGGGATCTGCTCTTGATACCCCGAATCCGGTCGAAACCGCTGATATTCCAAAAAATAAGGACATAGAAGCAGCTTTACGTGATGCTCAGTTTCCAGCGCACCATTTTCGAACCCACCGTTTTCTTTTGCTAAGCGTTGGAAGTTGGAAGAAGAGGCGCTCACCGCCACGTTAAACTCGGCCGCAATCGAGCGCATCACTCGATCCGCTAAATACCGCTCCTTTTGAACGTCGCCGGCTGAGGAGACGAAAACTCGGATCGTCTTCATTAGAGGGCGCCCGGCATCGATCGCATCCCGTACCAGCGGCATCATTTTTGAGAGCTCGGCCGGTGTCTGGAAACGCCGCGTCGGGTCTTTCTTTAAGAGGGTGTCGAGCAAAACGACGACGGGCTGTGGGACATCTTTGAGTTGTTCAAGCGGCAAGGGAGCGTGCTGATGCTGATACATCACTTCCGCGGGCGAGCCTTGGAACGGCGCTTGACCGGCTGCCATCTCCCAAAGCGTCACGCCAAGCGAATACAGATCCGAACGGATATCGACGCTCACGCCCGCGAATTGCTCGGGACTGGCGAACTCTGGGGTCCCAGCAAACGCCCCAGGAGTTGAAATCGCGGCTTGCAAAGAAGGTTCATTCACCGCCTTCGCTAACCCGAGATCGATAATCTTCGCGGTTACATCCCCCTGGTCGAAGTTAACCATGATGTTGTTTGGTTTGATGTCTCGGTGGACGAGCTTCTGCTTGTGCACCGCGGCTAAACCGGCGGCGACCTGAGCAGCAATTTCGAGCGCCAACTTTACTTCAAGCCGGACGGAGCGTTGGATAAGGCTTTCCAGAGTCTCCCCCTCCACAAACTCCATCGCGTAGAAGTAGCTGCTCCCGGTTCTACCCAGGTGCAATACCGAGGCGACGTTCGGATGACGAAGACTGGCCGCCGCGCGCGCCTCACGCAAAAAATGAAGCCTCGCCGACTCGTCTCCGAGATATCGTTCGCTAATGACCTTCAGGGCCACGGGGCATCGCAAATCGACGTCGAATGCTTTGTAAGTGACACCCATCGTGCCGCGCCCCAACTCGATCGGTTTCCCGTCTTCGCCGTTCACCAACTCATAATGCTCCAAGCGTCGCGCTACCAGTTCGGATTGAGGTTTACCTGAATACTCCGAAGAAAGCTCGCCCGATTCAGGCTCCGCATCCAGAGCTTGGCGAAGCCTACAAACCGGACAGAATTTCATCGCTCCAGAGATCTCGCAACCGCAAGCTTGGCAGGCTCGAGTTTCCTCCCCTTTCATGGATCTAAATCTCCTTCGGACGCGCTCAGATGCCTAACGAACGCGTAACGCAGATTCCAGCAGAGCGTGCGTAGCTCGGCAAATACAAATTCGAAATCCGGCGCTTTACTCCGAGCGGAAAGACGCGCCACGCTCCAGTGGACGGTACGTAATCGGTATTTCATGTGTAAAGTTGATCGAAAGTCGACCGACCAAAAGCAGACTTAGCAGGAACAGAATCGCCGACCCAAACAAGGCACAAGTTGCTCCGACTATAGCGGCAGCTGAACCCCAGATCACTCCCCCAACTACTATCGCTCCCTGCGAGATCATTATCACGGCAGCGTTCATGCGGCCCCGCGCCCAGCTTGGCATCGCGCGCTGCGCTGCCACCCAGAGTTCGGAAGCAGACAATGTCCATCCCATACCGGCAAGCGCCGCGACAATGAAGAATGCTTCTGTCTGGCGAACGAGTGCCATCAACACGTAAGCGATGACAATCAGCAAATTCGCCGAGAGCGTGAGGAAATCGGGCGAGAAACGCACCCGAAGCCACGGAAAGATGAAAACCACTCCGAGAACCGACCCAGCTCCCATGCTGGTGAACAAAAGCCCGAGATTGGACGAACTGAGTTGTAACACTTTCAAACCGACGACGGGAATCAACGCCGGAATCGCTGAAATGAACAGGGCAAACAGGAAAGTTCGAGCCAATACAACCTGAAGCCCGGGCGCGCAACGAACGTGGTGGACGACCGTCCCGAAAGATTCGAAAAATCGTTCTGGAAGTTTTGCTGGCCCGGTTGGTTGTTTCCATTGCCAGGCTGCCAGAACAACCAGGAGGAAACAGGCGCCATTGAGAGCGAAGACAAAATTCGCTCCGGCCAACGGGATCAACAAACCACCTAGCGCCGGACCAATAATTCCCGCGAGGTTGAATTGCAAGCCACCCAATATCACCGCAGAGGGAAGCTCTGTGTCTGAGACGACTTGGGGCACAATCGACGTCCAGGCCGGCGCGCTAAAAGCAAATCCAACTCCGATGAAGAAGACGCAAACCAAGATGAGGTAAGGATTGAGCAGATGCAACCAACCAAGAATCGCTAAGCCAATGGCCGTGGCGGCCAACCAAAGATTGATGGCGCATACTAACTTCTGACGGTTCACCTTATCGGCGAGGGCGCCGGCGGGCAGTATAAACAGAAAAAAAGGGAGCGATGCCACCGTTGACATGAGCGATATCAAAAGTGGCGACGCCGTGAGCAGATTCATTGACCAGGTCGCCGCGGTATCGTGGGCGGCCACGCAAGTGCCGGAGATCACCGTGGCAAACCAGAGTTTCCTGAAAGCCGGATTTTTTAGGGCCGTCCACGTGGAACTCTTAGTCATAATCGGATATGAAACGTCTCCATCCCATTACTAATGGATTTGGTCCTCCGAGTTTCAGGACTTTTGCGAAATCCTTATAAACTTGCCTCGGGCTGTGTCTTCCTTAGATCTCGCGCCGGAGACCTCAGCGTCCAGGAGCTGAGTACTGGACTCGATGATCCTGCTTCGCAACGATAGAAGCTGCTCTCTGCCTTTTGGTCACATCGTAAGGAAGACCCGAAGTCGTTCCGTGTACGGATATTGACGGGGATTCTGTATTGATCTGCGCCGTCTCCATACGGGGCGACGTTACAGTGTAAGAGCGACTAGTGTTCGCCAGCAGTTCGTGACGACACTGATCAACGGTCTGAACCTCGATTCCAAACTCGCGAGCTCTCGCTGCGGCATTAGTTTCCTGGGCGTCAGCGCAGCTCACGATTTTTCCCGAAAGTCCTTAGCAGCTTTCGCGTAGGTCACTAATCAATCCGGCCCCAAGAAGCCCGATTCGTAATGGCTTACTCACGAGCAGCTCAAATTAGCTCTTACATCTTATTCTCTATCCATGAATCTTCGATGGTCTTTGCAGCTTGTTCGGCCGTCGTGTTTCCCGCAGCCACGTCTGCGCTCACATCATTGAAAACCCGACCGGTGTCGGGACCAAGCAGTTGATCCATTGCGATCGCTATCCATTGCGACTTCTCAACCTCCTGGGCGATCTGTTTGAAGAACTGGTTTTGGATCGCATCCGCGGTTCCCTTCACCATCGGGATGAACAAGCCTTCTTTCGCTAGCTTGCTCTGGATCTCTTTTCCTAGCCAGACCTTCATGAAGTCAACCGTTTCTTTCGGCGCATCTTTCGCGACCAACCAGCCATTCAGACTCGCAAAGATGTCGTTCGCGTGACCTTTGCCACCTTTGACTTCCGGGAAGAAAAACCACCCGAGCTTCTCGTCCGGGAGCCCCTTTTGGTCCATAGCGTTCGATCGCCCCCACGTTAGGTCCCAGGTTCCCATGAGGTGAAAGGCCGTCCTTCCGTCGTGAAAAGTCCCCGCTGCCTCTGGGTAAGTGTTCGCGAGATAGCCCTTCTGAAACGGTTGCAGTGCCGCAAGATCTTTGTAGAGCTGAAACGCTTTTACGACCTCGGTATTATTGTATCCGCCGTTCTTGCCGTCATAGGCAGCTAGCATCCCTTCCCGGCCGAGGATGCGCATCATGAGCATGGCAGGATAGAAATGGAGAGGCCACTTGTCTTTTCCACCGGCCGCAAGCGGAGTAATGCCTGCGCCCTGACACTTTTTCACAGCATCGATTAAATCCTCCCAGTACATGATCTTTGTCGGGTCAACACCGGCTTTCTGACATAACTCCTTGTTATACCAGAAGACCATCGGACCAACGTCGTTTGGCAGACCGTACGACTTGCTTTCGTAAGTGAAGTTCTGAATGCCGGCAGGGTAAAAAGTGTCTTTGAGCCCGCCCTCTTCGATCGCCTTCGTAATGCCCTGACAAAGACCAGCATTGATCTGTTCGTACATCACGCCTCCGCCCCAGCTATGAAACACACTGGGTCCGTCCTTGGATTGGAGAAGAGTTGGCAACTTGGCTTTAAAAGCCTCATTCTCCAGATAATCGAATTGGACCTTCACGCCAGGATGAACCTTTTCGAACTCCTGGGCGGCTTCCTTCCAGATTTCCAGCACTTTGGGCAGCTTTTGGATGTGAAGAACCTTGATGACCGTTTCGGCTGACGCGATGCAGGTTAAGGATCCGAGCATGGCGAAGGAGAATAGCCATTTAAATTCCATTTTTCCGGCGGGTTAGAGCGGTTTAGGCGCTTATGCGGGTCGTCACGAGAATTTTGTTCTCGTTACGACTCGCCTTCGGGGGGATATCAAGGCCGGAGCCGAATAACAACTCCAAGCGGGCTAAAAACAACCGCTTTATAGAGTCCAATGCGAGTCATCAAGCCGGTCTTCAACATCTCAAAAATGTAAGTGTCTTGAAAATCGTGACTTGTAAAAAGTGCCAAAACGCTTTGGCACTACATCTGGTGGAATGCCATTGCCGGAACGAGTATGCTGCATAATCTTTTATCGATGGCCTGCCGACCATAAGACATCCCGTCCGATGCCACCAAAACCGCGTCCTCCGTGAAAAAGCGCGGCCACCGCGGTGGCGTCGTTCTTGTTGAATGCCTCGTCCGCCTTCATACCGAGCGCACCGAACTCTCCAAGTGCTTTGGCATCCCCGAGGAGATCGCGCTGCTGAACTATTCGTGGATCGACCGTGTCTTTCGGTTGGCCAAGGGTCGGCAATGCAAAGCTCATTGCCAGTCCTACAAGGGCAACAACTAACGGTATTTTCATTATTCCTCCCGGTGTTTGCCGCCGAAGCGACCTAACAACCTGTTGCGGGAATTCTTGCGTCGCCGGTAACAGCTCGGGAGGGCGAAAGGATCAACGTTTTTGGGGGAAAGGTCGCTGAGCGACTACCTCAAAAGACGCCTCGCCCGATTCGATGTCAATAGGAAACATTTGCTGGCCGACCTGTTGGTCGGCGGTCTCCGACACCCGAGTCGATTGTCACTTGACTTAACGAACTGACCGCATCCAATTTTCTCTCGGTGTCTTAAGTTTGTGGTGTCCCCACGCTACGCTTACTTGGCTCGTTTCCATACGGTATGGATGGGTCTGCCACTTGAGCCAACGCCAGTCCATGTCAGTTCGTCTCCGGTGAGAGTGAAGGATCGCTTTTGCTCGGTCCCGTTCCAATTCGGGAACGAGCAGCCCTCAAGGTGGAAGATGAGGGTCTTTGCCGCCTCGTCGATCGTGTACGTGCCAAAGTAGCACCAGCGGATCGAAATTGATGTCGCGCACGGGACTGGTGTCATCGCTTTCGACGTGGTCGATCGTCAAGGTTCCCACGTCGATCTGCTGCCGGTCTGGCGGCCACGGAACTGTCGCGTCATTAGTCAGATCTCCCGGCTGACCTACAGTGATGACCAGATGGCACTGCAGCGGGTTGTTATGAATGTTTTGGTCGCCGATTTCCGTGCCATACTCTCCAGCGATCCTCTTTGACTTTGCGATTCTGACCGCGTGTGTTCCAACTGACGAGCGTGCCTAATTGGTACTCCCCATAAACGATTGAAAGCTGCCTGAACATCTGATTCCGCGGCCGGAAGGACAACAATCTCCATCAACGGTTGCGTCTCAATATCCCGGCCTTCACCTCTTCCCAGCTAGACCCAAGATCAGGGTTTTTACGGTATTCCTCCAGTCGCCTTTCTAGCTCCGCTATCTGCTCTGGTGTTATTGGAATATCCTCGGGATTCGACGCCAAGTCGTCCCAGAGCTCAGTCACTAAACTGTGTTTTTCGGCCGGCGACAATGTTCGCAGCTCTGGAATCCGCTCAATCGTGTCAAAACGTTCGAGTTGTAGCAACAAAAGAGCAACAGAGAAGATTGCACTTCATAAATCACTGGTAATAAGCGTCTTAAGCAAGCAGATCATCAGCGCCCTCTCAAGGCCGGTGCACGGGTTCGAGTCCCGTACGCGCTGCCAGATTTTTCCTGGGCTGTCAGGGTCGCCATCAAGTTCTACACCAGTTTGAATTTTGGGACAAAGAGGGACAGGTCAGAGTGGCGCTAAGATAAGGAGTGGCTTGGGACGGTTTTTGCCCCGAAGGGACTGCAGGATTCAGCCGGGGGTTTCAACCCGGTTTCAACCCCGGGAACCGTCCCCCCACGGCGACGCGCCCCAAAGCCAAAGGGGCGCAAAAACGGGCGTGACAATAACATATAAATATGATGTAATTGTGTATGTCCCAATCGCTCGCCCTTGTTTTAGTGAACATCATTTTCTCCGCATGGCAGCCAAAACGAATAGTACGAACGAGGTAGAGTTCCCATTGAGCATGTTGTTGCTGCACGTTTCTGCCCGTTTCGCGCGGCTCTTTCGCTGCGAACTGGACGGAGAAAACCATGGGGAGAGAACGGACATCCTGGCAAACTGGAGCGTAGATGTGTGTTCCGTGTCGCACCTAGGTCGCTTTGTCCTGTTTTGCGAAGAGGATAGTCTGTTTACGTTTGTCATCTCCTTGGGCTACGGTCGCTCGCTGGCTCCGGTACTGGATAGATTTCACAGACGCCGTGAAGAATTGGCTTGCGAGCTGGGGTTGTCTGGACTTGCGCCTTTTTCGTTCACAAGATTGCGTTTTGGCAAGCGGACCAACCGCCACATTATCGGCAGTCAGAACGATTTAATCCGTCTTTTGTGTGGCTACCTGGAGGACGCCACACCGCCGTTGGAAGGGGACCAACTGCGAAACGTCGAAGACTCATTGAACCAGGCGCCAATGTCCTATTTGGGGATGAGGAGCCCGCGAGTCGCCTTGCTTCAGTGGCATGACACGAGCAGGAATTCTCCTACCACCAGTTGAGGGAGGAAGCGTACCAGGGGCGTGCTCAAGCTGGATGAGAAACGACGGTTCGCTGCAGGTATTTCGGTAACGGCAGTCGGCTCTTTCCGAAAATCTTTGGATCTTGCCAGAATTGATTAATCCTAAACTCCGAAATTTGAGGACTCGTCCTCGAGAATCCCGATGTTTGACAATCAGACTAACTGGACAAAATAATGCGGGACAATCGGGCTCTCTTCGCTGGAGAAAACGCCGACTGATCGAGGACGAGGAGGACGACGAGCACGAGGGGATCCAAACTTCGGAGTTCAGGTTAATTTTTCGTTTGAAAGCCCAGTTAGCTATTTCTGGGCGAATCAGTGGTAAAAACTCTGACCCTCAGCCTTGACGCGCGGCAACCTCGGGACCCGCTGCCTTCCGACTCAGTTTACCGGTTGAGGTAGAGAGAGCTCTGTATCTTCGAAGATGCTCAAAGCGTGGCTTCGCGTCGCCAACTCGAAGAGCCGCTCATCTTGAAGGGCGAAATCCAGCAAGATGTCTCCCGTGCCGATGCAAAGCATCAATAAAAAAAGGAAGACGCCTTCAGCAACAAAGCCCACGGCTAGGAACATCGGCATAAGATTGAATCCGTAAATGCTCGCACCGAGCACGGCAAAGAGAGTGCACGCCCAATTGATTAGGAGCAACTGAAACCTGGTGTCTCGAATTTTGTGAACCAACAGGATGCGCAACGTTTTGGGGGTGCTGATCAAAAGGCCGAGAGGAGCGGTTTCGTAAGCAACGATGAACTGAGCGTGAGACATAATTGTTTGAGGAATAGGGGATGGACTCAAAAAAAGCGAAATGGGAAGCGCTATGTTAGCAGCAAATGCAATAAGGAGCAATAAACGAAGAACTTTTTGCACCTTATACGATCAGAAGCATCAATCCGCATCGCGTTTGAGTTCAGGCATCAATGAGTAGGCGTAACTAGTCGCTAATCGCGATTGCGCGAAAGTTTCGGCATTGACAAATCTGATAAAAATCTCATATTCGTGCAAACGATCGCACAAAACTTGTGCTAAACCCCCCTCTTTTACTCTCAACCTTCCAATATGTAAATCGGCGTGCGAACGTTTGCACGCTGAGCGCTAATCGGCCCTTGTTCCTTTCCTGAAATCCCTGTCTACCCATCCTGTTCCACGATGAAAGTCACGATTGTTGATATTGCTTCCATGGCGAGTGTCTCTCCGACTACGGTCTCGCGCGCACTCAAGAACGATTCCCGGATCACTCTCGAAGTGAGGAAGCGGGTCAAAACTGTCGCTCAGGAACTTGGGTACCGGCCAAATCTTCTCGCCCGGGGACTGGTCAGCAGCCGGTCGCATGCGATCGGTTATGTCGTCGACAACCTTTCATGGTCATTCTATAGCGAATTAGCAGAGAGCGTGCAGACCGCCGCAGAAGAGGTCAAATACGGCTCCTACATTTATAGCAGCCTCAAGCATCCGGAGAATGAGCGACGGGGGATCGAAAGCCTGCTGTCCCGCGGAGTTGATGGATTATTGATTTCTCCCACAGAAGCGACAGAGAATCTCGATGTTCTCCAGAATTTGCTGGCGCAAAATTTCCCGGTCGTGTTGCTCGGCGACATCGAGGATCTCGAGGCTGACGCCGTCGCGATCGATAACTTCATCGGCGCGCATAAGGCGATGGACCATCTGCACAAATTGGGGCACCGCCGCATCGCCTACATCGGTCCAGCCGAAAACGGGAGTGTCAAAAAACAACGAATCGGCGCATATCACAATTTTATCCGCCAGCATCAACTGGACGATAACCTGACATTCTGCGAAGCAGACGATCCATTGTACGGATATCGGGTCGTACGGGAGGTGATGCGCTCCGCCTGGTGCCCGACCGCTATCTTCGCGCACAATGACACGCTCGCGTTTGGCGTCTACAGAGCGCTTTACGAAATGGGCTACAAGATTCCGGACGATGTATCCGTCGTCGGGTATGACGATCTTCCGTCGTGCGAATTCATGTATCCCCCGTTAACCAGCATCGGGACATCGCTGAAAGATCTCGCGCGCCTTGCCGTCGGCCTCCTCATGGACCGGATCGAACGCTTTAATGCGCAGTTGCCTGGAGTCGCAATGTCCGCTGCCCGTCAGAAAATCAGTCTCACTCCAAAACTGGTCGTTCGCAGGTCGACGGCAACACCTAACCTTTTCAACCAGTAACCACTGAACTGACGCACAATCCAACGTGAGCGATCAAATTAAATTAGGAATCATCGGACTCCACAACCATTACCATATCTATCCGATGGCGGATTATCTGGCGAAAGGGTTGCCAGGATTGGCGCTAGTCTCGGTCTACGACGAACGGACCACTCTGGCGAGAGAGTTTGCCGGCAACTATCAGGTTCCGGAGGTTCACGAGTCGCGGGAGTCCCTGCTCGAGCGGTCGGATATCGACGCCGTCATCATTACCAGCGATACCGCGAGTCACTACGGCGACCTGCTAGCCAGTGTAAGTGAAAAAAAGCATGTTCTATTGGATAAGCCGATCGCGATCAATGTGCGTGAGGCGGCCGAAATGGTTGCCGCCGCCGAGGGGGCAGGCGTCGTCTTCATGATGGCCTACCTGATCCGGTTTCTTCCTCCCTACAAGAAGGCAAAGGAATTGATCCTGGAAGGCGCAATTGGTCGTCCGCTCTCGATGCGCATCGGGATCCGGTGCCCGCTGAATTTTATTCGGGACAATCCGAACGCCTCCGAGCCCGGATGGTACACGGATCCTAAGCGAGGCGGAGCCGGAGGTTTCCTCGATCATGGGATTCACTACGCCGATACGCTCCGTTTTTTACTTGGAACCGAGCCGGTGCAGGCATTTGGGAAAGTCGCAAATCTAACGGACCATCGCATCGAGGTCGACGATTACGGCGTCTGCGTGGTGACGACGAACAAAGGGGAAATCGTCACGATTGAGAGCACTTGGCACGCGCCGGCCTGGTATGCGCCTCTCACGAGCCAGGAGGAATGCCTGATCGTAGGAACAGATGGCGAAATTCATGTTCATTACCAAAAGAGTCCGCAACTGGAAGTCTCGGGCAAGGGAACCAGCGGCCGGCAATACTACGATTGGCTGGGCGAGGATCGATATGAAGTTTGCTACCGCGATGCACTACTGGAGTTCGCGGACAGCATCCGTGCGCGTCGCGAGCCGTGTGTGACCGGAAATGACGGCAGGATCGCGCTCACTCTTATTGAGGCAGCCTACGAATCCTCGAAGAGCGGAAAAGCGATCGATCTGACCGCGTACGAATCGCTGGCTGGAGCCAGACATTAGAAACTTCACGCCTTCCTAACAATGGAGAGAATAGGTATCGGAATTATAGGTGCGGGCCGGATTTCGCACGTCATTTCGGCCGCCTATGCCAAGCTCGGTCAAGCCAGACTGGCCGCTGTCGCGGACGTCGTCCCGGTGGCGTCCGAGAGACTGGCTGGCAAGTTCGACATCCCGTTGACCTTCGAGCGATATGAGGATCTGCTTGCTCGCCCCGAAGTGGATGCGGTGCTGATCTGTACGCCAACATTTCTACACGAAGAAATCGCTATCGCGGCAGCAAAGGCCCGCAAACACATCTTCTGCCAGAAGCCGATGGCGCTTACGGTTGAAGCCTGCGAAGCGATCGATCGCGCCGCGAGAGCCGCCGGCGTGGTTCTCCAAGCCGGATTCATGGTGCGATTCACGCCACCCTTCGCTGATGTCAAAGAGGCTATTGTGTCGGGAGAGATTGGGAATCTTATCGCGTTGCGATCTTCAGTGTTCGGTTGGGAACCGTCGGCAGAATGGTTCTATGATCCGCTCAAGGGTGGTGGGGTCCTGATCGATACGATCATCCACACGTTGGATCTGTTTCGATGGTACGCCGGAGAGGTCGAACTTCTGTTTGCGAGCGGGGGAGCTTTCGTGCTTGAGGGGGCAAAGAAGTACGGCACCCCTGACAACATCATGTGCAGTATGCGTTTTCGCAACGGCTCGATGGGTGACATATTCGGCAGCTGGACGACAGGCTTTGGGGACAAGACGTTAGAGGTATACGGGACGCAGGGATCGATACTTATCGATCTTGTCGGAAAGCAAGGCGGGCATATTCACATTAAAAAACGCTCCCCCGGCGGAGCCCGACCTGAAGGTTGGAGCAACCTCGGACTGCTCTGGAAATACGGATACCAGGGCGAAGCGGAACATTTTGTAAATACGATTTTGGGCAAAGCACAGCCCGAGGCGACTGGCCGCGATGCGATTGAGGCGCAACGGTTGGCCATCCTCGCCAGTCAGTCGATTCGAACCGGTGATCCGGTTCGAGTCGAGTGGGAGGGGAGGGGACTGTGATTGGTGTTGGCATGGTTGGGACGGGGTTTTGGGCGAAGATGATCCAGTTGCCGGTATTCGATCAGATCCCTGACTTTAAGGTTATTGGCATTCTCTCTCGCGAACCTGCAAAGGCCAGGAAAACAGCGGAAAGATTCGGCGTCCCAAAAACCTATGAAACGCCTGAGCAACTAGTATCAGACTCGGCGGTGCAGATAGTGAACATCTGTGCGCCGAACCATCTCCATCGTGAGTTTGCCTTGGCTGCGTTCGAGCACGGCAAGGATGTAATCTGCATCAAACCGCTTGCATCGAACTTGGCGGCGGCAAAGGAGATGGTTGAGGCGGCAGAAAAGTCTGGGCGCCGCCTGTTTTATGCGGAGAATGTCAATTTTATTCCCGCGCTCAGGCGCCTGAAGGCGATGGTGGACGCCGGCACGTACGGGAAGGTCTTTCGCATCAAAGCGTGCGAAGGGATTGGGGAGCCGCACGCGGATTGGTTTCAGAATCGACAATTGAGTGGGGGCGGATGCGTCATCGACATGGCCGTCCACGGGCTGGCATTTCTAAACTGGTTCGCAGGCAAGAGTCTCCCGGTCAGAATTCACGCGGAAGCAGGCACGTTCCTGCACCCATACGATGTGGAAGACACCTCGGTGATCATTATCCGGTTCGCAAACGGGATGATCGGGCAAACGGAAGATAGTTGGTCCCTAGCAGGCGGTTTCGATAGCCGATTTGAAATTTTTGGAACGAAGGGACACGCCCATCTGGACCTTTTGTCTGGTCATCCGATTCGGTCCGCTCTTGGTGGCGCGAGCGAAGGAGGAGGCTCTTTGTTCCACTACCACGCGATCGACGAACATTTTGTTAAGGACGGTCATCTCGCGATGTTCAGACATTTTCGCGATTGCCTCCTGACTGGAGAGCAGTGCGAATCCACCGGAGCAGACGGACTCCGAATCATGGAACTGGTCGATGCCGCCTACCAATCTATCGACCAACAACGTCCAATAGAACTTTGAAATCCGGCGATGGCCCGCGGCAAAGCAACCCGCAGAAACGGAATATGCCAAAGATTAGAGTTGGAATGATCAGCTACGACCATATTCACGCGGAGTTTCGGTCTCGCGCGCTGAAAGAGATGGCGAATGACGTGGAAATCGTCGCGGTCGCCGATCGCGATGAAGCACGGGTCTGCGAGGCGCAACGCAAATTCGGTGGCAGCTTATACCGCGATTACCGGAAACTCCTGGAGCGGAGCGACTTGGATCTCGTGTTTATCCATTCCGGGAACAACGAGCACAAGGCGATGGTTCTCGATACGGTTAGCGCCGGGAAAGCGCTCTTCTGCGAGAAACCGCTGGCCACCAACGCCGCAGACGCTCTGGAAATGACACACGCAGTGGAATCAGCGGGACTACGCAACACGGTTGGATTCTGTAGCCGGTATATTCCTGAGGCTGAACGCGCGAAGCAGATTATCGACGAGGGATTGCTCGGGAAAATCATCAGTGTTCAAGCGGTGATCGGCCTCGCCGGGATCCGGGAAATCGGGTGCCCAGGTTATATGGCCGATTGGATGGAAGATCCGATCCGCGGCGGAGGCGGCGCACTTATTGATGAAGGTTCGCATGCATTTGACCTGTTGCACTGGTTCGTAGGCGACTTGGAAGCCGTCTGTAGCGCGACTGCGAAGACAGCCAAGCCGTCGCTCGGCGTCGAAGACAATGCAATGACGCTCGTCCGATTCGAGGGTGGCGCGCTTGGGTCGTTAAGCACGCTGTGGAGTCTCAACATCGACATCGGGATGCGAAGCACGCTGCAACTGTTTGGGACCGATGGCACATTGTTCGTTAATTTAACGACAAAGGCTCCAGGACTCTGCCTGTACTCGGAAAGTACGGAAGACAAAGCGCTTCAAGGATGGACAAGTCCGCACATCAAACCTGGAGATACCGAGCCGCATGACTATCTGAGCTGGCCGACACACGTGCAGCACTATAAGCGCGAGGTTACTGATGTGGTGAAGCGATTTCAGTCAGGCGAGCCGTTTCGCACCACTTTCCGTGACGCGTTGAAGGTCGCACGAGTAATCGAAGCGGCTTATCGATCCGCTCGGGCAAACCGCTTTGTTAGTATCGAGAAATAGAAATCAAATAACAATGAAACACGTAATCCCATGGTTGCCTCTGTTGTCGACAGCGGTAATCAGTTTGTTGGGCTGTAATGAAGGACTGACGCAGAGCCAGTCCGACGCCAAGGGAGTCGACGAGGCCGGCGACAAAGAAGGAGAAAAGGTGCAGCTGGTAATCTCGCGCTGGGCAGGGTCCCACGCCGATGATCAGGCGGCAATACTTGGAGAGTTCGAAAAAGCGACCGGAATCCATGTCCGAATGGATGCAATCGATTACGGGCAGTTGAGGCAGAAGCAGATGCTTAACATGGGGGGCAAGACCGGAGCCTATGATCTGGTTTTTGCCCAGGAAGTCTGGATTCCGGAATATGTGAGTTCCGGGTATCTCCACGCGCTGAATGACTACCTGAGCAATCCCGCGTTAACCGGAAAAGATTTTGATTTTGCAGATTTCGAGCAGAGCCTAATTCAGACTGACACGATTGACAGCAAGCTCTACGGGTTGCCGACTTTCGTGCAAACTCCACTCGTCGTTTTTAACAAGGACGTGTTCGGGAGGCTTGGCGCGCAGACGCCAAAGACATGGGATGACACTCTTTCCATTGCCTCAAAATTGCATCAGAATGGGACCGGGATCGCTTTGCCGGCGAAGGAGGGTCTTGCGGCCGTCGATGTTTGGATTGCGCTCGCTCGTTCAAACAATGGCGGCTACTTCGACTCGGCCGGCAAGTTGAACCTTGTCACGCCGGAGAACATCGCTACCTGTCAGTTCTGGAAGGACCTGGTGGCCGTCTCGATGCGCGGAAGCACCAATTGGCACTTTGATGACGTCAACAAAGCGGTCCAATTCGGTCAGGCGCCCTATGGAATAACGATCTCCGGCCTCGCCGGCCAACTCGAAGACCCTAAAGAGTCCAAGGTGGCCGGCAAGATCGGCTACGCTCCTCTACCGTTCAAGCAGCGGCCGTTTGGCACATTGTCTGTCTGGAGTTGGTGCGTCACAGCAGATAGCAAACATCCGAAGGAAGCGTTCCGTCTCGCCGCCTGGCTGACGAGCAAACAAGTCGAAAAAGCGATGAGCCTGAAAAACGGGCAGGTCTGCGCCAGAAAATCTGTCTTGGCAGATCCTGATCTCGTCAATAAAGCACCGTATCTTCCCGCGATCACAGAATCGCTGGAGAACGCAGACACCGAGCCCCGGGACAAGAATTCACCGAAGCTAATGGACGCCATGCAGGCCGCATTGTCACGCATAGCAGCCGGCGGCGGTGCACCGAAGCCGGAACTGGAGTCAGTTCAGCAACAGCTCTCCAACGACTTCAAGTAAGTCTTGATGTTGAGCAACGCGTCAAAATCGAGGCACGACGGCGATCTTCTCGCCGTCGTCCTGATTGCTCCTGCAGCGGCAGTCGTTATTGCCGCGATGCTGTTACCGCTTGTCTACGCGTTCACAATGAGCTTGTTCGACTTCCGGCCTGGATTTGAAACGCAAGGCAAGTTTCTGTTTCTGCAGAACTATCTGCGTTTCTTTCAGGATAAGATCGCTCTCCAGTCGCTGTTGCTCACGCTCGTATTCACGTTCAGCGCTTTGTTACTGGAACTGCTGTTGGGCGTCGGCTTTTCCATTCTTCTCCTGACAATCCCAGTGTGGGTCGCGAAGGTCCTCCGCGGGGTCTACTGTATTCCGCTCCTGATCTCTCCGATTATCGTCGGGTTGATCTGGCGATACATGTACGATCCTACTTTTGGAATCGTTTATTTTATCGCGAAACAGGTCGGTTGTGACCAGTTCTTTGGAGGGCTTCAGCAGCCGGGTTGGTCAATGCTGTGCGTCGTTCTTGCGGATGTGTGGGAAACCACGCCCTTTGTCATGTTGTGCGCGACGGCCGGCTTGGCGGCCATCCCTGGAGATCTTTACGAAGCGGCCCGGATCGACGGTGCCGGGTGGTGGAATCGCTTCCTCCGCATTACTTTTCCATCGCTTCGGAAGGTGTTGGTGGTCGTATTGATCATCCGCGGAACCGACGCATTTCGGGTATTCGACATTATCTATGCTCTTACCAATGGCGGACCGGCAAACTCCACGTTATCGCTGAGTATTTACGCCTTCAAGAAAGGCTTTGAGCAGTACGAAATGGGATACGCGATGGCGATCTCAATCATAATGATGGTGGTGCTCTCCTTACTATTTGGGCCGTTTCTGAGACGGTCGCGAATCCGTGCCTAACTTGTTTGCGATGGGAACGAAGCTGTTATCCGCCGGATTAAAGATGTTCTTCCTTGGCGGATTTTTTCTTTGGACGGTGGTGCCGGTGGCGCTGGTGATTTCGAATTCTTTCAAGACGCAGCTGGATATCTTCAGTGTTCCGCCGACGGTCTTCTTTGTTCCCACATTGGAGAACTATATTCGAGCGCTGACCTCAGGCGACTTCGGTCGATACTTCCTGAATAGTCT
>Ga0210408_10001422_pt1 | contig 25156 bp, 19 predicted proteins | sample IncBWH4MmetaG_FD_155471 | JGI IMG/M metagenome (GOLD analysis project Ga0210408, IMG submission 155471) | Forest soil microbial communities from Barre Woods Harvard Forest LTER site, Petersham, Massachusetts, United States - Inc-BW-H-4-M | ecosystem: Environmental > Terrestrial > Soil >...
ACCCCATGAAACGTAATAAGGGAAGACGAGCGAATCTCTTCTCACCGCTATGGTAGGGACGCGCTCCCGCGCGATCCGGCATGGCACGTGTCGAAGGTCGTTTTCGGCTTCTCCCGTGGGCGCTCACGCGCGGACAGCAGATGGCATTTGTTCGCGTTTATGGACGTGCCACGCCGGATCGCGCGGGAGCGCGTCCCTACCATCGCATCGGTATCGCCTAATCAAATTGGACGGCAGTGCCGAGCAATGCATGCCCTTACGGGATGGCGTGTGCGATTTCGCGGCTCATTTGGGCGATCTCCTCGCTGAGCAATCGCACCAAGCCTGGATAATCTCCAGGTTGCCAGCCATTCCTGCGGATGTCGACTGTCCGACCGGCGATCGGTGCCGAGCTATCCGCTGTTGAAACTGCCCAATGACCACGGAGAATAACTTGACCAGCATCGGTTCCTTCAAAACGTTCCAATCGAATCCAGACGTCATATTTCTGGTCCGTCGGTGCCGCTCCCGGCGAAAATCCATAGGCTCTGATCCGGGAGTTTCGACTGAGATCCTCTGCCACCGCCCTGGCTACACCTTGATCTAATGGTTCAGCCCAGCGTGCCGTTGTCGCGTAATCCACTTGAATTCCTCCCTTTATGGTTACTAAACGGCCTTGTACCAGATACGCGGGTACGTCAACGCGGCGCACAAAAACACCGGTACCCCCGGAGTGACCGGAAGGTATTTTTCCCGCAGATGCGTTGCTCAGCATAAAGAAGTTCGGTAATGGCTCTACCGCCGCGCAACTGATAAGGAACAGACTTATCAATGCGGTAACAAATGTTCTGAAGATGCAATAGCGTTTCAACGTTGATTGGCGTTAGAAGGTTTGCGACCGAAGAGAACGGAATTTGGGTGACGCTGCAGAAAATCGGATAACTGCTGGATAGAGGCGGCAGCAGCATTTATTTGGGAGAGTGAACTATCGAGCTGATATCGAAGACTGGAGTCCGGCTTGAGTATCTGATTCAGCTCCGCCGTGCTCCTTTGCAGATTTGCCAGCGCCGCCTTTGCCTGGTCAAGCGTCGGTTTCAGATCGCCGATAGCAGGATTAAGACTCTTCAGAGTTGCAGTTAGCTGGTCGAAGGAGTCGTGGACGCTGGCAAGAGCGCGCTTCACCTGATCTCCGTTAACCAGATTTGAAATCGAATTGGATGCGCCATTCAGCGAGGTTCCCAGCTGCTCGAGGTGCATTGAATCAATACCGTTGCGAGCACTTGCCACCAGCGTTTGAACGTCTTTCGCCAAAGCCGCAAAATCGATGCTTCCGAGGTTTCCGATAGCTTTGGTCAGGTTAGTAAGAATCGCTTCGATATCCGATGGCTGAGGCGGGATCTCAAACACACCTGAATTTGATTGTTCGTGTAACTCTGCGGGCGCGGCATCCTTATAAAAGTCCAGCGCAATAAATAGTTGGCCACTGATCAAACTCTCGGAATCCAACTTCGCTCGAAACCCGCCCTCGACCGCCCTATCGTGAGCTTTGCGATCGGTGAGATTGATCGATAAGCCATATTTATTTAACAGATTATTCGTATCGATCTCATATAACACTTTAACAATTGGCGGTTCGCTCGAGCCCTGAAACTTAAGTTGAACCTTGTTAACCTTGCCGACCGTAACGCCTTTATATTTGACGTTCGAGCCTACACCTAGTCCATTGACCGATTGGTTAAAGTAAGTGACATATCCTTGTTTTTTCGAGAAAAAATCGGCTGAACCGAAATAGACGACTGCCCCGATTGCTATAATAATTGAACCAAAAACAAAGGCCCCAATTAGGGTGGGATTCGCTTTTTGACTCATAGGATATCTTCTTGAAAACTAACTAACCCTTACCTGCCGGGTCGAGGCTTTCGGCAGGTTGATCTTCCCTGGGTAGACCAATCGGCGTTTTTGTCGGATCACCACGCAGCAGAAATTCACGAACCTTTGGATCGCTGTGTCCCTCTTTGACTAACTCTCTGGGATTGCCATGAGCCAAAACCGTTTTGGTCTCCGCGTCGAGGAAGATCGATGTGTCGGCAATCGTGAAGATCGAAGCTAATTCATGGGTAACCACGACAATCGTCGTTCCGAGACTGTCCCGTAGTCGCAGAATCAACTCGTCCAACCGACGGGAAGTGATCGGATCCAAGCCGGCGGAAGGTTCGTCAAAGAAGAGCAGCGCCGGATCAAGCGCCATGGCCCTTGCCAGGCCGGCTCGTTTGCGCATTCCGCCGCTGATCTCCGAAGGGTAGAATTCTTCGAATCCCTTCAAGCCGACGAGCGCCAGCTTCATAGAAACTATCTCCATTAACTCTTTGGCAGCAAGGTCCGTATACTGCTCCAGAGGGAGAGCGACATTCTCAGCGAGAGTTAGCGAACTCCACAAGGCGCCGCCCTGATACAACACTCCAAAGGTCCGTTGCATCTCTTCTTGTTCCTCTGGAGGGGCCTTGGAAAAGCTTCGGCCTCGATAGAAAATCTCCCCCTTTTCGACCTCCTTTAGGCCGATTAGATATTTGAGAAGAGTGCTCTTGCCGCAGCCGCTACCTCCCATGATGACCATAACTTCGCCAGCAGCAACTGTGAAATTGATGTCGTGCATCAGAACAAACGAGCCGTAAGCCATTTCAAGCCCTTTCACCTCGATTGCGGGATGGGAATCCAAAAGTGGTGCTGCAGCGGCGGTTGCCTGCGTTTCAGTACTTAGTTTTTCGGTTGGACTCACGAGATGAGATCTCCAGAAGACTTGAACTTCTAGAGCTTCAAGACTTCCTGGATAACATCGATAATTGCGTCGGAAGCCACGATCCAGGTGATTCCTAGAACCACGGCTGAGGTTGCCGCATTGCCGACTGCGGCGGCGTCATTTCCGCACTTCATTCCCCTTTCGCAGCCGGCGATGGCTACGATCACGCCAAATATTGCGCTTTTCACCAAGCCGGTCGAGATGTCAAGAAGGCCCATTGAGCCTACGGTCTGCGCCCAGTATTGGGTCCACGTAATACCTAAAAAGTTTCGTCCGACGATCGCGCCCCCTAATATCCCGACAACGTCGGAATAAAGCACTAGCAAAGGCATCATGATAGAAAGGGCAAGCAATCGCGGGCTAACCACGTAGTCCATCGGCGAAATCGCCAGCGTTCGGAGCGCGTCAATTTCTTCAGAGACCTTCATGCTGCCAATCTGGGCCGCGAATGCTGCTCCAGTGCGACCGGCCATGATTATCCCGGTCATAATTGCACCCATTTCGCGAGCCATGGCGACCGCCACCAAATTGGCGACGTAGATACCCGCTCCAAACTGTCGAAGTTGAACAGCGCCAACGAAGCCAAAGATGAGTCCAGTGAGGAAACTGATCAACCCAACGATTGGTAACGCTTGAGCACTGCACTCTTCCATGGTGAGCCAGAACAATCGCCAGTCGAAGGCTGCCTTTCCCCGGAGGATGCGTCCGAAACTAAGAACGGTCTCACCGGTGAACTGGAGGGTCGATTCGATCCCGCCAATGGTAGCGATCGTCTTCTTTCCGACGTGCTCGAATAAGGAGGCAGATGTTTTGTTTCCTCGTCCGGTTTTCCTCTCAGGAACCTCTTCGGCAAGGGCGACCAAACTTGCGATATTTGGTGGAAGCGAATCGCTTAGAAATTTCACTTTGTGTTCCCGGCACCATTCCTCCGCACGAACTACGACGATCAAGAGGCTGGTGTCCCAGGAACTGAGCTGAGACATATCAAATTGGAGCGCCTCAGCGGGCGTTTGGTGATCGAGTTCTGAGAATAGATTGTCGATTTCGCGATGCTGGGTATGACGGACACTCCAGTTTCCTTCGAAGGTCAGAACAAGCCTCTGACCACTACGGCTGAGGTTGACTTTTGGAGCTGCCGTTGAAATAGCTGAATTCGTCGTACCCATCTTAGATCGCGCCTGGCGGGCAGTCGTCTCATGGCGCATTCGAAAACATATATTGATGAACAGCTCCAAGCATCTTTCTCGCTTGTCGAATCTAGAAGGGGTGGCCAAGCATGCAACCTTTAAAGTACGCGTTGCCTCCCGCTTTGCTGGTGCGTAAGCGAAAGCTCCTGCTTTTGCATCGTGGAAGGCTAAGTTACGTTCAGCTTCCGATGAATGTCTTAACTACCGCCGGCTCCGAACCGCACCAAGAGACCCACTACACGATCGTGATCCCGGTCTACAATGAGGAAGACGTTGTGGGTGCCCTGCTGGACGAGCTCAGCACGGTTGTGAGCACTTGGCGCAGCAACTATGAAATCCTCATGGTTGACGATGGAAGCTCGGATCGCACGGCGGAAATTATCGGGAACCGGTTTGAGAATTGGAGTCAGGGTCAGCTGGTCAGACTCACGCGAAACTGCGGTCAGGCAGCTGCTTTATATTACGGTATGAAGCGCGCCCGCGGACAGGTGGTGATTCTGTTGGACGGCGATGGCCAAAACGATCCGCGCGATATACCGAAAGTCCTGGCGCCACTCGACCAGGTCGACATGGTCGTCGGCGTCCGTGTCGAACGTCAGGATTCGTTGGCCCGTCGAACCATGTCACGGTTGGCCAACGCGGCGCGAAGCCGAATCCTGGGGGATGGCGTCGCTGACAGCGGATGTGGGATCAAAGCGTTCCATCGGCGCGTGGTTGACGCGTTTATCCCGATGCGGACGCTTTATTCGTTTATGCCGGCCCTGGCTATCAGCGCGGGATTCACCATACGCCAGGTTCCGGTCCATCATCGACCTAGGAGCGGCGGGAAGTCAAAATACGGAGTTCGGCAATTCTTATGGAAGCCGCTACTAGACCTTGCGGGCGTCTGGTGGTTTTCTCGGCGGCGATGTCCGTTAGCGGCGGAAAAGTCTTGAGCCTGCATCGGTCACAAATCTTTAGAGATTTGTGACCAATGCATGCTGTGCGAGCGGAACTCACCGGCTACCCCGGAACGTTCCGCTGGTTTCGGTTTTTGCGCGATTTTTGCGGGCTAGCCGCCAACTTCAGTTTTCGCTTCCTCCTCCTCTTTCTCCACCTCTTCTTCGGGTCTGGTCACCATCTCGGTGTTGGCATCGTAGTCCATCAGGCCTGCATACCTGCCCCATGCGATCATGGTCTCGAGTATTTTCTCGGGATTCTCGTAGGGCAAAGCAGTCGAGATATCTTTCATTACCGTGTCGCGATCGATTTCCTCCTGGACCTCCAGGTAGCCGAGAATGATGTGGAACAAGCGGAGTTTTTGAACCTGTTCCGCGAAGATCTGCTTGCGCGTATCACTGTCGGCAGCCATGAACTTCTTGCCGAGCTCGGTAAAGCGCACCTCGTCTTTAGGCGTATCGACGAACTCGAGAATCTCCGCAGCTTTGACGAGTGAAATGGTCTCACCGAAGTCTTTCCCAATTTCGTTCGCGATATCGTAAACATTATCCAGCTCCGGATGGTCTTGCAGAATGCTCAGTAAGCCAAGTATCCGTCCGACAGGAACGGTTGGGATAGATTCCAGCCGGGCCCGCGCTCGAGAGATGGGTCTGCCGGAAACCGGGGCCGGCTCTGGCGGATGATCCGGCAAGGCTTGCATCGTGATCGTATCGTGGATCACGTTGACCAACCGCTCAAACTCCTGATCATGCGGGTTTCGCGGATAAGCGAGGTTATTTTCCATAACCAGACCGAGACGGCCCGGATGCGGAAACAGGACACAAATGCGTGTGGCCATTTCCACAGCTTCCTCAATATTGTGTGTCACCATGAAGATGCTCTTCAGCGAAGTAGCTTGCTCCTTCCAGAGCGTGACCACTTCGTTCCGTAAGTTTTCGGCGGTGAGAACATCTAAAGCGCTGAAGGCTTCATCCAGGCAAAGGATTTTTGGCTCGGCCACTAGCGCTCGGGCAATACCCACACGCTGTCGCATGCCTCCCGAGATTTCGCGTGGATAAGCGTCGTGGTAGTTATTGAGGCCGATCAAATCGATGGCCTTTTCGACAGCAGCCTCTTTTTCTGCTCGGGTAAGCAGTTTCGACATCAAACCGACGGCGACGTTCTGCTCCACTGTAAGCCACGGGTAGAGAGCAAAAGTCTGAAAAACAATAGAAGCATATGGATTGATGCCTTCGAGGACCTTGTCATAAGCCATCACACGACCACTCGTCGGCGCCGTTAAACCGGTCAGACACCGTAACAACGTCGATTTTCCCGAACCCGATTGACCGAGAAGCGCCAACAATTCCCCTTCATGGATTGCAAGGTCGATCTGATCAAGCACCTTGAGCTCTCGGCTGCCCGCGACGGAGAACGTTTTTGTGATGTTACAGAGTTCGGCGATCACCGGCCCTTGGGCGGCAGCCTTTGTCGAGCTTGGTTTGAGCGCTGTTGTCATCAGTCCAGATGAAAGCGTTTCTCGGCATAGCCGTAAAGCCTGCGCCAAAGCAGTTTGTTGGTAAGTACGACAAAAATGCACATCACCGCAATGCTGCAGATGATCATAGGGGTATCCCCCTTTTGTGTAACCTCGGCTATGTAGGCGCCGAGACCGTCCGCCCTCAGAGTAGTATTACCCCAGGTGGCAAGTTCGGCGACAATACTGGCGTTCCACGCTCCCCCGGCTGCCGTGCAGGCACCAGTCACCCAAAAGGGAAATATCGCCGGCAAAATCAAGACGCGCCATCTTGCCCAGCGACTTAATCTGTAGGTTTTGGCCGCTTCCTTGAGATCGCTCGGGATAGCCATCGCACCGGCTATGACGTTAAACAGAATATACCACTGAGTGCCCATCGCGATCAGAAGAATGCTGCCCCAATTAATTCCAATGTGGGCCGCAACGAAAAAGCCGACCACAAAAGGAAAGGTCATATTGACCGGGAATGAAGCGGCAATTTGAGCAAACGGCTGAGCAAAGCGCGCAATATCAGGCCTTGAACCGATCCACACACCAATCGGAGTCCAAATCAAAGTCGCCACAATGGTCATCAAAGCGACTCGTCCCATGGTTAGGGATCCCAGGAAACAGAGGTGCCCGAATTGACCCCAGCTAATGTGATTGTAAACCGCGTCGACGGCCGCAATTACTCCGAGAACTACCTGGTAAGCAAGCCAACATCCCGCGACGACACCTAATATCCGTGGGATCCATCGGCCTACCAATTTCCTTGGATTTTCGGGTATGAGTTTGATCGCACTGGTCTTCTTTTTGAGTCGAACGAATGCGTCCGCCACAGGTTGCAGAATTTTTCCTTCAATCCACGGGAAGATGTAAGCGCGCCGAAGGAAGCTATAGAGCCAGGATTGAGGCGCTTGTCCAGACTCAACCAGTTCCATTTTGAACTTGTCCGCCCAGGCCAGAAGCGGTCGCCAAACGAGCTGGTCCGAGGCGAGGATGACCGCGAGCATCGCAATTATAGCCCAGACGGCGGCGGTGTTGTCTCCTTTTTCGACTGCCGTTGCCATGTAGGAGCCGAGCCCCGGCAGCTTGATGTTCTTGTTCAGAACCGTGATGGCCTCACTTTGAGCCACAAAGAACCAACCGCCTCCAAAAGACATCATGGAATTCCAGATCAGGCTATGCATCGACGAAGGTACCTCGAGCGTTCCGAACCGCTGCCAGGGCGAGAGCCGAAAGTTGGTTGCAGCCTCTTGCAGATCATTCGGGATGGTGACCATCGAATGGTAAAAGCCAAACGCCATATTCCAAACCTGACCCGTAAAAATCGCAAAGATGCTCGCGCATTCTACTCCAAGCAGGCTCCCCGGAAAGAGAGCCATAAAGCCGGTAACCGTGATCGACAAAAACCCGAGGACTGGGACGGATTGTAAAATGTCCAGGGCCGGCAGAATAATAGACCGCGCGACGCGGTTTTTCGCGGCGGCATATCCGACAGCAAACGTGAACAAGAGCGAAAATCCGAACGCTATCCACATTCTTAATACTGTCCGTCCCGCATAGTATGGGATGTTTCGAATATCGGTCGAGACTTCGGGAGACTGACCTTCATCGAAATGAACAGTCATCCCGTGGCCAAAATGGAGGATTGTCCACGCCAGCCCGAAGACACTGAGCAGGATAACCAGGTCCACCCAGGAAAAAGTGCGCCTGATCTCCGCAGTGCCTAGCTGTGTCGCAGTTGATTTCAATTCAATGGCAACCCGAAATATTTCAAAACCAATCAGGAGGAACAACCTGTTTCATGTGACAGTTTCAAGACTTTTCTGATGACAGAACGCTTTCCTGCGCGCCCGGCGCTGCATGTCTCGAGATCTTTGTCAGTCGGAATCGTCCTCGTCCTCGTCGTCGTGCTCGTCCTCGGTGCATTGGGATTCCGTGACCGCAAAGAGACTGATTTCCTGCAACTAATTTGTTCTGTTAGTCTGATTGCGAAACGATCGGGATTCTCGAGGACGAGCACGACGACGAGAACGAGGACGATTTCAAATTTCGGAATTTGGGTTAAAACATGCCATCCCGGATCGCGCAAAAAGCGCGTCCCTACTTCCCAACGAGAATAATCTGACCCTCCGGCTTGGCAGCACCGCCTGCTTTTTCAACGCTGATGGCGAACGCATCCGCGGACTCAACGGGAACCGCAGGATGGAAATTCGTACGGATGAGTCCGTCATTGGGAACCGACAGGATCCCGGCGCTGACGGGTTGCGGCTTTTTCGGGTCGATCACCCACAACTGGTAATCTTTCCCTTGTCCAGGCGGCGGAAGCTTATCCAATTGGAGTACCCCCTTCTTTTGCTCTTTGTCCCAGACCACAACAGCCGTAGCCCCTTTGTATGCGGCGATTTGTGCCTTCAATGTCGCAATCTTGAGTTCTGAGAGGACATTTTTCTCCTTCAGCGCTGCCAAGTCGCTTTCGGACTGAGCAATCTTCTGCTGGAGCGCAACGAGCGCTCTGCTTGCTTCCGTGTTTTTCTCCTGCAGGGAAATTAAATCTTTCCGTATTTGTGCCTGTTCCACACTGAGAACGGCACACACAATCGCAAAGCAGGCTGCCAACGCCCAAGGCATCGCCAACCAGATGATTTTCGAGTAAGGCGCAGGTGGAGTGCTTCGCCGGGCTCTGCGCTCCACCTGAAGAATTCGCTGGGGGATTTCGCGTGGCGGAGCCATCGGTGATGCTGTGTAGGCCAGCGACGCAAACGCTTCCTCGAAATCGCGCGCAAATTCCCGAAGCTCCACATCGCGTGCAAGTTCGGCTCGAACCTGGTCGGCCATGGGCGGATCCAACTCGCCGAGAAGGTATTGTACAAGCAAATCTTGTTTAGCCTCGTCGATCATAGCCCCTCGTTTAAACAGTCACGCAATCGAAGAAGACCCCGCCGGATTCGTGCTTTGATCGTGCCCAGTGGCGTCGCGAGGCGCTCAGCGATCTGTGCGTGAGTCAACCCGCCAAAAAAGCAGAGCTCCAGGGCCTGCCGCTGCTCCTCCGGAATCTGTTGAAGAGCGGAGCGAACGAGTGCACCTCGTTCGCGAAGAGTCGGTTCATCCGCTGAGGTCTCATCTTTTTCCTGATTGAAAGATCCTTCAGTAGTGACTTTGTCGCGCAGCCGTTCCAATCGCCGGCGCACCCGGAGTCGGTCAATCGCTTTATTGCGGACGATCATCACGGCCCAGGCGAACGGACTACTTCGGCTCGAGTCGTACGAGGCAGCTTTGCGCCAGATGTAAGTGAACCCCTCCTGCAAAACATCCTCTGCCTCTTTGGCGTCGTTCATCATTCGGAACGCCATTCCGTACAGCGACGCGGAGAATCGCTCGTATAGGGCGGTAAATGCAGACTCATCGCCTTCGGCAATTCGGCTGATCAAACTTGCCTCAAACTCGCTCTCGGGTAACTGCGCCGGTCTGGTCATACCGCAAGTCCCGGCTCGCATGCTACCTCCTGCGGTTGTCGGAGCCAACGCTATAAAACTGCTCCAATCAACCGCGGATCGTTGCGTTTGAGCCGAGGCCATAGATCAAGGCCCAGGAACCGAGTCATAATCAAGCGAATTCCGAAAATCAGAATTTGAGTTTAATGGCCGGATCATTTTCTGCCCTACTTCTAACTTTAGTTCCAGAGTCAAGGCGCCCGCTTCACATCGGACGGCTCCTCTTCTGATAATGCGCCAAATTGAGGGCCTTAGATGCTCCGACTATTTCCAAGCGAGTACGATTGCACCCAGAACGATCAGTCCGGCGCCGATCCCACCGCGTAAACTCAATTTTTCTCCGAGGAATGCGATCGCCAACGCCATTGCGATGACGACGCTGAGCTTATCGATCGGCGCAACCTTGGAAACCTCCCCAACCTGAAGCGCACGAAAGTAGCAGAGCCAGGAGAGTCCTGTACAGAGGCCGGATAGAATCAGAAAAACCCAGGTCTTTTTCCCGATTGACCATAGCTCACCGCTGTTAGTGGTCGCCAGTGCGATGAGCCAACTGAAAAGGAGAATCACACCCGTGCGAATTGCTGTGGCCAGATTTGAGTTGACTTCGGTCACCCCGATTTTTGCGAGGACGGCAGTCGCACCTGCAAACAATGCTGAAAGTACTGCCCAAAACAACCATTCCATAGGGGAAGAATTCAAGAAGCCAAGAATTCAAGAAGCCAAGGAGAACGAATAATCTCGCGCTAAGTTTTGCATCGCAACATTCTTGAATTCTTGAATCCTTGAATTCTTGAATTTACACCGGTTGCGCCCGTCTGGAAATCAATCTCTGTAACACGATGAAGGTCAATAGAAGACCCCCCACGACTATTTTAGTCCACCAGCTGTTCAGCGTGCCATTGAAGGTGATTATAGTTTGGATCAGGCCGAGAATGAGAATGCCCATCAGAGTTCCTGGGATGTATCCGACACCGCCGGTCAGCAGTGTCCCGCCGATGACGACAGCGGCGATGGCATCCAGTTCCAGGCCGACAAACGACGCGGGATTCCCCGACTGCATGTAGAACGTCGAAACGACTCCGCCACACGCAGAGAAAAACCCGGCGAGCGCGTAGGTAATGATTTTCGTCTGCCCTATCGGTGCACCCATTAACCGAGCGGAGCTTTCGCTCGATCCGATAGCGTAAACATTACGTCCGAATCGTGTGAAGCCCGCGACGAAAGTTCCAACAATGACCGACCCCAGAAAACACATCGCGGTAAACGGTAGCACGGCTTTCGGAGCCACTAAGATCGAAAGCTGCGGCAGGACTTCGGCGTAAAACGGATGGTCGATCCCAATTGATTCGGGATGGATTACAAAGCCAAGGCCGCGCAAACAAAAGAGGCCGGCGAGGGTGACTAGAAAGGGAGGCATTTCGAAAAAATGGATCAGGCAGCCCATGAAAGCTCCGGCGACGGTTCCAATACAAAGCGCAATCCCCATTGCCAGGAACGGGTCACATCCAGCCTGCAAAAGTCGGGCAATGAGTATGCCAATGAAGGCCACCATCGAACCCACCGAAAGGTCAATGCCGCCGGACAGAATCACGAACGACTCTCCCACGGCCGCGACACCGACGAATGCGCCATCGCCTAAAAGGTTCACGATCACGCGCGGCGTACCGAAATTAGGATAAAGCAAAGAGCCGGTACCAAAGACCGCTATCAGTACAGCGGCTGTCGCGAGGAGCGGAATGTATTTAGGGTTTAGGCGCATCATGCCGCGGAGCGGTAAAGAGTTTATGAGGTAGTCGGGAGCTAAGCGGCCTGAGGACCCTTCCTAGTGGCCGAAAGAGCTGTGCCAGTCGCGCACGAAACAAATCACTTTCGAAAAGGCAAACCGCAATGATAACCAGGGCCTTCGGTACAGGAGAGACATCGGAACTCACATTTCGGGCGTATAACGTCGTGGTGAGTGTCTGGATAAAGAGCGCACCGACGACCGCACCCACGATATAGAAGCGACCTCCCTGTAGCGATGTGCCACCGACCACGACGGCAAGGATCGCATCCAACTCCAGATAGAGGCCGATATTGTTCGCATCCGCGCTCTTGATATTTGAGCACGCCACCAGGCCGGCGAGTCCGGCACAGAGCCCGGAAAAAGTGTAAACTAAAAACTTTACCTGTATGGCGTTAACACCGGAGTAACGACTAGCCTCATAGTTATCGCCCACTGACTCGATAAAGAGTCCGAGGGCCGTACGCCGGACCAGGAAAAGAGCGAGTGCAAGCATCACGAGGACAAGCGTCACAGTAAATGGCAAAGCGAAGAGGTGACCATTGCCCAGGTAGACCATCGTCGGATCGAGGAAGTTAATAATCTGTCCTTCTGTAATGAGCTGCGCGATGCCACGTCCTGCAACCATCAACACCAGTGTTGCAATGATTGGTTGGATTCCGAACCCTGCGACCAGCAGGCCGTTCCAAGCGCCGGCCAGCACGGAGACGACCAGAGCAGCGGCAATCGCTACGCCCGCGGGCTGATTCTGGGTCACCAGCAGCCGGGACGACACCGCCGCGGAGATTGCCATCACGGCGCCGACTGAAAGATCGACGCCACCGGTCGCGATCACCAATACCATGCCAAGCGACAAGAGCATGACTTTAGCTCCCTGGTTAAGCACATCGATCCGTGAACCGTAAAAATGCCCGTCCAGCAGCTGGATATGAAAAAAACCAGGAGTGAAAAACTGATTGAAAAGCAGGAGTAGCGCGAGGGCACCGACCGTCCAGAAGATCCTTTGACCCCGCAACGAGTACAGAATTGCGGCAAAAATTATCCAGAATAGCAGGTCAGAAACCCAATTGATCATGCTGCCGGCCGCTCCGTATCTGCAGCCGCGATGGACTGCATAATAGCTTCCTCAGAAATCTCTGCCTCTGTCAATTCCCCCACTTTTCGGCGATCACGCAAAATCACCACGTGCTGACTTTGGCGGACAATTTCTTCCAGTTCTGAGCTGATAAAAAGCACGGCCAGGCCTTCTTGCCGGAGCGATTGGATCAGTTTCTCAATCTCGGCTTTCGCTCCTACATCGATTCCGCGGGTAGGCTCGTCGAGAATAAACAGTTTGGGTTCGGTCGCAAGCCACCGGGCGAGCAAAACCTTTTGCTGATTTCCGCCACTGAGATTCCGAAGTATTTGCTCCCGATTGGGAGTCTTGATATCAAGCGATTGAATGAAGCGGTCAGCGAGTTTTTCCTGCTCGGGAACGGATAAACGCCGCCAGGTTCCCCGGCTGGCCTGCAATGCTAAAACAATATTCTCCCGCACCGTGAGATTGGGAATAATCCCTGCCACCTTCCTGTCTTCCGGAGTCAAGGCAATGCGGTAGCGGATCGCCGCGCGCGGCGAATTGAACCTCACGGCTCGACGATTAATCAAGATTGTGCCCTGATCCGGCCGGTCTACCCCGAAAAGGAGGCGCGCCGTCTCGGTCCTTCCGGAACCGAGGAGACCCGCGAGCCCAAGCACTTCTCCTGGCCTGATTTCGAGTTCAAGGGGATGTATAAACCCTTTCTTGCCCAGACCTTTGGCTTCCAGCACCGGCTGTTCAGAGCGGATCGTGGCGGTGCTCGCCCGCTTCTGTTCCAAAGCCTCGACCTCCTGGACATCCTTCCCGATCATGTGAGAAACAAGTTTGATACGAGGAAGCTCCTTGGTTGCGAAACAACCGACTCGGCGGCCGTTTCGCAACACGGTGATCAAGTCGGAAATTTCGTAAACTTGTTCGAGAAAGTGGGTGATGAAAATAATTCCGAGACCGCCTTCGCGGAGTTTCCGGAGTTTCTTGAACAGCTCTTCGACTTCCGTCCTGGTGAGACTCGATGTCGGTTCATCCAAGATCAGCAGTTTCGCGGAAATATCGAGAGCACGAGCGATGGCCACCATCTGTTGAATGGCTATCGAATACGCGGAGAGCTGCCGCTTAAGATCCAGAGTCAGGTCTAGCCGGGCGAGAGCGGCCGCCGCTCGCTTGGCAATTGCACCCCAACGGATGGTGCCAAGCCAGGTCGGTTGGCGGCCAAGGCAAATATTTTCGGCGACCGACAAGTGAGGAATCAGGTTGACCTCTTGATACACGGTGCTGATCCCGAGCGCTTCCGCCTCGCGCGGCGATTTCGGCGCAATGATTCGGCCCTCCAATCGCGTTTCTCCGGCATCTCGAGGAAAGACCCCGGTTAGGACCTTGATTAACGTGCTTTTGCCGGCACCGTTTTCCCCCATCAGTGCGTGGATTTCGCCAGCCTGAACCGTCAGATCGACCGCATCCAGTGCCTTGACGCCAGGAAACCCTTTACTAAGAGCTGTTACTTCTAATAGCGGATTAGCCACTTCGCGATATAACAACAAAGCTCGGGCGCTCTTCCATTCGGTTCGAGCGCCCGCTTTAAGACTAAAAATGAAATTCTAGTACTGTCTTTTTGGTAGCTCTGCAGCTGCTTGTGATTGTTCGTAAACCCCCTCTTGCGTGACCACGCGCTTCGGCACTTCCTTCCCGGCAGCTACCGCCTCGATCAGGTCAAAGAGCTGCGGTCCCAGGAGCGGATTGCACTCCACAGTAACGTTCAGTTTGCCGTCCTTCATCGCCTCGAAGGCGCCGCGGACGCCGTCAATCGAGACAATTTTAATATCTACGCCGGGCTTAATGCCGGCCTCTTCCATGGCCTGGATCGCTCCCAAAGCCATATCGTCATTGTGAGCAAACAGCAGGTTAATATCCTTGGCATTGGGCGCCTTCAAAAATGCTTCCATCACCTCTTTGCCTTTGGCACGGGTGAAGTCGCCGCTTTGAGACATGACGATCTTCATGTCCGGATGACTCTTTAAAATCTCCTCGAAGCCTTTCTTGCGATCAATGGCCGGCGCAGATCCGACCGTACCGACCAACTCAGCAATGTTTGCCTTACCATCAGTAAGCTTCACAGCCTCGTTACCTGCCCGTCGGCCTTCCTCGATGAAATCGGAACCGAGGAAACACGCATACAGCGAAGGGTCCGAAACCTTCACAGCGCGGTCTGACAGCACGACGGGGATTCCGGCCTTCTTTGCTTCCTGGAGCACCGGCTCGAACCCGGTTTCGACGACGGGTGAGAACGCAATTACATCAACGCCTTCAGCGATGAAGGAGCGGATGGCTTTAATTTGGTTTTCTTCCTTCTGCTGGGCGTCCGAAAAGCGCAGGTCAATACCTCGCTTGGCCGCTTCAGATTTGATCGAATCCGTGTTGGCCGTACGCCAACCGCTCTCGGCTCCGACTTGAGAAAACCCAACGACGAGCTTTTTATTTGGTTTGTTGTCTTCGGCAAACGTTCCTGTCACTGAGACCGCAAGTAGTCCAGACAGGCCGATCAGGCCGACAAAACGGTTAAATTTGGTGAATGCTTTCATGTTGTACCGGGGGACTTATTTCGCTCAATGCCACTAGCAGAGCGGCAAAGTTGAGACCCAGCCAATACTTTGTTTTGCTTAAAATATCAATATCTACTTTCACTCCGCGTCGGGGAGCCACCCGATAAATTCGGTTTGCGAAGAAAAGGGACCGAAGCTGATCCAATCAGTTGTGTGACCGGTCACTGCAGCGTTTGGAGGCGTGGTTGCTTTTGCATACACGTCAACGCAATGAAACAGAAAACCTCACACCTCCCCTAGTGTACCGTCTATGGGCCAAGCTAGGGGATTGAATCTGACGCTTGGTACCCGGCCAAGACCGTACTCACCGCGTGAGGCGAAAGCGGACATCCCCTGCCGCGTCCGCTTCCCGGGCGCTGGTCAGCCTCAATCCGGCTGGTGTTTTCAACGAGCACGTCGAGACCGAAGTCGTCATCGCGCCAAAGCGGGCTCGGTAGCGCCATCGCCGAGCCGGAAGTAGAACTCCGCAACAACAACTCGCGGCCAGGGATTGTGGCATCGTTTCGTTCGAAAGCGGCGTGCGGACGGTATCATCTCACTGCCCCAGACGCCGATACGCCAATACGCCGACCCGCCGACACGTGATTCTTGCGGGCTAGCCCTTATTTAATGAGCCAAACGGTCTTAAGAATTGCCCTGAATTTCTCCCGTCGTTGTCGACGAAGTTCTGAGCGCCGTATTAATTCCCCAATAAGAAGAGGATAATCAGACAAGGTCCTGGTTTTCATAACTTTGACAGCCGCCCCATCCCCATTTGCCCATCATTCGGACATCGAGGCAACTATTGTTTTGCTTTGACGCAAGAGGGCCTGCGAATCTTCACTAGCATACAGCGGCAATCACAATTGAACCACTACCCGAATTGGGTCTTTTTCGTTACTTCTTTTGAGCTATTAGCCTGCATCGCCCACAAATCCTTAGAGATTTGTGGGCGATACAGGCTGTGGCAGCAGAATTCCCCGGCTGCGCCGAAAAATTCTACTGCTTTTAGGAGAGAAGAGTTCTAAACACCTTGTTTCGATTCATTTACTTTCAAAACCTGCTCTTAAGCAGACGCGTAGCGTCTGTTTAAGAGCTTTCTAACCCGCAATGAGCTCGTCGATTCTTAAAGCGTGTGATTCTTGCGGGTTAGCCTGCATGCCCGAAAAATTCCGAGAGATTTGTCAGGCGTGCAGGCTGTCGAGATGTTGACCCCATCGAAGGCTTTGCATAAAAGTGCCGTGCTTTATGGCTTCACGAGTCCTGATCATTTTCGCGCACCCCGCTCTCGAAAAATCCAGGGTGAACCAGAGGCTTATCGCCGCTGTGCAAAACCTCGAAAATGTCACAATAAACGATCTCTACGAAGAATATCCGGACTTTTATATCCATGTGAAACGCGAGCAGGAGCTGCTGCTGAGTCATGATGTCATCGTTTTCCAGCACCCGCTTTACTGGTACAGTGGCCCGGCGCTCCTGAAACAATGGGAGGACTTCGTCCTTCAGTATGGTTTCGCTTACGGGGCTCAAGGAACGAAGCTCCAAGGAAAATGGGCCCTGTCGGCAATTACCGCAGGCGGCACAAAATCGGCCTACGGACGAGAAGGTTTTAACTTTTTTACGATCCGGGAACTGCTGACTCCGTTTGAGCAGACTGTTCGACTATGCGGAATGGTTTATCTGCCGCCGTTTGTGATTAGCGGGACTTTGGTAACCGGTGAGGCTGAGATTGCCAAATACGCTCAACTCTATCGGGAGGTGGTAGAGGGATTGCGGGACGGTCGATTCGATCCCATCGAATTCCAGAAGGCGATGTACTTGGATGAGATTCTTGCAAGCTAGAAAGCTCTTAAACAGAAGACAGGAGTTGCAGGAGTTCAGGAGTTGCAGAATGAGATGCCGGCTTTCCGCTGGACGGTGATTAATCGGCCTCTGTTCACGCCACGAGTATTTGCATTCTGAACTCCTGAACTCCTGCAACTCCTGCCTTCTTGACGTAGAATCAGACGTTTATGGAAACCGAAGGACTGCTCTTTCAGGCGTTCATCTATCTTTTGGCAGCGGTTGCGACTGTACCTATCGCGAAGCAATTTGGCCTGGGTTCAGTCCTAGGCTACTTGCTCGCCGGAGTCATTATCGGCCCGCATCTGCTGGGCCTGGTCGGTCAAGGCGGCGGAGGCGTAATGCACGTGGCCGAATTCGGCGTGGTCATGATGTTGTTCCTGGTTGGCCTGGAAGTCCGTCCAAACCTGCTATGGCGCCTTCGAGGACCAATCGTCGGGACGGGCGGCTCTCAAGTCGTGCTTACCACATTAGTCGTCGCCGGTCTGGCATTGGTCGTCGGGATTCGCATCCAACAAGCCCTGGCCATCGGGATGATTTTTTCAGCCTCTTCAACGGCGATAGCTCTCCAAACATTAAACGAAAAGGGTTTGATAAATAGCAAGGGTGGCCAGACTTCCTTTGCGGTTCTGTTGTTCCAGGACATCGCAGTGATTCCTATCCTGGCTATATTGCCCTTCCTTGCTGTTTCAAATGGCGCCGTTTTGACGCCATCCGGCCACAACACCGATATTGCTCCCTGGCAGCGCGCTTTGCTTGTATTCGGCATCATGGTGGCAATCATTGCTGGAGGCCGATTCCTCATCCGCCCAGTCTTTCGCTATCTTGCCGGCATCCGGCTTCAAGAGATTTTTACGGTGGCAGCCTTGCTTCTTGTCGTGGGAACCGCCTTAGCAATGCAAAAGGTGGGCTTGTCACCGGCTCTTGGCACCTTCCTGGCAGGGGTCGTCCTTGCCGAGAGCGAGTACAGACACGAGCTCGAGTCGGATATCGAGCCGTTTAAAGGGCTCTTGCTCGGGCTCTTTTTTATCTCCGTTGGCGCCAGTATTGATTTGCCACTCATCAAGTCCCAGCCATTGTTGATCATCGGTCTGGTTCTGAGCTTGCTAGTCGTGAAGTTTCTCCTCCTTCTCTGCATCGGTAAGTTCACCAGATTGGAAAAAAGTCAGAATTTTACTTTCGCCTTTGCTCTGGCTCAGGGAGGGGAGTTTGCTTTCGTTTTGGTCGCCTTTGCCGCACAAAACGAAGTTCTCGGCCAAAAGATCGGTAACCTGCTTGTCGCGACAGTGGCTCTATCGATGGTCGCGGCGCCGTTCCTCTTCACTCTTAATGAACGCCTTGTCCAGCCATGGTTTTCGAGTCGGCTACCAGAGCGAGAAGCCGACGAAATAGATGAGCGGGATAACCCAGTGATTCTGGCGGGATTCGGCCGGTTCGGCCACATCGTCGGTCGTATTTTGCATTTGCGGGGGATCAAGGCGACGGTTCTCGACCTTGACGCCGAGCAGGTTGAGTTGGTCCGAAAGCTGGGGATCAAGGTATTCTACGGCGACGCATCGCGCCTGGAGCTGCTAAAAGCCGCAGGCGCAGAAAAGGCTAAGCTCATGATTATTGCAATTGATGACGAGGAGAAGTCTCTGCTCATCGTTGAGACGGTACGGAAGCACTTTCCCAATCTGAAGATTCTGGCCCGGGCCGCAGGACGCGATCACGCCTATCGCCTGCTAGGCGTTGGCGTTGAGCACATATTCAGGGAAACGCTGGGCAGTTCGCTAGATCTGAGCGTTGCGGCGCTTAGGATGCTCGGTTTCCGGGCGTACGAAGCTCAGCGGGTAGCCCTATCGTTTCGGGACTACGATGAACAGACAGTAAGGGAGCTCGCGCAATACACGGAAGACAAGTCGCAATACATCGCGGTCGCACGAGAAAGGATTCGTACCCTGAACGATTTATTTGAAAGGGAAAGACATCGTGTGCGGCATTCCGACATAGGATGGGATCCGCCAGGCTAGCGGAACGTGTCGGCGGGTCGGCGTATCGGCGTGCGGGCGTTGCCGCGCGTGTGGCATGGTAGGGTTGCGTTCCCGCGCGACCGGCGTCGCACGTCCACAAAACGTGAACAACGGGGAGCCTGGGATAAAGGGCCGCGCAGCGTAATTCAGCAAAGGGAGGTTTCCAACCTTGCAACGCCGGTCGCGCGGGAGCGCATCCACGCCGATACGCCGATACGCCGATTCGTTTCTCCTAGATGCTGTCGGCGTGACTCACCAGGGCGCGGTAGTGGTGTAAGATCTGTTTTACGCTGAAGGCAATCGCCGAAATCTGATTTTCAGACGGCATCTGCCGAGGAGTGCGAATCAGAATGCTGAACGGTCCGGGGCGCGAGTGGCCGAGGCTAAACAAAGAGCACCGATTGCTTTCCAGTCGAGGAAAAATCTGAATCGGCTCACTCGCCAGCGGGACAAGTCTCTGGGCAAGTTCGAGAGCGGGCCAAAGGACTTCAGTCGCGATCACTCGACTCGAAACCTGAATCTGGAAACCAGATATCGGCTCATTCCCCTTGACGGCGATAACCCCATCCAATGCGTTCTCAGTGAGTTCCTGCTCAAAATATCGAACAACCGGGTCGGACCCGGTCGTCCAAAAGTCCGTTGTAAAGTCCGGAGAACGATGCGAAGTCCGATGAGGATTGGCCACAGGGTAAGCGAAGAGAGCGAAGTCCTGCGCCAACAGCGGAGCTAAATCCAACTCTACCAATAGCTTAACGATGGCGTTGGTGCTGAGCAGATCTTCGGAGTCGATTCCGCCGAGCAATGCGAGGCGAATGGGAACACTTCCGCCCCGGGGACCGATGAACACGTAACTTGGGAACGCGCATCCGTCCACGGCGATGCTGCGCCATTTCGCCAAACCCGGCGACTCCGCGGCGAGCGTATCGAGCGAATGCCAGATTTGCTGCGCAGGATCAGCATCGGCTAAACGGGATGGGAGTTCGTGGTAAGCTGAGACCGACAACGCTGTTTCCATAGATAATCACCTCTTTTTTCTTGCAATCTCGAGCGCAACAATACGCATGATAACAGAAGAAAATTGAATGTCTATCGAAATAATAGGGATTTAAATCCGGAGTCCGATTTTGAGTTTTGCTCCTGTGCGCTCCGCGAAAAAATGCGTTTCGATCCTTGCGCAAACCCAAAAGACGGATTAACCGAGGAAATCGTTACGAAACTTGCAAGGGATACAGTAGTTTAATGAATTAGAGCCTTAACCAGGTTGCTGCTCGCCCGCAGTAGCCACGCAAACAATACATTTATGTCCAGGGAGTTCTGTAGCGCCCAACTGGCGTGTCTGATGCCATTAGTCTTTAACCTAGTTCTTGAATCCAACCGCACCGCAGATAGCTTGGGTTGCTAATTGTGGTTTTGAAATATGCGTTTTCCTTTGGCGTTAACGATGAAAATTGCCGCTCATATCGTGCGGCACAAGCTGCGAGGGACCAAGAGATTCGCGACGGTTCTCCAGCTTGAACCTTTGCATACCTGTAACCTGACGTGCACCGGCTGCGGCAGAATTCGGGAATATTCAACGTCGATGAAAGACGTCATGCCACTCGAGGATTGTCTTGATGCGGCAATAGAGTGCAATGCACCCATGGTTTCCGTCTGCGGTGGCGAACCTTTGATTTATCCACAGATAGAGGCGCTGGTGACCGGCTTACTGAAACAGCGCAGGATTGTCTATGTTTGCACGAATGGGATGTGGATGCGGCGGAAGATGAAGGATTATCTGACGGTTGCATATGCCAGGCAACCTGATTCGGTGATGGCTCAGCTGGACCGTCTCGACGCTGAAAAGTTGCTCACGCCGGGCGAGATAGAACAGATCAAGAAGGGTCCGAAGGATCCCGCCAAGCCGGTGATTGCTCCGGACGGATGGATGTATTGGAATGTGCATCTGGATGGATTGGAGAAAACCCACGACATTATCGTAGAACGGGAGGGAGTCTTCCAGGAGTGCATCCTGGCCATGCGCATGGCTAAAATTCTCGGTTACCAGGTTGCGACGAATACCACCGTATACCGTGAAACCGATGTCGCGGAAATCGAGCATTTGTTCGATTACCTGGCGTCTCTGGGCATCGATGGTCATACAATTTCACCCGGCTACGACTACGATGCGGCTAAGAAAGATATGGCCAAACGCCTGGGTCTGGATCCGGCGAATTTCTTTCTGACTCGCCGGGCGACCATCGAGAAATTTTCTAGGGCGATGATCTGGGGCAAAAAGTATCCGCTATTTGGAACACCCGTCTATTTAGAATTCGTGGCCGGGCTTCGAGATCTGACTTGCTCTGCCTGGGCGATTCCGACCCGAAACATGATGGGCTGGAAGGCCCCATGCTATTTCATGACCGACGGCCATTTCAAAACCTATAAAGAGCTGCAGACTAAAGTAGATTGGAGCAAATATGGTGTCGTCGATGGCGTCGCCAATGATCCTCGATGCGAAAATTGCATGGTCCAGTGTGGCTACGAACCCTCTGCCACGCTAGGTCTGCAGGGTAAGCCCGGTGATACCTGGAAAAATATTTGGTTTAACTTTGGCCCTCGCCCCAGGCCGAAGAATCATGTAGATCCCAAGATCGTGTTTAATGGGATCTCGGCTGCCGCGAGCAGGCCGAAGCAGGAGGCAACCGTTGTGCGCGGCACACATTAATTGATCAACGGGAGAACATGGTGAATCACGACGCAGGAGCACACGGGCTCCTAGAACAAGCAATTACCAGGGCGCAACAGCATTTAATCAGTCTTCAACATCCAGAAGGGTATTGGATCGGCGAGTTAATCGTCGATTCGACGCTTTGCTCCGACTACGTCACATTCATGCACTGGTCGGGGGACGTTGATCTCAATCTCCAGCAGAAATGCATTGATCACATCCTGTCCAGACAATTGCCGGACGGCGGGTGGAACATTTACCCCGAGGGTCCCTCGGAAGTAAACGCGTCGGTCAAAGCCTACCTGGCGCTCAAGCTGGCCGGGTTCTCGCAGGAGGACAGAATTCTGAGCCTTGCGCGAGCTAAGATTCATGAGCTGGGCGGTATCGAGAAAACCAACACCTACGCCAGACTTTATCTGGCTTTACTCGGCCAAATCCCGTGGGACGCAGTACCAACTATTCCGGTCGAATTTCTCCTGCTGCCGAGATGGCTGCCGGTGAACCTGTATGCAGTTTCCTCGTGGACGCGGGCTATGGTTGTACCGCTGGCAATCATCAACCATTACAAGCCGACCCGCGCGTTGCCCGATCGCGGCATTCGCGAGCTGTACCTCGACGACCCAACCAGGGTACCACATCATAAGACCTCCGGCTTGAAGCAGTTTTTCATTCTGATCGACCGATGCCTGAAAATCATCGAACGCAATGGATATCTTCCGTTGCGTCGCGCGGCTTTAAATGTGGCCGAGCGGTGGATGCTGGAACGGATCGGTGACGGATGCGGCGGGTTAGCGGCGATTTTTCCGGCGATGCTTAACTCGATGATTGCATTGCGATGCATTGGCTATCTGCCAAATCATCCTATCTATCGAAAGGCAGAGTCTGATTTTCGGGAACTCTTTGTCGATGATGAGCAGGGATTCAGGATCCAACCCTGCTTTTCTCCAATCTGGGATACTGCCATTACTTTAGTCTCTCTAGCGCGTTCCGGCATCAGCCAACATCATCCCTCCTCACGCAAAGCTGTTCAATGGCTCTTGTCCCAAGAGGTCAGAATCGCAGGTGACTGGGCGGTCAACAATCCTGAACCCGAACCGACTGGTTGGTGTTTCGAATTCAACAACCCTTATTGTCCGGATGTCGATGACACCGCCATGGTCTTGTTGGCGCTCCATACCGCAGGCTACCAAGCTGATGATTCTCTATATGAGCGCGTAGTTCGGTGGCTTTTGAGTTTTCAAAACAGGGATGGCGGCTGGGCGGCGTTCGATAAGGACGTGCAGAACCCGCTTCTCGAAAACGTACCGTTTGCGGACCATAATGCAATTCTCGATCCGAGCTGCTGCGACGTGACAGCCCGGGTGCTCGAAATTCTTGGAAACCTCGGATTTCGCCAGGGTCATCCGGCGATTCGCCAAGCCATAAGATTTTTGAAGGAGAAACAGGAAACGGATGGCGCATGGTATGGCCGTTGGGGCGTCAACTACATTTACGGAACCTCTCAGGTATTACGCGGACTCCGGGCGATCGGAATGGATATGAGCGAGCCCTGGATAGAACGCGGACGTGACTGGTTGGAAGTACGTCAGAATGAAGATGGCGGCTGGGGGGAAACCGTGGCCTCTTATGATGACCCAAGCTTGCGTGGTCAAGGTGCGAGCACTCCGTCTCAAAGCGCTTGGGCTCTGCTTGGTTTGTGCGCTTTCCCACAGGTAAATCGCAAAAGCGTCGAACGTGCCGTAGGCTATCTTGTTTCTACCCAAAATCCGGATGGTTCCTGGAGCGAAACCTTGATTACCGGAACGGGTTTTCCACGCGTATTTTATCTCAAGTACGACATGTACCGGAACAATTGGCCGCTCATGGCACTTGCTCGGTTCGCTAGCGGAGTTCCTGCGTATCGGCCCGAATCCGGCATGCTCTCGGGAATGCTAAGCGAAGTGGGCGACAATCAGGAGTTGGCGCCGAGCACCCGAGCAGAGTTTTCTTCGTTGATCTCAGGCTTTGCTTCTCTGCCTGTGTTCGTGTTGTTGAAAGATTTCCTCACAAAGTAATGATGCATAAGCCGAAAGTCTTAGTTGCAGACTCGATCTCCCCAAAGGGTGTGGAATTACTGGAAAGTGGAGGGCAGCTACTCGTAGACGTTAAAACAGGGCTGAAGGAAAATGAGCTGTTGGATATTGCGGGGGAATACTCGGCCGTTGTGGTGCGTTCGCAGACGAAAATTACGGCAAAGGTGATCGATGCGGCAAGACGGCTGAAGGCCGTGGGCCGGGCAGGAGTCGGCGTCGATAATGTGGATGTCGACGCGGCAACGCGCCGCGGTGTGATTGTCATGAACACCCCTGGGGGCAATACCATCTCCACGGCTGAGCATGCTTTCTCCCTGCTGGTTTCGATCGCGCGTAATATTCCGCAAGCGCACGCCAGTATGAAGGCCGGTCAATGGGATCGAAAGAGCTACGAGGGCGTCGAACTTCACGGCAAGACGATCGGTATACTTGGAATGGGCCGGATCGGGACGGAGATTGCACGTCGAGCAATAGCATTCGGTATGCGTCCAGTCGCGTACGATCCGTACTTATCTTCGAGCCGGGCAAGATCTCTTCAGGTCGAGCTGTTTGAGGATCTCGATCAAGTGCTCGCGAAAGCCGATTTTGTCACACTGCACATGCCATTGACCGCAGAAACGAAGCATTTAATTAACGCGCCGCGTATCGCTAAGATGAAGCGGGGCGCAAGGATTGTGAATTGCGCTCGAGGTGGTCTGATCGATGAGCAGGCGCTCTTCGAAGCGCTTAAATCCGGTCAGATCGCCGCGGCTGCTCTGGACGTCTACGAAACCGAACCTCCCCCCGCCGAGTTTCCACTCCGAACTCTCCCAAACATTGTTTTCACGCCGCACCTGGGGGCTTCAACGGCCGAAGCGCAAGAGAGCGTCGGCATAGAAATTGCCGAAGCAATCCGGTCCGTTCTGCTGGAAGGCGTCATCAGAAATGCGGTCAACGTTCCGAACATCGATGCCAGGACGTTGGCGGTGATTGCGCCTTACCTGGCGTTTGGCGAAAAGCTTGGACGCTTCCTGCGCCAAGTCGGGCCGAAGCGCTGTGAGACTCTTTCGATCAACTACAGTGGGAAGGTCAACGACTTCGAGACAAGCCCGATCTCTCGATATGTGTTGAAGGGATTTTTGGAAGAAGCCGGAGGAGGAGAAGTAAACGCGGTCAACGTCGCGTCGTTGGCTAATACCCTGGGGCTGAGGAC
>Ga0210408_10001423_pt1 | contig 25153 bp, 20 predicted proteins | sample IncBWH4MmetaG_FD_155471 | JGI IMG/M metagenome (GOLD analysis project Ga0210408, IMG submission 155471) | Forest soil microbial communities from Barre Woods Harvard Forest LTER site, Petersham, Massachusetts, United States - Inc-BW-H-4-M | ecosystem: Environmental > Terrestrial > Soil >...
GACCAAACCAATCACCCCTCTAAGAATGAGGTGAGGAATGAGGTGGGGCTGGATGTAAGTCACCACGCCCGCATCTCTCGGAGGGGCGGGGAGAATCTTTTTTCCTTGACATCCCCTTTCATAGGATTAGCGCTATCGCGTACTGCGCCAATTGTGGAAGCGAGTCCCACCAAGGACGTGCTTCCATTTCCTCTGAGGGGTCCTGTGAGCCTTAACTAGCCAAGTCGGTTTGAGCCCGACTTGCTAAAATCGCGCGAATGAAGGTGCCTATGACGAGAAAGACGAAAGTTGCCTGCTTGTTCATAGCAGGGCATACCCCCTTTGTGGGAAATACCACGGTACACGCCTCAGAAAGTCATTCTTCAATAATGCATCCACCGGCACGAAGCAGCAATTATTAGAACAGCTATGCCAAGACTCTGGCTGCCAGTTCTCGTTTTCTTGGCGACGCTCGCCTCATCGTCACAAGCTCCTTCGTCCACCGCCGAAATCAAATCTCCCGATCTGAACCTGGTACTGCGATGCTTGGAGGAAGTCCAGCACCAGGACCCCGCTCGATCTCGACCTTATGACGTGAGGCGAGAATACAAAGTGTTCCGCGGCTATGATCGGCAACCCACCTCTGAGGTCATGGCGCAGATCAATTTTGTTCCTCCCGGTCTGAAGACATACAAGATAATTCAGGCGCAAGGGAACTCCAGGGGAGAAAAAATAGTTCGCGAGCTTTTGGATCGGGAAACCGAGTCGGCGAAAAAAGGACTCGGCAGCGAAATCACTCGGACAAATTATGACTTCGTTTTTCTCAGGCAAGAAAACTTCGGCGTTGTTCCTGAGTACGTTTTAGGGATCGTCCCGAAGCGGAAGGACAAATACCTTTTACGCGGACAGATCTGGGTAGATGCGAGCACTTTCCGCATCCGCCGAATTGAAGGAGTACCAGCCAAAAGCCCCTCCCTGTGGATCAAGGGAATTCATATCACACTGCAATATGCAGAACTAAATGGTATGTGGATACCCATTTCCTTCGATGCCATTGCTACAGTCCGCTTGTTGGGCGATTACACTCTTGCTGGCCTCAATATCCAAGTACCCTCTCGGCCCTCCACTGCACCGAAATAGCCAAGGAATTCCATTACGAACTTGCATTTCGATACTCTATCCGAGTGTCACTAATCGTTCTGAACGACTGCGTAAACTCCGACCAACGCGGCGAGCGCAGCATTCAAACCTGAAAGTTGTTTCTCTAGATCTCTAGATGGCGCAGCAGGTGGGGCAATTGTGCTCAATTCTCGTCGTGTCGCTTATTCGAGATGGTGAGCAGAACTGAGCAGCGAAGCTCTAACACCTTCCAGCATACTTGCTATAGACGATCTCAGGAGGACACCATGCTAGGTTACGGTTTGTTAGGAACGGTTGTCGTAGTAGTGCTGATTATTTTCATCATCCGTGCACTATGAACGTAAAGCCCTGGGCGCGTGCTGAAATGCGCGTCCAGCTCCGTCTCGATTCGTGTTTGTTGGAGCCTAGACGACGAGCAAACGACTGAAGAGGCATTGCGCATAAACGGTTTGCCTATCCGTTTTGGTTCAGAGCGGGTTGCAGCTTCGACAATTTGCAACCTGCCTCCCATGTTCCTCCCATCCAGCTTGATGAATGCTATTGGCGATTTGTTACCTCTTGCGGAGCGGTAGTGTCTTTCGGCCCCATTCTTCGTGCGAGCGGTTGACTTTCGACATCCACGGTGAAATCCTTATTTTGTCGAGTGCGGAGCAGTTCTACCCCGCAAATGTACACGTTGTGGTGTTGTGGTCGCCTTCTTACACATTCATTTCATCCTCATCATTAGGAGCGTGCAGTCTGCGCATCCAGAACTCTTGAAAGGGGGCCGATCATGAATCCTGTGGCAGCGGCCAAGAAACTCAGCAAATTCGATACCAAGACCTTCCTTTCGACCATCAACGGCGGTAGGAAAATCGTAGCCGTTTCCAAAAAACAGACACTCTTTGTTCAGGGCGACTCGTCCGATGCTGTTTTTTATATTCAGAAAGGAAAGATAAAACTCACCGTTGTGTCGAAGAGCGGGAAGGAAGCCACAATCGGCATTCTGAACGAGGGCGACTTCTTCGGAGAAGGGTGCCTTACAGGGCAGCCGGTCCGCCTGTGCTCCGCGACCGCAATGACCGATTGCTCTGTGATGCGAATCGATAAGAAGTCCATGATTGAGGTGCTTCACCGGGAACACGCGTTTTCCGACTTGTTCGTGGCATATTTGCTGACACGGAACATTCGGTACGAAGAGGATTTGGTTGACCAGCTTTTCAATTCCAGCGAAAAGAGACTAGCTCGGATATTGCTGTTGCTGGCTCATTTCGGCAAGGAAGGCGCGCCCGACACTCTAATCGCCAACATCAGTCAGGAGACCCTCGCAGAGATGATAGGCACAACTCGCTCGCGGGTTAGTTTTTTTATGAACAGGTTCAAGGAATTGGGGTTCATTGACTATCACGCTGGTAAGGATTTGCAGGTTCACAGTTCACTTCTCAACATCGTTCTCCACGATTGAGCCTTCCTGAGCAATATTGAACAGACCCACTCTGCTTCACCCGACTACCATTTTGTTTCCCTATCAATAATTGCTGTTTCGAAGAAATCAGGTACTACATGGATGAAGCAAAATCTCAACCTTGGTATCGGCTATACACCGCTGCCGTTGTAGAGTTGGATCCGAAGCAGCTGATTGAGCGCGTGGAGGCGACTGAAGCGGCAATTCACGGTCGTCTGCGGGATTTGCAGTATGACAGCGACCATCATGAAGAGCGCCATCTCATGGAAGACGCGCAACGCACCCTAGCGTTCTTGCGTCGCTGTCCTTAAGCGATGCGGCGCTATGCCAACCAAAGCAGGAAACAAGGCACTCGAATGTAAACCCGAGCAAGGCTGTGAATTCGTCGTGACAGTTGTTGTAACCAGCCTGTTTACGCCAATTGAGGACGGAGAGCCCATGGGTACAATCGCCCCGTTCAGGGGTGAGATGCAATAACTCCAAACTCTCCAAAAGGAACCAAACTGAAAGTTTACCTCGTCAATCCGAGTGACAGGTCCTTCGGCATCGGTGTCATCACACCCCGCTGGCTCTATGTACTCGCCGCTGCTACACCCTCCTGCTTTGGTGCCCCTGTGATCGTTGACGAAACATTGGAGCAGTTGGATGTCAGATGCATTGCGGCTGGGGATATTGTTGGAATTGGGATTCACACGGGCAATGCACTGCGTGGCTATGAAATCGGCAGGCTGGCACGCCAACAAGGAGCATGTGTAGTCTTCGGTGGAGTTCACGCAACACTTTATCCTGAGGAGGCGCACAAACTCGGAGGCGCACACGCGGTCGTTAAAGGTGATGGCGATACTGCCTGGGCGGGTGTCCTGGAAGATTGTAAGAATCATTCACCCAGAAGCGTATATGCAGCGGGACGGATCGAGGCTTCCGCCTTTCAGTCTGCACGATGGGATTTAGTGCCACGCAATCGATATATGTGGGCTTCCGTACAGACCGTCAGAGGATGCCCCAAGCATTGCTCTTTCTGCTCGGTATGGCGAACCGATGGTCAACGTCCTCGCATCCGCAGCGCGGACGCGGTTGTTCAGGAACTCCAGCATTTGCGGCGCTTGGGATTTCGATTTGTCTTGCTTGCCGACGACAATTTCTACCCCGTCTCCCTCACGGATCTCCAACTGGCTTCTCGTCAGAGGAACACGCAACGGTGGGATGAGTTGAACGCAATCCGGGCGGAACGTTTTGAACTCATGGAGCGACTTGCTGAAGATTGTTCGCCAGACATGGTGTTTTTCACGCAGATCACAATGGAAGCTGCTGAAGACCATGTATTTCTCGACGCCATGAGTAAAGCGAAGATCAAAGGAGCGCTCGTCGGCATTGAGGCGGTCACGCCCGAGGGACTGAAAGATATTTACAAGGACTTCAACGCCGCGGGAGAAGAACTGGTCAACCGTTTGCGCCGATTCCCCGAGCATGGCGTGCAGGTGCTGGGTTCGTTCATATTTGGCTTGCCTAGCGACCGGCCTGAAACCTTTGAAACCACCCTTTCCGTCGCGCAGCGGGCGAACCTGGCATTCGCTCAATTTGTCATGCTTATGCCCTTTCCTGGGACGGTCGACTTTGAACGCTGGGAAAAGACGATGCAGCACGATGAGACACGGATTGCGGGAATCCCCGTCACTCGCCATTGGCTTATTCCGAGTGGGGTTCGGCCCAAAATCTATTCACCTCACCCAGTGATGTCGGCCGAGGAAATACGGCAACGGACACAGAAGGTCTGGGATGAGTTTTACAGCTTGAAATTGATATGGAGACGCTCCCATTGCGTGAAGTCAATCAAGTCTCGTCTGGCTTTTCTGTTGATTTCGAAACTTTACCGGCAAATGTATGCAAATACCGGTATCGCGATTGATAGTGCGCGTGTCACCCGCTCTGTACGCTGGGCGCGTTGGATGGCAAAACCGTGTCGCATGTTGTTCTCTGCTCGGCCCATGCCGCAGTGCAGGTAGGGGTGATGAACTTCAAATATGGTTGGCCGTTGTTGGCGAAACATCGCTCAAAACCCCACCTGCGTGTATTCCTCAGCCTGCCAGTCGCTTTGAAAACGCTTCACTGAAGCTGAAGTGGCGGTGTCACTACAGAGAGCGCTTCGGTCGTTTTCGCTTCCGTGCATACTCCTCGATGCGTCGTTCGTACTCGCGATTCGTGGAGGCATTCACGAGTTCTCGACGACTGATTTTTTCAACGATACGTCTGCCAAGCCCCTGCCGAATTAATTTTCGAATACCGATCTTCTTGACCAACTGGCTGACCGAAAGACTCGGCTGCACCAACAGTTCGCGTGGCGCGCGACTCGCCTTATGCGTGTACTCGATGGGCGTCTGGTTTCGACCTGTATCACAGCGAGCAGGCCCATGGGCACCGAATCACGTTCCAGTTGCAGGCATTCGCAGGGTTTCGGTTGCGGTTGGCAAAGTGAAATGAAATGTTGCACCCCGTCCATTGTTCGCCGTGGCCCACAAGTGGCCTCCGTGCGATTTCATAATGGAGCGGCTGATTGATAGACCCATGCCGCTGCCTTGAGGTTTGGTGGTAACGAACGCATCAAAGATCTGCTCGATTTCTTCCTTGGGCAGCCCCACGCCAGTGTCGCTGACCGAGATCAGCAGTTGACCATTCTTGTCCAGTTGCGTCTTGACTGTAAGAACACCACCGGTTTCCTTCATGGCCTCGATGGCGTTGAGCATGAGGTTCATGAACACCTGCTGCAGTTGCACACGATCCGCCGGGGCCTTTGGAAGATCGGTAGCAAGATCGGTGCGGATCGAGACCGCATACTGGTCGGCCTCGGGGCGGAGCAGTTCGCCCATTTCGCGGATGATTTCGTTTACCTCGACCAGTTCACGTTGTGGAGGAGACTTCTTGTACAGCGAACGCAAGCGTTCGATGATCTCCGTTGCGCGAGTCCCGTCATTCACGATTCTGCTTGTTGCTTCGAGCGCTTCATCCACATCGGGCTGGTCGCGCTTAAGCCATCGCATGCAGGTCTTCGCGTTTGTCATAGCCGCGGCGATCGGCTGTTTCAGCTCGTGGGATACAGAGGCAGCCAGCTCTCCCAACATGCTGACCCGGTTCACGTGTGCCAGGTCTGCCCTTAGCCGCTCGCGCTCTTCTTCAGCGCGTTTGCGATCTTCGATATCGGTTGAAACACCGTACCACCTGAGGATTTTTCCGTGTTCATCGCGGAGCGGAACGGCACGAGACAGGAACCAACGGTATTCACCGTCCGCTGCCCGCCGATAGCGCACTTCATTTTCGAAAGGCTCGCCACTCGCCAGAGACGCGCACCATTTCTCCCAGTGTCGTTGTAGGTCTGTGGGGTGAACGGCGTCTTGCCAACCCGGGCCGACCGCCCTCTCGTGGGACAAACCCGCGTATTCCTGCCAGCGGCGATTCCCGAACTCATTCGACCCATCGGTCCCCGCGATCCACACCATCGTCGGCATCGCTTCGATGACGTCCCGAAGCTCTCGCTCACTCCGCCGGAGGTCCTCATAGAGCTTCTGAAGCTGCTGGGCGGCATAATTGAAGGTGTTCCCCAAGACAGCCAGCTCATTATTTCCGCGTAAATGAACCTTGTGCTGGAAGTCGCTTCGGGCCAGGGCCTCGGCGCACGCAGTGAGAACGGAAAGCGGACGAGTGACGGTCCGAGTAACGTACCAGCCAAGCGCCGCGGCCGCGAGCAATGTCAGCAAAGCGGCAATCGGAACGATCAAGAAAAGGCGTTGGCGCGCCTTCTGAGCGTTGTCGCTCGCTTCGTTTCGCTTCTCCAGTGCGTGGCGGTCGACTTTCTCTACCAGTGATGAGCTGAATTCGGTCAGCGCTGGGATCTCGATGGCTGCCCGGAGCTGAACAGCGTTCCATTCTCCCGCGGTCGCCAGCTGGACCGCTGTGTCGAGTTGCGAGAGCAGTGTCACTCGCAAACTCTCGAGTGCGTAGGATACGTGTGCGTCTTGCTCAATGTCGGGGGTTGCCTTGAGCATCTGCTCGGTATAATCGACCTGCTCCACAAATGAGCGTCGAATCTCGTCCGATTCTTCGGAAAATTGGCGAATGTCGTGATTGCTGGCCAGGGCAAACATCTTGTCCCGGAAGCTATAGACATCAAGGTGAATCCGGACAACGGCGTCTGCTAACTGCTCGGTCTTACGTACGCGCTGCGCCAAAGTCTCAATTTGCCAGTATTGCCATATGGCTACTGCATCCGCAGCGATCATTAGAAGAACGATCAATACGAAGGATGCGATCAGGCATGAGCGAATGCTCAAGTCACTTGGGCGAAACGCACTTCGAATCCTGCCGCGCATTGCCTGCTCCACGCTAGACTGCGCTCGCATCTATGTTCAGTTTCCCAAGCCGCAATGGGTCATATTAGCTCTGTACTCTATCTTTGCGAAGGGGTTCTGTCCGAATCCGCACTTGTGCGAACATCGGCTGTTCTTAGCATCCGCTCTAATTCGCCTTGCAGTTCCCTTGCGGCTTGTGCTGCCGATTCTTTTCGGGTGAGAACGGCGTGCACTGCTTCCCAGTAGGCGCGCGACACGTCTGGATACATTTTTCCCGGTTGCCGGGACGGACGCAAGGCGATTCCATTGCGGAATATCGATGAAATGCGCAGCCAATGTGGGTTGTTCGCCAGCACATCGGGCTCTTCGTACAGCTCAGAAATAGTTGGCGCTTCACTCGTATTCCGGAGTCTTCTTACCTGCTGATTGCGGCTGCAGAGAAAACGGACGAACATTGCTGCCTCACGTGGATAGGGCGAACGTGCCGAGACCCCATAACCCGCTCCCCCTAGTGTTGCCGCCATGCCGGCGCTGCCGCGTGGAAGGGGAGCTATATCAAAGGTGTCTCTTACGATCGAGTCCTGAGCGCGGGCGGCGATATATCCACTTGACCAGTTGCGCATGAACGCGGCGTTTCCACTTAACCAGATGTTTTGCGCATCCCATTCCTTATGCGCTACAACTCCTGGGGGTGAAATGGAGCCTACCCAACGGGCCGCTCTCTCCCATGCCCGAATGGTCCGCGGATTATTTACCGTGACCTTGCCATTCTCGTCGAGGATCGTCCCGCCGCCCTCCGACACTTGCCATTCCAGTGCGTTGCAGGTCAGAGCCTCCGAAGGTGCTCCTTGCCACACGAAGCCCCAGAAATCGTTGTTCCCGTCCGCACGCTCGCCCGACTGAATCCGTCTCGCCATGACTTCCAGCTCTTGCCAAGTCGTTGGTGGCGCCCGATATCCGTATTTCCGCAGTAGGTCCTTGCGATAAAACAACACGCCTTCGTTCAGGAAGGACGGCAATGCTATAAGTTTGCCATTCACAGTGTTGTTCGCAATGAGCTCTGGAAGATGTGCCGCGATTTCTTGCTCCGGAATGTATTGTCTGAGGTCAAGAAGGTGGTCGGCGAGAACCCCAGGCCAGATCACGTCGATAACATAAACATCTGGAACTTTTGTTCCGCTCTCAAGTAGCTTGCGCCAGGTTGCAAGCTGCTCCGCCGCGCCTTCGGGTCCGGGCAGAAACTCCACCCGAATTCCAGTCTGTCGTGTAAATTCTGCAACTTCGTTGAGTCGACCCTGGTAGTCGCTGCTCGACCAGCCCTGGTCAATGAGAGTCACGGTTTTCACAGTTGCAGAAGGGCTAGTCGTGTGGCAGGCCGGCGCCACAAGGACGAGGAGGCCAATCACTCCATACGCAACGCAACCAACTCGACCCAGCCACGATCCAGACGAACGATTTTCAAGCGCCCTGCATGGGTACGCCATCCGCCACCCCATCTGTGCGGACACCCGGTATCGGGAGCATAGTCCGCACCTTCAAATAAAAAACCGACGCGCTTGCGTAAGGCAAAGTCGTCCTCACCTACATGGATGTGATCAATGCGGCCGGGGCACGACCGTGCGACCATCATCGCCATGAGAGACCCACTCGGAAGGAGGAGGAGCGTCCCAATGTCTTCGGAGGGGTTCTATTAAATCCGCATTTGTGTGAACATCGGATGTTCTTAGCATCCGCTCTAATTCCTCTTGCAACTCGCTCGCGGCTTGTGGTGCCGATTCTTTTCGGGTGAGAACCGCATGTACTGTCTTCCAGTAGGCGCGCGACACATCTGGATACATCTTTCCCGCCGATTTGGTCGGACGCGACACTACGCCCTTACGAAATACCTCCAGAACATGCGGAAACTGTGGATTGGTCGCCAGGAGATCCGGCTCGGTATAGAGCTGAGATAAGGTCGGCGCATCCGTCGTATTCCGGCACCTTGTGACCTGCTCCTCGCGGCCGGACAGAAAGCGAACCAACATTGCTGCTTCCCGTGGATGCAGCGAATATCGCGAAATCCCGAAACCAGCCCCTCCTAACGTAGCAGCCGTCCCAGCGGCGCCGCTCGGAAGGGGAGCGATGTCAAAGCGGTCTCGTATCGGACACGTTGGGCCGCGATCGGCGATGTACTCACTGGCCCAGCTACGGAGGAATGCCGCTTTTCCCGCTTGCCACATGTTGCCCGCGTCCCATTCTTTGAAGAGGACGACTCCGGGGGGTGAAATGGAGCCTACCCAGCGTGCCGCTCTCTCCCATGCACGAGTGGTCCGCGGATTATTTACCGTGACTTTGCCGTTCTCGTCAAGGATCGTCCCACCGCCCTCCGACATTTGCCATTCCAGCGCATTGCAGGTCAGAGCCTCGGAAGGTGCTCCTTCCCAGACGAAACCCCAGAAACCTTTGTTCCCGCTCGCGCGCTCGCCCGACTGAATCCGTCTCGCCATGACTTCGAGCTCTTCCCATGTCTTGGGCGGTGCTCGATACCCGTATTTTCGCAGCAGATCCACCCGGTAAAACAGCATCCCTTCGTTCAAGTTAGCAGGCAGAGCTACGAGCCGGCCGTTCACCGTGTTGGCCGCGATGAGCTCAGGAAAGTGCGCCTGGATCTCTTGGTCCGGAATATAGGCCCTGAGGTCGAGAAGATTGTCGGCGAGAATCCCTGGCCAGATTACATCGATGCCGTAAATATCTGGTACTTTTGCTCCGGCCTCCAGAAGTTTGCGATAGGTTGCCAACTGCTCCGTGGTTGTCTCGGGTCCAGGAAGAAACTCCACCCGAATTCCAGTCTGCCGTGTGAACTGGGCTAGTTCTCCGTTGAGGCGACGCTGATAGTCCCTGCTCACCCATGTCTGATCCATAAGAGTAAGGGTTTTCACAGGTTCAGCCGGGCTAGTCTTGTGGCAGGCTTGCATCACAAAGAAGAGGAGGAGACAAACGCCTCCGTGGGCGAAGCGACGAGCACGGCCCACCCACGAGCCAGAGACTCGATTCTCGCGCGTTGTGGATGGGTACGCCATCTGCCACCCGTCTTTGGCGAACGCCCCAAGTTACGATGATAGTCCACAGCGTTTGAATAGGAAAACACGCACCGGTTAGTCGCCGAGCACATTGAATCCTGAGCACCTTGTGAGGTTGATTTGTTGTTGCACCGGTGCTGTTGTCGTTCTAGACTCCGACCCTAACCAGGGCCTCGGGTGAAATCAACAATACAAAATGGGAGGGATCCATGGCAGACACGATTCAGTCCGTCCTGGTTGGCGGCGTCGCCGGGTTCGTCTCGGCGGTTATCACTTACTTTTCCACGAGATTCAAGACTCGCCTTGAGCTTACAGCGGAGTATGACAGGGAACTCCAGAACAACCGTCTGACCACCTACAAGAAGCTCTGGGGGATGCTCGACAAGTTCGCTCGATACGGACGGGAAGGACCAGTGACATATAAAGTCTTGTGCCAGGTATCAAATGACACTCGGAACTGGTACTTCCACGACGGTGGCATCTATCTCACCAGAGCAAGTCGTGGGCCGTACTTCCGACTCAAACAATTGATGCAGGATGCACTCGATAACAAGGTTCTTGCCGACCATCCGGATTCTGTGATTGAGGAAAAACTGCTCGAGCCCATCATTCAGGCTGGCAGCAGGTTGCGCACGATTCTTTCCGATGACATCGGGACGAAACGGGCCTCGCGGCTATGGGGTACGGGAATTCTGGCCGAGTTGACAGCAAATATGAACGCCCCGGACTAGCCGGGGCGCTCGGTTGGCAGAACTGCAGCAGGTTAGAACAGATTCCACAGGAACTGGTTGTAGACCTCGTGATGGAATTGTACTTCCTGTGCCTTCACGAAGGTCCCCAAAGCACGCGGGCAACGGTCAGCGGACGCCTGTTTCAGGTCCGCGTAGCGACCTTTCACGTCTTCCCCGAGCATCGTGGTGATCCATTCGGCTTTGCGGAAATTCGCCAGTGCGTCGTAGATGTTGTCGGGTAGGTAGCGCTCGGCCTGGCGGAGGTTCTTGATCTTTGCGGTTTCGCCGTCGAGGCCGGTCTTGAAGATCGAGTACATCACCAGGTACGGATTCGCATCCGGCGCCACTGAGCGGACTTCCACGCGCATGGACTTCTCGTTGCCGATTGGTATGCGGATCATCGAGCCGCGATCCACGGGCGAAGCCTTGATCTGGTTCGGAGCTTCGAAGTGCGGATCCAGGCGGCGATATGCATTTACGCTGGCATTGAGCAGCAGACAAATGTCATTGCCATGCGTCAGGATGCGGTCGAGAAAAGCCCATCCCATCTTGCTGAGTTTCTCTTCGCCTTTCGCGTCCCAGAAAAGATTCTTGCCGTTTTCGCTGATGGAAACGTTGGTATGCATGCCGCTGCCATTCACGCCGACGACCGGCTTGGGCAGGAACGAAGCGCTGAAGCCCATGTTGGTGGCGATCTGGCGGCAGATCAGCTTGTACAACTGGATCTGATCGGCGGCTGCGACAACTTCGCCGTATCCGTAGTTGATTTCAAACTGCGAAGGCGCTACTTCCGGGTGATCTTTCTCATTCTGGAAGCCCATGGCGCGCTGCACTTCGGCCGTCGTGTCGATGAACGTGCGCAGCGGGTCGCCGGGCAGGGAATGATAGTAGCCGCCCGTGTTGACATACTCGAACTTGCCGGTTTCATGATAATGACGCTCGGCGTCGGGCCCTTTGAAGAGGAATCCTTCAATTTCGTTGGCCGCGTTCAGCGTGTATTTCTTCTTTTTGTACAGATCGTCGGCGTAGGTTTTCAGCACGCCGCGGATGTCCGCGGAATAGGGTGTGCCGCCCTTATCGATGACGTCGCCGAAAACCAGGACTTTGCCGGGACCAAAGACGTCCGCCGGACCCCAGTAAAAAGCGCCCCAATCGATGCCGAGGCGCAGGTCGCTCTCCCGCTGCGCGGTAAAGCCGCGGATGGAAGATCCGTCAAAGGTCAGGTTGTCCCAGCTCTTGAGCAGGAACTTCTTGTCATAGTCGAGCATGTGCAGCCGGCCCTCGAGATCGGTGAACAAGACCGTCAGGGCCTTGATGCGCTTCTCGTCGGTCAAATACTTAAGCCGGTCTTCGCGGACCTTGTCGAGCGGGACGCGGTTCCTGCGCTGCTCCTTCGCCTTCAGGTTCAGGTCTTCGAGTTCGTCGTAGGACAGGGACAGGAAATTGCGCAGTTCAGTGGACATGGATGTCGTTGGTTCTCCTTCGCTCTAGCTGCGAGATTTGGGCAAAACTACTGCACGGGTTGCTGTGAAGTTGAAATGGCTGGTTTCAACGCCGACTTGGAACTCGGAAGAATAGCGCGAGAGTCTGGGCCCATCCAATCGAAAAAGCTGATGTGGGGCATAAAAGGGATTTATTCGAGGCAGGCTCAGGACTATCTGGGACCAAACCCTTGAGCTGGAACAGCGCGCATGATTACCCCGAGAGCGGCCAGCACCGCGATGAAGTAGACGATAGTAGCGCTGCTCGGGCGCGCGGGAAGATCGCCGGCGAAGAACGCTTGATATCCCGCCCCGATTGCCACCAGTAGAAACAGGTTTTCACCCAGTGCCCACCACAGAACAAGACAGGCCATGAGCAAAATGAGTCGCTGCGTCTTGCTCAGTGCCCGCGCGGCATGGCCTCCGTCGAGCATCCAAACCGGGATGAGGTTCAGAAGATTCAACCATGCTCCAGAGTACGCGAGAGCAGCCCAAAGCGAATCGCGCGTTTGATACCAGAGGAAAGTGCAAGCAACCGATCCCAGGAACCCAGCGAGTGGACCGGCGAGACTAATCGCGGCTTGCGTTTCGATTGGAACTCCCAGACCCTGCCAGCGCACGTACGCACCGAAACCGGGAAGAAACACTGGCATATCGGCGGGCAATCCGCGACGTTTGATATCGACAAAGTGACCCATCTCGTGAATCAAAATGAGGGCGGCGAAGCCGAGGCCGAACTTCATGCCGAAAGCCGCCCAATAGAATCCGAAAAACGCCACAAAGCTCAGAAGAAATTTGAGCTTGAATACTGTGCCGAGAAGGAATTTGCCCTTGGCGAGGATCACTGCGAGCGGGCCTGCGGGGCCAAGCTTCTGCGCCCACTTGTTTTCGCTTGGTTGAGGTTGGATTTGATCGGCCAGCGCGTCGAGCGAGCGAGCATGGCTCAGAATCCAGGACGCTTGGCGTGAATTTGACGGCAGAAGGGGCAAGCCCATGAGCCAGCGTTCGCGGGCTTGACGATAATCGTGCTTCGCCTCAAGCGCCTTTGCCTCCGAAGCTAATTGGTCGAGCTGGTCGGAGTGCACCAGCGCCTGGCAATTTCCGCACACGAGTGCTCCGGGAGGCAGCTCGCTCGAGCAGCGACGACAGGTGCGGATGAGTTCAGGCGTGACAGTCGACACAATGGCCTCAGAAACCCACTCTCATTTTACCTGTCCAGCTACCCCAGCGGCTTGACGGAGTTCTCAAACGGCCCATCGATCTCGACTGCCTTGGCAGCGGTCAGTCTGACCGCGATACTGACCCCGACGAACAGGATCACCACACCCATCAGTGCGCCGAACGGGTTGTCGCCGAAGCGAGCGAACGGGAAGATGAGAGCGTGTGGAATCAGCCGACCCATCACCGAACTCAACTCAGGGTTGTAGTGAATCCAGACGGGGATTCTGGCCAAAGTGCAAGCGGCATAGGTGAGACTGGCAGCGACAACTTGATAGCGCCTGCCCGTAATCCCGCCGGAACCCTTGACCATGGCCTTGCCAACCATCCATCCGACAGCCAAAGAAGCGTATCCAATCGAGATGCCGGTGATGACCATGAAGGCGGCATAGAGAGCTAAACCCAACCCAGCCGCTCCGGCTCCGAACAGAAGAGCCCGGCCGAAAGCTGGTCCGGTATCGTGTCCGAGTTCGGTTCGGACCTTCTCTGCGCACGATTGGCAGGCCATCGCAGCGTTGACCCGATAGTAGGTCATGCCCATGGGTTGGTGGCAAAACTGGCAATGGTCGCCGCCGGCTGTCCCGACATATTCAGCGGTGCCAAACTGTGGACTGGGACTGAGCGAGGAGTCAGGCATGGCCGGGTAAGATAGCACAAAAAGTGCGGCTTAGGGCAGTGGATTAATGCTGGAATTTATTGCCGATGAGCCGAAGCACCCGCGGCCAACTCGCGCAGGGTCGCCAGGAAGCCAGCAGCGGTGCGGGGGTCGTCGAGTGCGTCCAGAGCGATGGTGGCTGAGAACTGGGGTGATTCGGGCCGAAAGCGTACTTGCAGCACATCCTGCTGGCGCACAGTCATCAGAGTGTTGAGTTCGGGAGCCAGATCTTCCTGCCAGTGGGTGCGGGTCGTGAGCACGATGGGGCCGGGCTCGTAGATGTCCCACTGACGCTGGTCTTTCTTGCGAGCGACGACGCCACGGCTGTGAGCGCACCAACGATGCCGAATCACATCCAGCCGGACGTTAGGGGATCCGCCCAGGTCGGCTTCGAAGGTCAGGGTTTCCTTCTGCTTGTGTACACGACTCAGGATCCAGTTCACCGGCAGAGGCCGTGGCCGGAATTTCATGGTGACGCGAGCATTCTCGAAACTGCGTGAAGGGAACTGCAGGCGGGCGTAAAGACGGGAACTGTTGAGCCAGCGGAAATCGACGATTCGTCCCTTACCGGCGCACGCTGACTGCACCCAGCGGAGCGCCTCGGCTCCTCGACGACGGTTGTAGGCAGCGAAGAAGAAATACCATCCCCCTAAAACGACCACCGCGGCGACCGCGTCGATGATAAGCAGGCGTCCCACAGGCGTACTTCGCTACCCCTCTGATGCCGATGGTACGTCCGAGGTTGCGGGTCGAGCAAGAGGACATTAGTCCCCGTAAAGCATCTTTTTGCGCTTCCGCAAACTCGGGCTGTGGAAAATCGGTACCGCGCCGTCCTTAGTCGCTGGAATGGTTCGGAATCGGGGAAAGCCGTCAGGTTCCCCTCCTAGGAAAGGCGTACTCCGAACTCTGGATGCCGAAGCCCTTTACAATGTCGCGGTGGCTACTGTCGTTCGCGATTACAAGCCCGAGGATTTTGAATCATTGTGGCGCATGGATCAGGAGTGCTTTCCGCCTGGGATTTCGTATTCGAAACAGGAACTCAGGTCTTTCATGCGACATCGGGGATCGTTTACGTTAGTCGCGACCGATGCGAAAGAAGAACTTCAAGGTTTCATCGTGGCGCATTGCGGCGCCACGGGACACGTCATCACCATCGACGTTGGACCGAATGCAAGGCGCTCGGGGGTGGGCTCGCTCCTGCTGCGAGCGGCGGAAAAGCGTATGCGAGCCGCGAGATGCCGGGCGGTAGGGTTGGAGACGGCGGTGGATAACGTCCCGGCCTTGTCCTTTTACAAACGACACGGCTACGACGTGATTCGAACCTGGCCGCGCTATTACTCCAACGGTGTGGATGCGCTGCTGCTAGAGAAGGATTTGAGCTGATCCCGACTAAGAAATTGCAATCCCTGGGCTTCTCCTATACCTTGCCCTGTTTAGGAAGCGACAGATGAGAGTTGCCATCCAAGGGGAACGCGGCTCGTTCAGTCATGAAGCTGCCGAAAAGATGCTGTCGCCTTGCACGGTTGTGCCGTGCGCGCGATCGGCCGAGGTCTTCGATCGCGTCGATGCGGGGTCAGTGCAGGCAGCTGTGATTCCGATCGAGAACACGCTGGCCGGAACGGTCGCAGAACATGCAGACCTGCTCGTGACGAGGAATGTCTTCATACAGGCTGAGTACCTGCTGCGGATTGTGCATAACGTCATAGCTGCGCCGGGGGTAAAGATCGAGTCTTTGCGCCGAGTTTTGTCGCATCCGGTGGCCCTCGATCAGTGCCGGGATTTTTTCCGGCGACATCCGGAGATCGAGGCAGTTCCTTTTTACGATACGGCGGGAAGCGTCAAGCACGTTACTGCCGATCGGCTGAAGGACGCGGCCGGAATCGCGGGAAAACAGGCGGCGCGCGAATACGCGGGGAAGATCCTCCAGGCTGGAATTGAAGATGACAAGCGGAACTTCACCCGATTCTTTTTGATTCGCAGGCTGGGCCGAACTCGTAAGGGTCAAAAAGCCCACCCTGTCTCGCCAAAGAGCGGCGAGACAAGGGTGGGGCACCCGCGTTTCAATGCTTACGTTGCGAACTACGAGCGGCTCATTCCGCCAAGGGCGAATAAGACTTCGATTGCTTTCCAGGTAAAGAACCTGCCCGGCGCACTGTTCAAGTCGCTTAGCGTTTTTGCGTTGCGGGACATCAGCCTGAGCAAGATCGAGTCGCGGCCGATGCGTGGACGGCCGTGGGAGTACGTGTTCTACGTTGACTTTCTGCGTGGCGACGACGAACCGGCACGGAACGCACTGCGGCACCTAGGTGAGGTGGCTGAGTTCGTCAAAGTGCTGGGAGTTTACCCCGCGGCCTAAGTTGGCGAACCTTTCTTGCGGGCTTCACGTCAAAGATAAAACGGAAATCCAGTCCAGGAGGATCAAGTGCTGGAGAATTCATCGAACCGCCGCAGTTTTCTTCGTCAGACTTCCATCGCTGGTGCTGGCTTGCTCGCGCCCGTGGCTTTCGCTCAACAGAAACCCGAAGAGAAGGAAAAAGAAAAAGAAGACGAGAAAATCTCGCCGGCAGAAGATCTGATGCGCGAGCACGGAGTGCTCAACCGTATTCTCCTGATCTACGACCACCATCTGCACCTCTTGGCGGACAAACGGCCGTTCGATGGCTCGATTCTGGCGAGTGCGGCAGATATCATTCGCCGCTTTGTCGAGGAGTATCACGAAAAGTTGGAGGAAGAATTCCTGTTCCCAAGGTTTCGTAAAGCGGGAAAGCACGTGCAGTTGGTCGAGACTCTCCAAACCCAACACAAAGCCGGGAAGGATTTGACCGCAAAGATTCGAGAGTTGGGAGCCACCGCTACGCTCAAATACGTTTCCTCCGATACTGATAAGTTGGGAGACGCTCTGCGGTCATTCCTGCGCATGTATCGTCCGCATGAAGCGCGCGAAGATACGGTCCTGTTTCCGGCGTTTCGCTCCATCATTTCTCCGCACGAATACGATGCTCTGGGCGAGGATTTCGAGAAGAAAGAGGATGAACGGTTTGGCGACGAGGGTTTCTTTAAGGTCGTCGATCAGGTGGCCGCTCTCGAAAAGAAGCTCGGAATCTATGATTTGGCTCAGTTCACGCCAAAGTAGCCCAGTCCTCGAGTGTTGGCGCCGTCACACGATCGTGGGATGCTACACACACACGACCCCCGGTCCCATTCATAAAATATCCACCGTGCCAACTGGCGACCAGTTGGATCATTCTGGAGGAAATACATGCATTCATCGAAGATCACGGTTCTGTTGGTGTGCGTTCTGGGAGTGGTTTCGCTGGCGATGGCGGGAGAGAATTTGGGAATCCGGGCAACGGGAAAAATTAGTTTCGCCTCGCCGGTTCGGGTGGCTGGCATGCTGTTGCCCGCCGGCGAATATGTCGTCCGGCACACTATGGAAGGGCAGGAGCACGTCATGGTGTTTCAGTCGGTGAACCCTAAGGTTCAGGACGTGAAGGCGAAGTGCCAACTGGTTCAGCTGAGCAAGAAGGCCGACCAAACCCGGACTGTGTATCAAACGAACGCTGCCAACGAACGAGCGCTGCAGGAACTCGGGTTTGCTGGAGATACAGCCAAGCACGTCTTTTAGCGAGCGCGGTGGGCAAGTCCAATCGTTGCAGCCGGCATCCCCATGCGGCCCATCCTATGGGCCGGGTGGGATACCTTCGTTTCGTGAGAATCCTCAAGGGCTCCAAATTAAGACTTGCGTAGTGGCATCCTGCGCGTTAGCCTCTGCACCTTAGACACATACGCCGCCAGCCGCAGCGGAATAGAATGCGAGTCTTGGGCAAGGGTTTCGGGCTACCTGAAACTTTTCGTCAAAGAGTCTCATCTAAACTTGAGCGAGTTACACTCAAGGAGAATCATGAGCCAACAGACCTCATCAGAGCGCTCTCCTAAATTGAAGGAAACAAACGAGCAAAAAGCTTTGCCGGTGCTGCCGGTGAGGGACACGGTATTGTTCCCCCATGCCGTTTTGCCACTTACGGTGGGGCGTGAAAGTTCCGTTCAGTTAATCAATTCACTCGGAGAGGATAAGACCATTATTGTTGTGGCCCAGCGCGAAGCCCGCGTCGATGCGCCACAACCCAGCGACCTTTACACGGTGGGCACTTCCGCGGTCGTTCACAAAGTCGTCAAGATGCCGAATCAGAGCTTGTTCGTGTTTGCCGAAGGCCTGGAACGCATAAAGCTGGGCGAATTCACTCAGTTGACGCCATTCATGAGCGCCCACTACTCCACCCTGCCGGAAAGCGCTACACCGGTAGCCACCTCGCAGATTGAAGCCCTGCAGCGCAATGTTCTGACTCTATTCCAGCAGATTGTGGCGGGGTCGCCGACGCTATCGGACGAACTGTCGACCGTCGCTATGAATATCGACGAACCGGGCCGGTTGGTCGACTTCATCGCCTCGTCGTTGCCGTCGCTTTCCACGCCGGACAAACAGGACACGCTGGAAACGCTCGACGTCCCTGTGCGTCTGGAGAAGATCAACCAGCATCTCGCGAAGGAGCTCGAAGTCCAGCAACTGCGCAACAAGATCCAGAGCGAAGTACAGGATCGCGTGCAGCAGACGCAGCGCGAGTACTACCTGCGCGAGCAGATGAAAGCCATCCAGAAAGAACTTGGCGAGCAGGATGAAGGCCAGCGCGATGTGGAAGATCTGAAAAAGAAGATCGAAGAAGCCGGCATGCCCGACGAGGTGAAGAAAGAGGCCCTGAAGGAACTGGGCCGCCTTTCCCGGATGTCACCGATGGCCGCCGACTATTCGCTGACTCGCAACTACATCGAATGGCTGGCGGTACTGCCGTGGGCCAAGACCTCGGGGCAGGAAATCGAGATACCGAAGGCGAAAGAGATCCTTGACGCCGATCACTACGATCTGGAGAAGGTGAAAGACCGTATCCTCGATTACCTCTCCGTTCGCCGGCTGAAGCCCAACATGAAGGGGCCGATCCTGTGCTTCGTAGGGCCTCCGGGAGTAGGGAAGACTTCGCTGGGCAAGTCGATTGCCCGCGCCCTTGGGCGGAAGTTCACGCGGCTTTCCCTTGGCGGCGTGCACGATGAGGCTGAGATTCGCGGCCACCGGCGGACTTATATCGGAGCCTTGCCGGGCCAGATCATTCAGGGGATTCGTCGGGCGGAGACGAAAGATCCCGTATTCATGCTCGACGAGATCGACAAGGTCGGACGTGACTTCCGTGGCGATCCGGCTTCGGCACTGCTCGAAGCACTTGATCCCGAGCAGAACTCGACGTTCCGCGATAATTACCTCGACGTGACTTTCGATCTTTCGAAGGTTCTTTTCATCACGACCGCGAACATGCTCGATCCGATCGCCGAGCCGCTGCGCGACCGTATGGAGATCATCGAACTGCAGGGGTACACCGAAGAAGAGAAAGTTCACATCGCATTTCAGTATCTGATTCCGCGGCAGATTGACGAAAACGGCATCACCACGGAGCAGATCGAATTCCCGGAAGAAGCGGTACGCTACGTGATCCGCCACTACACGCGGGAAGCAGGCGTTCGCAGCTTGGAACGCACGATCGGCACGATCTGTCGGAAACAGGCCCGCAGGCTGGCAGAGGGTAAAACGGAGAAGCTGATCGTCAATAAGGAGATCATTCAGGAATTCCTCGGCGGCATCAAGATCCGCAGCGAAGGCGAAATTGCCGAGCGCACCGAGCGCCCAGGAGTGGCGGTGGGATTGGCGTGGACTCCTGCCGGCGGAGATGTGCTCTTCGTCGAGGCCAATGCCATGAAGGGCAAAGGCGGATTCACCATGACCGGACAGATCGGCCAGGTGATGCAGGAATCCATGCAGGCAGCATTGACGTGGGTGCGATCGAATGCCGACCGTCTTGGAGTGGCCGAAGATTTCTTCGCCAGCCACGACATCCATATTCACGTGCCGGCGGGCGCGATTCCGAAGGATGGCCCTTCGGCCGGTGTGACCATGGCTACGGCTTTGGTTTCGCTCTTGACCAAGCAGCGCATCACTCCGCTCATGGCGATGACCGGTGAGATTACACTCAGCGGCAATGTGCTTCCTGTCGGCGGGATCAAGGAGAAGGTGCTGGCGGCGAAGCGCGCTGGCGTTCGGGATGTAATTCTTCCGGCGGAAAACAAAATGAACGTGGAAGAAGATCTCACGCCGGAACAGCTTGAAAACTTGACGGTGCACTACGTGAAGACGATTGATGAAGCGCTGCAGGTTTCGCTGCCGGCGGTGGCCGATAGCGCCGCAGCGAAGATTCTTCAGCCGGAGCCAGTGCACGATCGGGTGCTGACCACCCAGGCATAACCCCCTTCGTAGGGCGATCAAAAATAACCGGGCCTAAGTTCTCCTTAGGCCCGGTTCCAGTTTTCGGCCAGCACAGATCGCTCAAAACTTCAGTTTCATCGCGAACTGCAACTGCCGGGCACCGGTCGTGCCATCGGGACGGGCGACCTGGGCCGAGGACTCGCCGAATGTAGCATCGTTGATAAATTGATCGGGTTGCTGGAAGTTGGGGTGGTTCAAAATGTTGTAAAACTCGGAACGGAACTCGAGGCTCATGCGCTCCGTGAGTTTTGTGTTCTTGGCCACGACCATATCCCAGGATTTGAATCCAGGCCCATAAAAACTGTTGCGGCGGACATTACCGGGACCTCCAAACAACGGGAAAGTGAACAAGCCCGCGTTTGGACCGGTCACTGGCAACCCAGATTGGAACGGGATGCTAACCGGGCTGGCGGCATATGACGCCCTCTGTTGCGCGCCGGTCCCATCGCTGTCCACTCCGGACTCAAAGATCTCGAAGGGGAATCCGGTTTGGATTGTGGCAATCCCTGACCACGACCACCCCTCGAAAGCCCTCCCGGCGAAGCCCGTGCTCAAATGACTCTTGCCGCGGCCAAAAGGTAACTCCGCATAGTAGTTGATGACCGCACGGTGTCGGACATCGAATGAGGAATTTCCTTTCTCTCGGTTCAGGAAGCCCGAGTTGGCGGGGAAGGGAAACTGGCCTTGTTGAAAGCGGAAGCCGTCGCTGGCGTCATCGATGGCGTGCGCCCACGTATAGTTCGCCTGAAACGACATGCCGTGACGCAATTGTTTGGACAACGTCGCCTGCAGCGCATGGCTATTGGAGTTGGCGAGGCTGGCGGACGTGTTGGCGTGAAAGGCCGCCGCGTTCTGCACCGCGTCGAATGGTAGGACCCCGAATTCCTTTCCGATGTACAGATTGCCGCCCTGAACCGTCTCAAATTGAGGGAGCGCGTTTGGGTTGTCGATGCAGCCAAACGGATTGTTCGGATTCGGCACCGGGTTGTTATTGTCGAACGTCGGATCGGCGCAATAAGCGCGCAACTGTGCTACCAGCGCGTTGTCTGGCGGATTCCCGTCAATGATGCGATACAGACGGTTGGCCTTGTTTCCGACGTAATTGAGTTCAAGAATAAGACCGGCTCCCAGTTGCTGCTGGATGCCAAAGTTCCACTGCTGTACGTAAGGGACGTGAAAATTTGGTGTGACCGTGCCGGGAAACGCAAATGAAAATTGCGGCAGGCTTGCCGTCGGCGCCGGAGTCAGTGTCGTCGGAACCGGTGTATTTGAGATCTGGACCTGACTGACTGGAACCACGAACTGCCCTGATGCCGGGTCGAAGCTGTTGTTGAACACGTTGTTGGCGTACGGTCCGGAAAGTGGCGGATTGCCGCGAATGTTTCCGGTGATATTGAAAAATTGGCGGTCGCGCGAGATACCATAGCCGCCACGAATGGATGTTTTGCCCTTCTTGAGGGGGTCCCAGGCAAACCCGATGCGCGGTTCGAATCCATTTGTATCGTTCGTGTAGAGTTCATTGGGTCCTCCACGCGTGACCTGCGTGAAGGTAATCGGTGCGGGGCCGGATAGAGCCGCCACACTCGCGTTCGACCATGCGTTGTGCACCTCCCACGGCACGCCATCCCATTCGTAGCGCATCCCGTAGTTGAGCGTGAAATTCGACGTCAGCTTGAACTGGTCCTGAACGAATCCGTACATGTCGCGTTCCCGCAAGCCGCGCTCGTCTGTAGGGACACGGTTTCCAGCGAAGTTGAACAATTGCGTCTGAGTTTCCTGGAAAACCGCCCCGAACAAACCCCACACCGCGTCCTGAACGACACCATTGTTGAAGTTGGGCGTATTCGTCAGCGCCGAAGCGCCGGTCTGCTGGTTGATATTGAATGCGGGTGTAGGGCGAGTTCCGAAATTGTTGAAGCCGTTTTCATAACTGTCGTCGAATTCGTAACCAAATTTCAGGGTGTGCCGGCCCTTGATCCAGGTGAAATTGTCGCCAACGGTATAGATTCCGAAAGGACGAACCTGAAGGTCGGCGTCACCCAAATTGCCACAACTGATTCCCGCGAAGGCGGGAAGACTCCAATCGCGCCCACGTCCGAGCCCATCGGGACCAGCCAGACCCAGGCTGTTGATCGTGTTAATGCCGTTGCAAGGGAAGGTTTGGTGTCCGCGGTTTGCGCTGGCGAACAGGTCGTTTTGGTGGGTTGGAGATAGAGTGCTGATCCAGTGGCCGCTCACACTCTGGTTAAGACCGTGCGTAGCGACTCCTCCAAGCCCGGGAAGAGTATTCACACTTGCCCCGTTGTCATCGAATTTATTGGCCAGATAACGGACACTGACATTGTTGTTCGGATTGATGCTGTAATCCACCTTCGCCAGGTAGTTGTTGGCGTTGAAAAGATCCGGATCGGCGAACAGGTATTGAGCCGATACTCCTTGCTGCACCGCCGGACCGTTGGCTGCCGGATAGTAATTCAGGAGCTTTTGTATTTGGGGGTCTAAAGTAAAGCCGAAAGCGTTATTCGCTGAACTCGGCGTGCTGACGTCAATGGGCACCGGGCCCGCTTGGGGATCGACATACGTAAACACGCCAGTCTTGAATGCCGCCGTGGGGACGTCCGCGATGGAAACCGTGGACGTGTCGAAGCGACTGCCTTCATAGTTGAAGAAGAAGAACAGCTTGTTCTTGATGACCGGACCGCCGACCGAGGTCCCGAAAATGTTGCGGTTGTAGAAATTTTTTGTGGGGGTGCCCCGGGCCGCACTATTGAAGTAGTCCCGAGCGCCAAGCGCATCCCAGCGACCGAAGTAGTAGACGTCACCGTGAAGTTGATTGGTCCCACTCCGCGAAACGATGTCAATGACGCCGAAGGAGTTGCGGCCGAACTCAGGAAGATAGTTGTTGGTGATTACGCGGAACTCGGCGGTAGCATCCGGGTTCAGCGTGGCGAATCCGCCGCCCGGGACGCCGGCATCGTTGTTATTGGTCCCGTCGAGCAGGAAATTATTGTTGCGGCTCCGGCCCCCGTTGAGAGAGAAGCCGCCGGTCGTATCGTTGGTATAGGTCGTTCCTGGAGTCAACAGCACGAGTTGATAGGGATCCCGGAGAATCAGTGGAAGCGCCTGCATCTGCTTTTCATCAATCACGTTGCTGACTTGAGCATCGGTGGTGTTGATGGGCGCAACCGTCCCGCCTTCGACGGTGACCTGTTCGGTATTCGAACCTACTTCGAGCTTGGCGTTGAGGGTCAAGGCCTGGTCGACCGTCAAAATCAAACTCTGGTACTTGACCGATTTGAAGCCGCCTTTCTCGACCATCATTTCGTACGGCCCCGCCGGCAACGCCGTGATGTTGTAAACGCCCGCCGAACTGGTCTCGATGTTGCGAACCGCGTTCGTCGCCGTATTGCGCACAGTGATCCTGGCATGATCGACAACCGCTCCGGTCGAATCGGAGACCGTTCCATTAATCGATGCGGTTTGAGCGGCGCATAGGGACGCAGTGATACTGAGAATGCAGCCAAGGGAAAAGAGAACAACACGTCGGCGCATGTTTCTGACTCCTTCGCTTTTCTAAAATGTCGACTGGTCGTCCCAGGAGAATCGAATACAAGTGTTGGGTGTTGGGACCAGGATCGGCCTGGACCTCAACCTGCAAATGAACCGCCAAGGTTGTAAACGAAGAAAGCAGATTGTTTTCATTGCATGCGGCGGGAAGGTTGGCGAGGCGCTTCCAAGATGTATATCTTGTGACGAGGTACTTTATGGAAACGCGTAGATCGGTTGCGGAAGTCGCCGAGACGCTATGCATGTGGAAGGATGTTTTCGCATTTTGTTGGGTCGAGTCTTATGTGGTTATGTTGACCGTCATTAAAGGGAATGGTGCATCCGTTCGCGGTACACTGAGGTCGATGCGTGTGCGAGTTCTGTTTTTCGGAGTGCTGAAGGAAATTGCCGGGAAGTCTGCGGACGAAATCGATGTGCACGATGGCGCATCGGTACGCGATGTGCTGCTGCACTATCAGTCACAGATCCCGCAGCTGAAGTCTTCACTCTCATCGATCGCTCTCGCGGTGAACCAGCAATATTCCGGGGCCGACGCAAAATTGAAGGCGAACGACGAAATCGCACTGCTGCCTCCGGTCAGCGGAGGGGCGTTCGATGCCGTGGGCGAGACGCCCACCGGACAACCCATGGGACGCCTGCGTTACGCGCGCATTACTCGCGCGACGATCGATGCGAAACAAGTCGTCGATGGACTCAAGTGCGGCGAAGACGGCGCTTCGCTAGTTTTTGAGGGAGTGGTACGGAATCAGACACGCGGCCGCAAGACGCTCTATCTCGATTACGAAGCCTATGAGCAGATGGCGCTTCAGGAGCTGGAATCGCTGGCTTCGGAGGGGCTCAAGAAGTTCCAAATACGCGATGTTGCGATTGTCCATCGCCTTGGCCGGCTGGAAATCGGCGAGACCAGTGTGCTGATTGCGGTGGCGTCGGCCCATCGCGGCCCGGCCTTCGACGCCTGCCGCTGGATCATCGATACCCTCAAAAAGACGGTGCCGATCTGGAAGAGGGAGTATTTCGAGGACGGCGCAGTATGGGCCGACGGGGAACCATTTCCGGCAGAGATTCCTCGCGCAAATTCCTGATCCCCGAGGCAGCCCCGAACCGTGACTGGCATCTAAGTGAACGGCGTGCACTTGGCGGCAGCGCCTAGTCTGCGAAACGCGAAGGTATAATTC